>ERZ869936.902-NODE-902-length-24116-cov-34.979469_pt1 | contig 24116 bp, 15 predicted proteins | sample MGYA00520876_ERZ869936 | MGnify/ENA primary metagenome ERZ869936 (study PRJEB32218, sample SAMN09650985) | biofilter metagenome | isolation source: enrty point of leading RO module | place: Saudi Arabia: Thuwal, RO plant located on Red Sea | collected 2016-02-17 ...
AGGGCCACTTCCAACGGCTGCGTCTCGTCGTGGGAGAGCGGGATCATCTTCAGCGGCTCGTGTGCCGTGGCCAACTCCAGCGGTTCGTGCTGCGCCGCGCAACAGAGCCAGAGACTCATGCGATCCCACAGTTGCAACAGGATCAACGCCTCGTCGGCCGCCGTGGCCGTATTCACCGTGGCCTGCTGCTGCCACTGGCGACGCCACTGGCCAATGCGAGCCTCGAATTCGGCCAACCATTGCTCGGCCATCACGGCGTCGTCGGCGCCGCGTGATGCCGCGTCCGATTGCCTCAGCAGGAACACGAAGTGGGCCGCCGTCGTCGCGGCCGCCAGCGGCCCAAACTCGGCGCACCGCTCGATCGACGCCCGCCATATCGGCAGCGAGTCGGTCAAACGCATCTCCGTGAAACTCGTCGGACGGGCCTCGTCCGGATCGACGCCGGGGGCCTCTTCCCAGGCCAGCCAGCCATCGTCGTGGTGATACGCCGTGGCGACCAGCTGCGCCCGAGCCGACGGCGAGACGAACACGTCCTCATGCCAGCGGGTCGCCAGCTCGCCCGAGATGCGGGCATGCTCGACTTGCGAGATAAGCACCCACGTGGGCCGTCCGTGGGGATCGGTGGCCGTGCGTCGAATCGTCATGGATCGAGTCCGCCCTCGAGACCAGATCGAGCAAGGATCCCGCGAGTGCGAGGTCCCCCCGCGCCGGAGCGGCGCGGGCAAGGCACTGTGGGACCACAGCCGTCAGCCTAGAGCGGGTTTAGTTTATCTCTAGCGTCTTGGCTAGCTGCGGCTGTGCTTGGCTACGTCGACCTGTATCGACGAATTTACCAATTCGTCTGCTTCGGTCTCCTTGCCAAACTTGCCTCGCCCACGCCAACGACGCAACACCTATCCTAAACACGCTCTAGAACAACCTTGCCCCGTGGCCAAATCGGCCCGTCAGCCCTGTCAGCCCCGTTATCCCGGTCAACAGCCGTGGGCCGGAGGGGCCCGGGCTCAACGTCGGGGTGCGTCGCTGGTGGCCTCCGCGGCGGCCTGCGTCTCACGCCCCGTCAGCATTTCCAGGCTGGAGACGATCACCTGGTCAGCCATGGCGAACGACTCAAGCAGCGACTCCTCCATGGTGAACACCAGCGAGACGCGGCGTCCGTCACGGGCCGAGACGAGGTAGTAGATCCAGCGAATCGGCAGCTCGGCCACCCGACCGGCGACCTCGACGCGATAGACCACGCGGTCGGCCTCGTCCATCGACTGCTTGGCCCGGACGAATTGTCCGAATTTCGCCCCCAGCACGCGTTTCACGTCGGCCTGAAAATCTTCGAGCGAAATCCGCTCGCCCTCCTTCAGAGGCTTCAGGTCGAGCACGTTGCACTGGGCAATCAACTCGCCGTCGTCGACCAGCCGCATCGCCAGACGTTGTCCCACCTCGCCCGTCACGTGCCAGCGACGATCGTGCAGAAAGCGAACGCGCCGGTCGGCAGTCACAAATTCCAACAGGGCGAGACCTTCGTCTTCGTCGAGGTCGAGGCTCTGCAGCTGGTCGACCGCCAAAGGCTCGGACGAGTCGAGCGGCGCCAGGTGCATCTTCAGACGCGCCGCGACGTCGACGCCCGGCGATACGTGGCCGACTTCCCGCTCTTCCTGCCAGTGCAGCTCGAGCCCGTTGATCTGCCGGCGCTGGCGGTGGAAATAGTAGCGACACTTCAGTTCGATCTTGGTCGCGATTCCGTCGATCGCCCCGTGGACCGTGCCGGTCATTTCGATCTTGGCCAGCTTGTCGGTCAGCTCGTAGAGCTTCGACTCCACGTCGGCGTGGCCGACCGCGTCGAGCCCGAACAAGAGGGCCATCGTCTCTTCGCTTTGCTTCCAGGTCGCATTGAGAGTGCGCGGCTGATTGTCGTCGGGCAGCAGGCGGTCGATCATCAGGCTGTCCCCAGGGAGCTCGACCAGATCGAGTTCCTCGCGGGTCAGCGCCCCGGCGGGCCGGCGCAGCACGACGCGACTGTCGGCGAGCGAGGCCACCATCAGGCGGCGATCTTCACTCAGTTTAGGATGCAACTGTTGGTCTTCGATCTTCAGGTCCGCTTTGACCTCGTCGTAGAACCGCACGGAGCGCAGCGGCGCGGCCGATCCCGGCTCGCCCACGGGCGGAACGAGCCGTTCCTGGTGGCGAACCAAGGCGTCGACTTCCATCGGCAGCCGCGTGTCCTTTCCTTCGGCATGCACCAGCAGATGACCGCTGACCTCGAGCGAGATCCCGACACGTCGCAGAGCGTCGGGCTGGGCGGCTGGTCGCAGCCGGACGGAGTCCTCGGCCTGGGCCGGAGTTGCCAGCAGAGCGAACAAGGCGCACAAGCAGGCGAGAAAGCCCCAAATGCGGAAGAAACGGGCATTGGCCATGGCAATTTTTCCCTTCCCCGAACGAATCACTTGTCCGACGAGGCCTGTGGGCTCGAGGCCTGTGGGCTCGTCGAGAATGCGGACCTGAGCACGCCTTCCGGCTACCGGTCGCGAGGAGATCGCAATGGCTAGATCGACCTTTCCCAGCCGGCAAATCCAGTCCAACCCCACCACAGGCGACTTGGGCACTCCTAGCCGACCCAGCCCGCCCAAAGCACCAGTTGGAAACTGGCAATTTGGCCCCGGTCCAACGTCGGAATCGGATTCTTGAGAAATTTCTAAGTTATTTAATAACAGACATTTAGAGGAGCTATCGAGAGGCCGCTAGCCTTGACTTGGAAAGAAAAAAGGGCCTAGCGCGCGAACTTTCTATCGACCCGAAACGACTAAGATACGTACAACTAATGCGAACAATCGACACAACCGAGTGATTTCCGGCACGCCGAGGCGTACGGACGGAACAGCACACGGCCATGTCTAGGTGGCGAGCGTTCGCGGGGCCAAGTTGCGTGAAAGAGGTTCAAGCGCGCATCCGGAGCCCACGTGCGGTCGGAGTCTGGGATCGTTCCGACTTGGATTTTGATTGATCGTGACCTTCAAGTGCGGAAGGAGACGCAGGGACAACCTTGCAAGGTCAATGATTGGAAGAGGCCCGTCATGCATACCGACTATCGGAGTTCCGCCATTCGCGAGTTGCGCGACGAGCAGGTGCAAACCGCCACGCGCCAGCAGCAGCTAGATCAGGCCGAGCGCGCCGAGCAATTGCTCGACGAACTCGATCCCGAACGTAGCTATCCCTATAGCCTTGTCTACCGACGTATCGCCAACGGGGCCGCCCAGGCCGGCGAACTCGGTTCGCGCAACCGGATCGCCGGAAACGACGTCCGGCACGATCTCCGTCTCTTTGTCGAAGACATCTCGGACGCCGCCGCCGTGCCGGCCGATGCCGCGGGCGAGCGCGTGCTGACCGTCGAAGAGCTCAGCAAGATGCTCGACGTTTCGACAAAGACCATCTCGCGCTGGCGACGGCAGGGGCTCATCGGACGCCGCTTCGTGGTCGACGGCCGCAAGCGCGTCGGCTTTCTGCAGAGCAGCGTCGAGAAGTTCATCGCGCAGAACAACGATAAGGTGCGGCGCAGCTCGCGTTTCCGCCAGATGACCGACCACGAACGCCGGCAAATCGTGGAGACGGCCCGCCGCCTGTTCGACGCCGGCTATACCCGGCCCGAGGTTGCCAAGCGGGTTGCCGAGCGGATGGATCGCAGTCTGGAAACCGTGCGCAGCGCCATCCGGCAGTACGATCGCCAGAATCCCGAACGGGCCGTATTTCCCAGCTCGGGGGCGCCGTTGTGCGAGAACACGCGGACGCAGATCTACCGGCAGTATCGCCGCGGCGAGTCGGTCGATTCGCTGGCCAAGCGATATAGCCGCACGAAGACGACCATCTACCGCGCGATTTCGGAGATGCGTCTGGCGCAGGTCATGGAGCTGCCGCTCGATTTCATCCCCAATGCGCAATTTCCGCGGGTTCGCAACGACGAGGCGATCTTGGCCCCGTTGCCCGAGCCCGAGGTCAAGGCACGAAAGACACGAGCGCCGAGCGGCTTGCCGCCCTACCTGGCCAGTCTCTACGAGGTGCCGCTGTTGACGCGCGAGCAGGAGTATCACCTGTTCCGCAAGTTCAACTTCGCCAAGTACCGAGCGTCGAAGCTCCGCGAGAAACTCGATCCGAAGAACCCGGAAAAGGAGATTCTGACTGAGATCGAGCGGCTCTACGACATTGCCGTAGAGACGAAGAACCTGATCGTGCGGTCGAACCTCCGCCTGGTTGTGTCGATCGCCAAGCGGCATGCCGCGGCCAGCGAGAACTTCTTCGAGCTGGTCAGCGACGGCAACATGTCGCTGATCCGCGCGGCCGAGAAGTTCGACTTTGCCCGCGGGAACAAGTTCAGCACCTACGCCAGCTGGGCGATCATGAAGAACTTCGCGCGGACCATTCCGGGCGAGCTGCGTCATCGCGATCGCTTCCGGACCAGCTACGACGAGATGTTCGGCGTGACCGAAGAGCGTCGCAGCGACTGGTACGAACAGGAAAGTGCCCATCGCCAGCGGGTCGGCGAGATCGAGAAGATCTTGCGTCGCCTCGACGAGCGCGAGCAGAAGATCATCATCAATCGCTTCGGCCTCGATCACAGCGTCGAACCGCAGACGCTCAAGGAGGTCGGCGAGGTGATGGGCGTGACCAAGGAGCGCGTCCGCCAGATCGAAGCGCGGGCCCTGAACAAGCTGCGAGCCGCCGCGATCGAGGAGCGCATCGATCTCCCCGAAGCTTCGTAAGCGATTTGCAGATATAGATTTAGTCGCCCCAGCGAGGGGCTTGAGAGTCGGAGGGTCGTTCGAAAGCCGCCACGGATAGAGCTCCCCAGGTCTGGCCGATCGCTGCCCCGGCAGCATCGTGCTAGCTCGCCATCCCGCCGCCCAGCATGGGGCCGGGGAGGCGGTTTGGGCCGCAGAGGAGCTTTTCCGCAGCTTTCGGACGGCCCTTTTTTGCGCGCTGGCGACGAGATCGCCTCGACGGCCGCCGGGGGCGTTGGTCCCGGGCCCTGGACCCAGAGTCCGGACCGAGGTCCGAATTTGGCAGAGTTTGCGGGCCGGCGGAGCGGCCAGCCCATATTGCAACGCCGATTCGGTTCGGTATATTTAGTAGTTTTCGTGGTGGGATTTGATCGCTAGCGTAGCTCAATTGGCAGAGCAGTTGATTTGTAATCAACAGGTTGTGGGTTCAAGTCCCTCCGCTAGCTCGTTCGCAAGCGCGCCTAGATAGAATCAACAACGCGGTCGCGGCCGGCGCGTGGCGTCGCCAAGCACCGCCGAGCCTGGAGCGCTTGAAGACCGTGAGGCCGGACGTCGAGATTTGAGTTGGCGCGAGATTTAGGTTGGCGCCCGACTGAGTTGGCGCCCGACGCTCGAACCGCTTTCGATTCCGTCCGACGGGACCCATTTGTTTGTGGACGAGTTGTCACGGAGACGAACGGGCCTGTCACGAAGAGAAAGGGGGGTTTCCCGAGCGGTCAAAGGGGTCAGACTGTAAATCTGATGGCATTGCCTTCGCAGGTTCGAATCCTGCACCCCCCAATTCAGGAACCTCGATTGGAATTCGATTGAAACGAGAACGCTGGCCGGGTGGTCCCGATCGGCAACAACCACTGGCAAGAACCACTGGCATCGAAAATTGGGCGAACGGACCAACCGCTTGCGGATGTAGCTCACTGCCCGCTTGCGGATGTAGCTCACTGCGGGTGTAGCTCAATGGTAGAGCCATAGCCTTCCAAGCTAAAGACGAGGGTTCGATTCCCTTCACCCGCTTTTGCTGGCAACTCGGCGAAGCGGCGCGCGACCGAAGGTTGCCGCAGCAACTTGCCGCAAACCGCGACCGCCGCTGCCTGCCGCACGATGACGCCGAAGCATGAATCCCCACCGGAGTTCACCCACCAAGAAACGCTGCGCTGGATCGCGCACTGCTGCTGTAGCTCAGTTGGTAGAGCGCGTCCTTGGTAAGGACGAGGCCATGGGTTCAAGTCCCATCAGCAGCTTCCCAAGTTGAGAGTTCATTTTCGGATGAACGCTACCCGTTTCCACAAACCCCTTAGCGGTCGGAATTTGTAGACCAAAAACGAGGAACCACGAATGGCCAAGGATACTTTCGAACGCACCAAGCCGCACGTTAACGTCGGAACGATCGGACACATCGATCACGGCAAGACGACTTTGACCGGCGCCCTGCTCGCGCGTCAGTCGCACAAGGGCCTGGCCAGCTTCAAGTCGTATGCCGACATCGCCAAGGGCGGAACCGTCCGCGACGAGACCAAGACCGTCACGATCGCCGTCTCGCACGTCGAGTACGAGACCGATACCCGGCACTATGCCCACATCGACTGCCCCGGCCACGCCGACTTCATCAAGAACATGATCACCGGCGCCGCCCAGATGGACGGAGCGATCCTGGTCGTTTCGGCCGCCGACGGTCCGATGCCGCAAACCCGCGAGCACATCCTGCTTGCCCGTCAGGTCGGCGTGCCGCGAATCGTGGTGTTCCTCAACAAGGTCGACCTGGTCGACGACGAAGAGCTGCTCGACCTCGTGGAACTGGAGCTTCGCGAGTTGCTCTCGCACTACGGTTTCCCGGGCGACGAAATTCCGATTGTCCGCGGGGCCAGCAAGCCGGCCTACGACAACCCGGGCGACGATGCGGCCTGCGCCAGCATCGACGAGCTGCTCGAGGCGATCGACTCCTACATTCCCGAGCCGGAACGTGACGTCGACAAGCCGCTCTTGATGGCGATCGAAGACGTCTTCTCGATCGAAGGACGTGGCACCGTGGCGACCGGGCGTATCGAGCGCGGTAAGGTCAACGTCGGCGACGAGATCGAAATCGTCGGTCTCCATCCCGAATCGACCAAGACCGTTTGCACGGGTGTCGAGATGTTCAACAAGACGCTCGACTCCGGACAGGCAGGCGACAACGTCGGCATGCTGCTCCGCGGCGTGAAGCGCGACGAAATCGAACGCGGTCAGGTGCTGGCCAAGCCAGGCTCGATTACCCCGCACACCAAGTTCGAGGCCGAAGTCTACGTGCTGGGCAAGGACGAAGGTGGACGTCACACGCCGTTCTTCAGCGGCTACCGTCCGCAGTTCTACTTCCGCACGACCGACGTGACCGGTGCCGCCAACCTGATGGGCGATGCCGAGATGTGCATGCCGGGCGACAACGCCAAGCTGAGCATCGAGCTCGGCAAGCCGATCGCCATGGACGACGGCGTCCGCTTCGCCATTCGCGAAGGGGGTCGCACCGTGGGATCGGGCGTGGTCACCAAGATTATCGAATAGGATCCAACCCGGGCTCCGCCCGCCGGCTGCCACGGCGGGCGGAGCTCTTTTGCCAAACCATGTAGGGGTGTAGCTCAATTGGCAGAGCGCTGGTCTCCAAAACCAGAGGTTGCGAGTTCGATTCCCGCCGCCCCTGCCATGAACACCAAAGCCGTCGTCGAGTTGGCCGTTTTCGAGACGGCTGTTGTCGAGATTACGGAGTCGGAATTTACGGAGTCGGAATTACCGAGCCGAACGCCCCGGCAAGTCGTCGCCCGAGAGTCGCGAGTTACTCGCGGCATGGAACGCCGCTAGTCCCTTTTGTTTTCGCCGCTCGGCTCCCGTTTGCCGCCGCCCCTCGTTGAGGATGTCATGTCGACCGCCAAGACTGCCAAGCAGGAAAAAGCCGCGCCGTCCACTTCGTTCTTCGGCAATCTGCTGCAGACGGGGCTGTACAAGCGCAATCAAGGCCGCATCGCCCGTCAGGTGACCTTCGCCGCGGCGTGGATCCTGATCAGCCTGGGCGCGTGGCGGATGAGCGAGACGTACGGCCTGTCCGATATCCACATGCGGTTGACGGTTCCGGCGCTGTTGGTGCTGTTCGGTTTCTGGTTTGCCTATCGCCTGGTCAATCTGCCAACGTTCGCCGAGTTCCTCATCGGCGTCGAGGCGGAGATGGTCAAGGTCTCCTGGCCGACCCGTGCCGAGCTCATTCGCGGTTCGATGGTCGTGCTGTTTACGATCTTCTTCCTGGCGGCGTTGCTTTACTCGTACGACCTGTTCTGGAACACCGTCTTCTGGTTCATCGGCATCGTACCGGATCAACCACAGTGAGGCCGGCTGCGGCCGAACAAGGGTGGCACTCGTGTTTAAAGAACAACCAAAACCGGTAACGGACGAAACGGCCGCGGCAACGCCCGCGATTCCGCCAACAGAGAATCCGTCGGAAAAGAGCCCGCCGGAAGAGAGTGCGGGGATGCCTGGCGAGAGCGCGCCCGAGGCGGCCACGCCCGAAGCTGCGATGCCTGAGACGAGTCCGCCGGAGAGCGATCCCACGGCTGCGGAAACTCCCGCTGCGGAAACTCCCGCTGCCGACGCGGCGAGCGACGATGTCGACTCGGCGACGCCACGCGGCTTCGACGAGGAAGAGGAACAGTACGCCGAGTGGGCGGACGACGACGAGGTTGCCGAAGCCGCCCCGGAGGACGCCGATCTTGGCGACGTGGAAGACGTCGCCCCGCTGGAAGAGACCCCCGACGAAGAAGAGCAGCCCGCCACCGAAGCCCTGGAGATGGACTGGTACATCCTCAAGGTGCAGAGCAATCGCGAGGACTCGATCGCCTCGGCGCTGCAGCGACGGGTCAAGGTCGCCGGGCTCGACAAGTTCTTCGATCAGATCATCGTTCCGGTCGAGATGGTCACCGAGTTCAAGGCGGGCAAGCGCCGCGTCGTGAAGCGGAAGCTCTATCCCGGCTACATCGTCGTGCACATGTCGATTAACGACGAGACCTGGTTCCTGGTGCGCGAGACTCCAGGCATTGGCGATTTTACCGGCTCGGCCGGTCGGCCCACGCCGATGTTGCCGCAGGAAGTGAATCGCATCATCAAGAAGGACGAAGACGTCGTCGCGGAAGAGCCGAAGCTGCAGATCGGCTTCCGCTCCGGCGATCAGGTAAAAATCAACGAAGGAACCTTCGAGAACTTCGAAGGGGAAGTCGAGGCGGTCGACACCACCAGCGGTCGGGTCACCGTCATGATCAATATTTTCGGCCGGTCGACGCCGGTCGAACTGGAACACTGGCAGATCGAGGCCGTCTAAGGCGACACGATCGCGCGGCCCATCGATTCGAGCAACGACGAACATGGCAAAACAACTTCAAGGCACGGTCAAGTTTCAGGTTCCCGGGGGTCAAGCCACGCCCGCCCCGCCGGTCGGTACGGCGTTGGGCCGTTTCGGAATCAACCTGGGACAATTCGTTCAGCAATTCAACGATCGCACGAAGGAAGCCGGCGGCATGCCGATTCCGGTGGTCGTGAACGTCTACAACGACCGTACGTTCGAGTTTACGACGAAGAGTCCTCCGGCGGCCGCGCTGCTCAAGAAGGCGGCCAACATCGCCAAGGGTTCTGGAGTTCCCCACAAGGAGAAGGTGGGTCAGGTGACATCCGCGCAGGTGGAAGAGATCGTGAAGATGAAGATCGAAGATCTCAACGCCCGCGACGTGGAACATGCCAAACGAATGATCGAAGGAACCGCCCGGAGCATGGGACTGGAAGTGGTCGAAGGCTAATTGGCCGACGCTCCCATTCTGCGACATGCCCATCCCGGCGAGGTAGCACACACATCATGGCACCGACCAGCAAACGTATGCAGAGCCTGCGCGGCAAGTGCAAGGACAAGACGACGATGGGCCTGCCCGAAGCAGTGGCCCTGCTCAAGGAATTCGACACCACGAAGTTCGACCAGACGGTCGAAATCGCCATGCGGCTGGGCGTCGACGACAAGCAGGCCGATCAGATCGTGCGGGGTTCGATCGTGCTGCCGCACGGCATTGGCAAGTCGAAGACGGTCGTCGTCTTCGCCAAGGGAGCCGCGGCCGACGAAGCCACCGAGGCGGGCGCCGACTTTGTCGGTGCCGAGGATCTGGCCGAGAAAATCAAAGGCGGCTGGCTCGAATTCGACACCTGCATCGCCGCCCCCGACATGATGGGCCTGGTCGGTCCGCTCGGTCGGGCGCTCGGTCCGCGCGGCTTGATGCCCTCGCCCCGGGCCGGCACGGTCACGCCCGACGTCGGCAAGGTCGTCAAAGAGTACAAGGCCGGTAAGGTTGAGTTTCGCAACGACAAGGGCGGCATCGTACATGCCGTGGTCGGCAAGCTCAGCTTCGAAGCCAACAAGTTGGAAGAGAACATTCAGTCCTTTATCGATCGCATCATGGGCATGAAGCCGGCCACGATTAAGGGACAATACCTGCGTGGGATTTCGATCAGCGCCACGATGAGCCCGGGAATTCGCATTGCCATTTAGATCGCCAAGCGGCGGTGTCAGGTCACGGTAAATCGCATGAGTAAGTTTGTAAAAAACCTGGTAAGCGAGCACTTTCGCGGTCGCTTCGACGGCGTGGAGAGCGCGCTGTTGGTGAACGTGATCGGGCTCGACGCCAATTGTTCGGCGGCCCTCCGCAAGGAATTGCGGGACAAGGGCTTCGAGCTGATGGTCATCAAGAACAGCCTGGCACGCCGGGCCACGGAAGGAACGCCGCTCGAGGCGGCCTTCACCGAGGCCAAGGGGACGCTGGCCGTGATGTGGGGCGGCGAGGACATCGTCTCGCTGGCCAAGGAGTTTGTCCGCATCAGCCGCCTGCCCGAGTACGAGGGCTTCGAGGCTCGCGGCGGCGTGATGGAAGGCAACGCCCTGTCGGCCGACGAGGTGAAGGCCGTCAGCAAGTGGCCCTCGCGCGAAGAACAGTTGAGTATTCTGATGGGTCAGCTTCTCGGACCGGGTGCGCAGCTCAGCGGCGCTTTGCTCGGACCGGGAGCCCTGTTGGCCAGTCAGATCGAGAAGAAGGCGGACGGCGCCGAAGGCGAAGAAGCCGCCGCCTAGCGGGACGTATTCCCCAAAGTGACGTATTCCCCGAGTATCGTATTCCACGGATGAACCAGAGGCGTGCAGGAAAGGTCAAAGCCCCGAGCAACCACAAGGCGAATTGACGAGACGAACCGGTTAACGACGGTCCGGCGGAGGGCGGCAGTTTTCGTCTCGGCACCCGCAATTCGAATGGTCCTGGCGGCGACCAGCATTTCCCCGCAAAACCAATAGTTTTCGAAGCAAGCGAAAGGAAGAGTTCCGATGAGTGACGACGCAACGGCCACGGTAGAATTTTCTGCTGAGACCAAGACGCTCGGCGACCAGCTGGCGGAGCTGACGCTGAAACAGGCGAAAGAACTGAGCGACTACCTCAAAGACGAACACGGCATCGAGCCGGCCGCCGGTGGCGGTGTGGTAATGGCCCCGGCCGGTGGCGGTGGTGGTGAAGGTGGCGACGGCGGTGGAGCGGCCGAGCAGACCGAGTTCGACGTGGTCTTGGAAGCCTTTGGCGACAAGAAGATCGGCGTCATCAAGGTCGTCCGCGCCGAGACCGGCCTGGGCCTGAAGGAGGCCAAGGAGCTGGTCGACGGGGTGCCGAGCAAGGTGAAGGAAGGTATTTCCAAGGAAGACGCCGAGAAGCTCAAGGCCGCCCTGGAAGAAGCCGGCGCCACGGCTGCCATCAAGTAGCTGTCTTAACTTAACCGAGCGACGAGCAAACACAGGGTCCAGGCGCCGCCGTGATCGCCGGCGCCGCGACCCTCGACCCAACCCCGCTTTCGCGGTTCTCAGAATCGCGATCAACCCGCTGCGGAGTCGCCGCAGCCCTACTTAGCGACAGATCCCTGACGCCACGACCCGCCTCCGCGCAGCGAGCCGCCGGAAAGAAATCGGAACTTTTCGGCAACCGACTTCGTGACCGCGCTCGCGTTGCGCGCGGACGTCGCTCTTGCCACCTTCGGTTTTCTGGCACGCCCTCCGCACTTCAGCTCGGGCCACCGAACCGAATCGAGACCCACCTAGCCCATCGAATCAACGAACCGAACCAAAGAACCGCGATTCACGGTTCCTACGTGAACGAGACTCGAAGGAGTTGACCCGCTTATGGCCACTACGGACCAACGACGCCTCAATCCCACGGAAGTTCGCCGCTTCGGCAGCCGCCAGGACGACTTCGTCATTCCGGCCCTGACCGAAATTCAGACCGTCAGTTTCGAGCGCTTCCTGCAATACGAAGTTGCCTCGGACAAGCGGAAGGACATGGGCTTGGAAGGCGTGCTGCAGGAGATCTTCCCCATCGAGAGCTACGACAAAACGTTGCGGCTCGAGTACCTGCGTTACGAGTTGGGCAAGCCGCGTTACGAGCCGGACGAATGCCGGCAGTTGCGGCTCACCTATGGCCGTCCGTTTCGCGTCTGGCTGCGGTTGACCAAAGAGGAGCCGATCGAGGAAGAGGTCTACCTGGGCGACATGCCGATCATGCTCGGCGGCGGCGAGTTCATCATCAACGGGGCCGAGCGGGTCGTGGTCAGCCAGCTGCACCGCTCGCCGGGGGTCGACTTCGTCCGCGAGGCCGACACCAGCGACCGTCTGCTGCACAGCTGCCGCATCATCCCCGAACGCGGAAGCTGGATCGAACTGAACGTCGGCAAGAAGGATACGCTCGCGGTCCGCATCGACCAGAGCGGTCGCTTTTCGGCGATGACGCTGTTGCGGGCGATGGACCCCAAGTACAGCCTCAACAGCGACATCATCAAGTCGTTCTACAAGACCAGCGCCGAGAAGATCGTCGACGGCCGGAGTGCCTCGAAGGTCGAAGGCAAGATCGCCGTCGATGACATCGTCTATCCCGCCAAGAGCGATCGCGCCGGCGAAGTGATCGTCGAGTCGGGTCACAAGATCTCCAAGAACGCCGCCGAGACGATCTGCACCTCCGGCTTGACCAGCGTCCAGGTGATGCCCGAGCCGAAGAGCATGTTGATCTTCAACAGCCTGGCCGAAGACAACACCTCGAGTCACGAAGAAGCGTTGCTGCGCATTTACCAGCGGCTGCGACCGGGCAACCCTCCGCAGCTGGAAAAGGCCAAAGCCCTGTTCGCCGAGAAGTTCTACGACACGAACCGCTATCGACTGGGCAAGGTCGGCCGCTTCCGCATCAACCGCAAGTTGGGCCTCAAGGTGCCCGACTCGGAAATGACCCTGCGGCCCGAGGACCTGCTGGCCTCGATTCGCTATCTGATTCAGCTCGTCTCGGGCGACGCCAGGGCGGAAGTCGACGACATCGACCACTTGGGCAATCGTCGGCTGCGGACGATCGACGAATTGGCCTGCGACGAAATGCGCAAGGGCTTCCTGAAGCTACGCCGCACGGTGCAAGAGCGGATGAGCCTGAAAGACGTCGAGGAGATGACGCCGCGGAGCCTGGTCAATCCGAAGAGCATCTCGGCGGCGATCGAATACTTCTTCGGTCGCGGCGAACTCTCGCAGGTCGTCGACCAGACCAACCCGCTCTCGATGCTCACCCACGAGCGACGTTTGTCGGCGCTCGGTCCGGGTGGTTTGAACCGCAAGCGGGCCGGCTTCGAAGTCCGCGACGTGCATATCTCGCACTATGGCCGCATCTGCCCGATCGAGACGCCGGAAGGCACCAACATCGGCCTGATCTCGAGCCTGGCGATGTATTCGGCCGTCGACGAGTACGGATTCCTGGTCACGCCTTACCGCAAGGTATCCAAAGGCAAGCTGACGAACGACGTGGTTTGGCTGCGGGCCGACGAAGAGGCCGAGGCCTATGTCGCCCCGGCCGATGCGGCGACCAAGGGGGACAAGCTCTCCGACGACATGATCATCGCCCGACGTCTGGGCGACTTCGAATCGGTCTCCGCGGAGAAGATTCAGTACATCGACGTCGCGCCGAGCCAGATGGTCGGCGTTTCGGCCGGTTTGATACCGTTCCTGGAGCACGACGACGCCAACCGCGCCCTGATGGGCTCCAACATGCAGCGACAAGCCGTTCCGCTGCTGGTGACCGAGCCGCCTATCGTCGGCACCGGCCTGGAAAAGGACGTGGCAACGAACTCCAGCATGGTCATTCGCGCCCGCAAGAAGGGCACCGTCACGTACGTCGACGGTTCGCGGATGGAGATCGGCGGCGAGACGTATCAGCTGCGGAAGTTCGTCGGACTGAACGAACGAACTTGCCAGAATCAAAAGCCGCTGGTATCGCTGGGCCAGAAGGTCGAGAAGGGCGACGTGATTGCCGACGGAGCCGCCACCTTCAAGGGTGAGCTCGCTTTGGGTCGCAACGTGTTGGTCGCGTTCATGGCCTGGGACGGCTACAACTTCGAGGACGCCATCATCATCAGCGAAGAGTTGGTGCAGGACGATGCCTACACCTCGATCCATATCGAAGAGTTCGACATCGAGATCCGCGAGACGAAGCTCGGTCGCGAGGAATTCACGCGCGACATTCCGAATGTCAGCGAGAAGGCCCTGCAGAGCCTGGACGAGAGCGGTATCGTGCAGATCGGCACCTACGTGCGCCCCGGCGACATCCTCGTCGGCAAGGTGTCGCCCAAGTCGAAGACCGAGCTGACCCCGGAAGAGAAACTGCTGCACGCGATCTTCGGACGTGCGGGCGAAGATGTGAAGAACGATTCGCTCGAAGTTCCCTCCGGTGTCGAAGGCATCGTGATCGACACCCAGAAGTTCTCGCGTCGTATGAGCCTGAGCGACGACGAGCGAAAGTTGTTCGAGAAGTCGCTGAAGGAAGCGGAAGCCGAAGGCAATGCCGAGATCGCCGGCAAGTTCGGCGCCATGATCGGCGAGATGGAGACGGTGCTCGGCCGCACCATCACCGACGAAGACGGCACCCCGCTGGTCAAGGATCAGGATCCGAAGTTCGTCGCCGAACAGGCGACCCGCTTCAAGCTCAGCTGGCTGAACATTCGCAGCAGTCAGCGCCAGAGCGACATCGAGCAGATCTACGACAACCACTGGGCGACCGTGGAAGCGGCGATCGATGACCGCGATCGCCGACTCAACTCGATGAAGCGCGGCGACGAGCTGCGCAGCGGCGTGCTGCAAATGGTCAAGGTGTACATTGCCACCAAGCGGGTCATCTCGACCGGCGACAAGATGGCCGGCCGGCACGGGAACAAGGGCGTGATCGCCCGCATCCTGCCGCGCGAGGACATGCCCTTCCTGGCCGACGGCACCCCGGTGCAGATCATGCTCAACCCGTTGGGCGTGCCGAGCCGTATGAACGTGGGACAGATTCTCGAGACGCACCTCGGCTGGGCCGGCGCGAAGCTCGGCTTTCAGGCGATCACTCCGGTCTTCGACGGAGCCACCGAGGAGACCATCCACGAGACCCTGCGCGACGCGGGTCTGCCCGAGACCGGCAAGGTGCAGCTGTTCGACGGCCGCACCGGCGAACCGCTCGAGCAGGAAACGACCGTGGGCTACATCTACATGCTGAAGTTGCATCACCTGGTCGACGAGAAGGTGCATGCCCGCAGTACGGGCCCCTACTCGCTCATCACGCAGCAGCCGCTCGGCGGCAAGGCTCGTTTTGGCGGCCAGCGTTTTGGAGAAATGGAAGTGTGGGCCCTGGAAGCGTACGGGGCCGCCTACATTCTGCAGGAGCTGCTGACCGTCAAGAGCGACGACGTCGAAGGTCGCACCAAGATCTACGAGTCGATGGTCAAGGGCGAAAACACGCTCGAGGCGGGCACCCCCGCCAGCTTCGACGTGCTGACGAACGAGATCCGCGGCCTGGGTCTGAACATGCAACTGGAAAAGCGACGCATCTAACTTTGTTCGGTTCAGGGAAGAACCGCGCGAGCATCATAACGATCCATCCAATTCACGCACCGCAAGTAACGAGGTACTGGGAATGAGCATTGGTGAAGGCTCTTACGATCGCATTAACGACTACGTGTCGGTGAAGATCAGCCTGGCCCGCCCTCACGATATTCGCAGTTGGTCCTTCGGCGAGGTCAAGAAGCCGGAGACGATCAACTACCGCACCTATCGTCCGGAAAAGGACGGTCTGTTCTGCGAGCGCATCTTCGGTCCCGAAAAGGACTGGGAATGTTCCTGCGGCAAGTACCGCGGCATGAAGTACAAGGGCATGATCTGCGACCGCTGTGGCGTGAAGGTCACGCACAGCCGCGTGCGTCGCAAGCGGATGGGCCACATCGAGCTGGCCGCCCCGGTCGTGCACATCTGGTTCTTCAAGGCGATGCCCAGTCGCTTGGGCAATCTGCTCGCCATGAAAACGACGAGCCTCGAAAAGGTGATCTACTTCCAGGATTACGTGGTCACCAATCCCGGGGACACGCCGCTGAAGAAACAGCAACTGCTGACCGAAGAGGAAATGCGCTCGGCGATCGAGCAGTATGGCGACGGTTCCTTCGAGGCCGAGATGGGCGCCGAGGCGATTCGCAAGTTGCTGGCCGACATGGATCTCGTGCAGCTCTCCGAGCAACTCCGCGTCGATCTGGCCGAGACCGGCTCGAAGCAGAAGGCCAAGGAGCTGATCAATCGGCTCAAGATCGTCGAGGCGATTCGCGATAGCGATAACAAGCCCGAGTGGATGGTGCTCGACGTCATTCCGGTGATCCCGCCCGACTTGCGCCCCTTGGTGTTGCTCGACTCGGGCAACTTTGCCACCAGCGATTTGAACGACCTCTATCGTCGTATCATCAACCGCAACAACCGGCTCAAGAAGCTCGTCGACCTGAACGCGCCCGAGGTGATCATTCGCAACGAAAAGCGAATGCTGCAACAGTCGGTCGACGCCCTGTTCGACAACAACCGCTGCAAGCGACCCGTGCTCGGTTCGAGCAATCGCCCGCTCAAGTCGCTGACCGACATGATCAAGGGTAAGCAGGGCCGTTTCCGCGAAAACCTGCTCGGCAAGCGCGTCGACTACTCGGCGCGTAGCGTGATCGTGGTCGGTCCGCGGCTCCGCCTGCATCAGTGCGGACTGCCGAAGAAGATCGCCCTCGAGCTGTTCCAGCCGTTCATCATTCGCCGGCTCAAGGAACTCGGCCACGCCGATACGATCAAGAGCGCGAAGAAGATGCTCGAGCGCAAGGACGAGGAAGTCTGGGACATCCTGGAAGAGGTGATTCACAATCACCCCGTGCTGCTCAATCGCGCCCCGACGCTTCACCGCATGGGCATTCAGGCCTTCGAGCCGACGCTCGTCGAAGGCAACGCGATTTTGCTCCATCCGCTGGTCTGCAAAGGCTTCAACGCCGACTTCGACGGCGACCAGATGGCCGTGCACCTGCCGCTGTCGATCGAGGCCCAGGTCGAGGCCCACACCCTGATGATGTCGGTGCACAACATCTTCAGCCCTTCCAACGGCGCGCCGATCATCAGTCCCTCGCAGGACGTTGTGATGGGCTCCTACTACATGACCACCATTCTGCCCGACCGCAAGGGTCAGGACATGGTCTTCTCCGATACCCGGGAAGCGCAGCTTGCCTATGCCCTGGGGGTCATCGACACGCACGCCCGGATCAAGGTCAAGCTGCCGGCGGGCAAGCTCGTCAAGTCGGAATCGAGCGACGAGCTGTTGGAAACGCCGCTCGTCGAGACCACCGTCGGCCGGATCATCTTCAACGACGTGTTGCCCGACGCGATGGTCTTCTACAACCTGCCGATGAAGTCGGGCGAGCTGGCCCGCGTCATTTCCGACTGCTATGCCCTGTTGGGTCGGCGAGCCACGATCGAGCTGCTCGACGACATGAACCGGGCCGGTTTCCGCGAGGCGACCCGTAGCGGTCTCTCCTTCGCCACCGACGACCTGATCACGCCGCCGAGCAAGACCCGCATCATTGCCGATGCGGAGAAGCAGGTTCTCAAGACCAACAAGCTTTATGCCCGCGGCATCATCACCGAGGGCGAGCGCTACAACCAAGTGCTCGACTCTTGGACCCATGCCCGTGAGCAGATCACCGGCGAGATGATGGCCGAGCTGGAAAGCGACTATCGCAAGCCGGGCTACGTGAATCCGATCTTCCTGATGGCCCGCTCCGGTGCCCGTGGTGGTGTGGAGCAGATTCGCCAGCTGGCCGGCATGCGTGGCTTGATGGCCAAGCCGTCAGGCAAGATTATCGAAACGCCGATCAAGGCGAACTTCCGCGAGGGCCTCTCGGTGCTCGAGTACTTCAGCTCGACGCACGGGGCTCGCAAGGGTCTGGCCGACACGGCCTTGAAGACGGCCGACTCGGGTTACCTGACGCGTAAGCTGGCCGACGTCGCGCAGAACGTGGTCATCACCATGGACGATTGCGGCACCACCCAGGGAATTACCAAGGGGGTCATCTATCGCGGCGAGAAGGTCGACGTCAGTCTGGCCGACTCGATTCTGGGCCGCGTGAGCCGGACCAACATCGTCAATCCGATCACCGATGAAGTGATCGTCCGCGAAAACGAAATGGTCACGCTCGGCATTGCCCGCAAGATCGAGCAGCTCGGACTGGAGAAGATCCAGGTTCGCAGCCCGCTGACCTGCGACGCGGCATTGGGAATTTGTCGTCGCTGCTACGGCATGGACCTTTCGACCGGTGCGATGGTCGAAGAGGGCATGGCCGTCGGCATCATCGCCGCACAGAGCATCGGCGAACCCGGCACCCAGCTGACGATGCGGACCTTCCACATCGGGGGTGTGGCCAGCACGGACGTCGAACAGAGTGACATCCGCGCCGGCAAGGGCGGCACCGTGCAGTACACCCGCCTGAAGGTCGTCGAGAACGACAAGGGCGAAACCGTCGTGCTGGCCCGCAACGGCGAGATCACGCTGGTCGATCCGAAGGGTCGCGAAATCGAAAAGCACGAGATCCCGGCCGGTGCCAACCTGATGGTCAAGGAAGGTGCCGAAGCGAAGGCCGGCGACATCATCTGCCAATGGGACCCGCACAGCATTCCCATCATCGCCGAGGTCGGCGGCAAGATTCGCTACGAAGACGTCATCGACGGCGAAACGGTCCGCCAGGAGAAAGACCCCAGCGGTCACATCCGCCGCATGGTCATCGAGCACAAAGGCGACCTGCACCCGCAGGTCGTGGTCGAAGACGAAGATGGCAACATCCTCGACTTCTACTACATGCCCGAAAAGGCCTATATCGAAGCGCAAGAAGGCGAGAAGATCTCGGCCGGTGCCCTGCTGGCCAAGACGCCGCGTGAAGCCTCCGGTACCCAGGACATCACCGGGGGTCTGCCGCGAGTGACGGAAATCTTCGAGGCGCGCAAGCCGAAGGACCCGGCCATCATCGCCGAGATCGACGGCACCGTCGAGCTGTTGGGCGAAAAGCGTCGCGGCAAGCGGACGATCATCGTTCGCAGCGAGAGCGGCATCGAACGCGAGCACCTCGTTTCGCACGGCAAGCACCTTCGCGTGCACGCCGGCGACACGGTGCGGGCGGGCGAAGCGCTCGTCGACGGACCATTGGTGCCGCACGACATCCTTCGCATCTCCGGTGAAGAAGCGGTGCAGCAATATCTCGTGCGCGAAATTCAGAACGTCTACCGTTCGCAGCGCGTCGAGATCAACGACAAGCACTGCGAGATCATCGTCGCCCAGATGCTCCGCAAGGTGAAGATCGAGAACCCCGGCGATACCGATCTCTTGCCGGGCAACGTGATGGACAAGTTCGAGTTCCGTCAGGCCAATCAGCACCTGAGCGACTGCGTGAAGATCACGAGCACCGGCGACAGCGAGTTTGCCGAAGGCATCATCGTGCCGAAGGAAACGTTGGAGCAGGCCAATGCCCAGATCGAAGCGCTCGGGGGCGCCACGGCCAAGGGTGGCAAGCCACGTCCGGCCAGCGCGAGTACGCAGTTGTTGGGCATTACGAAGGCGGCCGTGCAAAGCAGCAGCTTCATCTCGGCGGCCAGTTTCCAGGAAACGACCAAGGTGCTCACCGAGGCGGCCCTGGCCGGCAAGGTCGACCGCCTGGTCGGTTTGAAGGAGAACGTAATTCTCGGTCACCTGGTGCCGGCCGGAACCGGCTTCCGCACCTTCCAGGATTCCGAAGTTCGCATCCGACCCGAGGCCCTCGAGGCCCTCACCGCGGAGAAGGATCGCATCCTCTCGCGGACCTTCCCGCTCTTGGATTCGGTGGGCGGGGCCGGCAACGGCGAGGAATCGAGCGCGATGACGCCGCCCCCGGCCGAAGTCCCGCCCTCGATCGACGCTTTGACCTCGCCGCGGGAATCGCTCGGTGGCGACGACCTCTCGGCGCCGGAAGAGGCGTCCACCGCGACGGAGCTGGAGACCGAGGCGGAAACGGAAGCGGAAAAACGGCTCAGCGACAATCTCGGTGCCTTGTTCGGCAGCGGCGACTCTGACGAGGGCAGCGAAGGCGACGGTGGCGAGGGAGACAGCGGCGAGCAAGAGCCGGACGAACAGTAAATCGACAGGTTGCCAACGGCGAGGTGCGAACGCGAGTCCCATCGGGCACGTGTCGCCAACCCCTCGGCGGCCGACCCACATTGACTTTCGATCACAATTGACTAATTTGATGGGTTTCCTGGTTCCGCTCCGCCGTGTCGCGCAGCGGCCCTGAGGTAACCCGAGCGACGAACCAACTTCCATGCCCACGACGAATCAACTCGTACGCAAACGGCGCAAACAGCCGAAGAAGATGAGCAAGGCTCCGGTGTTGGACAGGTGTCCGCAGCGGCGGGGCGTCTGTCTTCAGGTGAAGACGATGACCCCCAAGAAGCCGAACTCGGCGCTGCGCAAGATCGCCCGCGTGCGGCTCTCCAACGGCAAGGAAGTCACCGTCTATATCCCCGGCGAGGGCCACAACCTGCAGGAACACTCGATTGTGCTGGTCCGTGGTGGCCGCGTTCGCGATCTGCCGGGCGTGCGTTATCAGGTCGTGCGCGGCGCGCTCGACACCCTGGGGGTCGACGGTCGCAAGCAAGCTCGCAGTCGCTACGGCGCCAAGAAGTCTTAGTCCTCGCTCGCATTCCTTCCTTTCCCTCGGATAACGAAGCCAAGCCATGGGTCGCATCACCGCCAGCCGCAAACAACTCGTCGGAGATCCGCAATTCGGGTCGTTGCTGGCCAGCAAGTTCATCAACAACCTGATGTGGGACGGCAAGAAGAGCACCGCTCAGCGGGTCTTCTACAACGCCCTCGAGGAAATCGGCAAGCGGGTGACCGACGCCGAACCGATCGACGTCTTCAATCAGGCTTTGGAAAACGTGAAGCCGGATATCGAAGTTCGCTCGAAGCGCGTCGGCGGTGCTTCGTACCAGGTACCGATGCAGGTCAGTTCCGCGCGTCGACAATCGCTGGCGATTCGTTGGATACTGATGGCGATTCGCGAAAAGAAGGGCCGTCCCACGCATCTGAAGCTGGCCGACGAACTGGTTGCTGCCTACAACCGCGAAGGCGCCGCCATGACACGACGTCAAAATGTCCATCGCATGGCCGATGCCAACAAGGCGTTTGCCCACTTCGCCTGGTAGAAATTTGTCACGATCCTGCGCCGCGCTGAAAAACCAGCGCGGCGTTGCTATGCGCCGCCACCGGCCGAATCGACCCCTACACCGCGTCCCACATCACGGCTTCACCCATCGCTGACGGGGCGGACTATGGCCCGCAAGCTGCAAAACCTCCGCAATATCGGCATCATTGCCCACATCGATGCGGGCAAGACCACACTAACCGAGCGGATGCTCTTCTACTCGGGGTTCACCCATCGCATGGGCGAGGTCGACAAGGGCACCACCAAGACCGACTTCGACGAAGAAGAACAGCAGCGCGGCATCACCATCTACGCCGCGGCGATCACCTTCGACTGGAAGGACATTACGGTCAATCTGATCGACACGCCGGGCCACGTCGATTTCACGGCCGAGGTGGAACGTTGCCTGCGCGTCCTCGACGGCGGCGTGGTTGTGTTCAGCGCCCGTGAGGGTGTCGAGGCCCAGAGCGAAACGGTCTGGCGACAGGCCGATCGTTACGGCGTGCCGCGGATCGCGATGATCAACAAGATGGACCGCGAAGGGGCCGACTTCGCAGCGGTCGTCAAGGAAATCGAAGAGCGGCTCGAGGCCAATCCCGTCGTGCTGCAGATTCCGCTGGGGGCCGGTCCGCCCCACGTCGACGACGCCTTTCGCGGCATTATCGATCTCGTCTCGATGAAGCTGCTCACCTTCGGCGAGGCGGGCAAGACCGACAAGGTCACGGTCGCCGAGATCCCGGAAGATCATCTGGAGCGGGCCGAAGAGGCGCGCTCCGCCCTGCTCGAACGACTCTACGACTACAGCAACGAGCTCATGGAGCTGGGCCTCGAAGAGGCCGAGGTGCCGGAGAAACTGCTCAAGCAGGTGATCCGCGACGCCACGGTGCATCGTTTGATTGTGCCGCTTTTCTGTGGTTCGGCACTCGACTGCATTGGCGTGCAGCCGGTGCTCGACGCGGTGGCCGATTACCTGCCCAGCCCCGCCGACATGCCTCCGGTCGAGGGCGTCGATCCACAGAAGAAGGACCAGACGGTCACCCGCAAGCCCAGCCCCGACGAGCCCTTCTGCGGACTCGTCTTCAAAGTACAGGCCGAAAAGCATGGCGACCTGGCCTATGTCCGCGTCTACTCCGGCAAGCTGACGCCCAATACCCGCCTCCTGAATCCTGGCAAAGACACCAAGGACAACGCCGCGCAGCTCTGGCACATTCAGCCCGGGGGCAAAGAGTCTCAGGTCGACGAGGTCACCGCCGGCGACATTGTGGGCGTCATCGGCCTGCGCCACTCGGTGACCGGCGATACGATCTGCGACACCCGACACCCGATTTTGCTGGAGCAGATTCGCTTTCCCGAGACGGTCATCTCGATGGCCATCGAGCCGGAATCGTCGACCGAGCGAAAGAAACTCGCCGACACGCTGGAGTTGATGAAGCGGCAGGACCCGACGTTTCGCGCCATTGAGTATGAAGAGACCGGTCAGACACTGATCAGCGGCATGGGCGAGCTCCACCTGGAAGTGATCAAGCACCGCCTGCTCCGCGATTTCAATCTCGACGTCAAGGTGCACAAGCCGCGGGTGAGCTACCGGGAAACAGTGCAGAAGGGGGTCGACGTGGTCGGCGAGTGCCGTCGCCAGATCGCCGGCCAGGACACCTTTGCCCGCCTGGCCATCCGGCTCGAGCCGATCAAAGACGGCAATCAGCCGCTCCGCGTCGCCCTGCGGCCGATCGAGGGCGTGGCCCTGCCCTTGGCCGAGGCGGCCCGCGAAGAGCTGGAAATGCTGGCCACCGGAGGCGGTCACTACGGATTTCCGCTCACCCGGGTGCGGATCCAGATCACCGGCGGCGAAGGCCGCGAGGGGGAATCGACCGAAGCGGCCTTCCGAATCGCGGCCGGCGACGCCTTCGACAAGGCCCTGTCGGCCGGGGGCGTGGTGCTGCTGGAGCCGATCATGAAGCTCGAAATCGCCACTCCCGAGGAGAATTTGGGTGATATTATTGCCAATTTGCAGCAAAAGCGGGCCCTGATTCACAGCACCGATCCGCGCGGCCGCAACACCGTCATTAAGGCCGAAGCCCCTCTTGCCAGCCTGTTCGGATTTGCCGGCGAGTTGCGCGGTCTGAGCCAGGGTCGCGCCAGCTGCTCGATGGAACCGGCGGCCTACGGCCCCGCCCCGCCCGAGGTCCTCGACGGGCTCGTTTGACGTGCGGCGACGGGTCGGTCAGCCGGGCGGACGATTCCCAACGCATCCACCCTTGCGTGCCCTTTACAGGTGTTGAACGACCGCTTAAATTTATTGGTTTCCCCTGAGCGAAAAGGGGAACGCGGGTATCGGTCTGTCTCGACGGATACCTGCGGAGTCGACCCACGGGCCGACTTCATCCAGACAAGAGTGACACCCCGAAGCGAATCGCGTCCAGGAGTTCGAGTTGGTGGCCAAGGCGAAGGAGATCATTCGTATCCGTATGGAGGCCTACGACCATTCGGTGTTGGACCAAAGCGCGGCCGAAATCGTCGACACGGCGAAGCGGACGAACTCCGAAGTTCACGGACCGATTCCGCTGCCGACTCGCATCGAGCGCTATACCGTGCTCTCCAGTCCGCACGTGGACAAGAAGGCGCGACAACAGTTCGAGATTCGCACACACAAGCGATTGATCGATATCGTTCAGGCCACGGCCAAGACGATCGAAGCATTGAACAAGCTGAGCCTTCCGGCGGGCGTCGACATCAAGATCAAGGCGTCGAGCCGCTAAGGCAAAG
>ERZ869936.903-NODE-903-length-24102-cov-5.431655_pt1 | contig 24102 bp, 28 predicted proteins | sample MGYA00520876_ERZ869936 | MGnify/ENA primary metagenome ERZ869936 (study PRJEB32218, sample SAMN09650985) | biofilter metagenome | isolation source: enrty point of leading RO module | place: Saudi Arabia: Thuwal, RO plant located on Red Sea | collected 2016-02-17 ...
GGATGAACGTCAGCCACGAGGTAGACTTGCTGCGCTTCCTCTTCGGTGAGATCACCCGCATCGCAGGCCTGGGCGGCAACCCGGTGCGCCGGGCCGCGCGCGTCGAATCCGGCGCCGCCGTCCTTGAATTCGCCTCCGGCCTGACCGCCAGCGTCACCTTCGCCGACACCACGCCCTCGGTCTGGGGCTTCGAACACGGCACCGGCGAGAACCCGAACATCGCCCATACAGGCCAGGACTCGCTCCGTATCGCGGGCACCGAAGGTGCGATCGGATTTCCCTCGCTCACCGTCTGGTCGGGGGCGAAGGACTGGTCCCAGGCGCCCACACCCCACGAGAATACGGCACCCGACGGCACGCCGCTCGTGCTGCAACTCGAACATTTCGCCCGCGTCATCGCAGGGATGGAAGCGCCGCTGAACGACGCCCGCTCGGGCCGCGCCACCATCGCGGCCACCCTCGATATCGAACGCGCCACCTGGCCCAGAGGGGTCGCCGCATGACCACCCTCCGCTGCGGCCTCATCGGCGGCAATATCAGCCGCACCCGCCTGCCACTGGCCCTCGATATCATGTGCCGGGTTGAGGACATGACGCTCGATTTCACCCCCATCGACACCGAGGGCGACGACGCGTTCGATTTCCACGCAACCATCGACATGCTGCGACAGGACGGCTGGACCGGTGTCAGCGTGACCCATCCGCACAAGACGCAGGCCGCCGATTACGCAGGCCGCGCGATGGACCGGGCCGTGGCGAATCTGGGTGCGTCCAACCTGCTGCTGTTCGGTGAGCGATTGACCGGCTGGAACACCGATTACCTGGGTTTCATCGCCGCCTGGCAAGCCGTCTTCGGCAACCGCGGTCCGGGCGAAGTCGCCGTCGCGGGTGCGGGCGGTGTGGCCCGGGCCATCGTGCCCGCGCTCCTTCGCCTCGGCGCGCGCAAGATCACGATCTGGGACATCCGGCCCGAAGCGGCGCGGGACCTGGCCCGCACGACCGGCCGACCCGTCGCCGCCATCCGCATCGAAGGCGCGCCCGGCGCGATCGAGACCGCCACCGGCCTCGTCAACGCCACCGCGCTCGGCATGGGTGGCCATCCCGGCTGCGCCTTCGACACCGACCTCGTCGGACCTCAGGACTGGGCCTTCGACGCCGTCTACACGCCGACAGACACCCAATTCCTGACGGACGCGGCGCGGAAGGGCCTGAAGATCATGACCGGCTTCGCCCTGTTCCGCTTCATCGCGATCTCGACCTTCCGCGTCTACACCGGCCGCGCGTCAGCCCGCGCCGCCATCCTGCCCCAACTCGAGACCCTCCGCCCAAAGGAGTAGCGCCCATGCCCGAAGTCCTCACACCCGATCAGATCGCCAGCTACAACGACACCGGCTACCTTGTCCTTGAACGCCACCTGCCCGATACGTGGATCGACCGCATCCGCGCCGAGATCGCCCGCTTCGAGGACGAGGCGCGCGGCATGACCGCCTCCAACGACCGGCTCGATCTCGAGGACAGCCACACGCCCGACGCGCCCCGCCTGCGCCGGATCAAGCTGCCCCACGCGATCTCCGAGACGGTCAACGAACTTCTGCACTCCGACCTGGTCCTCGCCCCCGCCCGCGACCTGATCGGCCCCGACATCCGGCTCCACACCACCAAGCTCAACATGAAATCCGCCGGCTACGGCGCGGCGGTCGAATGGCATCAGGACTACGCCTTCTACCCCCACACCAACGACGACATCCTCGCCATCGGCGTCATCATCGACGACATGGCGCACGAAAACGGCCCGCTCATGGTGTTTCCCGGCAGCCACAAGGGCCCGGTCTACGACCACCACGCGAACGGCGTCTTCGCCGGCGGCTTTGTGCCCGAGGACGTCGGCCTCGACATGGCCGATGCCGTCGCGCTGACCGGCCCCGCAGGGTCGATCTCGATCCACCACGGGCGCATCGTCCACGGTTCGGCGCTCAACACCTCCGACCGGCCCCGCCGCATCCTGTTCTTCGAGATGATGGCCGCCGACGCCTTCCCGATCATGGGCTCGATGACGAAATGGAACGGGATCGAGGATTACGACAGCCGCATTCTTTGCGGCAACCCCACGCTCAACCCGCGCCTCAAGGACATCCCCGTGCGCATCCCCCAGCCGCAGCCCGACGTGCCGATCTCGATCTACGAGATCCAGAAGGGCCTCGGAAAGCGCGCCTTCGGAACGCCGCAATGAAGGTCGCCGTCGTCGGAAAGGGCCTGATCGGCAGCGCCGCCGCGCGACACCTCGCCAAGGCGGGACACGACGTGACCCTGATCGGCCCCGACGAGGTGGCAGGCGACTATGCCGACCACACGGGCAGCTTCGCCAGCCACTACGACGAAGGCCGGATCACCCGCAAGAACGACCGCCGCCCGTATTTCGCCCGCGTCTCGACCGCCGCCATCGCGCGGTATCCCGAGATCGCCGCCGAATCCGGCATCGACTTCTTCCACCCCGTCGGCGCGCTTCTGGCCGGCAGCCCCGAATGGATGAACCAGGTCCGCGAAGCCGGTCGCGATCTCGACATCGACGCCGAATGGCTCGACACCCATGCGCTTCGGGCGCGTTTTCCCTATCTCGCCTTTCCCGACGGGTTCCAGGGCGCCTACGAGCCGGATGAGGCGGGACACATCAGCCCCCGCCGTCTCGTCGCCGCCCAGACCGAGGCCGCGCGCCGGCATGGCGCGACGATCGTTGCCGGAGAAGCCACCGGCGTCGAACCCGGCCGCGTCACCACCGCGACCCGCACGCTCGACGCCGACGAAATCATCGTGGCCGCGGGCGGCTGGACCGACAGCCTGCTTGGCCGCGAAAAGACGCTTCAGGTCTACGCCCGCACCGTCGCCTTTCACGAGATAGGCCCCGCCGAGGCGCATCGTCTGGCCGACATGCCGTCCCTCGTCATGGAATCCCCCGACGACATCTATATCCTGCCACCGATCCGCTATCCCGACGGCCGCCTCTGGCTGAAGCTGGGCGGCGACCCCGAGGACGTGGAACTTCATGGTCTCGACGCCATCAACGACTGGTTCCGCTCCGGCGGCAGCGCCGAGATCGCCGATTACCTGACCGGGCGCATCCGCGAAGTGATCCCCTTCATCGCCATCGAATCGCGCTTCCACCGCCCCTGCGTCACCACCTGGAGCGCCGACCGCACGCCCGAGATCCGCCGGCTTGCCCCCGGCCTCACCATCGCCGCCGCCGGAAACGGATCGGGCGCCAAATGCAGCGACGAGCTGGGCCGCATGGCCGCCGTCATCGCCACCGAAGAGGAGACACCCACATGAGCAAACCGACACTCGGCTTCATCGGCCTGGGCCTGATGGGCTCGGCCATGGTCGGACGCCTTCAGGACAAGGGCTATGACGTCATCGCGCTGGCCAATCGCGACCGCACCGGCATCAACGCCGCCATCGCGCGCGGCGCGGTCGAGGCCGCGAACGGCAGGGAAGTGGCCGAAGCCTCCGACATCGTCATGCTTTGCATGGGCACCTCCGAGCACGTCGAATCCCGGATGCGCGGCGAAGACGGCGTGATCGCGGGCCTCGCCGACGGCAAGATCGTGATCGACTTCGGCACGTCGCTCCCCGCCTCCACCCGCGCGCTCGGCGCCGAGGTCGCCGCGAAAGGCGCGACGATGCTCGACGCCCCTCTCGGGCGCACGCCCAGCCACGCCAGGGACGGGCTTCTGAACATCATGGGGTCCGGCGACAAGGCCGCCTTCGACCGCGTCCGCCCGGTGCTCGACGACCTGGGCGAGAACGTCTTCCACCTGGGCGACCTCGGCGCAGGTCACACGATCAAGCTGATCAACAACTTCTTCGGCATGACCATCGCGACCGCCACATCCGAGGCCTTCGCGATGTGCGACGTCGCCGGCATTCCGCGCGAGTCGTTCTACGGCGTGGTCGCCGCGGGCCCCAATCACTCGGGAATGATGGATTTCGTCAAGGGCTACGCCATTGACGGCGACCCGGCGAAACTGGCCTTCAGCACCCGCAACGGGCTAAAAGACGTCAGTTATTACGATCAGATGGCCACCGAGGCAGGCGCGGACTCGATCATGGCGAAATGTGCCAAAACTGCGCTTTCTCGTGCCGTCGAGGAAGGTCAAGGGGACAAGATGGTCTCGCAGATGGTCGACACCTTCGCCCGCTGGTTCAAGGGCTGAGATGCCGACGCTGACGGCGCAGGCACGCGACGACCGCATCGGTCTCGGCATCGTTCTGATGCTGGCGGCCTGGGCGCTCTTCGCGATGACCGACACAACCGTCAAATGGCTGGTCCTCGGCGGCATCCCCGCGATGCAGCTTGCCTTCTGCCGATACGCCGTCGCCTTCGGCCTGTCGCTGGCGAACGGCGCGCGCCACGGCGCCTATTTCTCCGGCATTGACCGCCGCGACATCTGGCTCGTCAGCCTGCGCGGCAGCCTTCTGGTCATGGCGACGGTCTTCAACTTCATCGCGCTCAACTACCTGCCCCTGTCGGTCACCTCGACCATCATGAACACCTCGCCCATCCTGGTCACACTCCTCGCGATCCCGCTTCTGGGCGAAAGGGTCGGCCTTTGGCGCTGGGGCGCCGTGATCCTCGGATTCCTCGGCGTCCTGATCGTCATCCGGCCCTTCGGCGCGGACTTCCACTGGGCCACGCTTCTGATCCTGGCCAACGCCACCGGCCTCGCGCTCTTCTCGATCCTCACCCGACAGATGGCGGGCCGGGTCACACCCCAGACGATGCAGCTCTACATGGGCGCTCTCGGTACCGCCGTCCTCCTGCCCTTCGTGCTCTGGACCTGGACAACGCCCGGCACGCTTGTCGAATGGGCAGGCCTCGTCGGCATCGGCGCCTTCGCCTGGGCGGGGCACGAGATGTTCTCGCGCGCGCATCTCCACGCCGAGGCCGGCGTGCTCTCGCCCTTCGGCTACGTCTTCATCCTCTACATGATCGTCGCCGGCTACCTGGCCTTCGGCGCGGTGCCCGATGCCGCAACTCTGATCGGCGCGGCGATCATCGTGGCCTCGGGCCTCCTGATCTGGTGGCGCGAGGGCAAACGGAGGCCGCGCCATGCCGTATGACGTGATCTGCCTTGGCGAGGTGATGGTCGAACTCTCGCTGAACGACGCCACGCCCGACACCGCGGGCATCGGTTTCGCGGGCGACACCTTCAACACCTGCGTCTATCTCAAGCGCGCCGCGCCAGGGCTCGACATCGCCTATGCCACCAAGCTCGGGCAGGACAGGCTCTCGGACCGGATCGTGACGCTGATGCGCACCGAAGATCTGGCAACCGGCCTCACGCTCCGCAGCCCCGATCGGATGCCGGGTCTCTATGCGATCTCCACCGACGCCAACGGCGAACGCTCGTTCCTCTACTGGCGCGACCGCGCCGCGGTGCGGACATTGTTCAAGCCGCCCGCGCTGGACCTCGACGCTCTGACCGGCACGGGCCTCCTCTACCTCTCCGCCATCACGCTCGCCATCCTGACCAAGGACGACCGTGACCGGCTGATCGACGGCCTGACCCGCCTCCGCGCCAGTGGCACGCGCATCGCCTTCGATTCCAACTATCGCCCCGCCCTCTGGCCCGATGCGGCCACGGCGCGGACCGAGATCGCGCGCGCCTGGCGCTTGAGCGATATCGGCCTGCCCAGCGTCGACGACGAGATGACGCTCTTCGGCGACACGGATGAGGACGCGGTCATCGCCCGGCTCAACGCCTGGGGCGTCGCCGACGGCGCGCTCAAACGCGGCGCGAAAGGCCCCCGGCCGCTCGACGGCAGTGCCGCGCCATCTTGCGAACCGGCCCCGAAAGTGATCGACTCGACCGCGGCGGGCGACAGCTTCAACGGCGGCTATCTGGCCGCACGGCTCACGGGTCGGGACGCGGCGGCATCCTTGGAACGGGGCCACGCACTGGCGCGCCTCGTCGTGCAGCATCGCGGCGCCATCGTGCCCCGCCACGTGATGGGAGAAGAACCATGAACAAGTACGATCTCGACGGCCAGGTCGCCGTCGTCACCGGCGGTGCGCAGGGCATCGGCGCCGCCATCGCGCACCGGCTGGCCACCGACGGCGCCCGCGTCGCCATCTGGGACTTCGACGACGTCAAGGCCGGCGCCACCGCCGATACGGTGCCCGGCCACGCCCGAGCCTTTCATGCCGACGTCACCGACTGGACCTCGGTCGAGGCCGCCCGCGAGGCGACGCTCGACGCCTTCGGCAGTATCGAGATCCTCGTGAACTCCGCCGGTATTGCCGGTCCCGTCGCCGCGATCGAGGACTACGGCACCGACGTCTGGAACCAGGTCATGGCGGTGAACCTGACCGGAACCTTTCATACCAACAAGGCAGTGATCCCGACGATGAAATCCCAGGGCTATGGCCGGATCGTCAACATCGCCTCCATCGCAGGGAAAGAGGGCAACCCAAAGGCCACCCATTACGCCGCCTCCAAGGCCGGTGTCATCGGCTTCACAAAGGCCATCGGCAAGGAGGTGGCGACCCACGACATCGCGATCAACTGCATCACGCCCGCCGTCGCGAATACCTCGATTCTCGAACAGGTCACCCAGGAATTCATCGACTTCATGCTCTCCAAGATCCCCAAGGGCCGCTTCGTCGAGGTCGAGGAAATCGCCAACATGGTCGCCTGGCTGGCATCCCGCGAATGCTCTTTCACCACCGGCGCGGTCTTCGACATCTCGGGCGGACGGGCGACCTATTGATGCACCGAAGCCGGTTCCTTCTTCTTTTCGCAAATACTCCGAGGGGGTCCGGGGGAGCAGCGCTCCCCCGGCCGGTCGCCGACGCAGTCGGCGAAACCCCGGCATCGACACGAAGGTCACAGTGATGCTCACCACCATCCCCGGCTTCGACCGCATCGGCGAGGAAAACGCCTTCGCCGTCCTCGCCCGCGCCGGAGCCCTCGCCGCGCAGGGCAAGGACGTCATCAATCTCGGGATCGGCCAGCCGGATTTCCCGACGCCCGCCAACATCACCGAGGCCGCGATCAAGGCCATCCGCGACGGCCATCACGGCTACACGCCCGCCACCGGCATCCCGAAACTGCGCGAGGCGGTCGCCGCCGATCTCGACCGCCGCTTCGGCCATGACGTGAACCCCGACAACGTCCTGATCGTCCCCGGCGGCAAGGTCACTATGTTCGCCGCCATCCTGATGTTCGGCGAACCGGGGGCCGAAATCCTCTACCCCGACCCCGGCTTCCCGATCTACCGCTCGATGATCGAGTTCACCGGCGCGAAACCGATCCCCATCCCGATCCGCGAGGAAAACGGCTTCGCCTTCTCCGCCGACGAGACCCTCTCGCTCATCACCGACAAAACCCGCCTCGTCATCGTCAACTCGCCCGCCAACCCCTGCGGCGGCGTCACGCCGAAGGCCGAGGTGGACAAACTCGTGGCAGGCCTTCCCGAACACGTCGCGATCATGTCCGACGAGATCTACGACCAGATGCTCTACGACGGCGAGGAACACGTCACGCTCCTCTCGTACCCCGAGATTCGCGACCGCCTGATCCTCCTCAACGGCTGGTCCAAGACCTACGCCATGACCGGCTGGCGGCTCGGCTACTCCGTCTGGCCGGACCGGCTCTACAACTACGCCCGCAAACTCGCCGTCAACTGCTGGTCCTGCGTCAACGCCCCCTCGCAATACGCCGCGCTCGAGGCGCTGACCGGCCCGCAGGACGAGGTGGCGAAGATGGTCGCGGAGTTCGACGCCCGCCGGAAACTCGTCGTCGATCTTCTGAACGACATCGACGGCGTCTCCTGCATCGTGCCGAAGGGCGCGTTCTACGCCTTTCCGAACATCAAGGACACCGGCCTGAAGGCCAAGAAACTCGCCTCCGACCTCCTCGAAGGTCCCGGCGTCGCCACCATCGGCGGCCCTGACTTCGGTACGCTCGGCGAAGGCTACATCCGCCTCTCCTATGCCAACAGCCAGGACAACATCCGCGAGGCGCTGACGCGGATGAAGACCTTCCTCGAAGACAGGACCTAGACCGTCTTCAGCATGCCTCCGTCCACGTGATAGGCCGAGCCCACCGAATAGGACGCGCGCGGGCTGCACAGGAAGACGCAGAAGTCGGCCAGCTCCTCGACGCTGCCGAAACGCCGGATGTCGGCGTGCTCGTCCGCGACCTCCTGAAGGTAGGCTTCCCAGTCGTCTCCCCTCAGTTCGCGCGCCGTGTTCTCCCAGTCCGGCGTCCGGATCAGGCCCGGATTGACCGTGTTCACGCGAATGTTCCGCTTTATCATCTCGCTCGACAGGCACTTCGAGAACATCAGAAGCGCCGCTTTCGTCGTGTTGTAGATCGGCTCGTACCAAAGCGGCTGCACCGCGCAGATCGAGGCGTTCATCAGCATCGCGCCGCCGCCCTTGGCCTCCATCTGGTCGGCCAGACCGCGCGACAGCCGCACCGCCGCCATCACGTGCAGGTTCCAGAAATCCATCCACTTCTCGTCCGGCGCGTCCGCCACCGTCTCGTTCGATCCGGTGCCGGCGTTCGACACGAAGATGTCCGCGCCACCCGCCGCGGCCGCCGCCGCGATCACCGCCCGGCAGCCCTCGGCGGTCGAGACGTCGGAGGCGACCGGCACCGTCTTCACGCCGAATTCGTCCGCCACGTCGCGCGCCACCCGTTCCACATCCTCGCGGGTTCGCGCCGTCATCACCACGCTGGCCCCTTCCCGCGCGAACGCCCGCGCGATACCCAGCCCGATGCCCTTCGATCCACCCGTGACCACGGCCAGCTTGCCCTTCAGTTGCAGATCCATTCCGACCTCCCCTTTTCCGGACAAATACCGCGAAGCTCACCCGCCGCTCAAGCTTTCCGGCGGCTCTGCCGTTGAACCTCCCTGCAAAGCCGGGAATGATCGGCGTCAACACGAAAGGATAACACATGACCAAACCTACCATTGGCTTTATCGGCGTCGGCTACATGGGCCACGGCATGGCCAAGAACATCGTCGAGGCGGGCTACCCGCTCGTCACCATGGCGCATCGCAAGCGCGACGCCGTCGAGGATCTGATCCAGCGCGGCGCGACCGAGGCGACATCGCCAAAGGAGATCGCCCAGCAGTCCGACATCATCCACCTCTGCGTCACCGGCAGCCCGCAGGTCGAAGCGAACATCCGGGACGAGACCGGCCTTCTCGCCGGTCTCCGCAAGGACGCCGTCATCATCGACTGCTCCACCTCGGACCCCGTCAGTACCCTGACGCTCAAGGACGAGATCGAGGCGGCGGGAGGCCACCTCGCCGACGCGCCGCTCGCCCGCACGCCGAAAGAAGCCTGGGAAGGCACGCTCGACACGATGGTCGGCGCATCGCCCGAGGTGTTCGAGCGGATCAAGCCGGTGCTCGACACATGGGCCGGCGTCGTCGTCCACCTGGGCGAGGTCGGCCTCGGTCACAAGATGAAGCTCCTGAACAACTTCCTCGCCATGGGCTACGGCGCGCTTTATGCCGAGGCGCTGGCCATTGCCCGCCTCTCGGGCCTGACGCCCGAGCAGTTCGACAGCGTGATCCGACCGGGCCGGCTCTCAAACGGGTTCTACGAGACCTTCATGAAATGGACGCTCGAAGGCGACGAGAACGCCCACAAGTTCGCCATCTCGAACGGTCACAAGGACATGGCCTATCTCACCAACCTCTGCACCGCCCTCGGCGCGGTGAACCCGGTGCAGGCTGCGGTCAGGAATTCCTATGCCGCGATGGACGCCGCAGGCGAAGGCGATCGGTTCGTGCCCATGCTGGCCGATTTCATCGCCCGCCAGAACGGCGTAGATCCCGCCAAGGGCTGACATATCAAAGGTCGCCGCCGTACTGCCGAGACGCGCTCCGGCCTCTGTTAACAATCCGCCCCGGTCCCGGCGCAAAGCCGGGGATTGCCATACACGTTGCCATACACTTTGCATACGTCGCGCCGACGCTTGGCCGACCGGCGAAAATCCTTTGCGATCAAACGGAAACCGCCGTTAACCACCGGCCAGCCAATGTGCAACGCCCGCCAGCGCGCGCCGCATTAACCATGGTCCGTACGCAGGTCACGCAACGCCCGCTCCAGGTCGGCCCTGGTGGTGATCTTGTAGTTCTGCTCGGCGCCCGGCACGATCCGCACCCGCATGCCCGCCTCGCGGGCCACCACCACGTCGTCGGCGCCCGCGCCGTCATGGGCGCGATGCGCCTCCAGAATCTTCGCGAAATCAAACCCTTGCGGCGTCTGCGCACGCCATAGCCCCTCGCGCGGCACCGGGGACAGGGCGTCGCTTGCTTCGGCGGTCCACAGCGCATCGACCACCTGCAATGCGGCGAATGCGCCCTCGGCCTCGTTCAACGCGGCGATCACGTCCTCCACCACGCGCACCGGCACGAAGGGCCGCGCGGCGTCATGGATCAGAACCTTGAAAGGCCGATGCGTTTCAAGGGCTTCCAAGCCCTTCTTCACGCTTGCCGCCCGGGTTCCGCCACCCGAGACCGGCGCCATCAGACGCGGATCGTCCAGCCCGTCCAGCGCCGTCTCGCACAGCGCCCGATCGTCGGGGTGAATGACCGGCAGCACCCGTCCGATCCCCTCGACCGAAAGAAACCGCGCGGCCGACCGCCTCAGCGCACAGGCGCCGTCCAGCGGGATGTACTGCTTCGGGATCTCGCTGCCCAGGCGCCGCCCCCGCCCGGCGGCGACAAGGATGACGGCCACGCCCGGCGACAGGGAATCCTCGTTGAACGTCAAACCCTTGGCTCCTCACCTGCCGCCCGGCAAATCGACCCAGACACCGCCGCCCTCGTGGCTGTCGGCGGTGGCGTGAACAAAGGCCACGCCCCGCGCGCCGTCGCCGACATCGGGCATCACCAGTGCATTCTCCGGCAGGGATCGCCCGTCGCGCCGCGCCTCGACGGCCACGGCGATCTCGGTATAGAGATTGCCCCAGGCATCCGACAAGGCCTCGCCATGCCCGCGCGGCAGCAGAACCATCCGCTCGGCCTCGGGCAACATCCCGGCCCCATGCCCCCGCACGATGGTCTGCTCTGGCTGTCGCAGCGGCGTGAAACGCAGTTTTTCAGGGTTTTCCTGATCCCATTCCAACCCGGCCTTGTCGCCGTAAAGCCTTATGCGCAAACCACAATAGTTTCCGGCCGCCGCCTGCGTCACCCACATCGACCCCGGCGCGCCGCCCGCCATCTCCAGGTTCAGAAAGCCGGTGTCGGGAGTGGTCTTCGGCGCGCCGCAGACATGCAGATCGGCCCGCAGCCGCGTCACCCTCTGGCCCGCGACGAACTCGAGAAGATGCAGCGCATGGGTGCCGATGTCGCCCGCGACCGCCGCGCGACCGGTCATGGCCGGATCGGCCTTCCACATCGCCTTCCGCGACGCCGGATCGGCCGGCAGCGCCGCCCCCTCCTGGACGTATTCCACCATGACCTGCCGCAAGCTTCCGATCGCGCCGGACGCCACCATCTCGCGCGCCTGACGGACCATCGGGTGGAACACGTACGGATAGGTCACGGCCAAGACAAGACCGGTTTCCGCCTGTTTTTCCAGTAGCTTGCGCGCCTCGTCGGGTTCGTTGCAAAGCGGTTTGTCGCAGATCACGTCGATCCCGGCGTCCAGAAAGGCCATTGCGATCTCGTAATGCGTCCAGTTCGGCGTGCAGATCGCAACCGCGTCGATCCCGTCCGCCAGCCCCGCCTCGGTCCGCGCCATGTCCCGCCAGTCGGCGTAGATGCGATCCTCGGCAAGATGCCACGCCCGCCCCGACGCCAGCGCCGCCTCCGGGTCCGACGACGGCGCCGCCGCGACCAGTTCCCATCGGTTCGAGACGCGCGCCCCGATCCAATGCCACTGACCCACCAGACCGTCGCGCCCGCCGCCGACCATCCCAAGCCGCAAGCGCCGCCTGGACGCCGGGTAAGAGCTTGTTTTCCCTGTCAGCATCGCCGTACTCCCTCTGGCGCACCCTACGCAGGGCCAAAGGCCGGGTCCAGCGTAACTGAGAATTGGCGAAAACGAGCAAAACGTATTAGATTATGTGCATTCGTAAGGGAGGATTCTCATGAACCGTCTGCTCGCCGTCGCCGCCGCGTTCCTCGTCGCCCTGCCCCTGTCCGCCGCCGAAATCGGTGACGACGGGCTGCACAAACCCTCGTGGCTGCGCGAGACCTTCAAGGACCTGCAAGAGGACGCCGCCGAGGCCCAGGCAGAAGGAAAACGCGTTGTCATCCTGGTAGAGCAGCGGGGCTGTATCTACTGTCGCGAGATGCACGAAAAGACGTTTCCCGATGAGCGCATCACGGCGCTTCTGGAGAACGACTATTTTCCGATCCAGTTGAACCTGCACGGCGATATCGAGATCATCGACACTGATGGCGAGGAACTGACCGAGAAAGAGGCCGCGCGGAAGTGGAACGTGTTGTTTACACCCACCATGATATTCCTGCCTTCCGAGGTCGATACGTCGCAATCGGCCATCGACCAGGCCGTTTCGATCATGCCGGGCGCCTTCGGGCCAGGCACGACGCTCGACATGCTGACCTGGGTCAAGGAAGAACGCTATCTCGACCAGTCAGAGGAGGATTTTCAGCGCTATCACGCGCGCCGGATACAGGAGCGGGACGACGGCAACACCGAATGATCACTCGGCAGGCACCGCCACCTGCCCCGCACCCTGACGATCCACCAGGCGGTCGGTGATCCGGCCGCCCGCCATGATCGCCGCAAGGGCCAGAAGGGCCGCAACGCTCAGCGTTCCGACGCCCGACAGGCCCGCGCCCACGGTGCAGCCTCCGGCCAGCACGCCGCCGAAGCCCATCAGCGCAGCGCCCGTCAGATAGCGCAGGGTTTCCTGCGGCTGGCTGAAGCTGACCAGCTTCAGATCGCCCCGTAGCGCCGCCGAAAGGAAGCTGCCCACGATCACGCCGCCCACCAGCCCGGTGCCGAAGCCCGCCGGGATCGAGGTCGAGGCGATGGACCAGAACAGCGTCTCGGACCATGGCGCGGTGAAAGACAGCGATTCCAACGCGATGGGATCGAACTCGTCGTAAAGCAGGAACCCGGTTCCGACCCAGGCCAGAGGGACCAGCGCACCGATCAGCGCGGCAAGCGCCAGGTCGCGCGGTCGGGCACCCGAACGCAGGACAACCGTCAGGATCAGCGCCGACAGAAGTCCGCCCCAGACCAGCGCGCCGCCCGGCAGACCCGAAAGCAGCACCGCGTCGCCCGCATCGACCGTGACCGAACCCAGCGAGACGCGGGCCGAGGCCAGAACGCCCTTCAGCGTCGCGTGCGCCACGATGGCGAAGGCCGCGATGACGACCAACGCGCGCAAGTTCCCCGTAGCACTTAGCACGGTCAGGCGCGAGATGCAGCCGCGCGTCAGGACCATGCCTGCCCCGAACAGCAGCCCGCCCAGCGCAATGGCCAGGACCGGCACCTCCGCCGCGGCAAAGCGATGCTCCGAGAAATCCACATAACCCAGCCATACCGCGCCCTGCGTGCCCAGAATGGCCACCAGAAGCGCGGTCAGCCAGACGCCCAGCGCGGACGCCCGCTCGGCACCCTGTCCGACGACACCCCGGCGCAGACAGAACCGCGAGATCTGCGCAGCCGCTCCGAAGACAACGCCCAGAAGGCCGCCGAAGATGACGGCGGCAGCCATCGGCGTGATCTCGATATCATACATCTCGAAAAGCATACGAAACCCCTGGTCATGGACCGATGCCGCTTACAGCGGCAGCACGCACTTGCCAAGCGAAGGAAGCGGAACGGCCGTTTCATCCGATAGCGAAAAGCGAGAACAACATTCCACGCCAACAAGCGGCCGGGGATGTCCATCCGGCGCACGTTCCGATGTCGGCACATATTCCCGGAATCGCACATTTCCCGGCGGGACAAGAAAAAGGCGCCCGTTTCAAGAAACGAGCGCCCAGTCACGGAACGAGGGACAGTGATCGGATCGGGTGTTCCGTACCCGGTCCTGAGATTTAGATGGGAAGCCGACAGCCCTTTGGACAGAGGTTGTCGCAAAAACGTGAACGAATCCTGAATCCGGTCATGCCGAAAGGACACCCGGCCAGTTTTCGTCCGCCGCCGCGATATGCCCGTCGACATCCTTCAACCAGATACGGCGTACGCGCTTGGAATAATTCAGATAAAGCCGGTTTTCATGAATTGTCCACGCGTCGGGATCTGTCGATGCGGTATAGCCCTGGCTGACCGCATAGGCGCAGTAACCGCCGTATTTCGGCGCATAAGCCTCCGGGTCGGCGTCGAACGTCGCCTTGTTCGCGGCACTGGCAAAACGCAGCTCTGCGCCGTCCCAGGCCGAGGTGAAGGCCGGATCGCCCTTCACCGGTTTGCCGTCGGTGAAATAGGCCACGGGATCGTACCCTTTGATCGCAACCCCGTCCGAGGCAAAGACGGACGGCGTCGCGGCGTGAGCACCGCGCCCTGCGGCAAGCGCGACAGGCATGGCGGCGGCAAGGATCAGGAAATTGCGGCGGGTGGTCATGGCTCTGGTGTCCCTGGCTTGGTGTCTCTCTGCCCCGAACATGGATCGTGATTGCGGACCACGAAAGCCCCTTGCCGCCGATGTGATCCCGGTCCCGGCCTGCGTGAGAATTGTTACAGGACCGCTTCAGTCGAAGATATCGAAGACATCGTCGAAAATGTCCTCGGCGGCATCCTTCAACTCGGCCATGAAACGCTGCGACAGACTGCGGCCGCGCTTTTTCTTCTTGCTGCGGCTCTTGACGTTCCGGTCCGTCGTCCGGATCGGCGATGGCCGCACCAGCTCACGCTCGCCATGGGCGTCCGACCGCAGCATCTTCATCTCGTGCAAGGGCGCGCCGCAGTTCGCGCAGGCCAGTTCGTGGCGTATGCGCCCCTTCAGAACAAGCGCGGCACGCGATCCGCAATAGCAGCAGGTGACGATCTTCGAGGTGCTTGGCATGGGTCCCTAACGGTTCTGTCTCGATGCATATAAGGACACCGCTGCCGCATTCGAGACGTTCAGCGACCCGAAATCGCTGGCGAATGGTATTTTTGCCAGGATGTCGCAGGTCTCCCGGGTCTTTTCCCGCAGCCCGGGTCCCTCGGCCCCCAGAACCAGCGCGACGGGCCGATCCTCCGCGCCCGCCAGCGCGGCCTCCAATGTGGTTTCCGCCGCGCCATCGAGGCCGATCAGGACGAAACCCATGTCGCGCAGCGCCTCCATGGCATTCGCAAGATTGGCGACCCTCAGGTAGGGCTGGCGCTCCAGCGCCCCCGAGGCCGTCTTGGCCAGCGCTCCCGTCTCGGGCGCCGAATGGCGCGCGGGTGCGATCACGGCGCGGGCGCCAAAGACCTCGGCCGAACGCAGGATCGCGCCCACGTTGTGGGGGTCGGTGACACGGTCCAGGCAGACGGCGACCGCCCGCCCCTCGCCATGCGTCACCAGCTCCGCAAGCGGCCCCCAATCCAGGGGCTTCACCTCCAGGGCCGCGCCCTGGTGCACCGAACCCGGGTCGATGGGGGCGGAGAACCTGCGGGGGTCGGCGATCTCGGGCGCCAGACCGCCGTCGCGCACCGCATCGCCCAGCCGGTCGGCGGCGTTCTTGGTCAGAACCAGCCGCAGCTTCTCGCGGCGCGGGTTCAACAGCGCGTCGCGCACGGCGTGCAGCCCGAACAGCCACACGGTCTCGGCCGCAGATTGCCGCCGCGCCTGCTCCTTCTCGATCACCCATTTCGGCTTTTTCACCATGAAACCGGGCCTATCCGCACTGGGCCCGGTTGCCAAGCGCCGGCGTTGCGGATCGGAACGGTTTTCCGCTTGACCGCCCACGCGGGCATAGTTATCTGACCCTCCGTGTCGCCTAGGGCGGCGCATAGTGGGCGACAGGCCGCAAGGTGTGGCAGGGGACTGTAACTCCCTCGCGGAGACGCACGCTAGGTTCGATTCCTAGGTCGCCCACCACTCACTTTTTTTCGCACAAGCGGATATCAACGCTTCACAGATAGTGGCGCATTTTCCGTGACTTATGGGGCATTATTCATTAGGAAAGCCCCAATCTGGTCTCTGCAAGCGGCCATATCGGGGCCATTTCGCCAGAAGTCTCTGCGGGCGAGTTTCGCGTGATATCTCTCTGAGGATACGAGGCGATTCAGACGGCAGGAAAGCCGAGAACGCGACGCTGATCCGTCCAATTGAGCGGAAGCTCGGGAAGATCGCGCAGCTTTTGGGCCGTCAGATGGACTGGCTGCCGCCCCTCAAGAATCGCGGAAGCGATATCCGGCGCGAGCCAGGCGAGCGGCAGAACACGGCTGACATTGCCCGGCCGCAGCTTTTCCCGTTTGGTGATCTCGGCGACGGTCGCGACCTTGCCTTTGATCAGGTCGTCCATCCAGCGCCGCGCATCGGAGACGAGCGCGATGAGATCCGGGTCGCGCTGCGGTGCGCCCGTGTCAACGCGCAAGACGATTGGGCGGTTGCGCCCGGACCGCCGCAAAGCGATGGGTAGCTCGAAAGGCGGCGCCAGGACCTCGACTGTCTCGGGTTGGTTTAGGAGCGGCGCAAGATTCATCTGAATGCGCAGCGCGGAGCCGAAGAGGTCTATGCGATGAAGGCAGCTTGCCGTACTCACCTGGCTCTCATCTTCCAGGGCTCCTCTGACACCGCCCCTTGCGATCTCCCCCGCCCGATCGAGCGCGCCAGCGATTGAATTCGGACTGGCACCGGCAGCATCCAAACTTGATGCCAACCAGTCGCGGTCACGGAGCTTTTGATTTATGGCAGCAACTACGACGGCCTCAAGAGCAGCAGCCGGCAACCGTTCCACTGCCCGATCATCTTCTGGACCATCCTTCTTCGAGACATAGTACCAATACCGCTTTGATTCCCGGACAGTATCTGAGCGCAAAGTGCGCATCGCGTAGCTGCTCTTCACCGACCGACCATGTCGATCGAACAGCACGCCATCCAACATACGTCGCGCAGGTGTGCGACGCGCTGCTATTGTACCGCCACCGTTGCCATCCAGACGGGACTGAATTCGTTCCCAAGTTGTCTCATCGATGATGGCCTCGTGCTGACCATCGTGCAGCGCGCCTCTGTGACGAACCTTGCCGACGTAGGTTGCGTTCCGGAGAAGATGATAGAGCGCGCCAGTCGAGAACGGTTGCCCACCCGAGGTACGGCCGTGGCGATCTGTCCGACGCTTGCTGATGATCCTAAGCTCGGACAACCTGCGTCTCAACCTGGGCACGGACCCGATCGCCAGGTACTCGCGGAAGATTGCCCGAACCGCGTCAGCCTCTTCGTGGTTTATTATGAGCGCCTTGTCCTTCGCGTCGTAGCCGAACGGAACAGCCCCGCCCATCCAGAGCCCCTTCTTCTTTGACGCCGCGACCTTGTCACGGATACGCTCGGCGGTGACCTCGCGCTCGAACTGCGCAAACGACAACAGCACGTTTAGCGTGAGCCTTCCCATCGACGAGGTGGTATTGAAGGCTTGGGTGACCGAGACGAAACTGACCCCTGCCCCATCGAAGATCTCCACCATCTTCGCAAAGTCCGACAATGCGCGGGTGAGCCGATCCACTTTGTAGACCACGATCACATCGATCCGACCGGCGCGTACGTCCGTGAGCAGCCGCTGCAGGCCAGGTCTCTCCATCGATCCGCCTGAGAAGCCGCCATCGTCGTAGCGATCCGACAGCTCCGCCCAGCCCTCGTGCCGCTGGCTCAGGATGTAAGCCGAACAGGCCTCCCGCTGCGCATCGAGAGAGTTGAAGCTTTGCTCTAGCCCCTCCTCCGTGGACTTCCGGGTATAGATCGCGCAGCGCTGGCGGATCATGACGCCTTCTCCCGAAGCCCGAAGAATTTGGGACCGTTCCGCGGTTTTCCGGTCATGGCGCGCGCCACAGCTGAGAGCGAGGAATAAGTGGTGCCATTCCACGCGGCGCCGTTGTCTGTAACAATCACCTCGTGGGTCTCTCCAGCCCAGGACTTCAGAAGACGCGTGCCGTCGGCTACTGCCACTGGTGCGAGACCTTCGACAGCTGCGCCAGCGATCGCGCCCTCAGCGCGCCGCTTCATGATCGCTTGCCACTGCCGACGAAGTGCAGCGTTCTCACCGCCCTGCTCCTCCGCTTGCCGGTCCCATGCCAGCGCAAGCCGCATCAGCCTTGCCGACAGCGTCGGCGGGGGCGGTGACCCCCGCCGATCCTGCCAGATCGCGCGCAATTCCGCGGCCGGGATGAGAGGCAGCGCCTCAAGATCGAGAATCCGGAGTGATCCCTGCGACCTGTTCTTTACCATCGGATCAGGCCGCCAGCCGGTAGGCCTTACGGCCATTTGTCTCCTCAAGGTTTATCGTGCGACCCGCTTTACGGAGACCGCAGATCGCCGCCCGCACCGTGTGGGGCTGCCAGGCCAGTTCTTTTTGTAGCTGGGCCAGCGTTGCCCCCTTTGTGCGGGCAAGAAGCGCCTGTAGCTTCGCTTTCTTGGTGGCTGCGGTCCTACTGGACGCTAGTGGCGCCTGCGTCCGGTTGCGCTCTTGGCTGGTGCGTCTGGGCTGCTTGCGGGGCCGCTCAATCTTCGTAGTATCGCTCATCTTGGTTCTCCTGAGGCATCGGCGCCGGACCATCCGGCCGCCCGTACCGCCGAGAGCCCGGCAACCCGAGCGGAGAACCGCGACACACCTGCGTCGCGACACGAACACTGACGCTCAGCGTGCTCGCTAAGTCCAGTCATTCCTGACCTGAATTGCAGAAAGTGCCAGCTCGCAGGGACGCTACAATTGGCTTCATAGCGCGGCAAAGGAGACGTCTGATCGAAAATGTAAGATGACTGCTTCGAGCCCAAAGCGCTGTACCTGAGGGCCGCGGTGCAGTCGCCGACTGCGGAAACGAACGGTCGAACAGAAAACGATTGCTTCGTTGGGAGGGAACAACAGTGACGTCCCTGGTCTCCAAGGATATCGCAGTTCGCGAGCCCTACCGACCCATATCAGAAAACCCATGTTGTCCGCTGGCAACGGACTGACAGCGTGAAGGGCGTGTTGGCGGTCGTCCAAAAGTGGACCCGCTTTAGCAAAGATTTAGCAGAATAGTTCGCTTCACTTAGCGGGCACCGCACCGCGCGGGTTGCTAAGACACAGCCCGTTATTACCGCCCAGCACGACTCGCCCGCCGTTGCCCAACCAGCGAGTCGGTTGCCGGGAACGGTCGTTGCGATCTTGTCCGAAGGGCGACAGCAAAGGAAATTAAGACCATGATGCGCATTTTTGGACTACCAAAAGTCAAGGCCATTCCACGGCCGAAGAACGTCAAGGCAGACGTCCGCTTCCGGGGAGATCCGCTCGATCACCCGGCGCTCCGCCGCTTGGGTCCGCGTGAGTTGGCGGACCTTCCGGTGCCGCGCCATCGCCTTTCCGAAGCCGCGAGCCAATGACCATTCAGCCAAACCAGAAATGAACCACCCCATGACCACCATCAGACACACAGCCCAAGAGTTCGGTGCCGCACGTGCCGACAGCGGCCGGAGCGGCATCACGCTGACCCAGCTGCTAGGCCTGATCGAGAAGCGATCCGCGCAAAGACGCCAGCGCATCGCACTTGAAGGGCTCGACAATCGCTTGCGAAGGGATATCGGCCTGCCACCGAGAAATGAGGACACGCCGGACCATTCGATCAGCATGTTCGGCACCTATTTCTAGCCCGCAGGTCCGAGGACGCCACTGAACACGTACCTCAATGAAGTTGGACGGGTTGGGGCCGCTGGCATCGATGCCGGCGGCCCGGCATTTTGTTCGGCCAGAGCTGGTAGCCACTTGCAGGCGGGAAAATATCTGCTGAAAAAAGTGGCGAAACTGGTATACTTCTCGTCGACCACCCGGTCGGTCTTCTCAGGCGTTCCGGCCATGTCCAAAATGGCATCTGCATCATCGAATACGACGCCGCTCAGCGACGATCAAGCCGACGCGCATTCTTCGTCGCAGCGGTCCGAGGCCTTCGTCGATCTCGACCTGTGCGGAATTGCGCTGGCCACGATGGCCTTCGATGGCCGTCCGGTCGTTGGCAAGTGTGTAGGCTTCGTAGCGACGAACGATGCCCTGCGCGTCACTTTGCGAAAATCGGCCAACGAGAAACTCATCGGTGCCGTCCAGCTCGGCTCCCCGGTGGCCGTCACATTTTCCCGGCCGACAACGCACGGATCCATTCAGTTCAAGGCTCGCTCGGCCAGAATCGACGAACCTGATCGTGACGATTTCCTGGCCGCCCAGCGTCAGCGCGAACGCTTCTCGGCGGAACTGGTCGCCTCCGCCTACCCGCCCGAATTCTCCGATCTTTACACAGCCTATGCGCCGCACGATTTGCTCGTGCTTGAATTCGAACCCGAGGAAGTTTTCGACCAATCCCCCGGCCCCGCCGCCGGCGCGAGGCTGAAATGAGCGCCCCGGAACTAGAATGCATCCGCTGCTGCTTCGAGGGGATCGTGCCTGCGATCCTGGCCACCTGCGACAGTGCCGGACAGCCCAACGTGTCGATGATCTCGCAAGTTCATTACGTCGATCGCGATCAAGTCGCACTGAGCTACCAGTTCTTCAACAAGACCCGGCGCAACCTTCTGGAAACCGGGGTCGCCTCGGTGATGGTGACCGATCCTGTGACGGTCGCGCAGTACCGTCTGGAGCTTGACTACATCGAAACGCAGGAGGCCGGACCGCTTTTTGAGACCATGAAGGCGAAGCTTGCCGGCATCGCGTCGCATGCCGGGATGCAGGACGTTTTCAAGCTGCGCGGAGCGGACCTTTTCCACGTGCGGTCCCTGGCCAGCGTTCCGGGGGTCGAGCAAAGCGTGTCGGCTCCGTCCCGAAATCTACTCTCCGCCGTGCGGCGTATTGTGACGGAGATGTCGCACGCCGGGAATCTCGGCGATCTCTTCGATGTCACGCTTGCCGGACTGCGTCGATATCTTGGAATCGACCACGCCATCCTGCTGCTGGCAGATGACACGTCGACCGACCTCTTTACCGTCGCCTCCGTGGGCTATGTCCGGTCGGGAATCGGTTCGGAGATCCCGCTCGGACAGGGCGTCATCGGCGTCGCCGCCCGCGAGCGCGTGCCAATCCGCATCGGCAACATGACGCTTGAGTACTCCTTCGGGATGGCGCTGCGCGCGAGTGTCGCCGCAACCAATACAGGGGACGCGAACCTCCCGGAGATCCCGTACCCCGGGCTCGATGCGCCGGAAAGCCAGATCGCGGTGCCCGTCCTGAAAGATCGCCGGACACTCGGCGTAATTTTCGCCGAAAGCACCGTAGCGTTGCGCTTTCAATACGACGACGAGGACGCGCTGGTGCTCATTGCAGATCGACTTGGCGAGGAAATTCGACGTCTGAGCGAGCGCGGGACCAACACTGGCCGGACGGAGGCGTCCGCGGCGTTGCCCCTGCGCCGGGCCATCACCGTGCGCCACTATGCACAGGACGACAGCGTCTTTGTCGACAATGAGTACCTGATCAAAGGAGTCGCCGGCGCAATTTTCTGGAAACTCGTGCGTGAATGCGTGCTGAACGGCCGCTCAGAGTTCACGAATCGCGAGTTGCGGCTGGACCCGAGCCTGCGTCTGCCGACGCATGCCGAGAACCTCGAGGCGCGTCTTGTTCTGCTGCAGCGCCGATTGGCCGAACGTGGCCTCGGAATCGCGTTGGAGCGGATCGGTCGCGGTCGGTTCCGGCTAATCGCGCCGACGCCATTCGAGCTTGTCGATACGACCTCCGCCACGGCAAGCCTGTCCGCTTAGCGGAAATTTACGAATTCTGGCAGGAAGACTTAGCGGGCGCGCGGACACATTCGGGCGTAGATCGTCTCGAGAGACAAACACCGCTTTTTTACTTCGAGAGACCTGCCATGAACGTACAAGCACTTCTGCGTCCCGTCGCTAAGGGCGCGGGCCGGGTTGTCCTGCGAGAGCCCGAAAAGGAGGAGGCCGCAGAGATCGGTGGGCTGCTGCACCGCGCCTTCACTGAATTCCAGACGAGCCACGGCTTCAGCTCGGATTTCGAAACCTCCGAAGGCGCGACGCAATACGCCGCTGCGATGATCGACGATCCGCTCTGCTATGCGGTCGTTGCCATTCAGGATAGCCGGATCGTCGGCGTGAACTTCCTCAGCGAAGGCGACCCGATCCGGGGCGTCGGCCCGATCGCCGTCGCGCCAGACGCCGACGACGCGGGTATCGGGCGCAAGCTCATGTACGACGTCATCGAGCGCGGTGGCGATGCCGCGGGCGTGCGCCTCTTGCAGGACAGCTTCAATCTCAAAAGCCTTGCGCTCTACACAACGCTCGGTTTTCGGGCTCGCGAGCCGTATGTCGTCCTGAAGGGGCGGCTGGAGGACATGCCGAGACCGGATCGCATCGTCCGCCCGATGGAACCGAAGGACCTGCCCCATGTCACGGCCCTATCCTTCGACCTGACCGGTTTTCCTCGTGGCAGCGAGGTGCGCCGGGCGCTGTCGGATGGCGCCCCACACGTCGTTATCCGCGACGGGCGGGTGACGGGCTATACCACCGATCTAGGCTCTTGGGCGGGCGGCCACGCGCTGGCCGGGACCGAGGACGATTTTCGCGCCCTCCTGTTGGGGGTCAACGACGCCGACCCCCAGCCGCTGCAATTCTTGTTCCCGACTCGGCGATCGTCCCTCTTCCGCTGGCTTTTGAGCGAAGGGATGCGCGCCGAAAAGCAGATGCTGCTCATGACCCGCGGTGCATACCGCGAACCCGGAGGCATTTACCTGCCCTCGGTTCTCTACTGATCGCAATCGCCATTGAAGAGAGCTGAAAGACATGACTAGGACCTCCATCGCGTGGCCGACGAAAACCCGCGAGATGCACAACCATCATTTCGACTCGACGATCTGGAACGACTTTGCGTTCCGCAACGACGACATCATCGTCGCGACCTACGCCAAGTCCGGCACCACCTGGACGCAGCAGATCGTCGGTCAGCTCGTCTTCCTTGGCGCCGACATCGACGTGCCCGAGCTTTCGCCCTGGATGGACCTGCGGGTGCCGCATATAGAGATCAATCGTCCCACCGTTTAGGCGCATACCCACAGACGCTTTCTCAAGACCCACTTGCCGGTCGATGCGCTCGTGTTCTCGCCCAAGGCGAAATACATCTATATCGCCCGCGACGGCCGCGACGTGGTGTGGAGCATGTACAACCACCACGTCCGCGCCAACGCGACCTGGTATGCCGCGCTAAACGATACGCCGGGCCGCGTTGGCCCCGCGATCGAGCCACCGAACGCGGCCGTCGTCGAGTACTTCCATGACTGGCTCGACCGGGACGGGCACCCGTTCTGGCCGTTCTGGGAAAACGTGCGCAGCTGGTGGGCGATCCGGCATCTGCCGAACGTCCTGATGCTCCACTACGCCGACCTGAAGGCGGACCTGCCGGGCCAGACCCGACGGATCGCAGACTTTCTCGGCATTCAGGTTCCGGACGACCGCTGGCCAACCATCCTCGAGCATTGCAGCTTCGATTACATGAAGCGCAACGCCGCCAAGTCTGCGCCGCTCGGCGGGATTTTTTGGGACGGCGGCGCGGAGACCTTCATCCACAAGGGCACGAATGGTCGCTGGCGCAACGTGCTCAGTCGCGAAGACAGCCAGAAGTACGACAGGATAGCCGACCGCGAGCTCGGCCCCGAGGCCGCCGACTGGCTGGCGCGGGGATCGCTGGCCACGGCTCATGCTGCCGCCTAACCCCATAGCGAACAAGGAAACACGAAATGACCGATCAGGAATTCGAGAACAGGCGCGCCCGGCTCTGCCACACACCCAGGCCGGAACGGCATCTTACCCATGGCGATGCGTTCCGCGCCGTTGTCTGTCGACCCGGAGTCGGGCAGCGGTTCCGCCGCTGGTTGATCCGCCCGTGGATCAATCAATAGGGTGCCGCATGGTGCGGTATGCCGAAGCAAAAGAAAGAATGCCATCATGACGACGACTGAGTTAAAGGGACTTCTTCGCGGCGAGGTGATTGCCCGCGAGGAGGC
>ERZ869936.904-NODE-904-length-24080-cov-4.877378_pt1 | contig 24080 bp, 25 predicted proteins | sample MGYA00520876_ERZ869936 | MGnify/ENA primary metagenome ERZ869936 (study PRJEB32218, sample SAMN09650985) | biofilter metagenome | isolation source: enrty point of leading RO module | place: Saudi Arabia: Thuwal, RO plant located on Red Sea | collected 2016-02-17 ...
TCGAGTCCGCGGTGTAGGCGGACGGCGTGCGGCGCGACGCGCGCCGCGGCGCGTGACCGCGGTCCGCGCACGCGGTCGCGCGGCATGCGACACTGCGGGCGTCCAGGGAGGTGCCCGATGCGCCGCGCCGTCGTCCTGCTCGTGCCCCTGATCATCCTCGCTGCGGCCTGCCGCTCGCCGTTCGGCGCCGCGCCGCCGGAGGAAGGACCCGACGCCGGGCGCGTCGGGCGCGGCATCCACGGCTGGCCCCTGCTCGAGCACGCTCCGCACGGTGCCGGCTGGCGCACCGACGTCCTCTGGCCCGCGTACTCGCAGGTCCGCACCGACGGCGACGGCCTGAACCAGACCGACGTGCTGTTCCCGGTGTTCCACGTGGCGAGCGAGGGCTCGGGCCCGGGCAAGCGCGACCGCACGGGGCTCCTGCGGCCCCTCTTCGACCTCGAGACCGTGGGCGACGACACGTGGGACCTGGACGTCGTGTGGCCGCTCCTCAAGTGGCGCGACGCGCCGGACCGCTGGGAGCGCCGCGCGTTCCCGCTCGTCCGGTCCGCCGGCCGCACGGACGGCTCCGCGGAAGAGCTGGACGTGCTGTGGCCGCTCTACCGCGAGGAGCGCGACGCCCGCTGGGCGCGCTCGCACGTGTTCCCGCTGTGGTGGCGGGGCGAGCGGCACGACGAGGACGCTCCCGAGGGTGGCGAGGGCTACACGCACGCGTGGCCGCTCTGGGGCCGCGAGTGGGACGGCACGTGGGCGCGGACCTGGATCGGGCTGCCGCTGTTCGCGCGGACCACGGACCCGGAGGAGGACGTCTCCGAGGTGGACGTCCTGTTCCCGCTGCTCCACTGGGGTCGCGCGGGAGACCGGTCGCACGTGCGCGCGCTGCCGCTCGTGTGGCACGACGAGGCGCCGCACGAGCACCACACCGTCGTGTTCCCGCTGTGGTGGGACATGCAGGAGCGCGACTGGCGGTTCCGCATGCTCTTCCCCGGCTTCGGGACGTACGAGTCCGAGGACGGCGACGCGGCCGTGTCGGTCGGCGGGCCGCTCTACGTGGCGGGCAACGACGGCGACCTCGACTACACGTGGCTCGCCGCGCCGCTCGTGCACTGGCGCTCGTCGCCGGAGGGCTGGGGCGGGCACGTGTTCCCCGTCCTCTGGATCGACCGCGAGGAGGACGGCGACGGCTACACGAACCTCTGGCCGCTGTTCGGCTGGCTGCGCTCCGGCGACTCCACCACCGCGTCGGTCGCCACACCGCTCTTCTCGTACGAATCGGATGACGACTCGTGGGAGCTGGACCTCCCGTGGCCGCTCGTCGAGCTCACCGGCAGGCCGGACGGCGGCTCGTCGATGGTGTGGCCGCTGTTCGAGCACGAGCGACGAGGCGGGAAGACCGAGGGCGACGTGCTGTTCGTGCTGTCCACGTGGGAGAGCGACGAGGCGCAGGACGTGCGCGACTTCCGCGTCCTGTGGCGGCTCGTGGAGCGCTCGCGTGCGGCCGGCAAGGAGACGTTCGTCGTGAACCCGCTGTTCCGGCACGAGTCGAACGACGCCGGCGACACGTACTGGTCGTTCCTGTTCGGGCTCGTCGCCCGCCGCGCGGAGGCGGGCACGGTGGACTGGCGCTTCCTCTGGGTGTTCTGAGCGGGGCGGCCGGCCGCCCGTGAGCGCTCACGCCGGCGCCGCGCCGCGCCGGAACCCATCGGCGATGCCCTGCCGCAGCTTGGGCAGCGCGTCGACCGGCAGCAGCACGATGAGCACGGTGCCGCTCTGCAGCCGCGCGTCGGGCCCCGGGTTGTAGTCCCAGTTGCGCGTCTGGATGTCGCGCACGGCCAGGATCAGCGCACCGGTGTGCGCCCGGATGGGCGCCTCGCGCAGGCGCATGCCCACGAGCGGCGACTCCGGCGGCACGATCACCTCCTCGATGCGCAGGTTGATGTGCCGCTCGCGGAGCATCTCCTCCATGAACTCGGTGACGTGCGGGCGCAGCACCTCGCTCGCGAGGCGCATGCCGCCCAGGTAGTTGGTGGAGATCACGGCGTCGGCGCCCGCCTTGCGCAGCTTGTCCGGAGCGCGCTGGCCGATGGCGCGGGCGACGATGCGCATGCGCGGGTTGGCCTCACGTGCGGTGATCACGACGTACAGGTTGTCCTTGTCGTCCGTCCAGGCGGCCACCAGGGCGGGCGCGCGGCCGACGCCGGCTCGCTGCAGCGCGGCGTCGCCCGTGGCGGCGCCCACGAGCGTCGGGTAGCGCGCCGGGTCGCGGTCCGGGCCGACGGCGGCCGCGAGGTTCTCGGCCGACACGTCGACGGCCACGAACGGCGTCTTGGTGGCGAGCATCTCCTTCACCACGTGGCGTCCCGTCTGCCCCACGCCGCACACGATGACGTGGTCCTCGAGCTTGTCGATGACGTTCTGCATACGCTTCTTCCTGAACGCCTCCTGGAGGTCGCCTTCGAGGATGAGCGCCGTCAGGGACGACGCGAAGTAGAGGAACGTCCCGATGCCCATCACGAGCAGCACGCTCGTGAAGATGCGCGTCCCGGGCGTCTGCTCGAAGCCGCGCAGCGACTCGAGCCCGAGCGTCGTGACCGTGACGAGCGTCATGTAGACGCAGTCCACGACGTCCCAGCCCCACTGCTCGTGCCCGAGCAGGTAGTAGCCGGTCGTGCCGAACGCGATCACCACGCACAGCGCGGAGAACGACACGAACACGCGCCGCCGCAGCTCCTCCATGGCCAGATGCTACGTGGGCGCCGGATGCGCACCACGGGCCGGGACGCAGCGGCGGCGCGGCGGGCCACGCGGGATGTGACCGGAGTCGCGCACGCGGGCGCCACCGGGGGCGGCCGGGTCGCGGTGGGCGGGCGCGGCGGGCCGCAGCCCTACTTCTCGCCGTCCTTCTTCTCGTCCTCTTCCTTCGGCTTGCGCGTGCCGCCCTTGTACTTGGGCACCTCGACGCCGGCCTCCTCCAGGCGCGCCTTGTTCTCCTCGCGCTCCATCCACTCGCGGAGGTGCTGCGAGGACTCCATCTGCTCGCCCACGATCTTCTCGACCGACTTGGCCAGCTCCTGGATGTAGATCTTCAGCATGACGGGCGGCTTGCCCTTCTTCTTCACGTTGCCGTACTTGGCCTTCCAGGCGGCCTCCGCGGCCTCCTGGTCGGCGGTGCCGGCTGCGCCGGTGTCCACCACGACCTCGCCGGTCTCCCACGAGAAGCCGACGGGGTGGCGCTCCCACAGCTCCAGCAGCGTGGGCAGGGCGCGGATGTCGCGGATGTTGCCGACCGCGCGCACGGCCGTCACGAGCAGGTAGGGGTCGCCGCCCTTCGACAGCAGGTCGCAGATGGGCAGGCAGGCGGGCTTGTACTCCAGCTTGCCGAGGGAGTTGACGATCGAGTCGATCACGTCGATCTCGAACTTGCCCTTGTCGAGCGCGGTCAGCAGCCCGTCGCCGGCAGCGGCCTTGGCCTCCTCCTTGTCGGTGAACTCCGACAGGACGTCCGCCAGGATCATCTGGTGCTCGAGGTTCCTGTCGCGCATCAGGAGCTTGCCGAGCTCCTCGGCGGCGTCAGGGTGCTGCGTGCCGACGACGCCCATCACGAGCTCCGCCCACTTGGCGTCGTCCTTGGTCTTCTTGGAGTACTTCTTGAAGTACTCGATCTCGCGCTTGGCCGCCTCGTCCCAGGCGTCGTCCGCGCGCGCCGTCGGCGCCATCGCGGCCGGGAAGAGAACGATCGCGGCCAGGGCGGCCGCCAGGATGCTGCGCTTCATGTTCGGACTCCCGGTTCCTTGAACCGTCATTCGAAGAACTTCGCCTCGCCGCCGGTGGCGCGGCACATCTTGCGCATGAAGCGCAGGTTGACGCCGACGCCGATGCAGTTGATGCGGATGGGCATGCTCTTGTGGAGCTGCAGGACGGCCTCGAGGATCTGGTCGGGATCGACGATGTCGCCGATCGACGGCGCGCCGTCCGTGACCAGGTAGAGCTCGTCCGGGCCCATCTTGTAGGACTTCGACTCGTTGCCCATGAGATCGAAGGCCGCCGCGAGCGCGCCTCCGGCCCCGGCCCAGCCGACCTCCAAACTCGCCGCGGGGGGCGGTTCGCCGCTAACGCTGCAGGAACTGCAGCAGATGGTGACGCATCGCCGCGACCCGGCGGAGACGCTGTCGGTGGTGGTGGAAGAGATCAGCCGGATCCTGCAGACCGATGTCTGCTCCGTGTACCTGCTGGAACCCGACCGGGCGACGCTGGTGCTGGCGGCCACGGTGCCGCGTGTGCTGGTGTAGGGCCCGGAGGACTTCTATGAGCGCTAGCCTGTCGCCGGCCCTGCTTATGATTTTCGGCAGCCTGGCGGCGCCGCTGCTGCGCGGCTGGCTGCGCGCGGCCTGGCTGCTGGCGCTGCCGGTCGCCGCCGGCGCATGGCTGGCGCTGGCGCCGGCCGGCGAGTACGGCCAGTTCGCCTACGCCGGACTGGAACTCACGCCGGTGCGCATCGATCGCTGGAGCCGGCTGTTCGGCCTGGTGTTCATGCTGGCCGCGGCGCTGTCGGTGATCTACGCCCTGCATGTGAAGCACTGGGTGGAGCCGGTGGCCGGCCTGATCTACGCCGGCGCCGCGCTCGGCGCGGTGCTGGCCGGCGACCTGCTGACGCTGTTCGTGTACTGGGAACTGACCGCGGTATCGTCGGTGTTCCTGATCTGGCAGCGCCGCACCGAGCGCGCCTGCCGCGCCGGCCTGCGCTACCTGCTGATCCAACTGCTCTCCGGCGTGCTGCTGCTGGTTGCGGCGGCGGTGTGGTACCGGCAGACCGGCTCGCTGCGCTTCGATCACATCGGCCTGGAAGGCGCCGCCGGCTGGCTGCTGTTCGTCGCCTTTGGCATCAAGTGCGCGTTTCCGCTGCTGCACAACTGGCTGCAGGATGCCTATCCCGAGGCGACCGAATCGGGCACGGTGTTCCTGTCGGCCTTCACCACCAAGCTCGCGGTGTACGCGCTGGCGCGCGGCTTCTCCGGCACCGAGGCGCTGATCTGGATCGGCGCCACCATGACGGCGTTTCCGATCTTTTACGCGGTGATCGAGAACGATCTGCGCCGGGTGCTCGCCTACAGCCTGAACAACCAGCTCGGCTTCATGGTGGTGGGCATCGGCATCGGCACCGAGCTGGCGCTGAACGGCGCGGCCGCGCACGCCTTCGCTCATATCCTCTACAAGGCGCTGCTGTTCATGTCGATGGGCGCGGTACTGCTGCGCGCCGGAACGGTCAAAGGATCAGATCTCGGCGGGCTGTACAAGTCGATGCCGTGGACCACCGGGTTCTGCATCGTCGGCGCCGCCTCGATCTCGGCGTTTCCGCTGTTCAGCGGCTTCGTCACCAAGTCGATGATCCTGAGCGCCGCGGCCGCCGAAGGCCATCTGCTGACCTGGCTCGTGCTGCTGTTCGCCTCGGCCGGCGTGTTCCATCACTCCGGCATCAAGATTCCCTACTTCGCCTTCTTCGGCCACGATTCCGGCAAGCGCTGCAAGGAAGCGCCCGGGAACATGCTGGTGGCGATGGCGATCGCCGCGACGCTGTGCATCGGCATCGGCGTGTATCCGGCGCCGCTGTACGCGATGCTGCCCTTCCCGGTCGACTACGCGCCCTACACCGGCTGGCATGTGCTCGCCCAGTTGCAGCTGCTGGTGTTTTCGGCGCTCGCCTTCTCGGTGCTGATGTGGCACCGGATCTATCCGCCGGAGTTGCGCTCGGTGAACCTCGACAGCGACTGGATCTACCGTGCGCTCGGCCCGGCGCTGACCCGCGTCGGTGCGCGCGTGCGCGGCGCGGTACGCGCGCCGGTCGCCGTGCGGCTCGACGCGCTTGCCGCCGGCGCCGCGCGCCGCATCGAGCGGCACCGCGAGGCACAGGGCACACTGGCCCGCACCTGGCCCACCGGCAGCATGGTGCTGTGGGTGGCCATCATGCTGGCGTCCTACCTGGTGATCTACTACCTGTAGTTTCCTAGCGCCGGCGCGTGCGGCGCCGGCGCCATTCGGCCGAGACCACCAGCCGCCAGAAAGCCAGCACGCCGAAGTAGCCGACGATCGCCGCGGTCACCGCCAGGATCGACAGCCCGACCAGCAGCGGCTTGCCGACGCTGAGAAAGCGCTCCAGCGCAGTGAGCGCAAGATGGCTCGCCTCCTCCGCAGCCTGTCCGACGACCTCGGCGGACTCGGGCAGCGGCGCGGCACCGGTGACCAGCGCCCCCAGCCGGTAGGCGAAGAAGTAAATCGGCGGAAAGGTGAAGGGGTTGGTCACCAGCGTGCTGCCCACGGCCACCAGCAGGTTGGCGCGCAGCCACACCGCGAAGATCGCGGCGAAGGGAATCTGCGCGACTGGAATGAGAAAGCCGAAGAACAGCCCGATCGCCAGTCCCAGTGCCACGCCCTGGCGGTTGATATGCCACAGCCGAGGATGATGGATCGCGGGCCCGATCCAGGCGACCAGCCGATGATGGCGCACCTTGTCGCCGTGCGGCAGCCACCGGCGCAAGCGGCTGCGCCAGCGGGGCGCCCGGGCCGCTGCGCGCGGCCGTGGTTTCGGTTGGTTCATCGGCTGGGATTCGGTGTCGTGGACGGGCCGCGTGGCGCGCTCGCTCGGGGTGCAGGCGCGCCGCGCGGCGGCTTACCTGCTTCGACCCCGCGCAGGCGCGCGGCGTTCAGGCCGCCTTGCGCAGCAGGTCCTCGAACGCGTTGCGCGTAATTCGCCAGCGCGTCACCGGCCCGGCCTGTGCATCGCGTTCGCTGCCGGCGGCACGCAGGCCGGCAGCGCGCAGTACGCGCGCGCGCGGGTCGCCATCGGGCAGCGTGAGCGCGCTGACCGATTGCGTCGCCGGCCGGGTGAAGGCGTAACGGATCAGGCCGCGCACCGCCTCGGCATCCAGCCCGCGCTTGCGGTGGGCCGGCGCGATCTCGAAACCGAGTTCGACGTCGCCCAGTGCATCGGGCGGACCCTTGAAGCCGCCGCAGCCGATGAGCGTGCGCTCTTCCGCCAGCAGGAACAGATACAGCCACCAGCCGCTCAGCGCGCGCGAGGGCTCGAGCCGGAGCAAGTCGAGCGCATGCGGGTAGGCCTGCGGATGCGCCGGCCAGTTCGGCGGAATCGACACGTTCAGCAGTTCGCCCAGCGACCGCGGGCCGCGCACGATGGCTTCCAGGTGCGCCAGGTCGCAGGAGAGCAGTCTCAGGTTGGGTGTATGGATCAGCATAGGGTCTTTTGGAAACGCCCGTCGGCGCGATTCTCAGGAATTCACCAGGACGACATGCACCCGGAACGGGCCGTGCGCGCCCATCACCAGCGTCATCTCGATGTCGGCGGTGCGCGATGGGCCGGAGACGAAGTTGACCTGCCGCGGCAGCCGACTGTGCTCGCGGCGCAGCAGGTCCCAGCCGTCCTCCATCGAGCGCAGGATGCGCGCCGCAGGCAGCACCGCGACGTGCGTTTCCGGCAGCAGGCTGGTGGTGGCGTGCCAGTCCTCGCCGGAGAGCAGCATCAGCGTGCCGGTCTCGGCGATGCCGCAGAAGGCGCCGGTGATGCCGACCATGTCGTCGCCGCGGCTCGGCCGGCCTTCGAACGCGAGGCCGGCCGAAACCCAGTCGAGCCCCGCGAGCTCCGGCCAGCAGACGCCGCTCGTCGGCAGATCGAGCCCGCGAAGATAGCGCGCCACCGCCTCGGGAACGTCGGCCAGGCGTTCGACCTCGTCGACGGTGGACAGCATCGCCAGGCAGCGCTCGCGAAACCGCGCCGCCGGTTCCCAGTCCAGCCTCGGCAGCGGGCCGCGGTCGTGACTGCGCAGGCGGCGCCCGGCGATCTGCTCTTCCTGGAAGCTCGCCTCGGCGCTGCGGCCGTTGGCGGCACGGATGCGCTTGAGGATGTTGTCTCGGGTGGCCATGCGGTTCGTCCGGTTCTCAGTTGAGCAGGTTGCGCGGCGTGCCGACGACCCAGTGCTCGATGTTGGAAATGAGCTGCTCGGAAAAGTCGGCGAGCGCCTGATCGCCGGCCCAGGCGACATGCGGCGTCACGATCAGATTGGGCAGGCGCAGCTCGAGCAGCGGATTGCCGTCGCGCGGCGGCTCGGCGGTGAGCACGTCGATGCCGGCGCCGCCGATCCAGCCCCCCGTCAGCGCGCGCACCAGCGCCGGCTCGTCCACCAGCCCGCCGCGCGCGGTGTTGATGAGCAGCGCGTGGCGCCGCATCGAGCGCAGCTCGGCCTCGCCGATCAGGTTGCGGGTACGTTTGGTCAGCGGGCAGTGCAGCGCGATGACGTCCGAGTGCGCCAGCAGCTCGGGCAGCGGCTGGAACGGGCCATCGCCGGTCTTCGCGCCGTCGTGGTCGGCGAAGCTCACCTGCATGCCGAAGCCGCGCGCGATGCGCGCCGTGCCCTGGCCGATCGCCCCCTCGCCCACGATCCCGAGCGCGCGCCCGTGCAGGTCGGCGATCGGCCGGCTCAGCAGGCAAAACGGCTCGGCCTTCTGCCAGCGCCCTGCCTCGACGTCGGCGCGATAGGCGGGCAGGTTGCGCGCAAGCGCCAGGATCAGCGCAAAGGTGTGCTCGGGCACGCTGTGGCGCGCATAGTCGCGCACATTGGCGATGGCGACGCCGTGGCTGCGGCAGTAGCCGACGTCGAAGGCGTCATAGCCGGTGCCGGCGACGGCGATGAAGCGGATGCCGGGAAAGCGCCGCAGCGTCTCGCCGCGCAGCACGATCTTGCTGGAGATCACGATGGTGGCCTCGCGCAGGCGCTCGTCGAGCTCGGCTTCGCGGGTGGTCGGGTACTCGCGCCACTCGTGCTCGAACCGCGGGCGGCGCAGCTCGAACGGCAGGATCGCGCGGTCGAGAAACACGATGCGGTGCACGGTCAGGCGCGGCGGCGCGCCGCGTAGATATCCCTGAAAGTGCGGCCGCGCGGCGCCGGCATGTCGCGACCGAGCGTCCACTGCGAGGCGCCCGGCGGCAGCCAGTGGATGAGCCGCTCGCGGCCCCCGGCGAGCCGCCCGAGCCGCGCCGCGATGCGGGTCGCCAGCGCGTACAGGCGCGGGCGCGTCGCCAGCCAGGCCCACACCTTGAGGCCGAGGCGCTCGCCCCCGGGACGCAGCCGCAGCTCCACCTGGCGCTCGCGCAGCTTGCGCATCAGGTCGGGCAGCGGAATCTTGACCGGGCAGGCCACCCCGCACTGGTTGCACAGGGTCGCCGCGTTGGGCAGGTCGAGCGCCTTGTCGATGCCGACGTAGGCCGGCGTGAGCACCGAGCCGATCGGCCCGGGATAGACCCAGCCGTAGGCATGACCGCCGATGTTCTGGTAGACGGGGCAGTGATTCATGCAGGCGCCGCACCGGATGCAGCGCAGCGCCTCGCGCAGCGCCGAGCCGAGCACGCGCGAGCGCCCGATGTCGACGATGATGACGTGAAACTCGTCCGGGCCGTCCTTGTCGGCCGGGCGCTTCGGTCCGGTGGTGAACGACAGGTAGTTGCTGATCGACTGGCCGGTGGCGGAGCGCGCCAGCAGGCGCATCAACAGGGAGAAGTCCTCCAGCGTCGGCAGGCACTTCTCGATGCCGGCGACCGCCACGTGCACGCGCGGCATGGTGGTGGTCATGCGGCCGTTGCCTTCGTTGGTGACGATCATGGTCGAGCCGGTCTCGGCGACCAGGAAGTTGGCCCCGGTGATGCCCATGTCGGCATCGAGAAAATGCGGCCGCAGGATCTCGCGCGCCTCGTGGGTGAGCGCCTCGATCTCGGTCAACCGCGGGCGCTTGTGCTTTTCGGCGAACAGGTCGGCGATCTCGTCCTTGGACTTGTGCACCGCCGGCGCGATGATGTGCGAGGGATTCTCGCCGGCCTGCTGGATGATGTACTCGCCGAGGTCGGTCTCGCGCACCTCGAGGCCGCCTTCCTCGAGATACTCGTTGAGGCCGCTTTCTTCGCCCAGCATCGACTTGGACTTGATGACTTTCCTGACCTGGTTGCGGCGCGCGATCTCGAGCACCAGGCGGTTCATTTCCTCGTGAGATTCTGCCCAATGCACGATGGTGCCGGCGGCGCGCGCATTGCGCTCCCACTCCTCGAGGTAGACGTCGAGATAGGCAAGGCAGTGGTCGCGGATGTCGGCGGCCGCCTGGCGGATTTCCTCGAAGTTGTCGAGCTCCTGGATCGAGCGCGCCCGGGCCGCGACCAGGCGCCCGCGCGCGTTCATCAGCGCGGTCTGCAGCTTGTGATCGGCCAGCTTGCGCGATGCCGCCTGCTTGAACTGTTGCGAAGTAACTTGCATTGGAACCCGTCAGCCGATGGCGTTAGACCCGAGCCCGCCCTCGGCAGGCAGTCGGCGGCGCCCGCCGTTCATTCGATCTCCTCGCCGGACATGCCCGCCAGCACCTCGGCCACGTGGAGCACCCGCGTCTTGCGGTCGCCCCGGCGGCGCAAACGGCCCTCGATGCTGAGCATGCAGCCGAGGTCGCCCAGCACCAGCGCGTCGGCGCCGGCGCTTTCCACGTCCTGGCATTTCTGGTCGGCGATGCGCGAGGATATCTCGCCGTACTTGACCGCGAAGGTGCCGCCGAAGCCGCAGCATTGCTCGGGCTGCTGCATTTCCTTGAGCGCGAGCCCGGGTACGCGCGAAAGCAGCGCGCGCGGCTGCGACTTCACCCCCAGCTCGCGCAGGCCGGCGCAGGAATCGTGGTAAGTCACGGTGCCGTCGAAGCGCCCGGGCACCTGCTCGAGATGCATCACGTTCACCAGGAAATCGGTCAGCTCATGGGTGCGGTTGACCAGCCAGGCGACCCGTTCCTTCAGATCCGGCGCGTCGGCGAGCAACTCCGGGTAATGGGTGCGGATCATGCCGCCGCAGGACCCCGACGGCACCACCACGTAGTCGCAGTGCTCGAACTCGGCGATCACCTTGCGCGCCAGCGCCTGGGCCGCGGCGCGGTCGCCGGAGTTGTAGCCGGGCTGGCCGCAGCAGGTCTGGCTGGCGGGCACAACCACCTCGCAGCCGGCCTGCTCCAGCAGCTTGAGCGCGGCCAGCCCGATGCTCGGTCGCATCAGGTCGGCCAGACAGGTCACAAACAGCCCTACTCGCATGGGTATGCACAGTCCCGGAAGTGTGGCGAACGGCGCCCGCGGAGCGGTGCGCGCAAGAGAAGGTCGGCCGCGCGCCTGTCCCCGATCAATGTCTTACGCCCGCGGCGCAACAGGCGGGGGAGTTTAGCATAGGGTCACCTGCGCACCGCCCGACCGGCGCCGGAGGCGGTACGGGTGTTGTTTACCCGCATATGCTCAGCTACTATTGCCGCATTGCAGCATGGACGATACTCCTGTGACCGCCAGCAACGGAAAGACCTCCATCCAGGTGATCGAGCGCATGATGGATCTGCTCGACGCGCTGGCACGGGTGCCCGATCCGGTCAACCTCAAGCGCCTTGCCAACGTGACCGGCCTGCACCCGTCGACCGCGCACCGCATTCTCAATGTGCTGGTCGACTACCGCATGGTGGACCGTGTCGAGCCCGGCACCTACCGCCTGGGCATCCGCCTGCTGGAGCTGGGCAATCTCGTCAAGTCGCGCATCAATCTGCGCCAGGAGGCGCTGCCGTTCATGCGCGCGCTGCATCAGGAGCTGCACGAGACGGTCAACCTGTCGGTGCGCCAGGGCGACGAGATGGTCTATGTCGAGCGGATCCACTCCGACCGGGCGGCGATGCGCATCGTGCACCTGATCGGCGCCCGCGCGCCGCTGCACATCACCGCGGTCGGCAAGCTGTTCCTGCTGGAGGACGGCGCGGAGCGGATCCAGGACTATGCCACCCGCACCGGGTTGCCGGTGTTCACCAAGAACACCATCCGCGACGCGGCGGCCCTCGGCCGCGAGCTCGAGCGCATCCGCAAGCTGGGCTATGCCTTCGACAACGAGGAGGCGGAAAAAGGCGTTTCCTGCATCGGTGCAGGCATCCACGACGACGAGGGGCGGTTGATCGCCGGACTGTCGCTGTCGGCGCCCGCCAATCGCCTGGACAAGAGCTGGGGCCTCCGGGTGAAAGACACCGCCGACGCCATCTCGCGCGCGCTCGGCTACCGGCCGGGCGTCAGCAGCATCGCCCCTGAGCCGGAACCGGCCACCACCGGCCGGGCACGCACCCCGGTGCGCCTGAGGGCCGCGCCCGGCCGCTAGCCGCGGGGTCTTGCCTGTCGTAGTGCGAAGCGCCGCCGTTCAGGCGGCAGAGGGAAGCGCGGGCGTGCGCGTCAGCCGCGCACGCTCAGGCGGGTGAAGTCTTCTTCGATCCAGCGGCGGATGCGGTTGGCGTCGCCGATGCGGGTAAGCTTGCCCCAGGAATCGAGCAGGACGATGATCAGCGGCCGCTCCGCGATGCGCGCCTGCATCACCAGGCAGCGCCCCGCCTCGCTGATGTAACCGGTTTTGGACAGCCCGATTTCCCATTGCGGGCTACGCACCAGGCGGTTGGAGTTGACGTAGCGCAGCACCTGGCGGTGGCGCCGGCTTTCCGCCTCTACCCGGAAGGAATCGGCGGTGGTGTATTCGCGGATGATCGGATAGTCGTGCGCGGCAGCCACCAGCTTCACCAGGTCTTCGCCGGTCGCGACGTTCTCCGGCCGCAGCCCGGTGGCATCGACGAAGTGGCTGTTCAGCATGCCGAGTTCCCCCGCCTTGCGGTTCATGGCATCGATGAAGGCTTCGGCACCCCCAGGGAAGGTGCGCGCCAGCGCCGCCGCGGCCCGGTTCTCCGAAGCCATAAGCGCCAGCTTCAGCAACTCCGCCCGCATCAGCGTCGAGCCCACCCTCAGTTTCGAGCGCGAGCCCTTGTAGCGATCGATGTCGGCGCGCTCGATGGTGACCGGATCGAGCAGCGGCACACCGGAATCCAGGATCACGATTGCCGTCATCAGCTTGGTGATCGAGGCGATCGGCATGACCTCGTCGGTGTTCTTGCCGTAGAGCATTTCGCCGGATTCCTGGTCGAACACCAGCGCCACCCCCGACTTCAGTCCGAGCCGGATCTGCTCCGCCCGGAATGCCGCCTCGGCCGAGGAATCGGCACGGGCCGGCGTTGCGATCGCCGCGATCATGAGGAATCCCGCCGCAATGGCAGTCAATGCCCTGCGCATGCTGTTGCTCTCCCTGAACGAATGAACACCGGTTGGGACGACTGCCTGGCCGCCAGGCCAAGGGCCTGGGCCGGTTGGCAGGCGGACAACCCTGTCAGCCGCCTGCCCCACGGCCGACGTATGCAAATTAAATACCAAGAATCAGACACTAAGCAAATGTTTCAAGAAGTAAAGTGAAGTCGCTTAGCGACAGTAAAGCAAAATCAACGGGTTACAGATCAAGTCGCACGCGCCCCAATGCCAGCCAGCGCGCTGCGCGTGGCCTGCGCTTCGAGCGATTCCTGCTGCTGAAGCGCCCACATCGCGGCATAGGCGCCGGCCTGCGCCAGCAACTCGCCATGGCGGCCGCGTTCGATCACCCGGCCCTGCTCGAGCACCAGGATCTCGTCGGCATCCACGACCGTCGACAGCCGGTGGGCAATGACCAGCGTGGTGCGATCGGCGGCAATGCGGTCGAGCTCGGCCTGGATCGCCTTTTCCGACTTCGAGTCGAGCGCCGAGGTGGCCTCGTCGAAAATCAGGATGGCGGGCCTCTTAAGCAGCGCCCGCGCGATCGCCACCCGCTGCTTCTCGCCGCCCGAGAGCTTCAGCCCGCGCTCGCCGACCATCGTGTCGTAGCCATCCGGCAGCGCCGCGATGAAGTCGTGGATGTGCGCCGAGCGGGCGGCGTCGATCACCTCGTCACGGCTCGCCTGCGGCCGGCCGTAGGCGATGTTGTAGAAGATCGTGTCGTTGAACAGCACGGTGTCCTGCGGAACGATGCCGATCGCCGCGCGCAGGCTGCGCTGGCTGACTTCGCGGATGTCCATGCCGTTGACGGTGATGCGCCCGGCGCTCACGTCGTAGAAGCGGAACAGCAACCGCGCCAGCGTGGATTTGCCGGAGCCGCTGTGTCCGACTACCGCGACCGTCCTGCCGGCCGGGATCTCGAAGCTCACGCCGAACAGGATCTGGCGCCGGGGCTCGTAGCTGAAGTCCACCTGCTCGAAGCGCACTGTCGGGTTGGATGTGTCGAGCAGCGGCGCCCCGGGCTGGTCTTCCACCTCCCGGTTCTCCGTCAGCAGCCGGAACATGCGGTCCATGTCGATCAGCGCCTGCTTGATCTCGCGGTACACCATGCCGAGGAAGTTGAGCGGAATATAGAGCTGGATGAGCAGGCCGTTTATGAGCACCAGGTCACCCAGCGTCAGCGCCTTCGACACCACCCCCTGCGCCGCGAGGATCATCAGCAGCGTCACCGCCACCGCGATGATCGCGCTCTGGCCGATGTTGAGCAGGCCGAGGGACACCTCGTTCTTCACGTCGGCGCGTTCGTGCTTGCGCAGATTGTCGTCGTAGCGGCGCGCTTCGAAATCCTCGTTGTTGAAGTACTTCACGGTCTCGTAATTGAGCAGGCTGTCGATGGCGCGGGTATTCGCCTTCGAGTCGAGCTCGTTCGCCTGCCGGCGGATGTCCATCCGCCACTCGGTCACGAAGAAGGTGAAGGCCATGTACACCGCGACCGCGGAGAAAGTGACCGCGGCGAAGCGCCAGTCGAACTTCGCCAGCAGCACCGCCGCCACCAGGCTGAACTCGAGGATCACCGGGATGATCGAGAACAGCATGTACGACAGCAGCGTCGAAATGCCGCGCGCGCCGCGCTCGATGTCGCGCGACACGCCGCCGGTCTGGCGCTCGAGATGGAAGCGCAGGCTCAGGCTGTGCAGATGGCGAAATACCTCCAGCGCGACCCGCCGGATGGCGCGCCGCGTGACCCTGACGAACACGATGTCGCGCAGTTCGGCGAACAGCGTGGTCGACAGGCGCAATGCGCCGTACATCACAAGGAAGGCGAGCGGCAGGGCGATTGCCTGGCGGGAGGCGTCCAGGCCGTCGACGATTTCCTTCATCACCAGCGGCACGCCCACATTTGCCAGCTTGGCCACGCTCAGGCACACGAGCGCGATCGCCACCCGCCAGCGGAATTCCCACAGATAGGGCAGCAGCCTGCGCGCGACGCGCCAGTCGCCGGTGGCGGCGCGGGGCTTTGCGGGATCTTGCGTTGAGTCGCGGCGGGAGGCGTCGCCGGAGGCGGCCGGATGGGCGGGCATTCCCAATTCTATCGCCTGACGCGCCGGCACCGCCCCGGGCGATAATCCGCGCCTGGGCATCGGAATGAAGAGTCGTTTTCTCGCAGACATGAGCTGGATGGAGGCGCGCCGGTGGCTTACGCCGCAGGCGCTGGTGCTGCTGCCGCTGGGCGCCGCCGCCAAGGAGCACGGCCCGCACCTGAAGCTCGACAACGACCGCCGCCTGGCCGAGCACCTGGCGCGCCGCGTCGCCGAGAAAACGGAAGTGGTGGTCGCGCCGACGCTTGCCTACCATTACTACCCCGCCTTCGTCGCCTATGCCGGATCGACCAGCCTCAGGCTGGAAACCGCGCGAGACCTGGTGGTGGACGTCGTCGACAGCCTGGCCGCATTCGGCCCGTGCCGCTTCTATGTGCTCAACACCGGCGTTTCCACGGTGCGCGCGCTGGAGCCGGCGGCGGCAGTGCTCGCCGGGCGCGGCATCCTGCTGCGATTCAGCCGCGTCGAGCGTGCCGGCTCGGCGGTGGTCCGGCGCCTGCAGCAGCAGGCTTTCGGGTCGCACGCCGACGAGATCGAAACTTCGATGATGCTGCACCTGGAACCGCAGTCGGTGGACATGTCGCTTGCCGCGCGCGACGGCCACCCCGGCAGCGGCCGGCTGTCGCCAGAAGCGGGCGGCGGCGGCATCTATTCGCCGACCGGGATCTACGGCGACGCGACATTCGCAACCGCCGCGAAAGGCGAGGCGATCGTCGGGGCCATGGTCGACGATATGCTGGCCGAGATCGCGGCGCTGCGCGCGGCAGCGCTGCCGGAGCGCGGCGCATGAGCGCCGCGCCTGCGCTGCCCCGCACGCTGCGGGTGATCGTGCGCGACTGGCTGAACGCCAACCAGGCAGTGCTGGCCGACGCCGAGTCGTGCGTGGTGATCGACAGCGGCTACGTGCGCGACGCCGCGCGCACCCTGGCCCTGCTCGACGCGCCGGGGATGCTTGACCGGCGCCGCATCGACCTGCTGGTCAACACCCTCTGCCATTCCGATCACATGGGCGGCAATGCCGCGCTGGCGCGCGCCCACCGTTGCCGCATCGGCGTGCCGCAGGGCGAAGCGCCGCTCATCCGCCGCTGGGACGAGCGCGAGCTGTGGCTGAGCTACGCCGACCAGCGCTGCGAACGTTTCACGCCCGACGACGAGCTTCAGGCGGGCGCGCGCTACCGCTGGGGCGGGCTCGACTGGCTGGCGGTCGCCGCGCCCGGCCACGACATGCACGCGTTGATGTTCTGGTGCGAGCGCCACGGCGTGCTGATCTCCGGCGATGCGCTCTGGGAGCATGGCTTCGGCCTGCTGCTGCCAGGCCCGGACCGGCGCGAGCGCCTCGAATCCACCCGCGCGACGCTGGACACCATCGCCGCCCTGGCGCCGCGCGTCGTGGTGCCCGGTCACGGCCGGCCGTTCGGCGATGTCGACGCGGCGCTGGCGCGCGCCCGCGCCCGGCTGGCGGCGCTGGCCGAAGACGAGCTGCGCATGGTGCGCGCGGTGCTGAAAACGATGTTCATGTTTACCCTGCTCGAGCGCGAGGCGATGGCGCGCGACGCGCTGCCGGATTACTTCGCGCGCACAGGGCTGTATGCCGATCTCAACCGTGACTATTTTGGCTTGCCGGCCGCGCGGCTGGCCGACCTGGTGGTCGACGAGCTGCAGCGCGCCGGCGCGGTGGAGCTGGCGGGCGGCGTTTTGCGGCCGCGGACCGGCTGAAGCCGCCGGGCGGGGCTAGACGTCCTCGCCGCGCTTGGCGTACCCGGTCAGCCCGACCAGCAGGCGCACGCACCAGTACACGACCCAGGTAAGCGCGCGCTGCGCGATCGGCGGGCGCCAGGCGGTGGGATGAACGCGGCGGGCGCCGTTGCGCATTGCGGCCTCCAGGCTTTCGCGCAGCTCCTGCGCGAAAGCGGAATCCTCCACCACCACGTTGGCCTCCAGTGCCAGGAGAAAGCTGATCGGGTCGATGTTCGAGGAGCCGACCGTGGCCCAGCTGCGATCGACCACCGCCACCTTCGCGTGCAGGAAACTCTGCCGGTACTCGTGGATCTCGATGCCCGCTTCGAGCAGCTGCCGGTACAGCGCGCGCGAGCTGTAGTGCAGCAGCACGTACTCGACTTTGCCCTGCAGCAGCAGCACCACCCGCACGCCGCGCGCGGACGCCGCGATCAGCGCCCGCCGGAAGCGCACGCCGGGAAGGAAGTACGCGCAGGCGATCACCACCTCGCTGCGGGCAGAGGCGATCGCGGACAGGTAGGCGTCTTCGATGTCGTGCCGGTGGCGAAGGTTGTCGCGCACCAGCAGCGCCGCCCGCTGGCTGCCCGCGGCCGCGGGCTCGCGGCGCACAACGCCGCGCGGACGCCAGTCCCGCCGCAGCTGCGACCAGGCAGCGCGCATCCACAGCCGCCGCATGGCCGAGCGCATCTCGGCGACCAGGGGCCCCTGCACGTGCACCGCGTAGTCGAATCGCGGCGGCACCTGTTTCGGCGTATTGCGGTCGTCGATGATGTTGATGCCGCCGCAGAAACCGTCGCGGCCGTCGACCACCACCAGCTTGCGATGCAGCCGGCGAAGCCGAGTGCGCCGCACCTGCCGCAGCGACGCCACCGGCCGGAAGAACATCAGCCTCACGCCGGCGTCGAGCATTTCCTCGCGCAGCGCCTGCGGCAGCGCGCGCGAGCCGAATCCGTCGACCAGCAGCTGCACCGAAACCCCGCGCCGGGCGGCGTCGATCAGGGCGCGCGCGACCTGGCGGCCGGTGGCGTCCTCTTCGAAGATGTGGGTTTCCAGGAAAATCTCCTGCCGCGCATGATCGATGGCACGGATCAGCGCCGGGAAGTACTGGTCGCCGCATTCGAGCAGCGTGATCCGGTTGCCGGCGCGCAGCCTCACGGCCTTTCCAGCAGCGCCGACAGGGCCACATGGTCCGAGATCCGCGACCAGTGCGGATCGCGGTGCGCATGCGCGATCCTGACGCGAAACCCCCTCATGTAGATGCGGTCGAGCCGGAACAGCGGCAGCATCGCGGGGTAGCTGCGCGCCGGGTGCCCGTGCGCGTGCTCGAACACCTCGGTCATGCCCAGCGCCTGCGTCAGCGGTCGCGTCGCCTGGCGCCGCCAGTCGTTGAAGTCGCCGGCGATCAAGAGCGGATCCTCGCGCGGCACCAGCAGCTCGATACGGTGGCGCAGGATGTCGAGCTGCTTCTTGCGCCAGTGCCCGAGCAACCCGAGATGCACGTTCACGCAGTGCAGGCGGCGTTCCCACCCGGGGATGGCGATCTCGCAGTGAAGCAGGCCGCGGCGCTCGAGCCGGCTCATGGAGATGTCCTCGTTGTCCCACTTCACGATGGGAAACTTGGACAGGATGGCGTTGCCGTGATGCCCTTCGTCGTATACGGCGTTCTTGCCGTAGGCGAAGGCATTCCAGATCGAGTCGGCCAGGAATTCGTATTGCGGCGCGGTGGGCCAGTTCTGATGATGGCGCTGGTGGCGCAGGTGGCTGCCAAGCACTTCCTGCAGAAAGACGATGTCGGCGGACAGGCCGCGCAGCCGGTCGCGCAGCTCGTGCAGCGCAACCTTGCGCTGGAACTGCGAAAAACCCTTGTGAATGTTGTAGGTGACGATCTGAAGCGTGGTCATTGCAGCCTGTCTTGCAGCGCGGCCCGGCGCTCGATCTCCACCGCCACGGCCTGTAGCTTGCGCCGGATCGAGCTCTTGAGCAGCGGCGCGGTGATCAGGGGCGGGACCCAGAAATCCGGTTCGATGCGGGAAAGATACCGGATTGCGGCGCCTTCGCCCGCCGGTTCGATGGCCAGCTCGGTGTCCAGCCGGCGCAGATCGCCGGACAGGGCGCGAAAATGGATGCCCGCGCGCGGCCGCTCGTCGATTTCCAGCTCGGTATGGACTTCACGGCGAAAGAACAGCACGCCGAAGCTGCCGCGCTGCTCGACACGCAGCGGCTCGCGCCGGGTGATGCGGCTCAGCGACAGGTTGGGCACGAAGTCGGGATAAGCCTCGTAGTCCACCAGCACCGCCCAGGCCGCGTCGGGCGGCGCCGCGACGCGGCTGACCGCGATCACGGTGAACACGCTCCCGTCCTTGCTCACCTCGACTTCGGTGTCGGCCGCCTGCGCCGGCGCCGCCAGGCACGCGATCCACACCGCGCCGAGGACGCCGACGTTGAGCTGCACGACCGCGGTCCCGGCGCGCAGCGCTCAGGAAACCTGCAGCATCCTGTCCAGGGCGAGGCGCGCGAGCGCCTTGTCGCGCTCGGGCACCCGGATGCGGTTGACCACGTTCCCTTCGGCCAGATTTTCCAGGCACCAGGCGAGATGCTGCGGGTCGATGCGGTTCATGGTCGAGCACATGCATACCAGCGGCGACATGAACTGCACGATCTTGCCCTGGGGCCTGAACTCCTCGGCGATGCGGTTCACCAGATTGAGTTCCGTGCCGACCAGCCAGCGGGTATTGGGCGGCGCCTCGCGGATCGTGTTGATGATGTACTCGGTGGAGCCGACGTAATCCGACAGCTTGCACACCTCGAAGCGGCACTCCGGATGCGAGATCACCAGCCCGTCCGGATGCTGATTGCGGAACTTGAGAATGTGCTGCGGCTGGAACATCTGGTGCACCGAGCAGTGTCCCTTCCAGAGCAGGATCTTCGCCTGCCGGATCTGCTCGGGCGAGAGCCCGCCGAGCCACTCGTCCGGGTCCCACACCAGCATCTGCTCGGGCGGGATGCCCATCTTGTGCCCGGTCCAGCGGCCCAGATGCTGGTCGGGGAAGAACAGCGCTTTGCCGCGCCGCGCGAACGCCCAGTCGAGTATGCGCCCGGCATTCGACGAGGTGCAGACGATGCCGCCGTGCTCGCCGCAGAAGGCCTTGAGGTCGGCGGCGGAATTGATGTAGGTGACCGGCGTGACTTCCTCGTCGGGCGAGATCACCTCCGCCAGGTCGCGCCAGGCGCGCTCGACCTTGGACAGGTTGGCCATGTCGGCCATCGAGCAGCCGGCCGCCAGGTCGGGCAGGATCACCGTCTGTTCCGGCTTGGACAGAATGTCGGCGACCTCGGCCATGAAGTGCACGCCGCAGAACACGATGTAGCGCGCATCGGTCTGCGCCGCGAGCTTGGCGAGCTTGAGCGAGTCGCCGGTGAGCTGGGCGTGACGGTAGACATCGGCGCGCTGGTAATGGTGGCCGAGAATCACCACCTGCTCGCCGAGCGCCTCGCGGGCGGCAAGGATGCGCGCCTCGCAGGCGTCGTCCTGCAGCTGGCTGTACTGGTCGAATGCGATTGCGGTCGCTGGCATGGTCACTGTTCCGTTCCACCTGCGCGCAGGGCGCAGACCTTACCACATGAGACAGGCGCGGGACGTCATTGTTGCACCGCGTTCAGGCCGCGCGTTCGGGCAGGGCCCGCAGCGCCGCCGCGTTGCTCCAGGAGAAAACCCTGTCGGCCGCCCGGTCATGCGGCAGCCACAGATACGACAGATGCTCTTTCGGGGCGAGCCGGATGTCCAGCGGCCGCGGGACCCGCAGGCTGAACACGTGTTCGGTGTTGCGGGTGATGCCCGGCGCATAGCGCCAGCGCCACTGCTCGAAGATCTCGAACTCGTACTCGAGTTCCCAGTCAAGCAGCGGGTACTGACCGGCGTCCAGGCCGGTTTCCTCCTTCAATTCGCGCTGCGCGGTCTGGACGAAGGTTTCGCACTCGTCCTGGCTGCCGGTTACCGACTGCCAGAAGCCGGGGTGATCGGCCCGCTCGAGCAGCAGCGCCTGCAGGTCGGGCGTGTGCACGATCACCAGCACCGAGCGCGGAATCTTGTAGCTGCGGGTCATCGATCGGTCCGCACGCACGCCGGCCGCCATGCCCGGCGCACCGCGCGCTCAGCCTTTCTTTTCCGCCTGGCGCAGGCGGATGTGCAGCTCGCGCAGCTGTTTCTCGTCCACCGGGCTGGGCGCGTTCACCATCAGGTCCTGCGCGCGCTGCGTCTTCGGGAAGGCGATCACGTCGCGAATCGATTCTGCGCCGGCCATCAGCGTGACGATGCGGTCGAGCCCGAAGGCGATGCCGCCATGCGGCGGCGCCCCGAACTGCAGCGCCTTCAGCAGGAAGCCGAACTTGGCCTCGGCCTCTTCCGCCCCGATGTCGAGCGCCCGGAACACCTTGGACTGCACGTCCTGGCGGTGGATACGCACCGAGCCGCCGCCGATCTCCCAGCCGTTCAGCACCATGTCGTAGGCCTTCGACAGCGCCTTGCCCGGGTCGGATTCGAGGTACTCCTCATGCCCGTCGAGCGGGCTGGTGAAGGGATGATGCAGCGCGTCCCAGCGTTTCTCGTCGTCGTTCCACTCGAACATCGGGAAGTCGACGACCCACAGCGGCCGCCAGCCCTTTTCGGCAAAGCCGCGCTCGTGGCCGACTTTCGCCCGCAGCGCGCCGAGCGACTCGTTCACCACCTTGGCCTTGTCGGCACCGAAGAAGATCAGGTCGCCGTCGCGCGCGCCGGTGCGCTCGAGCACGATCTTGAGCACCGTTTCCGGAAGAAACTTCACGATCGGCGACTGCAGGCCGTCGGGCACCTTCGCCGCGTCGTTGACCTTGATGTAGGCGAGACCCTTGGCACCGTAGATGGAGACGAACTGGGTGTACTCGTCGATGTCCTTGCGGGTGAGCGCGCCCCCGCCGGGAACCCTGAGCGCCGCCACCCGGCCGCCCGGCATGAACGCCGCCTCGCGAAACACCTTGAACTCCACGTCGTGCATGACGTCGGTCAGCTCGGTCAGGGTGAGCGGCACGCGCAGGTCGGGCTTGTCGGAGCCGTATTTCGACAGCGCGTCGGCGTAGCTCAGCCGCGGGAACGGGTCCGGCAGATCGATGTCGAGCGTTTCCTTGAACAGGCCGCGGATCATGCCTTCCATGATGCGGGTGATCTCCGGCACGCCGAGGAACGAGGTCTCGATGTCGATCTGGGTGAACTCGGGCTGGCGGTCCGCGCGCAGATCCTCGTCGCGGAAGCACTTGGTGATCTGGTAGTAGCGGTCGAAGCCGGCCACCATCAGCAGCTGCTTGAACAGCTGCGGCGACTGCGGGAGCGCGAAGAACTCGCCGGCGTGCACGCGCGAGGGCACCAGGTAGTCGCGCGCGCCCTCCGGGGTGGACTTGGTGAGCATCGGCGTTTCCACGTCGATGAAGCCCTGCGCATCGAGAAATCTGCGCACCGCCATCGACACCTTGTAGCGCAGCCGCAGGTTCTTCTGCATCTGCGGCCGGCGCAGGTCGAGGTAGCGGTACTCGAGGCGCACCGCCTCGGTCAGCTCCTCATCGTCCATCAGGAACGGCGGCGTCAGCGACGGGTTGAGAATCTCGATCGCGCGCACCAGCACCTCGATCTCGCCGCTCACCAGGTTCGGGTTGACCGTGCCCTCGGGCCGGCGGCGCACCAGGCCGCTCACGCGCACGACGAACTCGTTGCGCACCTTGTCGGCGGTCTCGAAGGCTTCGGGAGTGTCCGGGTCGCACACCACCTGCACGACGCCTTCGCGGTCGCGCAGGTCGATGAAGATGACGCCGCCATGGTCACGCCGGCGGTGCACCCAGCCGAAAAGTGACACAGTCTGGTCGAGGTGTCGGGAACTGATCAGGCCGCAATAGTCGGTACGCATCGGTATTGTTGGAATTTGCAGGAAACCGGCCGCAGTCGCGACCGGCGGAGAACCGCTAATTGAGGAGCGCGCCGCCCCTCGCGTTGAGATCTTCCGGCGCCGCCACGCCCATGGAGATGATGTACTTCAAGGCGGCGTCGACGCTCATGTCGAGCTCGATCACGTCCGCGCGCGGCACCATCAGGAAAAAACCCGAGGTCGGATTGGGCGTCGTGGGCACGTAGATGCTGACATAGTCGCCGTCGAGATGCGCCGCCACGCTGCCGCCGGGCTTGCCGGTGAGGAAGGCGATGGTCCATGCGCCTTTGCGCGGATACTGCACCAGCAGGGCCTTGCGGAACGCCTGCCCGCTGGAGGAAAACAGCGTGTCGGAAACCTGCTTCACGCTGAGGTAGATCGACTTCACGAACGGAATGCGCGCCAGCGTTCCCTCCCAGATGAGGACCAGGCGCTGGCCGACGATGTTGGCCGCCAGCATGCCGGTCGCCAGCACCACCAGCAGGGTGAGCAGGACGCCGAGCCCCGGCACATACACGCCGAGGAGGCGCTCCGGCTGCCAGTCCACCGGCAGCAGCAGCAGGGTCTGGTCGAGGGTCCTGACCAGGAGACTCAGTACCCAGACGGTGATGACCAGCGGAACCCAGATCAGCAGGCCCGCGACCAGATAGCGCTTCACGCCGCTTAGGTGCAGGCGGGGCAGGCGCCCGCGCCGCAGGCGGCATCCGCCGTCGCGGTTTCCTTCGGCTTGGATTCGTCGCCGGTCTTCGACTCGCCCTGGGCCCCGTCCTTGGCCGGGGTCTTGCCACCCCTGAAGTCGGTCGCGTACCAGCCATTGCCCTTGAGCTGGAAGCCGGCAGCGGACACCAGCTTCACCAGCTCCGGCTTGCCGCAGGCCGGACAGTCGGTCAGCCGCGGCTCCGAGAGCTTTTGCATGATTTCATGCTGCCGGCCGCAAGCGCCGCAGCGATATTCGTAGATGGGCATGGGACCCCATCGGAAAAATTTGCGAAAAGTATACCTGATCAAACGGTTACTTCCGCTTGCGAAATAGGGTCAAGGTTCCCGAAAATCAAGGCCCGCCAAGTCTCCCGTTCACCGATGCAACCTGCCCGCCCGTTCTGGCCGTTTCCGCGCGTGATCGCCCACCGC
>ERZ869936.905-NODE-905-length-24077-cov-19.475939_pt1 | contig 24077 bp, 21 predicted proteins | sample MGYA00520876_ERZ869936 | MGnify/ENA primary metagenome ERZ869936 (study PRJEB32218, sample SAMN09650985) | biofilter metagenome | isolation source: enrty point of leading RO module | place: Saudi Arabia: Thuwal, RO plant located on Red Sea | collected 2016-02-17 ...
GTGCGGGGAAGGTGGCGGTCGCATGGTTGCGACCGTCGGAAGGGGAGTGAGACCTCGGTGACAAGGATCGCCCTCATTTGCTTCGATGACATGGAAGAACTGGCCTGCTTGACGCAAGGGGGGACGACCCCCCTTGTATCCCCCCGACGGGAGGAGTGCCTTTGAGGTTCGCCCTTATTTGCTTCGATGACATGGAGGAACTCGATTTGGTCGGTCCCTGGGAAGTGCTCCGCATGTGGCAGCTGCAGTGGCCCGAAGACGGCGCGGATGTCTTCACGGTGAGCATCGATGGGGAGACCGTCACATGCGCGAAGGGCATGCGGATCACCGCAGACATGACCGTTGGCGAGTTCTCGGGAGCAGACGTCGTCGTCTACCCCGGGGGAAGAGGTACCAGGAGGCATCTCGCCGATGGCGGTGTCACCTCCTGGCTCGAGTCGTTGGCCGATCAGGGCACCTTGATGACCTCTGTGTGCACCGGCTCGCTCGTTTTCGCCGCCGCTGGTCTCCTCCAGAACAGGCCGGCCACCACCTATTGGTCGGAGCTAGATCATCTCATCCGGTTGGACCCCTCGATCGAGCTCCGGCCCGAGGACCGCTTTGTCGACTCGGGCGACGTGATCACCGCCTCAGGTGTCTCCGCCGGCATCGACATGGCCCTTCACCTGGTGAAGCGTCTCCATTCAGAGGAGCGAGCCCGCGACGTGAAGAAGGCGATCCAGTACGACCCCCAACCGCCTGTTTAATGCCGGGCCGACGCGGCTCGGCCGGGGCTCCCGGACCGTGACCTATCCGGTACGACCCCCAACTGCCTGTTTAATGCCGGCCGACTTCGACGCGTTTGGTTCGCTTCAATTCTCGACTTAGCGTGATGGGCGATTCCTCTGCTGGCCGCTTCGTGGCCTTGTCTCCGCCGTCGAACAGGCGCCGGTCGGCCGGGGCTCCCGCACCGTGACCGATCCGGTACGAGCCCCAACCGCCTGTTTAATGCCGGCCGACTTCGACGCGTTTGGTTCGCTTCAATTCTCGACTTAGCGTGATGGGCGATTCCTCTGCTGGCCGCTTCGTGGCCTTGTCTCCGCCGTCGAACAGGCGCCGGTCGGCCGGGGCTCCCGCACCGTGACCGATCCGGTACGAGCCCCAACCGCCTGTTTAATTGCGAAGTCGCTACTTCAGGCCGTCCAGGCTTTCGGGGTTCTCCAGGCTCGTCAGATCACCCGGGTCACGTCCCAGCGCGACTGCTTTGACAACCCGCCGCATGATCTTCGCTGAGCGGGTACGCGGCAGATCGGGAACCCAGCGCACGAGAGTCGGTCGGAAGGACTTGCCGAGCGTTCCGGCGATGCTCTCCCGAATCTCATCACCGAGTGCCTCGTCGGTCTCGAACCCTGGCGATCCCACCAGAAAGAGCCCGATGGTCTCGCCCTTGACCTCGTCGGGCATGCCGATGGCGGCAGCTGCCATGACTGCGGGGTGGGCCACTGCCACCGACTCGATTTCTGCCGGTCCAATCCGTTTCCCTGCGATGTTGAGGGTGTCGTCGGATCGCCCATGCAGGTACCAGAACCCGTCCTCGTCGACTTCGGCCCAGTCGCCGTGGACCCAGGTGTCCTCGAAGCGAGACCAGTAGGTGTCGATGTAGCGCTCCGGCTCCTTCCAGAAGCCACGGGTCATCCCTGGCCATGAGCCGCGAATGACCAGCTCTCCGACCTCTCCTCGAATCGAGTTTCCCTGGGCGTCGTAGACGTCCGCGTCCATCCCGAAGGACGGAGCTCCCAAAGAAGTCGGCTTGAGACCCTGCAGGATGTTGCACGACAGGATGCAGACACCCACCTCGGTCCCGCCGGAGATGTTCAGGATCGGGCGTTTGCTCTGGCCCACTTCATCGAACAGCCACATCCATGGCCTCGGATTCCAGGGTGATCCTGTCGAGCCGAAGGAGTGAAGCCTCGAGAGGTCGTGTTTGTGCGCCTGCTCGGCACCATGAGGTTGGAGAGCGCGGACGAGTGTCGGTGAAAGGCCGAGAATCGTGATCCCGAGGTTGTCCACCACCTTCCAGATGCGATCCGGCCCGGGATGGTCCGGGGCACCGTCGTAGGTGGCGATGGCCGCTCCGTTGGCCAGGCCGGCTACGACCATCCACGGGCCCATGATCCATCCCATGTCGGTAAACCACATGAGCACGTCATCGCGGGTGAGCTCCAGTTGAAACGCGCCTTCTTTTGCGATCGCCACGGTGAGGCCGGCCTGCACGTGCACGGCCCCCTTGGGTCGTCCTGTGGTGCCCGACGTGTAAGCCAGGAGAACCGGATCCTCTGCGAAAGTTCGAGAAGCGTCCGTCGGCTCGGCGGTGGCCATCTCGTCGTGCCACCACACGTCTCTCCCTTCGGTCATCGGAGTGTGGTCCCGGCCGGCGTAGTCGACTACCAGGACCTTCTCGATTCCACCGGAAGCCTCGATCGCACTGTCCGCCACCTCTTTCATCTCGACGAGGGCGCCACGTCGCTGGTATCCATCTGCACAGATCATCACCCTCGGCTTCGGGTCCTCGAGGCGGGTCGCAACCGCCTCCGCCCCATAACCCGAGAAGACCGGAATGAACATGGCCCCGATCCGTGCCACCGCTAGGAGAGCCACCACGGCCTCCTCGCTCATGGGGAGGTACACCGCGACTGCGTCACCCTTGACCACCCCGAGGCGAATCAAGGCGCCGGCCAGTCGTGACGTCTTGTCATGTAGTCCACCGAAGGTGAGCTCACGAATCTCGCCAGATTCCTTCTCCGAGCGCACGGCGACTCGGTCCGGGTCGTCGAGCCAGCGGTCGACACAGGCGACGCTCAGGTTGAAGCCGCCGTCTTTGAACCAAGTTGCCCAGGGATGGCCTCTAGAGGTGTCGCGCACGGACTTGTACGGGGGGTCGAATGGCAGCCCCAGGAAATCGACGCACGCCGCCCAGAACCACTCCGGGTCTTCAGAAGAGCGCCTGTTGAGCTCGGATAGGTCGTCGATGGCATGCTCCGCCATGAAGCGGGCGGTGTTGCTCTTTGCGATCCGCTCGGCGTCGGCAGTCCAAACTATGTCGAAACTCAAGTCACACCTCTCATGCATCACAGGCTAGAAGGCCCGTTCCCGGTGAAACCCACTTGTAACCTGACGATGGATGGAACCTATGGACCCCACACCTTCGCCTGCGCCGGCGCGCTCCGGGTCGACCTGGGCTGAAGACCAACCGCTGCGCCGGAGGGTTCTGACAATCCTCGGGCTGTTGCTCGCGGTGGCCGCCCTGCTTTGGTTCGCCTTCCGGATCATGGATCTCCTCTTCATGGTCTTCGTCTCGGTCTTCGTTGCCATCGCGTTCGAGCCTCCCGTTCACACATTGGTGAAGCGGGGCTGGTCCCGAGGAGCCGCCACCGGGGTCGTCTTCGTGGCCGCGTTCGTCGTCGGAGTCATCTTCCTGGTGTCACTGGTCCCCGTCATCGTGAGCCAAATCGGCGATCTCATCGAGGCGATCCCTCGCTATGTGGCCGATACGACCGCCCTGGTCGAGGAGTGGTTCGGGTTGGACTTCACCCAAAGCGAGGTGAGTGATCAGGCCGATACCGTCCAGACGTGGCTCACCGAGAACATCGGGAGCGTGTTTGGTGGAGTCGTCGGGGTTGGCTCGACGGTCTTCGGATTCATCTTCTTCACGATCACGGTGGGCATCTTCTCGTTCTACATGGTCGCCGAGTTGCCCAAGCTTCAGAGGACCGTGCTCCAGATGATGCCCCAAAGCAGGCAACGCCGGGCCCTGGCCATCTGGGACACAGCAGTGGAGAAGATGGGCGGCTACATCTACTCACGCCTCATCCTTGCTGCGATTGCGGGAACCATCTCGGCTTTGTTTCTCACTTTCCTGAAGGTCCCTTTCAGCGTCCCGCTGGGGATCTGGATCGGCATACTCAGCCAGTTCATCCCCGTGGTGGGCACCTACATAGCCGCAATCCTGCCGGCGATAGTCGCATTGCCGGTCGGCCCGATTACGTCATTGTGGGTGATTGTTTTCTTCGTCATTTATCAGCAGATCGAGAATTTCCTGATTTCTCCCGCAATCACCGAGCGCACGATGTCGCTACATCCCGCGGTTTCCATCGCCGCGATCATCATCGGTGGCTCGATCCTCGGCCCGATCGGGATAATTCTCGCATTGCCCTTTGCCGCCATCATTCAGGCCCTTGTTTCCACCAGCTTTCGTCGGCATGAGGTGGTGGGGTCGGCCCAGCCGGAAGTCGCGTCAGACTGACAATTTGCCGACGACATCGTTTGTGATTGCGTCGGCGTCGCTTTACCTTTGACCGGTATCGGGATATATTCCCGGCGGCCCTTCTCAACTGTTTTCAACTAGCTTGGGGAGGTCTGAGGTGAAGAGCCCCCGGTTCGGATCCTTGAAGTAAGCCAAAAGGGAGGAAGAAAATAGTGCGATCCCTGCGCACAACGCGCGTCATTCGATGGATGTCGCTCCTCGCCGTTTTCGCTCTCGTGGCAGCCGCCTGTGGTGGCACCACCGGAGACACGACGACTACGGCCGCGGAGGAGACAACAACCACCGAAGCACCGCAAGAAACCACCACCACTCCACCTCCCGTGGAGGGTGACTGCCCGGACGCTTTCTGTGTGAAGTACAACATTCACCCGGATGCAGCCTGGGCTGATGGCACACCTGTGACCGCAGCAGACTTTGCGTTCACCTACGAGACCATCATGAACGACCAGCTGGATATCACCAGCCGTGAGGGATACAACAAGATGACGAGCTATGAGGAGGTCGACGACAAGACCTTCCTTGCCGTTTTCGGTGAGTTGTACGCCCCCTGGCAGACCCTGTTCAGCGCGATCATGCCCAAGCACGAGCTCGAAGGTAAGCCCTTCAACTCGTACTGGGACGACCTGATCACCCTTGGCTCCGGCCCCTTCGTAATGGAGGAGTGGGTCAAGGACGAGCGCATCGTTCTTCAGCGGAACGAGAACTACTGGGCATCGGAGGTCCCCCACACGGGTAACCCCCTCGGTGACGTTCAGACCCTGAACATCGTCTTCCTTGAAGACTCGCAGACCCAAGTCCAGGCCCTCAGGGGTCAGGAGATCGACATGTTCTACCCGCAGCCTCAGGTTTCGCTGGTGGAGGAAGTCGATGCAATCGAGGGTGTCGAGTGGGAAGCCGGTCTTGGTCCGGTCTGGGAGCACGTCGACTTCAACCACTCGGATCCGCTTCTCTCGCAGAAGTTCATCCGTCAGGCAATCGCCACCGGTATCGACCGTGACGCGATCGTCGAAGCCGTCGTCCGTCCCATCGCAGCAGACGCTCAGCCACTCGGAAACACCGTTTGGCTGAACACGAGCGCGAACTATGAGGACCACTTCAGCCAGTACGCCTATGACCCCGTAGCCGCTGAGGCCTATCTCACGGACAACGGGTGCGCCAAGGGCTCGGATGGCATCTACGAGTGTGACGGGCAGCGCCTGTCCTTCAACTGGGCCACAACGGCCGGTAACGAGGGACGTGAGCTCCAGTTCGCTCTGGCACAGGCCAACCTTGCGGAGATCGGTATCGAGGTCAATGCGGCCTTCGGTCCCGCCGCCGAGGTGTTCGCCGATGAGTTCATCTTCGGTGACTACACGGTCTGGCAGATGTTCAACTTCGCATGGGTCGGTTCGCCTGACCCCTCCGGTGGTAACACCATTTACTACTGCGAAGGTGGAGCACCGAGCGGATTCGGTGACATCAACGTCACCCGCTACTGCAACGATGAGATGGAAGAGCTCGTTCGTGCAACCGACACGGAGGTCGACCCGGCCGCCCGTGCCGCCCTGTACAACCAGGCTGACGCCATCTACCTCGAGGACGTAGCGACCATCCCGCTGTACCAGAAGCCGACATTCTTCGCTTGGAATGCAGCCATTTCAGGCCCGAAGGACAACGCAACTCAGGTTGGTCCCTTCTGGAACGTCGGTGAGTGGACTGGCAAGGAGCTCATCACATTCGGTGCTGATCAGCAGCCCGAGTCGATGAACACCTTCGAGCCGGACGGCAACCTGTTTGCCGCTGGCATCGTTGCCACGGCAGTCTTGGAGGGTGCATACACCATCACTCCGGACTTCCGTTACGTCGAGCAGCTCATCACGAGCGCCGAGCCGATCGTCCCCGCGGGCGGTTGATCGACAGCGCTTGAACGACTGAAGAAGAGGGGGTCGCCTTCGGGTGGCCCCCTCTTCAACATCTCACCCGGCTGGGAGCTCCGGCAAGCTGGCCGGATGCCGGGTAGAGTGAGCAGGAGCTTCTGAGTAGGACGAGAGGCAGACAATGGGCACATTCATCGCACGGCGGTTGCTGTACAGCATCCCCGTTCTCCTGGCGGCGACGATCCTTGTGTTCTTCGGGATGACAGCCGTCACCGACCCGATCTCACAGATTCGGCTTCAGCCGAACGTGAGCCAGCAGACGATCCAAAACATCATCGACCGCAAGCACCTGGACGAGCCCGTGGTCGTGCAATACGGGTTCTGGCTTCGCGATGTCTTCTTCAACCAGTTCGGGAACACCGCGCTCGGTGACCAGCCCATCTGGCCCGACCTCTCCCGAGCCATCGGCAACACCATGCAGCTCGTCTTCGTCTCCGAGTTGATCGCCGTCGTCCTCGCGGTGGTACTTGGCGTGTTCTCGGCCAAGAAGCAATACAGCTTCTTCGACTACGCCACCACGACCATCAGCTTTTTCGGCTTTTCGGTACCCATCTTCTGGTTCGCCCTCATCCTCCAGGCTCTCGCTACATGGTTCTTCCTCGAGACCGGGTTCCGCTTGTTCTACACCTTTGGGCAATCGTCGTTCGCACCCGAAAACGCCTTCATCGATCGAATTCAACACATGGTCTTGCCGATCGTGACATTGTCATATGTGTCGATCGCGACTTATTCGAGGTATCAACGGGCTTCGATGTTGGAGGTCTTGCATTCCGATTACGTCCGCACAGCCAGGGCAAAAGGCGTCAAGGAGAGGGTTGTGACGATGAAGCACGCATTGCGCAACGCCTTGATCCCTGTGGTCACCATCGCCGCGTTGAGCTTCGGCGCGGTCCTTGGAGGCGCCGTGATCACCGAGACCATCTTCGCCTGGCCCGGGATGGGTAAGTTCTTCATCGACGCCCTGATACGCGGTGAGGTGTACACGCTCATGGCCTGGCTCATGGTCACGGCCGTGGCAGTGATCCTCGCCAACCTGGTCGCAGATATCGTCTACGGCTGGCTCGACCCGAGGATCCGCTATGACTGATCAGCAAGTCAGAAAAGACGACGAGATCGCCGAGGCACAGACTCAGGCGGTGATCGACTCGGCCCATCTCGAAGGTCTCGAGATCAAGTCGTTGACGCAATGGCAACTCGCAAGACGCAAGTTCTTCCAACACAAGCTGGCAATGACGTCCCTTGTGATCCTCCTGCTCGTCTTCCTCGCCGCGCTCTTTGCCGATTTCATCGCGCCTTATGACTTCGCCGAGCCAGACGTGCCCAATCGGTCGTCACCTCCAACTTTCGAAGGTCAGCACTACTTCGGCACCGACAAGATCGGGCGCGACTACTTCAGCCGCACCCTGTTCGGGACCAGGACCTCTGTCTACGTCGCATTCATCGTCGCTTCGGTCTCGACCGTCATCGGCGTGATCATCGGCGGCGTCGCCGGGTACTACGGAGGAGCGATCGACAACCTCTTGATGAGGATGACCGACCTGTTCCTGACGATCCCGTTCCTGGCGATCCTCCTCGTTCTGTCCGCGTTCCTGGGAGCCGGCAGCCCGGTCCGGGTCGCCTTCATCCTCGGATTCTTGTTCTGGACGGGGTTAGCCCGAATAGTGCGCGGCGAATTCCTCAGCCTGCGGGAGAAGGAGTTCGTCGAGGCGGCGAAGGTCTTGGGGGCCTCGGACAGCCGGATCATCTTCCGGCACATCCTTCCCAACACACTGGGGCCGATCATCGTCAACGCCACGTTGACGGTGGCGGCAGCCATTCTCGTGGAAGCGGCGCTGAGCTTCCTCGGGTTCGGCGTGCAGCCTCCGTTCCCGGCTCTCGGTGTTCTCATAGCGGATGGCCAGGACTCGCTGACGACGCTGTGGTGGCTGGCAACATTCCCCGGCCTGACCATCGTCTTGATTGCTCTCTGCATCAACTTCGTTGGTGACGGCCTTAGAGACGCCTTCGACCCCAAACAGCGCGTCAAGTGACGGAACCGGTCCTCTCGATCCGCGACCTCGTAGTCGAGTTCGACACGACCGACGGTGTCGTTCATGCCGTGGATGGGGTCAGCTATGACGTCCATCCGGGCGAGACGATGGGTGTGGTGGGCGAGTCGGGCTCGGGAAAGAGCGTGACGGTGATGGCCGCCCTCGGGCTCATCCAGATACCCCCGGGTCGCATCGTGAACGGCGAGGTTCTGTACAAGGGTCGCAACATCCTCGGCCTCGACGAAGACGAGCTCCGGAAGATCAGGAACAAAGAGATCGCCATGATCTTCCAGGACCCGATGACCTCGTTGAACCCCGTCTTCAAGGTGGGGGACCAGATTGCCGAGGCTCTCCTGGTACACGACGACAAGCTCACCGACGACGCTGCCCGAAAGCGCACTGTCGACCTCTTGGAGATGGTGGGTGTGCCCAACCCTGACCGGCGGTTCGACCAGTACCCCCATGAGTACTCCGGAGGCATGCGGCAGAGGGCGATGATCGCAATGGCAATGGCCAATCAGCCATCGGTGCTGATCGCCGACGAGCCGACCACTGCACTCGATGTCACGATCCAGGCTCAGGTCCTCGAGGTGATGAAGGTCGCCGCGGAGGAGACCGGTGCCGGCACGGTGATGATCACCCACGACCTTGGTGTCGTTGCAGAGATGGCCGATCGTGTGACCGTCATGTACGCAGGCCGTGTCGTGGAGTCCGGCACGGTGGACGAGATCTTCCACAACCCGAAGCACCCTTACACCCTCGGCTTGATGATGAGCCTGCCCAGGGTGACCGGAGAGATGCAAAAGCTCCTTCCCATCCCGGGGAACCCGCCTTCGGTGATCAGTCTCCCACCCGGATGCGCCTTCCATCCCAGATGTCGGATGTCGGAGGGACGCGAGTTGTGCCGTACGAAGGTCCCGGAGCTGGTCGAGGCGTCACCCGGCCATATGAGTGCGTGTCACTTCCCGGATGAGGTGGCAATCGAAGCGAAGCGGGAGGCAAGTGTGACAGGTCTCGAGGTTTAGCCTTGGTAGCCGAAGAGAAGATCACCTACGAAGATCAGGGCGCGGCCGCGAATGGCGTCGTTCTGAGCGTCAAAGACCTGAAGATGCACTTCCCTATCAAGGAAGGGCTACGTAGGAAGACCGTGGGGCATGTCTATGCCGTCGATGGTGTCTCATTCGATGTCGGCCACGCCGAGACGCTGGGGCTGGTTGGTGAGTCGGGATGTGGCAAGTCGACCACTGCCCGAGCCGTCATTCGTCTTCTCGATCCGACGGACGGTGAGATCAACTTTCTCGGAACCGACATCACCAGGATGTCCCGCAAGGACCTGCGTCCTATCCGCCGGGACATGCAGATCGTGTTCCAGGACCCATACGCCTCGCTGAATCCTCGGATGACCGTGCGAGAGATCGTGGCCGAGCCGCTCAGGATCCATGGGCTGTACGAGGACGGTGGAGAGGATCGCGTCGCAGAGCTCCTGCGCACCGTCCAGCTGTCTCCTGAGCATGGAAACCGGTTCCCCCACGAGTTCTCCGGCGGCCAGCGCCAACGTATCGGGATCGCCCGCGCCCTGGCACTCAACCCGACGATGCTCCTTCTCGATGAGCCCGTCTCTGCGCTCGACGTGTCGATCCAAGCCCAAGTCATCAACCTGTTGCAGGAGATCCAGGGGGAGCTCGACCTGTCCTATCTCTTCATCGCGCACGACCTGTCGGTGGTTCGTCACATCTCCCATCGTGTTGGTGTGATGTACCTGGGCCACATCGTCGAGCTGGGCACTCGTGAGGAGATTTTCGAGAATCCGACGCATCCCTATACCCAGGCGTTGCTCTCAGCGGTGCCCATCCCAGACCCCCGCCGACGAGAGGGAAGGGAGAGGATCGTTCTTCGCGGTGACGTTCCCAATCCGGCCAACCCGCCGTCGGGCTGCGTCTTCCGCACACGCTGCTGGAAGGCTCAGGACATCTGCGCCGAGGAAGAGCCACCCCTCATCGAGCAATTCGGGCATCTCAGCGCATGCCACTTCGCTGCACCGGTCGAGGTCATCTCGAAGTCCGAGGCCAACTGAGGCAATCGACTCTTCGGTGAAATGATCTGCCGCCATGCGGCATAGACCATTGCTACTCCGTAGGACGAGAGGCAGACAATGGGTACGTTCATCGCACGGCGGTTGCTCTACAGCATCCCGGTGCTCCTCGCGGCCACAATGCTGGTGTTCTTCGGGATGACCGCAGTCACCGATCCGGTGTCCCAGATCCGGCTCCAACCCAACGTGAGCCAGCAGACGATCCAGAACATCATCGACCGCAAACACCTCGACGACCCATTGATCGTGCAGTACGGATTCTGGTTGAAGGACGCCTTCTTCGACCAATTCGGCAACACGGCCCTCGGTGATCAGCCGATCTGGCCTGAGCTGTCACGCGCGATTGGGAACACGCTGCAACTCGTCTTCATCTCCCAACTGATCGCAGTAGTGCTTGCCGTGGTCCTCGGCGTCTTCTCGGCAAAGAGGCAATACAGCTTCTTCGACTACGCGACGACCACGATCTCGTTCTTCGGGTTCTCGGTGCCGATCTTCTGGTTCGCCCTGATCCTGCAGGCCCTGGCCACTGCTTTCTTCCTCTCGACCGGGATTCGGCTGGTCTACACATTTGGTATCTCATCGCTGGACGCCGCCAATCCGTTCCTCGACCGAATCCAGCACATGGCTCTCCCGATCGTGACCCTTTCATACGTCTCGATAGCAACGTTCTCGCGCTTCCAGAGGGCATCCATGCTCGAAGTGCTCCACTCCGATTACATCCGGACGGCACGGGCCAAGGGGGTCAAGGAGTTCACAGTGACGATGAAACACGGGCTGCGCAACGCGCTGATACCGGTTGTCACGGTCGCCGCACTCAACTTCGGGGCTGTCCTGGGTGGAGCGGTGATAACGGAGACCATCTTCGCCTGGCCCGGCATGGGCAAGCTGTTCATCGACGCCCTCAACCGTGGTGAGGTCTACACGCTCATGGCCTGGATGATGGTCACGGCCGTTGCGATCATCTTCTTCAACATGCTCGCCGACATCGTCTACGGCTGGCTCGACCCCAGGATCAGATTCAGCTGAGTTCTCAGGTTCCCTAGCTCCGGTTCTCCTGAAGACGCCCCACAAGGCACGGGAAGACGTGTTCTACGCCCTTGCTACTCTCTCGCCGCATGCCGGGGCCATTGGAAGGTGTGAAAGTCATAGAGCTGGCCGGGCTGGGGCCGGCGCCCTTTTGCGGGATGGTGCTGGCGGATCTCGGCGCAGAGGTCGTCCGCATCGACAGATCTACGCCGGGCCGCATGGGATTCCTCCCCGACCCCGCCCATGACGTCCATGGGAGGGGGAAGAAGTCGCTCATCGTCGATCTCAAGCACGAGGACGGTCCCGGAGTCGTGCTCGATCTGGTGGCGACTTCCGACGCGCTCATCGAGGGATTTCGGCCGGGTGTTGCCGAGAAGCTGGGAGTTGGGCCTGCGGAGTGCCTGGCAGCTCATCCGTCACTCGTATACGGAAGGATGACCGGATGGGGCCAGGATGGGCCCTACGCTCGAGCTGCTGGTCATGACATCGACTACATAGCCGTCTCGGGGTTGCTTCATGCGATAGGTCCTGAGGACGAGCCTGTGGTGCCTCTCAACATGATCGGGGATTTCGGTGGGGGTGGGATGCTCCTGGCCCTTGGCGTCGTGGCCGGATTGGTGCAGGCGCGAGCCACCGGCGTCGGTCAGGTGGTGGATGCGGCGATGGTCGATGGTGCCGCACTGCTGAGCGCGAGCATCCATGGCATGTTGGACGGGGGCCTGTGGGAAGACAGACGGGGCTCCAATGTGCTCGACGGCGCGGCGCCCTTCTACACGACATACATGACCTCGGACTCGAAGCACATGGCGGTAGGAGCACTCGAGCCACAATTCTTCACCGCACTCCTCGAGGGTCTCGACGTCGCCTGGGACGCCGCGCAATATGACCGCCGGCAGTGGCCGGCTATGCGGCAGTTGTTCGCCGACACATTCGCTGGAAGGACACAGGAGGAGTGGATTGAGATCTTCGCTGGAACGGATGGCTGCGTTGCCCCGGTGAGATCGCTCCTCGAAGCTCGATCGGACCCCCACAACGAGGAACGCGGCGTTTTCATAGATGTGGGAGGGGTGACACAGCCGGCGCCCGCCCCGAGGTTCTCTTCGACTCCGACAGCGATGCCGTCGAGCCCGGTGGCTCCAGGAGAACAGACAGACGAGGTGCTCGCATCCCTGGGATATAGCGAGGAGAGGATCGGTAAGCTCCGTGGGGACGGAGCTGTTGCCTGACATGACGGAGGAACGATGAACCAGGAAGCGGTGCTCTCAGAGCGCGCCGAGATCGATGCTGTGGTCGAGGGAAAGACGATCGTCGACTACTTCAACCGCAACGCAGACCGTCATGGGGATAAGCCCGCGATCCATTGGAAGAAGAACGGCCAATTCGAGCACCTCACTTGGGCTCGGTATCGCGATGTTGTTCATCAGGCCGCGGCCGGACTCGCCTCTCTGGGTGTCGAGAAGGACGAATTTGTCGCCATCATGGCCGGGAACCGCCCGGAGCACGTCATCGCCGACTACGCAGTGGTCCACTCCGGGGCGACCCCCGTCACCATCTACTCAACACTTGCGGCGAGCCAGATCCAATACATCGCCGACAACTGCAACGCCACCGTCGCAATCCTCGAAGACCTCGAATTCATGAAGCGTTGGGAAGAGATCCGCTCCGAGCTTCCCAACCTCGAGTATGTGGTGTTGATGTCTGGGGCGGAGAACTACGACACCGCCGACTGGGTTCTGTCCTGGGACGAACTGTTGGCGCGTGGCACTCAGAAGCTCCAGGACGATCCGGATGTCATAAACCGTGCGGTGGACTCGATCACGCCCGACACGCTCGCAACGCTGATCTACACGTCCGGGACCACCGGCACCCCGAAGGGTGTGATGATCAGCCAGCACAACGTGGTGTGGACCGTCGAGTGCCTTCGCCGCGGCGCCAATCTGAAGCTTGGGGCTCGCATGGTCTCGTACCTTCCCCTGGCTCACATAGCGGAAAGACTGGCCACCCACTATCTCGGCACCTATCTGGCGGGAGAGGTCTGGTTCTGTCCCAACCTCGCCGGTGTCCTCGAGTACATCCAGGAGGCGCGACCGACGCTATTCGTCGGTGTTCCTCGGGTGTATGAGAAGTTCCACTCACGTCTCCTGGCCAGGTTCGAAGAAGCCAGTGGAGTCAAAGGATTCCTCCTCAACAAGGCTTTGGAGGCGAACGCCGCACGGGTCGCTGCGGAAGAGAATGGGGGGTCGGGAAGCGCCCTTGCGGGGATCCTCGACAAGATCGCACTCTCCAAGGTACGGGAAGGGCTCGGTATGGAGAGTGTCGAGATCGCCATCACGGCGGCGGCCCCCATCAATCCGGACCTGGTGAGGTTCTTCCAGACGATCGGTATCCCACTCTTCGAGCTGTATGGCATGTCAGAGACGACAGGACCGGCGACGAGCAACGTGCCTGGCGCCGCCAAGATCGGCTCCGTGGGACGGCCACTTCCGGGGGTAGGCGTCCGCATCGATGACGATGGCGAGGTGCTCATGAGCGGTGGCGTCATCACCGCCGGCTATTACAAGCTGCCCGAGGCCAGCGCAGAGACCTTCGATGAGGATGGCTGGCTGCACAGCGGCGACCTGGGCCGTATCGACGAAGATGGCTTCCTCTGGATCGTGGGCAGGAAGAAGGACATCATCATCACGGCTGCGGGAAAGAACATCGCCCCGGCCAAACTGGAGACACTTCTGGGCAATCACCCGCTCGTGTCGAAGGCGTGCATGGTCGGCGACGGTCGCAAGTTCCTCACGATGATCGTTGCGCTCGACCACGAAGAAGCGCCGATCTGGGCCGAATCCCACGGTCTCGAGTATCAAGATCTGAAGTCCTTCGCCGAGCTCCCCGCGGTCCAGGAGGAGATCGCCAACGCTGTCGAGGCCGCCAACCAGGAGGTCGCCCGCGTGGAGCAGATCAAGAAGTGGGTCATTGTGGGTGACGAGTGGACGCCGGACTCGGGCGAGGTGACTCCGTCACTGAAACTCAAGCGGAACGTCGTGCTCGAGAAATACTCAGCGGAAATAGAGAGTCTGTACCAAGGAGTCTGAGGATCGTGGACCGACAGCTCTTCGACGTCGACCACGAGCTGTTCAGGGAGACGGTCCGGGAGTTCGTCGACAAAGAGGTCGCGCCCAATGTCGAGCTCTGGGAGTCCGCAGGCATCGTTGACAAGGAGATGTTCCGGAAGGCCGGCCAGGCAGGTCTTCTCGGAATGGCGATCCCGGAGGAGTTCGGTGGTGGGGGCACCGATGACTTCAGATTCAACACAGTGGTCGTCGAGGAGCTGGTCCGAGGCGATGCGCTCGCTTCCGGAATGTGCATCACACTGCACAACGACGTCTGCCTCCCCTACTTCCTGCGTCTGACCACAGACGAGCAGAAGCAACGCTGGCTGCCGGGCATGGCGTCAGGAGAACTCATGGCGGCCATCGCGATGACAGAGCCAGGGGCTGGGTCGGATCTGGCCGGGATTTCAACCACCGCGATTCGGGATGGCGACCATTACGTGGTGAACGGCTCGAAGACCTTCATCACCAACGGCATCAACTCTGATCTCGTGATCACTGCGGTCAAGACCGACCCGGGCCAGCGACACGCGGGAATGAGCCTCTTGGTCCTCGAAGAGGGCATGGAGGGGTTCACCAGGGGCCGCAATCTGGACAAGATCGGCCTGCATGCCCAAGACACTGCCGAGCTCTTCTTCGACGATCTCGCTGTCCCGGTGTCGAATCTGCTCGGAGAAGAGGGTCGGGGCTTCGTCCACCTCGTTGAAAACCTCCCCCAGGAGCGTCTCTCACTGACCGTCGGCTCCCTTGCCCATGCCGAGGCTGCCTTCGACTGGACACTTGATTACATCAAGGAGCGAAAAGCCTTCGGCCAGCCAGTCGGCAGCTTCCAGATCATCAAGCACGCCATGGCGGAGATGAGGACCGAGCTCGATCTCGCTCGCGTCTACGTCGACCGTCAGATCATGGAGCACACAGAGGGTGAGTTGAGTGCAGAGGAGGCCGCCAAGGGCAAGTGGTGGGTGACAGAGCTCGAGAAGAGGGTCATAGACCGTTGCCTGCAGTTCTTCGGTGGCTGGGGCTACATGGAGGAATACCCGATCGCTCGCGCCTATCGAGACGCCCGTGTTCAGACGATCTATGGCGGGACGACCGAGATCATGAAAGAGATCATCGGGAGGTCATTGGGTCTCTGACGGACTTTGAGTTTGCGTTCAAAAACCGTCGGCGGTGAAATGGGCCTGAATCGATTCAACCCTCTTGGAGGACAGAGATGAGTGATCCGATAACGTTCGACGGCCGCGTAGCCGTCGTGACCGGGGCAGGTGGGGGCCTGGGAAAGGGGTACGCCCTCGAGTTGGCCCGACGGGGAGCCCGCGTCGTCGTGAACGATCTCGGCGGAGCGGTCGACGGCAGCGGCTCGTCGAAAGCCGCCGCGGACGTTGTGGTCGACGAGATCACCGAGGCAGGCGGCGAAGCGGTAGCCAACTATGACTCTGTCTCGACGCGGGACGGGGGAGAGGGGATCATCCAGACGGCACTCGACAGCTTCGGCACAGTCGACATCGTCATCAACAATGCAGGGATCCTTCGCGACAAATCCTTCGCCAACATGAGTCTCGACGAGGTGGAGGCAGTTCTCGACGTTCACCTAAAGGGCGCCTTCTACGTCTCGCATCCGGCCTTCAAAGTCATGAAAGAGAAGGGCTATGGCCGGCTCGTCCACACCACTTCGGCCTCAGGGCTGTTCGGCAACTTCGGCCAGGCCAACTACGGCGCGGCCAAGGCCGGCCTCGTCGGTCTCTCCAATGTGCTGGCCATCGAGGGTGCGAAGTACAACATCAAGTCCAATGCCGTGGCCCCTACCGCCAAGACTCGGATGACTGAGGAGCTCCTCGGCCCATTCGCCGACATGTTCGACACCGATCAAGTGACACCGCTGGTGGTGTACCTCTGCTCGGAGGCAAATGAGAACACCCACCAGATCTTCTCCGTTGGGGGTGGCAGGTATGCGCGCATCTTCCTCGGGACGAATCGCGGGTGGTTCGCCGGCCAAGGCGAGGTGCCATCGGTGGAGGACGTTGCCGGGCACATGGACGAGGTCATGGACGTGGCCGAGTACGAGATCCCAATGAACATCAACGACGAATTGACGATGCTCGCCGGAATCCTGGCCGGCTGAACCATGCCGATAGACATCGACAAGACCGTTGGTGCCGTATTCGCTCCAACCACATATGAGTGGTCCGACAAGGACGTGATCCTCTATCACCTGGGCATCGGAGCGGGTGTGCCTCCGACGTCCGAAGCCGAGCTCCGATACACATACGAGGGCGATCTACATGTCCTGCCGAGCTTCGGGACAATCCCACCCTTCTCGACGATGATGAGCCTCGGCACAGTCGAAGGCATGGACATCAACCTCGCTCAGATCCTTCACGGGGAGCAGGCGATAGAGGTCCATCGGCCGATCCCGACTTCCGGGTCCGTCCGCCAGCAGGGGAGGGTGACTGGCGTCTATGACAAAGGCAAAGGAGCGCTTGTCGTCATCGAGATCGTGTCCGCGGATGTCGAGTCAGGTGAGCCCATGTTCACCAACACTTCATCCGTGTTCATCAAGGGAGAAGGGGGGTTCGGGGGCGAGAGTGGGCCGAAGACCCTCACCCCGATCCCGGAGGGCCGGGAGCCGGACTACGTTGTCGAGAGCCCGACGCTTCCCCAACAGGCGCTGCTGTATCGGATGTCGTCTGGCGACCTCAACCCGCTCCACGCCGATCCTGGCTTCGCCATGTTCGCTGGATACGAGCGGCCGATACTGCACGGCTTGTGCACTTACGGTATTTCTCTGAAGGCGGTCGTCGGTTCGGCCCTGAAAGACGATCCGACCACGGTCGGCTCGTACCAGGCTCGCTTCTCGGGCGTCGTCTACCCGGGCGAGACCGTCATCACTAGAGCCTGGGAGGTCGACGACGGAGTGGCAGTGGAGGCAACGACCCAGGAGAGAGGCGAGCCGGTCATCTCGAACGGGCTGGTGAAGCTGAGCTCGAGCGGCTGAGGTCAGTCTTGGATCTCGACAGGTGTCCCGATGGGCGCCAGGGCGTGGATCTGGGTGATCATGTCGTTGGGCAGCCTCACGCAACCCAAAGACGCCGCGTTGCCTATGGAGCCAGGGCGGTTGGTCCCGTGGATGCCGATGATCCCGTCCCCACCGTTGTATTCCGTGATTGTCTCGCTCCGGCCGGACAACCCGAGAGCATGAGGGCCCCAGGGGCTCGTTGGGTTGGACAAGGTGACGGAGTCCGTCACGAAGAAACTGCCCGTCGGAGTTGGATTTCGCGCCGTTCCGGTGGCGACAGGTGTGCGAAGGACTTCCTCGTCCCCGCGGTAGTAGACGAGCTCACGATCGGATAGGTCGACCACGATCTTCCCGTCGACGAGGAAGAGGTCCACGTCTTCGATGCGAATCCAGCCTTGGGAACCGTTGGGTCGGCCCGGCAGAGATGCCCGGGCCCAACCGTCGGGTGTGGGGTTTCCGATGAGGGTCACCACCGTATTGGTCCCCAGGATGGTCGTGGCCGGCAACGTTCTCAGCGGCGTGGCGTGCGTGGGCGCTTCGTAGACGGCCAGCTCCCCCTTGGCCATGGCGGCGATCGTCACATGTGGAGGGAGCGAGGTTGGATCGAACCCGGCATAGATCTCCGGTGCGGCCACGAGAGGGGCGCTCCTGCTCGTCGTGCTCGTCGTGGTCGCGATCGTCGGAGTGGTCGTCGTGGGCTCGACGGCTAGAGGCTCTGCGCCGGCAACGCCACAAGCAGCGATGAGAGCGCAGAGCGCCGCGAACAGACTGGCCCTTTTCATGCACGTATCGTATCGGTGCCTCTTCCTAGTCTCTGAAGGATGAGGGTCTATGTGACGAGAGCCATCCCGCAGAGGCTCTGCGAGAACATCGCAGAGGTCGGGGAGGTGCAGATCTGGGACGAGGACGTCCCCGTGCCGAGGGAGATACTTCTGGAGAAAGCAGCCGAAGCGACCGGTCTGCTTTGCATGCTCACCGACGAAATCGATTCGGAGCTCCTTGACGCGGCTCCCCGGCTGAGGGTCGTCTCCCAGATGGCCGTGGGCGTCGACAACATCGACGTCCCGTCCTGTCACTCCCGCGGCATCCGGGTAGGGCACACACCGGACGTGCTCACGGAATCGGTCGCCGATCATGCCGTTGCCTTGATGTTGGCCGCGGCCAGGAGGTTTCGAGAAGGGATGGCGGAGGTCGTGGAAGGCAGATGGGGGAGCTGGGACCCCTGGCACCAACTGGGCGTCGATGTACACGGGACCACTCTGGGGATAGTTGGCATGGGTCGGGTCGGCAATGCCGTCGCCACCAGGGCTGCCGCGTTCAACATGGATGTGCTCTATGCAAGCCCCCGCCAGTCCGGGCCATCCTCGGCGCGCCATGTCGCCCTGAGTGAGCTTCTCACCGCCAGCGACCACGTGATGGTGGCTGCGCCGTTGACGCCGGAGACGAGGGGCCTGTTCGGTGTCCGGGAGTTCAGGGCCATGAAGCCGACCGCGACCTTCGTCAACGTCGCCAGAGGCCCGATTGTGAACCAGGCGGCTCTGGCGGAGGCCCTCGACGCAGGCGAGATATTCGGGGCGGCGCTCGACGTCACAGACCCGGAGCCGCTACCACCTGAACATCCGTTGGTCGGCCTCAGAAACTGTCTCATCGTTCCCCACATCGGAAGCGCGACCGTGAGGACCAGGGAGGCGATGGCCGCCCTGGCTACAGAGAATCTCATTGCGGGGCTGCGAGGGGGTCGAATGCCCTCGGAGATCGAGCCCACCACGGCTTAGAAGGCCCATCCTGATTACCCTTCGTTCACCAGTTCACAAGGTCCATGGGAGCCATGCAGATGCCGAACCTTCCTTCCGCGCGCTCTGTCGAGCGGTCGCCTGACAACGACCGGTTTCGCGCGCTTGCCGAAGAACGCATGTCCCGGCTCGTCGAGACCGAATTCGGCAACTTGAACTACACGGCCTTGGTGACGGCGCGGCTCAAGAACTCCACCTTCTTCGTATCAGACGAGGAGATCAGCCAAAACAGGATTTCGCGTGACGAGGCTGCGCAATGGGCCAAGAAGCAGGACGAATACATCGCAGATCGAGAGATGATCCTGGTCGAGGGCTACATTGGCCCTGATCCTGATTTCCGTACCGGTTGCCGGCTATTCATCGAGGCGACACAGCCGAATATCGCCGCAATGCAGAGTCAGCTCTACTTCCCGAAGGACGGGGACTGGTCGCCAGAGTTCACTGTGATTTACACACCGGGTCTGGCTGCGCCGGGAAAGCCCGATGACAGACTCATCACCGTCGATCTCGAGAACTGGACCACGCGCGTCTTTGGCTCGGATTACTTCGGAGAGTCGAAGATGGGCGGCCTGCGCATGTGGAACAAGCTGGTCTACGACAGGGGCGGGCTTGCTTTGCATGCCGGTCTGAAGGTCTTTCCGGCCGGGTCGACGCGATCGGGCCAGGAAGAGTCGATGCTGGTGATCGGTCTTTCGGGGACCGGGAAGACAACGACGACCTTTCGTCAGCAAGCGGGCTCGCTTCCGGTACAGGACGACTTCGTTGCCTTGATGCCTGGGGGTCAGGTGCATACGACCGAGGCCGGTTGCTTCGCCAAGACTTACGGGCTCGATCCTGATGACGAGCCGACGATCTATGGTGGCACCACTCGCCCTGATGCGTGGCTGGAGAACGTCTCAGTCGATGCCAACGGCCGGGTCGACTTCTTCGACACCTCGTATACGGCCAATGGCCGAAGCACGTTTCCTCTGGCCAATATCCGCCACCGCGACCCGAGAGATGTGCCGCAGGCCTCGTATCTCCTGATCCTCAACCGTTCCGACCACATGATCCCGGCTGTGGCCAAGTTGCACCGCTCGCAAATCCCCGCATACTTCATGCTCGGCGAGACGAAAGGGACGTCAGCGGGCGGACTGGCCGAGGCCGGGAAGAGCTTGCGTGTTCCCGGTACGAACCCCTTCTTCTTCGAGAACGACGCGTTGCAGGGAAACAGGCTCTTGGAGCTCCTCGCCACTATGCCCGACCTGGACGCCTACGTGCTCAACACCGGTCGGGTCGGGGGAGAGGGCGATGGATCCAAGAAGGTGCGCATACAGGACTCTGCTGCCATTGTGCAGGGGATAGTCGAAGGCTCGATCGATTGGACCGAAGACCCGGACTTCGGCTACCAGGTGGCCGCCTCCGTTCCCGGTGTCGAAGACCAGGAGCTACTCCAGCCCGTGGCGTTGTACACGCGTCAGGACCGTCTCTCTGAATACCGTGAGCTCGTCGACCGGCTGACCAGGGAGCGGACCGATTATCTGGCGCGTTTCGAGATGCTCGATCCCTCCATCCCAGGGGGGCTGTTTCAGGTTGAATCCTGATCAGGGATGATCGCCAGGACGACTCCCCGCTGTACCCGGATGACTGCCTCAGTCCGTGCGAACCGGTTGCTCACACCCCAGCTCGACCCCGGAGAGAGCGTGTCTTCGTTCAGCTCCCACTTCAAACCACTCGTGGATACGCCCTCGGCCTCTCCTCCCATCGGGATGATGGAGATGAGCCTGCCAGGGTCACCCTGAATTCGTCTTGTGTTCCGGACAACGTGTACAAGTGAGTCGCTGCGCACCCAGTCGATCTCTGGGATTGCTGCCCATCGGTCGTCGCAAATCGTCGTGGCTGCGCCGACTTCGTGATCGAAGCGGCCACCTTCGGCCCCGACCAGCACCACGCGGTGCGGCTGTTCCCTGGCGGCGAGCTCCAGAGCGAGGTCGAGGTCGGTGGCGTCTTTGTCTTCGGGGTGCCTAACCACCGACACCGAAGAGGGGAGCGCATCGAGTGACACTTGATCGGTCACCGAGTCCATATCGCCGACGAGGGTGTTGACCTTCAGCCCCAGCGACTCGGCCACCGAGTAGCCGGAGTCCGCGGCAATGACCATATCGGAATCCGGCAGCTCCTCGATGAGATGGAGAGGGATCGGATCACCGCCGGCAAAAATCAGAATCGTGTCCATTGCGGTCAAAATGACAAAATCGTCTTACGCGCGTTGGCGCGCGTAAGAGCTAACCCTCAAGTAGAGGTCGAGGGTCGTTTCCATCGACATTTGCTTTGTTTCATGAGGAAGGCGGGGGCTCAACGGATCTTCACCTCGATGAGCTTCATGGCATCGCGAAGGGCACGCTCGACATCTTCTGGGCGCTGAGATCGGGCGAAGACGAAGCCAACGTACCGGCCACCTTCAGGGGGCGGGGCGAGGCGGTCGCCTGGCCTGGCTGTGATGTCGACACCACTCACCTCGGGAATCTCCCTGACTCGTTCGAGCCCTGCGACCGACATCAGCTCTCCCGCGCTCGGTATGGGGATCATCAAGACCCCGGAAGCCCCACCGGATCGTCTCAGCTCCGGTTTGTCACGGCCGATGGCGTTCCTGAGTATCAGCGTCTCGAGCGAGGTGTCCATCAGGCCGAAGTCGAGACTTCGCGAGCACAACCCCCCGATAGACCGCGCCGCGACCTCGATCACATCGACGCGATCCCCGCTCACGATCATCTCGACATGCACAGGGCCACGTGTCAACCCGAGTGCCCGGATTGACTGAGCAGCGACACGTTCGATCTCTGTTTGAGTCTGTGGAGGCTGGCGTGATGGGGTCACCAGAATCGTCTCCTGGAATCCATCGCCGGAGAGCCCTGGGTCTGGCTTGTCGAAGATCGCCAGAGTTGTCAGCCCTCTGTCCGTGACCATCCCCTCGAGGGCGACTTCGTCTCCATGAATGAGGGTCTCGACCACGATCCGGTCAGCACTGGAGCCCTCAGAGCTCGCGATTGTTCGAGCCCGTTCAATCGCCTGGCGCAACTGACCCGGATGATCAACTCTGATGACCCCCTGCCCAGCCGACAGAGATGTCGGTTTCACCACAACAGGGAACTCGAGCTCAGCCTCGATTTCGCCGACCTGGGTCTTGGCGTCGAACACCCTCCATGGGGGCTGGGGCACCTCGGCGGCGCTCAAACGTGCGCGGAGGAGAGCCTTGTCTCGTGTTGCGCGAGCTGCCTCCGGGTCGTTGGCGAGCAGACCCAGCTTGCTGCCTGCCAATGCAGCCACCACGACCCCTGCGTCGTCGGCTGCGACGATGCCGTCTATCTGTCTGGTGTCCCCGGCCCGGACGATCGCCTCAGCGGCGTCTTCGGGCCTCGAGCACGTGATCTGGATGTAACCGTCGCCCATCTCCAATGGGGCATCTCCTTCTGAGGCAACGAGAAGATCCACTCCCAAACCCGACCCTGCCTCTATGAAGTCGCCAGCTCGGTAGGTGCTGGTTGGCAGAATGACGACGACGCGGGACATAGGGGTTGACTCTAAGGGCCACTACCATTTGTGGTGATGTCCGATTCTCGAATTTTGACGATCGCCGAAGACGCCCTCGACATGATTGGTCAATTGAGGGACCAAGAGCCTGGTGACGGGGAGTTCGCGCTCTCCATAGAGGTCACGGGTTTCCGGGGGCCACAGTTCTCCTATGAGCTCGCCTTCGTGGATCTCGCAGACAAGAAAGAGGGTTGGGCCGAGGAGCGCCATGGCGACCTCGCCGTGATCTTCCCTGAGGAAGACAGGGAGAAGCTGGATGGGGCCGCGCTCGAGCTGACGGAGCAGGGCCTGGTGATGAACAATCCCAACTCGCCCGCTCCACCTGAGATGCAGGCACCTGCCGGCGATCTCGAGGGACCTCTCGTCGAGCGGGTGCAGCAGGTCATCGAGCAGCAGGTGAACCCGGCGATTGCTTCACACGGTGGTGGTGCGGAGCTCGTCTCCATCGACGGGACGATTGCATACCTGCGCCTCTTCGGAGGGTGTCAGGGCTGTGGCCTCGCCCAGGTCACCCTCAAGCAGGGGATCGAGCGGATCCTCCTCGAGTCGATCGATGAGCTCACGCAGGTCGTCGATGTGACCGATCACGCCTCAGGTGACAATCCCTACTACGAGAGCCAGAAGAAGTAGGCGCGCGAAGCAGCAATCGCTCGGCTTTGGCGGGCTGACCAGGTTGGCGACTACATTCGCTCGGGTCCGCAACAAGGGGTAGGTCAATGATCCGCAAGCGCAATCTCGCACTCTTCGCTCTGATGTCGATGCTCTTGGTGGCTTGCTCGGGCGGTGATATCGCCGAGCAGATCATCGAGAGTCAGGATGGAGTGGGCGACGTCGAGATCGACGAGAACAACGGCTCCGTCTCCATCGACGTGGAGGGTGATGACGGTGAGGGTGGCTCGATAACAATCGGAGGCGGCGACCTTCCCGACGACTTCCCGTTCGATCTCCCTGGCGGTGGCGAGGTGATGTCGGTCTTCGCGTCCAACGATGGCGAGGCCACTGTCACGATCCAGTATCCGGCGGGCGAGTTCGAGGCGCTGAAGTCCAGCTTCGAGTCGCAGATCCAGGACGGGGGATACGAGATCATCAACGTCGGTGAACAGCCTGGAGCTGCGATCACGTGGAACATGACCATGGGCGATGGGTCGGCACTGGTCTCGATCAACGCGGGTGAGGACGCCACGATCGTCGGGGTCATCTACGAAGGTCTCGGCTAGCGACGGACACTCG
>ERZ869936.906-NODE-906-length-24055-cov-5.852708_pt1 | contig 24055 bp, 39 predicted proteins | sample MGYA00520876_ERZ869936 | MGnify/ENA primary metagenome ERZ869936 (study PRJEB32218, sample SAMN09650985) | biofilter metagenome | isolation source: enrty point of leading RO module | place: Saudi Arabia: Thuwal, RO plant located on Red Sea | collected 2016-02-17 ...
GGTAAATGGTATTGGGAATTTACCACAATGGGTAATTTACAAAATGTAGGTTTTGGTATTCAAAGCACCAATACCTCAACAAGTCTTTACAATCATCATGCTATACAAAACAACAATACAATATTTATTGGTTACTCTACTCTAAGTTATTACTATTGGACTGGTGGCTCACAAACAAGCAATGAGTCTACTGGTTGGGCGAGTGGATTTACTGTAGGAGCAGGAGATGTATATGGTTTTGCTTTGGATTTAGATAGTTCTACTAAAAAGTTTTTGTTGTACAGAAATGGCACAGTGTTAAATGGTTCAGGTACAAACTTACCAACACCCATGCAAGACGAATATCTAAGTCCATTCATAGGTGCATATAATGGAGATGGTACAAGATGGAACTTTGGTGGGTACACAAGTGCAACTATCTCTAGTGGTAATTCTGATGCCAATGGGTATGGTAACTTTGAATATTCTGTACCATCAGGATACTATGCAATATGCAGTAAAAACTTAGCGGAGTACGGATAGTGGCTTTTACAAATATAGATGATCCTTCAGCACATTTTCAGACTAAACTATATACAGGAAATGGTGCGGACAACCATGCCATTACAAATGATGGCAACTCTGATTTAGCTGCTGATTTAGTTTGGATTAAATATAGAACAGCAGGCGTAAGTCATGTGCTTTACGATAGTTCAAGAGGTGCAACCAAAAGACTATACCCAGATTTTAATGGACAAGAAGCAACACAAGCTGCAGGTGTTAAATCTTTTGACAGTGATGGTTTTACACTTGGTACAGCAGGAGCATCTAATGGTAATAATATACCTTTTGTAGCATGGCAGTGGCATGCAAATGGAGGAACAACCAGTACCAATACAGATGGAGATATAAATTCAACCGTACAAGTAAACTCTGATGCAGGATTTAGCATTGTTCAGTATTCTCCTTCAAATAATACAGCGAGAACAATAGGACATGGTTTAGGTGCAAAACCCCATTTTATATTTACACGAGCATTAAACAGGACTGAGAATTGGGTAACCTCTCATGGTGCTTTTGAATCTACTCTTGGTGGTGGTTGGTGGGGTATAGATACAGATGCAGCATACAATGATGGTGCAAATACTCAAGGCTATACTTCAATGTCAACTACTACTTTTGGGGTAGGTACTGATTTTGGTATAAATGGTAACTACAATTATTGCTCTTGGGTTTGGACAGAAAAACAAGGCTTTAGCAAATTTGGAAAATATGCAGGTAGTGGAAACGTAGATGGTCCTTTTATAAATACTGGTTTTAAACCTGCTTTTGTTTGGTTAAAACAATCTGATTCAAGTGGTAATGGTTGGTTTATGTTTGATTCTGCAAGAAACCCATTCAACACTTCAACTAATAAATATATACGATCTGATGAAAGTGGTGCTGAAGGTACTACATCAAAAATATTAGATTTTTACTCTAATGGATTTAAAATTATTCATAATGATAGTGCTACCAATGGCAGTGGTAATACCTATGTTTATATGGCATTTGCACATAATCCATTTGTAACATCAACAGGCATACCAACAACAGCTTTTTAGGAGTATAATTTTATTATGTGGGCATTAGTAGAAGACAACGAAGTAAGCAAGGTTTTTCCAAGACCTAAAGCTATAACTATTGGAGAGAATCAATATCCTCAAAACATTTTTAATGTTTGGTCTAGTGAAGAGTTAGAAGCTATAGGTATTTATGCGGTTGTTATTGACAACACGAATTATAAAAACCCTGAATATTACATCAACACTAATCAATCATTTGATTTTGCAGATGATACAGTCACAGCTTCTTATGGTACTGCAACTGCAAAAGCATTAGATGATGTTACTGATGATGATGGTAATGTTACTAGAGGTTTAAAATACAATCATAAAGAAATAATAAACTCACAAGCTGGTTCACTTTTATCAACAACAGATTGGTACACAATAAGAGAAGCAGATGGTGGTACAGCTTGTCCAGATAACATCACAACACATAGAGCAGCAATCAGAACAAAAGCTAATGAGATGTGTACAGCAATTGACGATGCAGCAGATGTAGATGCTTTAGCCGCTTTGTATGTTTACGACGATGACGGCGATAGACCCTTAGGAGAATTTCCAACCTTATCATGAAGAAACTTAAATCAGTCTTAGGCGCATTAGCACCAACTCTTGGAGCTGCAATCGGCGGCCCTCTTGGTGGACAAGCAGGTCAAATTTTAAGTGGTGTATTAGGGGTACCTAATAATCCAAAGTCTATTGAAACTGCGATGAATAACCTTACATCAGAACAAATGATGCAGCTTAAAAAAGCTGAAAAAGAGTTTGAATTACAAATGAAAGAATTAGATGTAGATATCTTTAGACTAGAAACAGAAGATGTACAAGATGCTAGAGATAAGTTTAGTTCAGATTGGACACCAAAGTTTTTAGGTGTTCTTTGTTTAGTAGGTTTCTTTGGGTATATTGGTATGGTTACTTTGTACCCACAACCAGATTCAAGTGATGATATCGTTATGTTGGTTATCGGTAGTATCACCGGGATAGCGACAGCCGTAATATCTTTTTACTTCGGCTCGTCTAATAAAAAATAAGGAGTAAATTATGTCAGATGACAAAATCAAGGAGATTAACTTTGATGGAAAGACTTATTTAATTGAGGATCTTACCCCCAGAGTTATAGATGGATTCAACATGCTAGCGAAACTTCAGCAAGAGATTGCAGATATTTCTTACCAACTTAAGAAATGTCAGGCTGCACAAGTCCATTCCTCTAAAGAGCTGAAAGAGGCTATACAAGAGGATAAAATTAAAAGTGTTCAAAAAGAAGAATAGCTGGAAAAACTTTAAACTCGACGAATTTAAGTGCAAACATTGCGGCAAAAACGAGATTAATCCAAAATTAGTTGATAAACTACAAGTATTGCGTGATGACCTAGGATTTCCCCTAGTTATATCATCTGGCTATAGATGTCCTGAACATCCTATAGAAGCTAAGAAAAGCAAGCCAGGTACACATGCGCTTGGGTTAGCAGTTGATATCGCTGTTAGTCATGAAAAAGCGCTACAGGTGTTATACAAAGGCATAGCGCATGGTTTTACCGGTATCGGTGTTAACCAAAAAGGAGGCGGGCGCTTTATACATTTAGATATCGCAGAGATAGAGAACTATAGTCCACGCCCTCACATTTGGAGTTATTAAGTGAGTAGCGAAGTATCAAACAGACTAGAAAAATTAGAAACTAAAATAGACAGACTTTCGGATGCTGTCATTGCAATTGCAAGGATTGAAGAGAGAGTAACTACTGTATTGAAACAAAACGATAGATTCATCGCAAGAATGGATAGACTCGAAGATAGAGTAGAGATTGTCGAACAAAAAGCTATTGTAAACTCCAAAGGAATTAGCACCTTTGAAAGAGCCTTCTGGATTATCTTATCCGGTATTGTCAGCATAATCGTGTATAATTTAAGATGAATAAATTTATTAACATATGGCGTACTTTAAGCTCATCACGTTTGGCGGACTGGCTCCTCAAGTCTCACCTAGACTACTAAAAGACAATCTCGCTCAAACTGCACAAGATGTAAACCTAGACAGTGGTAGGCTTGTGCCTATTACTGAGGATTCACAAACACTTGTCTTAAGTAGTTCAAGTCGTACAAGTATATTTAAATATACAGATTCCCCTGAGCGGTGGTTACAGTTTGACGAAGATGTAGATGTTGTACCGGGACCGATTGCTGGTGATACTAACGATACCGTATACTGGTCAGGACAGTCTTACCCACGTATGGGTAGGAGCTCTGTTATTGTAGGATCCGCACCTTTTCCTAGTAACTTTTACAGGTTAGGTGTACCTGCACCTACAGCAGCACCGACCGTGGCCCTTAAAACGCCAACCTCGATCAACGCTACAATAACCACAACAATTAACTCTTCTACACTTACTGTTACCACAGCAAGTGCACACGGCGCTGTTGTTGGTGATTATGTAAAATTATCTAGTTTTGGTGGTGGTAGTGGTCTTGCAACAAACGGTGTTCCAGCAGACGACATAAATATTGATCACAAAATCTTAACCGTACCAAGTACAACAACGTTAACTATTGAAGTAAATAGCGCAGCTACTTCCTCAGGAACTTCAAGTTCCGTTACAAACGGTGCGACATTTAATGACGCATCGAGCGCACTAACTGATTTTAGTACCTCTTATGTGTACACATTTGTAACTGCATATGGGGAAGAAGGGCCTCCTTCACCTGCGTCCACGGTCGTAACCACGGACGATAACCGTGTCATTGATTTATCGGGTCTTGAAACTTCAACATCAAAAGCTAATGCAAACTTCGGTTCAGGAGCAAAAAAACGTATTTACAGATCTAACACAGGTTCAAATACAACCGTGTTCCAATTCGTTGCAGAAGTTAATATGAGTACAACTACATATGAAGATACTTCTAAAAATGCTGAATTAGAAGAGATTATTCCCTCTACCTATTGGATTGGACCCCCGGATGACGATACAACGTTATATCCCGACGGTCCGATGAAAGGTTTAACAGCTTTACCGAATGGTGTCTTTGCTGGGTTTACTGGCAAACGTATTTGTTTTTCCGAACCTTTCTTACCTCACGCATGGCCTGTTATTTATAGAATAACTTTAGAAGATAACATTGTTGCTATTGGTGCAGCAGGTAATGGTTTAATTGTAACTACAGAAGGTAGACCTTATCTAATATCAGGCACTGATCCGCAGTCTATGACTGCTTTCCGTATGGAAGCAGCTCAAGCTTGTTTAAGTAAAAAATCTTTAGTTGATATGGGACCCTTTGTTTTATATGCAGGACCTGAAGGTTTAGTTGCAGCAGCTGGTACAGAAGTAAACGTTGTTACTGAAGGCTTAATTAGCCCTGATCAGTGGCAATCAAGCTATTACCCCTCAACCATTAAAGGTTTTTTATGGAAAGGTAGATATGTTGGTTTTTATTATACAGGTTCTGCTTATGGTGGATTTATCTTTGATACAAGAGGTGGAGAACCTACCTTTACTACACTAAGTGAATCAAATGAAGTTCCTGGTGGGTTTACAGATCCTGACGATAATGAACTGTATATTATTATTGATGATGATATTAAGAAGTTCCAAGGCAGTGCAACGAATGAAACCTTTACTTGGAAATCAAAAGAGTTTGTTACACCAAAACCTACAAGTATGGGTTTTGCAAAAGTAGATGCAGAAGCTTTTCCTGTAACCTTGAAAGTTTATGGTGATGGTTCTGTTATTTATAACGCTACCATTAGCACATCAGGTAGTGTGTATTCTGTAACCGGTACAACACCGAGCTTTAGTGCAACCACGATTTATGAACCTATAGTACGTTTACCTGCGAGCATGCATAAAACTTTTGCTATAGAAGTATCTTCTGCAAAAATTGTTAACGAAATATGTATAGGCGAATCAATCGATGAACTAAGGAGTATTTAATGGCTACTGATAAGACCACGCTCCCCGGTTTAAAACCTATACCTCCAACCACAGAAAAAGAATTAGCTGGCTCTCTACAAGCTATGCAAGAAGTTCTTGCAGTTCAAGCAGGACAGAGAGGTAATCCTTTAGATCGTGCTGTAACAGTTAGAGAATTAATTGACAGCGGTATGGCAAAAGAGTTGAATGATAACCCTTTTGACCCAAATGCAGGTACAGGGTTAACAGACTTCGGGCCGATAACCGAGGCCCCCGGTGATTTATCTACGCCTCCTGCTCCGACAGGGCTTACAGCAACTGCAGCTTTTACTGCAATCATATTAGATTGGAATGGAACAAGTGCTAGTGCACCATATGGTAACCATGCATTTACAGAAATCTGGAGATCAAGAGATAACAACTTAGCGGGTGCGACTCTACGGGCAACAACAAACGCATTCATATATACCGATGAAGTTGGTTACAACGAAACCTATTACTATTGGGTCAGGTATGTAAGTACTACGGATGTACGAGGCGCATTTAATAATACTAACGGTGTAGAAGCTACAACGCTTTCTAATGTATCAGCAGTCATGACAGACTTGAGTGAAACTTTGGCTAACATGCCTGGATACTCTGTGTTAACCAGTGCAGACAGTACAAATGCAGCAAACATAACAACTGTTAGTAATACAACTTCTACCATAAATGGCAACCTAAACGCCATGTATGTGATCAAAGCAAGTGTAGAAAGTAATGGTAGTGTATCAGCTGCAGGTATGTTGATTGGTGCAAATGCAAACAGTGGTTCTAACTTACAATCATATGTGCAGTTTCAAGCTGACAAGTTTGCGATTTGGAGTGGATCTACAAATGTTGCACCTTTTATTGTAAGTAGCGGTACAGTATTTATAGATAGTGCACGTATCCAAGACGGAGCTATAACAAATGCGCGTATTGCTAACGCAACTATCCAAAGTTCTAAGATAGCGAACGCAGCTATCACAACGGCTAAGATAGCGGACGCAAATATTACAACGGCTAAAATTGCAAACGCTCAAATCACAACTGCTCTCATAGCGGACGCTCAAATCACAAATGCAAAAATAAATGATCTAAACGCGACTAAAATAAATGCTGGCACAATAGCTGCTGCTAGAATTGGGGCTAACACAATCACAGCAGATAAAATTAATGTAACCGACTTAACTTTGGAGTTTACAGCGGCGACTGTGTCTGGTTCTACAATCGGTAGTTGGAACAACAATACAATGCGATTACTTAAAGTTGCTGATTTAGGAACAACTCCAGGTGTTTATCATATTATGTGTAGAGTTTTTGGGGGCAGTGGTCAGGTTAAAACTTTATCTATAGTTGCAGGTGATGGTACTTATGGTGCTGGTGCTAGTTACGAGTTAAGAAATGACTTTGCTTATACCGATGGTACAACACCAACAGTTCCGACTGCTGATCAAGGATACGCACAATATCATTCAGGTCAATCTCAGTATTGGTCAGCTATTGATAGGTTTGATAGCACAAACGAAATGGTGCAAAAAGATTTTATTGTGCGTAAAGTAAGCACTACAAGTAGAACTCTAAGGCTATTTATTCTTGCTCAAGGAGATGGGAATAATAGACAACTAAGTAATGTTCAATACGGTGTATATAGGTTCTCAGAAATATAATGGCAGTACATAATTTTAATTACACATATGAATATGTTGGCGTTAAGACAATGCCACGAAGTCGTGAAGATGATACACAGATTGTTAGAGAAGTTTGTGTAGCAGTTACTGCGGTAGATCAGGCAGATAGCACACAAACAATGACGGAGAATATGTATTCCCCGTTAGAGGGTGTTTATTCTTATAAAGAAGATGGTTTACCAGACGGATTTATAAATATAGATGATGTAACTAACGCTAAAGTTATTGAGTGGTATCAGGATACAGTTCAGACTTCTGACTTAGATATTTACTTCACATGGCAAATATATGGGCCTGAGGAAGTTGCTCCTGTTACTGACTTAGAGTAATATAAACATATGCATTGCGGAGGAATAAACATGCCATATCATAAAAAGTCTATGACTAAAAAACCTAAAACTATGAAGATGAAAGGTTACGGCAAAAAGAAAAAGACTAAAAAGAAGTAGGTAACCATGAATAAGCTAGGAGTGCTTTGCGCACAAAAGGAAGTGTTGCACGGAGAACGTGCTAAAGTAAGTTTAGATTTAGAAGTGCTATTGAACAACCCAACTAGCATCCCTGAACACATAGAATATAGTGTTGAGTTAGATAAACTAGTTGGACAATTAGCAGAAGTAAACGATAAGATAAAAATCATTGATTTTTTAATATCAACAACAGAGAACACAAATGACTAGACAAAAATCAGAGCCTAAAACCATCAAATTAAATGATGAAAAGATGACTGAAGTAAAAATTATTCATTCACCTGCAAATAGTGCAAATGATAAACCCAAAGAACCCAAACCAATCCCTGATCAATACAATGATTTAGTTCCTGTTGAAGGTTTACCAAAGTATTTTGGAAACGAGGATGAGGAAACGAAAAAAATGAGAGGGGATTACTAATATGGCTACAAAACAAGAGATGGCTACTAGAGCTCGTAAAAAGAAAAGAAAGACGAGCAAAATGAAGTTTCCTGACTTAAATAAAGATGGGAAAGTAACTTATGCTGATATCTTAATGGGTAGAGGCGTTATCAAGAAAAAATCTAAGAAGAAAAATGGCAAGAGCTAGAAAAAGACCTTCAATGAAGGTAAAAAAGAAGGCACTCACAAAAAGACAAGAGAATGCTATGAAACGGCATTCAAAACACCACACTACAAAACATATGGCTTTTATGAAACGCCGTATGCTTATGGGAGATACTTTTAGAACTGCGCACAAAAAAGCGCAGCAAAAAGTTGGTAAGTAGGAATGCCTCGTAACTATCGTAAAGAATACGATAATTATCACTCTAAACCCGCACAAAAGAAACGTAGAGCTGGACGTAATAAGTCTAGACGTATCATGGTGCGTTTGGGTAAAGCAAAGAAGGGTGATGGTAAAGACGTAGCACACAAGGATAACAACCCTCTAAATGCGAAAGTAAAGAATATTCGCATGGAATCAAAGAAATCTAATAGATCCTTTAAACGTACAAAAACTGCGCGAAGAAGGAGAAAATGACCGTAATTTCGTGTACTATTATAGGAGCCGCACTAATTATGGCTGGAGTTTTTTATATGGAATATATTTATAAGTTTCTTACTAAAGTAAAAGAAAGCTATTCAAGCCTCATTAAATGGGGTCAACAAAGATATAAACCGGAACCTCCTAAGAAAAGAGGACGTCCAAGGAAAAAGAAATAATGCCAAGGAAAGCAAAGAAGAAAACCACTAAAAGAAAAGGTGCAACTCCAACTAATCCAAGCCTATATGCAAGGGTAAAGGCTGAAGCTAAACGTAAGTTTAAGGTCTATCCGTCTGCATATGCCAACGGTTGGTTAGTTCGTACTTATAAAAAACGTGGTGGTGGATATAGGTAATGGCTAAACCTACAGGCGGTTTGACCGCATGGTTTGGTAAAGGCCCTAAAGGTGACTGGGTTGATATTGGTGCACCAAAGAAAAAGGGCAAGTATCAAGCTTGTGGTAGAAAGTCCGCTAAAGGTAAAAGCAAACGTAAGTATCCAAAGTGTGTGCCACGGTCAAAAGCTCGTACAATGACTGCAGCACAAAAGCGCAGCGCGGTAAAACGTAAGCGTGCAGCTGGTAACCCAGGTGGTAAACCAAGAAATGTAAAAACTATTGTAAGAAAAAGGAGAACAAATGCCCGCAAGAAGAAAAAGTAAAATGCCAGCAAGAAACAAGAAGAACTTTCGTTCTACGAAGTCTGGTGCGGGTATGACAAAAGCAGGAGTAAGAGCATATCGTCGACTCAATCCTGGTTCAAAACTTAAAACAGCTGTTACTGGTAAGGTAAAAAAAGGTAGTAAAGCAGCGAAAAGAAGAAAGTCTTTTTGTGCAAGATCTGCTGGTCAAATGAAAAAGTTCCCAAAAGCAGCAAAAAATCCAAATTCAAGGCTAAGACAGGCGCGAAGACGCTGGAAGTGCTAATTTTTGGCACTTTTTGAAAAAACGGCTTCACCTAATCGCGCTGGTGAACGTTTCTCATACCACCTAATGTTCTAGGTATCAAAACCCCTATATTGCAGTAGAGGGCTTCTCTGTGCGTTGTGTGCGGTTTCCAGTTTTTAGCTGTCTAATAGCGTACTTTTCGTTGGCATTTCTTAGATTTATGAGTTTTTTCTCTATATCAGAGTATTTTCCCCATTGTCTAATCTCAAGTGCAGTTCTCCCGCACCCTTTACAACGATCGTCACCCCATTGTGTAACCGTACAAATACCAATGCATGGACTGTCGGCCATACTTGTGCACTTTCCTAGAGTTTTAGAAAGGTGTGTAAAATGTAATACGTCGTCACTCATCTTCTTTTATTGAATTAATAAGCCTATTTAAATACCATTGCGCTTTAAGTAAGTCTTGTTTCTTGTTTTTGTTTTCCCACCGCCAAAGGTATTTCATAATATTTCCCTTACAGTAGTTGCAAAAACCTTCATTCGTCATACTCGCCTCAATAGCATCAATACACTCAATACCACCTTGGTTATAGTGTATTGGCTTATTTACGGGATCAAATTCCATATTTACTCCTTCATTGTAAACATATGTTGATTATTTTGTCTATAAATTGATCAATTTCGCAGGCATGCTGTTTGAACTCTTCTACAGTAAAAAACTCTCTTTGGAATTCCTGACTTACAATACAACCCTCCGGAGACCCTAAAATGTAATACACAGGCATGTTGTATTCATACTGTCGTTGCAGCCAGGCACGTTGTTGTGCAGAAAGGTCAACTTTAATTTTAGATGTGTTTCGTTTAGGGAGTTTTTGTATGTATTTGTATTCAAAGAAAGCAAATCCTTTTGGACCTGAGTAGAAAGTGTCAGGCACACCTCCGTGATACGGATCGTTGATTTTCCACTTGTAGATTTCTTTAGGTAACTTCTTGTGGATTTTGTTGATGAATTCCTTTTCTCTCATTATGTAATAGTTTTAACTCTGGCCAAGTGTAGAACTCTTGAGTTACATGATCCCAATATTGACCTTTGGGACATGTACAATTTATCTGTGGTTCTTTACAGCCTGGACATTCCGTGTACATATACATAATGGTGAGTATACATGATGCGACAGTGTATGTCGCACCATGTAAGTAAATTAACTACTTAGAAACGCTTTCAAAAACTTTTTTAGCGCTTTCGTAGTCAGCGTCAGTAACCCAACCAACGTTCTCTACAGCAATGTTGTAGAACTTTTGGGCAGCTCTGTTTTGGGTTTGTGCAGAAGACATTTTCCAAAGAGATGAAAAACGATCTCCACCTAGGCGAGCAATTTGAGTATTCCATTCTCTTGACACTCTTAGCTTCGATGAAGCACAGTCAAAGATAAATGGCGTATCAAGTACACCCGTTTTCGCATCTTTTTGAATTAAAAGATGAGATTGAGTCTGAGTAATAGCATAATCCTCAGGGTTCTCTTTTTGGGCTACGAGACTGTCGATGGCGTCTTTTTCAGTAGCGTATGTACCTGCTAAGCCTCCACCTTTCTCGCGTTTTTTCCAAGCGACAAACTCTTCAGTGAACTTTACGTTCATAACGTAGATTTCTCTTCCGTAGTTTTCTCTTGTAATGGTGTTGATAAAATCACCTGGCTTACTACCTTCAATATACTCACTGTGGTTTTCATCCACCTCATTGCTGAGTTGTTGAAGTTGTTTAACCCTAGGGGTTTGAAGATGGTCCGCAGTAACGTTTTCGTTACCTAAACCACCACCAGCCTCTACGTGTGCAGGGACTTTATCACTTACTAGTGCAATATCACTCATAGTACGTACTCCTTTTTTCGTTGATATTGGTTAATTATTTTGACCTGAAGTTAACTCGGGTCAATTCCGTTGATGTTACACCTGGCAAATCCATGCCAAGTTGTAACAGTTCTCTATAAGCAGTAGCTGACATACGTTTTTGCAGCAGCTCGAACTGTTTTGTATCGAGTATATGCTGGTAAACTTTATCCCAGTCTTCCACCGTAGGAACAATCTCTTCCTTAATAGAAAGAGTACACGCATCATTTCCTACTCGATCAATCCCTTGACTTTTTAGTGTAGTTGCGATTTGTGTTTCTAATTCTAGTTTTTTAGATTTAAGAATCTTTTCTTTTTCTAATAAACTAGCTAATTCTTTTCGCGTTTCCGCGAGATCATTCAACATGTCATCCATGTTTCGTATTTCGTCGTTCAATGTATCGTCTCCGTACCGCGAGGTTGTGCAAGGTACACCCCGTCTGTTAACATCACCGCTTCCTTGCCGGCTTGTAAAATTAATTCTTGTAACTCGGTTGGTTCTTTGTCTTCACGAGCTACGATTAGTTCTGACATTGCAAATACCAAAGCAGCTGCAATAGAATCAAGTGGTCTTTTTTTAAGTTGCTCCACTGTTTCTGTTATATCAAGATCAAGTTGTTCGAGTGTTTTCATTGGCATTTTGTAGTCCTGTTAGAATGTGGAGTAAATTCTCCATCTTTCCTAGTTTACCATTTAATTTTGCATACACATCTTCCTCCCAGGTTTTATGTGCTGCAATCAATATGGTTTCTGTCTTTTCTGTTTGGCTGGCTCTGTGTATACGTCTGTTAAACTGTTGAAAGTGCTCAGCATTGTATGTTGGTGAACACCAGATGGCTGTGGTAGCTTTTGTAAGTGTAAGTCCATGACCTGCAGATTGTGGGTGACAAAACAATACACGTATCTGACCGGCCTGGAATCGTCCAACAATATCTTTACGTTTTTCTGCTGGGACACTGCCATCAATAACTTCATACGAAAGCTTTTCTTTTTCAGCTTGTTCTATAAGTGCATCTCTCTCGTGCTTCCAATTGAATGCAACAATGCAATGCTTGCGTTCTTTGATGAGATCAATAACTAGATTGTAGCGTTCTTGATGAAAGTATTGTATTTGTCCTTCATCATCGTAAACTCCACCTGAGATAAGTTGTAGTAACTTTTTAACCCGGGCCCCTGCGTGTACAGCATTAATCGTACCTGCTTTGGTATACAAGACACTCTCTTCAGCAAAGGTTTTGTACATCTGTTGGATCTCAGGAGAAAGATGTGTACGTACAGTACGGACGATATTAGGTGGTAAATCTACGCAATCTTCTAGTTTGTAGCGAATAGTAATGTCGCTAAGTTTTTCTGCAACGGCTTCTTCAATGCCTGGTTTGTCTATCCATTCATTGGCAAAGCCGTTGAATTTTGGTGTACATACTTGATTACGATAAGCAAAAAAGCGCTGGCCCAAATGCTCACCATCATCAACAAGTAATACAGGATGCCAGAGATCTAGAATAGAATTGCTATTAGGAGTACCAGACATGGCAATCCTATAAGTAAAGTGTGAGATAAAAGATTTGAGATTCTTAGAGCGTTTGGCTTCTCTATTTTTAAATGCCGTGAATTCATCAATAACGATAATATCGAATCCTGCAAGGTAGTTTGTATTTCTATGTAGAAAATTGACAGCTTCGAAGTTAGTGATAACCATTTCGTACGAAGGGTCGGCAAATATTTTTTTACGATTTTTAGCATAAGCTACTCCATAGTTAATATTAGGTTGAAATTTCTTTATGTCCTCAACCCAAGCTGCCTCAAGGATAGATAACGGCGCAAGTACAAGTACTCGTCCTGGAAGATTTGTAACAGCGTCGAGGACTGCTCTAGTCTTGCCAGTGCCGGGATCTGATGTAATAAGACAACGGGGGTGTGAAAGAATAAAGTTGGTAGTTTCTGTTTGATGCTCATAAGCAGGGATGTGTTCCATGTTTCGTTCCTCATTGTTATTCGTTCGTTGTTAAACGGTTATTATACTTATTTCATACCCCATTCGCAAATCGGATGTTCTCCGTTTTTGAATGAACACCATCGACAGTTTTGTTTTGATGGATTGGGTGGAAACTTAGTTGCAGTAGTCATCGCTATTGCGCGTTCATGAAGGGTTGGCATAAATACCATAGCTTCATCTCTTGTGTAAGTTTGTTCCATAGTTGTTCCATGATCTAGATACCAGATTTCTGTATTAGCACTTTCTAATTCAGGGTATCTCATAAAACTTCCTATTGCATAAGTTAAAGCTTGTTGTGAGTGGCTTATCTCATTACCAAATTGTTTGCCTGTTTTATAATCAATAACTCGTGCTGATGTTTCTGTTTCATGTACGATTGCATCTAATTTAACACGTCCCCATACCTCAGGAGCCATCCAACCACATGCTTCCCAATCAATGGTAAACCCCCACTCTCCTTCAAGTTCAACCTTTGCATCTGCAAAAAGGGTTTTGAGTTCTTCAAATTGTGGTTCAAACTTTTTAAGACTATCTGGAAACTCAGCAAGTTCTCCTTTTACATAATCTTCAGCTTGTTGGTGTATCTCTGTACCACGTGCAGCTGCAGGTCCAAAGTCTTCTTGTACTTTTTTAACTTTAGCTATATAGGAGCGGTAAGAACAGGCTTCGTAGGTTTTTAAAGCGGAGTGCGACCATGCGGGGATAAGTCCCATTTCCGTGGGTTTGTCCAGTTCTTTTACATTGATCAGATCTGGACGCTTGTTTTGTACAAGCTGAGTCATTTAAAAAGTATTAACTCCGTTTAATTAATTGTAAATCGTTCTCTTCAAAATGATTATCAATTACTTCTTGCCTAACATTATTGTCTAATTTCCAAGTTAACACAACCCCTCGCACAGTTTTACTTTGTATGCGCTTGACAGAAGTAGAAATATTTAGTCTAGACATTGCTTTAGTAAAGTCTCTTTGAGATAACTTATTACGACTATCTGTAAGTATGTCATACACAAGTTTGAAATGAGTCATAGGTATACAAGATTCATGGCCTAGTTTAGCTACCCAATCTTTTACATAACGTTGTGCTGTACTTATACCGCCGGCGTCAAAAGTATTTGTAAGTGGGATTTCTAATATATCTATAAAGTATTCAAGGTTGCGCTGTCTAATTGCAAATGCAAATTCTTCAAGCACTGACATAGATATTTCTTTCATCTGTATTTTAGCTTCGTTTTCTAAAGCTGTATGTGCCATGCGATTATCAACTTTAAATTTAGTTAATACTCCTGCTAAGGTGTATAGCTCAGCATCTAAAGTATCTAATTGATTAAGTAATTCTGGATAAACTTTTTCCAGTTTTACTTCTTGCCTGGGGCCTACGTTGTAACGACGATCGCCATCTTCTATTTTAACTGCGTCTCCTCTGTTAGTAAGAAACAAGAAGTTACAGAAACTTGGTAGCTCAATTTGATTTGTACGCATTGCGCGAATAGTAAGATTAGGTTCTGTTATTTGGTGTTTTAGTTTGTCAGCCATTTTACCTACAGAGCCAGAGTCTGCCATCCTAAATTCATCAACTACAAGAAAGAGTGCGGTGCGCATGTATAAGTTGAATTGTTCTTCTATGTTTTCTAATGCACGCATTGGGACTTGTTGTTCACCGAAGAGTGGCTTAAGTACTTTATGAACTAACAAACCTTTACCGGTACCAGGAACACCTGTAAAGATCCATGCTGTCATGGTCTTACGTTTGTTTTGATAAATGTAAGCCAACCAATTAATGAAGTGTTCGAATTCTGTTTTACCCCCACCAAGAACATGAGACAGTAACTTAGCAAATAGTGGTGTTGCTACATGGAGTTTGTTAGCTGTCCCATATTCTAGTTCGGGTGCAGACGAGTCTTCTTTTAACATATAGGATGTTTTCCTATATAAGTTTACATAGTATGGAGCTTCTTCTAACTGAATACCTTGATTAATAGACGGGTCAAAAACAACCCTAGCATCAGGAATGTAATCGAGGGGAGGACGATTATGAGACCGCATAAAATCATCAATCGACTGTTTATTTGTCGGAGTAAGCGGGTAGTCGTCTGTGAATTGTTCAATTGTTTCATCATAGATTCCGTTGTAATAAGTGTCAGTGTAAAAGTCACGTAGTGCGACTGGTTTTAACTTTTTATCTTGATCTATTTTATCTGCAAATATTTCAAAGATATTTTTATAAAAGTCTGGATCTGCTTTTTGTATTTCCCAAATGGGTTCACCTTTGAAGTTATACATGTAATGTGGGTTTGTTAATAAAAAATAATATCCACCACTGTCACCCCCATTTACATTACAGTTAACATAAGGTTCAGCTACTCTACTTACTTCGATAGTCATCTTGTCAGGGTTTTGTAATACCTCTTGGGCTTCTCCTGCTATATTGACGGTTGTTGTTTTAGTAGCTTTTTTTGGTAAGTTTGATTTTTTTCTTAAGTTATCTTTTATTTGCACGCCTAAGTTGTGAACACGCTCAGGGTTAACTGAAAATAATAATGTAGAAAGATCTAAGGTAGACGAACCACGGTCGATTTTTACAAATCTAGGACCTGTGATTGGATCTTTTACATCACCTATAAAAGTAGGTGGTGCAATATAAATAATTTTTGAGTTGTCAGCTACACCCGGATCAAGTTTGTAAGACAAGCTTTGTCCGTTTGCAGATAAAGTTAAACGTTCTGCTAAGAATTCAGTTTCGTAATTTAATAACTTAAGTGTTTCTTTAAGAACTTTTGGATGTATAGAGTTTTCTAAAATAAAAAAGATATGTAAGGATACAGAATCTTTTTTGTACCCAAGAGAAGCGCTGGCTTGAGCGATGTAAGTTACATCATGAAACTCCTGGGGCATCTGTTGTATAAGTTGTTCAGCTAAGTTTTCTAAATCTTGAGTATTTAACTCAGGTTTTTTAGGTAAAGGTACTTGTATGTTGTCAAAATCTAATACAAGTAACTCAGTTGATGCAACTCTGTCTGTCATCAACGCGCGAGGTTCATGGTTGAGTTCGCGTTTGAGGGGACCTTTATGTAAACACATACCAGCTGCGGCCGCTTTTGTAAGTTCAGTTAATAACTTACTTGGATCTTTCTTTATTGTTTTATGAACTGATGTAAAGTTTTTAATGAGTGGATAAGGTGTAACACCTTCTTCCGATATTTTCTTAGCAAGTTTTTGCTTTGCTTTAAGGAAAACTAACTCCATGTTTATCTCCTATTGTTGTTGTTGTTTTGAATTATATATTTCTTCCCTGTCAATGATAACTTTTGAATCTGCTTCGAATGCAAGTTTAACTTGTTTGGGACCTAACGCTGTAATTGTTAGTTTACAGAGTTGTTCATCATCTTTTTGTATTATGATTGAGTCCCCCTTTCTGCGTGTTAAAACTAGATTGCTCATTTGTCATATTGTTGGCTATGATCTCCCTCTGCGTCAAGTGGTAATGTTGAACACCAAAGGGGAGGTGTCTTCATTATATCGATTATTTTAGCTAGTGTCTCGTCTGCATCAACATTTGAGCCAATAGATATAATCTCATCATGTACCTGTAATACAACTGATACTTCTGGCATTTTGTTTACTGCTAGCATTTGTTCTACAATTACGGCCCGGGCTAATGCTTGTACTACATTCTCTACTATACGAGCTCCGTAAGTTCTTGTAGTATTTTTACCTGAGTTATAAGTAAATTCACCTGACAAGAACGAAAGTTCTGGATACTGTAAACGCATTTTGTTGGGTAGTTCTATAGCTTTACCACGAACAATGAGAGGCCCATAAGGTAAACCTGTGTTGTTTCCGCCTGCAGCCATAGTGTAAAGATGTTCTTTAAACGCAGCCCAGAGTCTTGGTATGTTTGGATACATTGCACGATATTGAGTAACAACACTAAGCGCAGTCATCAAACTTACATCAACTGAAGGAGAACCTGTCTTGAGTGTGTATCTAAATTTTTCATGCCCCATACCATAACCTAGCCCCAAGATAGCTGTTTTACCAACATAACGTTCTAGTTTGTCAGCTTTGGTTACAGGCTTGCCATAAATTTGTGATGCAAACTCGCTGTATACATCACGCCCTGCTGCAAAAGCGTCAAGTAAATCTTGTTGGTTAGCAAGCCATGCAAGCATGCGGGCTTCGATGTTTGATAAATCAGCAACAAACAAACGTTGGCCTTCAGGAGCTGTAAGTGCTTTACGTAACACAGATCCCCGGGGCAAGTTTTGTAAGTTAAGACTTTCTGTACCACCGAATCGTCCTGTGTGTGCGGCATAATACCTAAGCGGCACAGGAAATGTCCCGTCTGGATTAATGTTTTCTAGAAACCTTTGTGCGCGTGTTTCTTCTAAGCGTGACTTTACAGCTTCCCTGGCATCCCAGATGTGTTTGTACTCAGGATAAACGTTTTGCATTTGTATATATGCCGAATCTGTTTTACTAAATGCAGGTATTTGTTTACCTGTATTGGGGCTTTTCTTAGTTGGTACAACGATGCCCAGGCTTTCTAAATGTTCAGCAAACTTTTTCTGAGATGCAAGAACTTCGCGTGTTACTCCTGAGTCTTCAATAAGTTGTGCTGTTCTAACTTTAGTATCTTCAAGGTGCTTGAGCAAAAGTTCACGGTTCAAAGTTAGTTTTGGCTCTACATACATGCGACAAGTAAGATCGATTACATCGAGCTCATCAGTTGGATAATCTTGTATAAACTTGTTGAAGATTGCATAAGTCAGATCTACGTCTTGTATACAATAGCCAGCAATTTGTTCTTCAATGTCAGGAGATAAGTCGCGAATACCTTTTGCATTGACTAGTTCCTCTCCTTTACGCATGGTTTCATCGTCAGGAAACACACGTTCAGCTACTGCTTTCAATGCGGCAGATTGATTTGGATACAAACCCCGGGCCATGGCAGCTGTATCGTAATAGTATGCAGGATACAATCCCAGATGCTGCGTCAAAATGTATGCATCAAACAAAGTATTGTGGCAAATGACTGCACAGTCTTCCCAGGGGATCTGTTGTAATGCATCAAGATAATCATCTTCACCATACCATTCAGTAGGTTCATCATTAAGTTTTACACCAACACCCCAGATTTTGAAGTCTGGATGATGTACGTATTGTAAGGTTGTAATTTTTGAGAGTGATACTTCTGTATCGTAGTAAGTTTCAAAGTCAAGATAGATTTTGTTCATAGAATTTTAAAACCTCGTTGTTTCATTTGTTGTTGCCAATCTTCGTATTCACCTTTCTTAGCTCGCTCCCAGCCGATTTGCTTACTGTATATCATGTTGTATGCAACTCCTTTAGAAACTAGCTTCCATTTAATATGTGGCAAGTCGTCAGGATTCTTGTATGTGTAAGGATGAATAGGGTTGCGTTTGACTAAAACTTTAGACATTTAATTATCCTTAATCATTGTTGACATTCTTCCTGAATGCTTTATGTTTTTAAATATTACATCATGTCGATGTAATACACAAATAGGAGACCATAATGGCAGAATATACTTCAGACGTAGTAAGTGGTAATCAATCTTTTAAATCTTTTCCATCTGGACAGCTAGGTGTTAGATATTCAAAATTTGAGGCTACTACTGCTCTTGCAACAAGTGATGTTATTAAAATGGTTGACGTATTCTCTGGTGAAACTGTACATGACGTCGTACTAAAAGTTGATGATCTTGATACAGGTACAACCTTAGTCCTTGATGTCGGCGACGGCGGCGACACTGACAGAATCATTGATGGTTCTACAAGTGGTCAAGCTGGTGGCGTTGACAAAACTGACGCGGCTTTTGCACCTTATGAGTACTCATCTGATGATACAATTGATATCACAGTACAAGCTGGCCCAGCTGGCGGTGGTACTGGAACAATTGAACTTTGGGTATACGTATCCTAAGTTACGTCTAGTAAATGGGCCCTCTTGCAGGGCTCATTTTTTTGCATCAACCGTCATGTTTATGACAGGTTGGATTCTCCACCACTCACTTATAGATTTTTCTTTTAGTTCATCAATAGAACAATAATTTCTGAGTAAAGTAAACGTAGTAATTTCTTTGCATACATCTTTAAACTCATCCAAATTCATAGTGCGTCGCATCATATTGATGTAATAACATACAATATGCACATTATCTTGCGTATAACCTTTATTGTTATCTATGCGATCGATTGACATATTTTTATGGAGGTGTCCTTGTCCTTTTAAATGTGTCATCTTTACACCCGAAACGGCACAAAGTCCTTGTTGTTTGTTATAAACATCTAAAACTTCATCAATGGTTAATGTATATTCATAACCTTGAGCGATTCGTTTTGATTTAGATTGCCATAAAAGATATTGCAAAAACCTTTTAGGCGATGAGGATATACCTTTGTTTCTAGCTACTGTTTTCTTGTTTCCCATGTTTCTTTGGTGGATTGATCAGTTCAAAATAGAATCTTTTTTCTTTGATAGCATCGGCAACAATCTCCATCATTTCTGCTAGAGTTTGTTTATCACCGAAGACATCTTCTTCAGTCATCACACAAAGTTTCATAACTTGTTGATGTTTAAGTGGCTTAGACATAGGCTAAGCTTACCTTACTTTGATTGATTTCGGAAAGTTGTTTCTAAATCTTTTTTAATAAGGAACTTAGTCCAAGTTTCTTCCCAACCTTCATGTTGCATGGTTAGTTGTCTAACTTCTGCAATAGATAAGTCAAATTCTTTTGCTGTTAGATGCACGCCTTGTTGAAGACATGCATCATGAACTCGCTGCATAAAATACTTAGCACTACCTTTCATTTGCTTTACCCCAATCTGGTTGACACTCTTGCCATTTAACTGATGGTATAGAGACATTGAAAGATTTAAGTTTAAGTATAGGTTTTGATTTGACTACAAGTTTTTCGTGCACCATTGTTTTCTTAAGCACAAACAAAATAATAGATGCAGAAAGACCACCGATCATGGCAGCAGCCATACCGCTGAATGTGCCGTAAAAACAAATCATTAGTGTAACTGTAATCAATACGTCAACAAAAATATCGTTGCCGATTGTTTTACGCCCGCCTGCTTTAAGCGCTAGCAGCAGCAGACCTAGCGCGCTGAAAATGCCGATCAATAACATTGTTTTTGTTCCTCCACATAAGATAAGCCATATAGGCAAATTGAATAAGCTCAATGAGAATCCATAGAGCGGTTGTAACAGATGCAACTACATTAGGCATCAGTAATCCTCCATAATAAATAAATGACTGTACCAAGACAAAATGCGATACTAGTCAACATTAGAAAATGATGCAGAGATGTTGCGATAGCCATAAGACCTAGCAACACTGCACCGCCAGATAAAACAGATACACCAAACTCTTTAGCATACTGTTTAGATTTCGATGATTTCACCATAAGGCGCTTCTCCTTTACATGTTGTTACCCAGAGAACTGGATAAGGGGGTTGATCTCCAAAGTCGCTTGAACCTAAGTCAGTGAGATACACCAACGCAGCTACACGCGGATGCTTTTCGTTAATGTAATCAATGACAGGACTAAATGAAGTCCCGCCGCGACCTTGGTATTTAACTTTGAGTGGAAGTGATTCACGAGTGTATTCATCATCTTGATGTACTTGCGTATCACATTGAATAAAATGTACACGTTCTGGCGTCAGATCCTGCAAGATAGCAGACGTCTCACTTGTGAACATTTGCAATTCTTCATCGCTTACTGAGCCAGATGTGTCGACTGCAATAGCAATTTCTTCTAGACAAGGATTGTACATGGAAGGCATGTACATACCTTGCCAGATGAATCGTCTGTTAGGACGTATCCAACTGAAGTCAGAGTTGGTGTTGGCACGCAAGAATCTTGCAAGCACAGCACGCCAATCAACTTTAGGTTTGGTAATCTCTTCAATTATAGATTCCATGCTACCAGGCAATTTACCTTGAGCACGTGCGGCTTCTGCTGCTTGATTGATTGCAACCGTAAGTTGTGATTCGATAGCACCTGCTGACTCTGCAGTACCAGCATCGGGATGGTCAAGTACGTCAATACCACAACCACCTTTCAATAGTTCTGCAGCAAATCCCCCTGGAGGTTCTGGTAATATGCTGTAGACATGTTCGGTAGTCATATCTCTGTATTGTTCGTCGTACAGACCACCCGATGGCAGTATGAAATTGTTGTCTGTTAGTATTAGATTGATAACATAGTCAGCAGCTACATTCCATTTTTCAGCATGCCGTTCTTGTCTACGAAGATGATGCATAAATACAACATGCATAACTTCGTGTGCAAGAAAACCAATGCGTTCTAGGTCGGATAGCTTTCCAAACCATTTTGGATTGTAGAACAGATGTTTACCATCCGTGGCACCCGTGTCAATATCGTCACGCTCTACGGGCTTGAGGCGCAAACATAGGGTGCCAAAGAATGGATTGTCGAGAATAAGACGTGAACGAGCACGCATAAATAGATCAGCCATAGTACCTCCTAAGCTGTGAGTTTACGTAATAAAACTTGCGCTTTACGTTTTTCAAACCTTTCTATAGCTTGTGCAGCAAATTGTTTGTCGCTTGTAAACTTAGAATATTGAACATCAAGTTTTTTAATTAACTTATCTTTATCAAACCATCTAAATTTATTAGGGATACTTGCAGTAGAATTTTCCATTCTCTGTGTGTTGTGGTTGTATCTTTTGATAGGATACTGACTTTCTTCTTTATCAAAATCTACAACAAAACAAATATCGTTTTGCCAAACAGGTAGAAAATACTTTGTGTGCTGTTCGTAGTTAGGTTGTTTACCTTCAGGCCAATGATCTCTGCGGTATTCAGGATACTTTTTGTAATGGTCGTCTTGATCTCTCCAACCATTTTCTTTAAAGCCATAACTTTGATACATACCGTAGGAACTGTTAAGTCCATAGAACTTAGTTGCAAGATACACAACATGTGGATCTGGACTTACAATTTCATCATTACGATTTTTGTAAGGCTTTGGAATGTACCACTTGTAAGCGTTGAGATAAGCATAGCCAATACCACCGCAAAAGTAATACCCGACAAAATCGCCGGGTTTGTAAAGTAAATCAGTTGATTCTGATGGGTACATAATTAGTTCTCCAATAGGTTTGCAGTTAGTAACACTTCATTGAGCTCTTGTTCTTGAGACTCAATCAACTCACGTTGTTCCTTTTGCTTTTGAGCTCTAGGCACTTTCTTGTGGACTTTTTGAATGTACTCATCCTCTACCAAGTCTTTCAATGCAGGCCATGCTTTGAGTGCTTGGTTGAGCGTAGTAAATTCACTAAGAGCCTCATCAATTTTGTCAAGGTAAGCATCTTTTTTTCTGTTTACTACACGATTATGATCTTGAGTTTTAATAATTTTTTGCACGACAGAATTGTCAGCAGGTAAATACAAACTCATAGATGAATAACCGTTTGCAAGTTGATAAGGTACTTCGAGTTGACCTTGTTCAAATTCACAACTTTGGTTAATTTTACGTTCGTCACCGTCTTCATCGGTGTACGTAGAATAGACATACACTGTATCGAGTGTAGTCATTCGGTCGTAGTTGAAAACATCAGAGCCAAACAATTCATTGGTCATATCTTTGTATTTACCAATTTTGTTGTAGATGTTTTCTTTGAACCAATCATCAATGTAAATATGATCGATGGTTGGATGCACGGTTGCAAATTTTTTCTTTGCAGCGTTACGAATTTCTGTTGTCAATCGTTGTGACATTCTTACTGTAGCCATATATACCTCCTATAGAATGACGTTAGCATTGTCGACAATCCACTTACGCATGGATGGGTCGGATTTAAGATTTGGATCAATAGCCAAACAGCCCTTGATCAAGATAACCTGAAACTCAACTGGCAATTTGTCATTGAGTTTCATGATGTTTTTCATCAACTCTGGCTTAGCCCTAGTTGCGACGGCGCTGGATAATGCATACAGGATAGCCGGGTTATCGTCCTTCTTGTATTTAGAAGGATCTTCGAGGAGTTTGTCGATATCCGGCAGCTTATCCGCAATCTCCTTGTACGCAATAAATTCACCAGCCGGTCCGTCGCCGACTAGAGATGAGACACCAAAGAACAACGAATCATGGTCGACGTCCTCCGGTTGATATTTTAGTTTGTTACTTACAAACGACCAGCTCCTGGGTGTAGGAAACGCATAGTCATCTGCACTAAAGTTGTACAACAAACCAGGTCTGTATTGAATGAAACCAATAAGATCTGAGTTAATATTGTTGTTGTACGCCCACGATACCCAGTCATCTAGGTTGGCTTCGAGTTCGTAGTGAGCAAGACGATTTCTTACTGGTGATGGCATTTGATACACAGCCGCAGCATCGGTAAGACGATTACCGGCAGCAATCACTGACCAACCTTTTGGCAATACATAGTCACCAATTTGTCGAGTCAATAACAATTGCAAGAATGCATTTTGTGTAGCAGGTGGTGCTGTAGGCAGTTCGTCAATGAACAAGATACCGGTTTCACCGTCACGTTGTTCGATTGGGAAAATATCAGGCA
>ERZ869936.907-NODE-907-length-24051-cov-5.278296_pt1 | contig 24051 bp, 29 predicted proteins | sample MGYA00520876_ERZ869936 | MGnify/ENA primary metagenome ERZ869936 (study PRJEB32218, sample SAMN09650985) | biofilter metagenome | isolation source: enrty point of leading RO module | place: Saudi Arabia: Thuwal, RO plant located on Red Sea | collected 2016-02-17 ...
TGCTTAACGTCTTCTCCACAGTTTCGACGACAGCACCCTTAGCAGGAACAGTAACATCTTCTGTCCTGGGCACCTTGCGATAGACTGGAGCCCCATCCTTTGTAAGAGACTTCCCATTCTCATCTACGACAGGTAGATCGTCGTATAATGGCTCCTCAACATCGTACGTCTCAGTGGACTTGACCACTTTCCCGCCAACGACCGTGTAGACGTCTCTCGTTTTGGTCACCACATGAGTCACAACACGCGTTTCCACACGCTCAGCCTCGGCCGGCGACACCTCAATTTCTTGGGTGTAGTCTTTCCAGACAAATGACACTGGCCGCATCGCATTGATGATTTCGAGGCTAGCATCGGTGAGGGGCTTGATGTTGTCCTTCTTCCGCTCATCCGATGTCTGGATAGTGCCATTCGTCGCATGAATGTCATCCCACCTCAACGAGGCTGTTCCGATGTCGTAAGTGTCGTCTGTGGTGGGAGCGATGTTTCCATCAACTGTGAGTTTCTCGTCAGGTGACGTGTCGCCAACGCCGACATTACCCCCATTCACCACAAATCGCGTTGCGAGGGTTCCAGCCACGACTGTCTGAAAAACGAGGGCCCCGTCTTCTCCCCCATCGGTCGCGTCGTTGCTGTTGCAGATGATCTTGGCGAATGACAGCTCTGTGTCTGTTGTTGATCTCCCCTTGAAATCAACAATTGAAACCGTGCGGATAGAGTTCGCAACATCCGTAGCCGACTTATCTATAGTCAGCGTTGTGTTGTTCGTAGACTCAATCTCCACATCTTTGCTTGGAGACGACGTCCCCACTCCAAGCCTCGACGACAGGATCAAATTCCCCGAAGAATCAACCGTGATCGATTCAGCATTCTCAAGCAGGCGGTCTGCGATTTCATCAGCAGCCTTCGCGGACGTCAGCGCTGAAACCAGTCTTGCTTTTGTGTCCTGAGAAACCGCCATGTCGTGCTCCGTGTGTAAGGGTTGAGCCGCAGGCTAACGGATCAGTTGCGTTTCTCCAAATCCCGGACTCGCTTCTCAAGATCGGCTATGTTCCGCTCGGCACGTGGAAGAATGTCCTTGGCTTCCTGGATCGTCATTCGCTTCTTGAGATCCGTGATGTCGTCCTCAATCAGCTTTTGGATTACGGCATGCAAACGCTCAGTCGAGCTTTCGACGTCCTTGAATCTCTCCGACATAGACCCCAGGAAGTAGACCGCCGAAAAGGTAGCCATGATCATGGGGAGAAGGAGTCCGATGAGCCACTTCGTATCTCTGGTCAATGGATTACCTTTGCTTGATGCTTCCATCACCCCGCCTATCTGTGGTTAGGTTGAACTCCACACGGCGACTGTGCTGATGGGGGACACTATCGCACGCATGGAACTGTGTGTGTTTTACGCACTCGCACCGTGCTTTTCAGTAATCCTCTCCCGCATTTCTTGCTTGGTCATCCTGCCGAGGTCAGGATTCTCCTTGATGTCCTCGGCAGCCTGTCGTCGGACAAGGTCCTCAGCCAAAGGGACATTGCCTTCGAAGGGGTCAGTCTCTGGCTCATTCCAGGTGACGTTCATCTCGCGATCGATTGTCCCGCCCCTCGACTCGATCAGACGCTTGATGTAGGTGCGGCCGTCCGAGCTATTCACCAAGGCCGCGGGATCACCCCGAAAGCTGGCAAGACCGGTCATGTAGATCGCGCCTTCTGGAGGATTCCGGCCTGTGTGCTTGCGGTGGGCGTTGATGTAGTTCTTAGCCTGCTCATCGCACATCTGGTGGCCCATGTGATGAAGACCACTGAAGAACACGTCATCCGTATCCGGCATCGGCGACTTGCGCATCGCGATCAGAGCGGCCATCGAATCAGACACGCCGTTGCGGCGATTTCGCAGATACGCTGCGCCGCGTGTTACAGGATACCCAGGTTTCAGAAGCTCGTTAGCTTTGCGGAGGACCTCACGATCGGCAGCGGGGAACTCTTTTTTGATCTCGGCGGCGTCTGGGGGGACGGCGACTAGCACCCAGTCGTCACCCCAATCCTTGAACTCAATTCGAAGCTGCCCCAGTTCCTCGCTTACTCGCTTGTCCATCGGGTTTCTCCCTGGCGTCCTTGGCCGCTTGCGCCTGTGCTCGCTTGGTTGCGATCATGACCTTGGCCATCTCCGTCTTCTGTCGCATCTCCTGTTCGTGCGACTGCTGGTCTTGGCGGAGATTCTGGTCATGGCGCTCCGCATCCTGCAATAGCTCCACGTCAGATTGCCGTTCGCGGATTTGCTGCTCCAGGGTCAGGCGGCCGAGTTCACCCTGCTGGCGAATTTGCTCGGTTTCTTGCCGGATTCCCTCAAGCTGAAGTTGAGACGTCGTTTGAGCCAGTTCGGCCTCGACTTCCGCAGGAGCCAACTCAGCTTCGACTCTGGCCTTCGCTGCCTCTGCGGCCGTCTTGGCGGCTTTTGCCTCCATCTCCGCTACCTGGGCATTCTGCTGCCGCTCTGCGACCGCCTGGGACTTCTGTTGCTCCTCGGGAGTCGGCATCGGAATTTGAAGCCCGTCCAGATTGGCATCATGCAGACGACCCCACTCAGCCATCATGGCGTTGTATGGCTGGTAGTTCCCAGTCCGCTGGGCATAGGCGTCGAGCGATGGCGCGAACAGGCCCATGACCTGCTGGAAGTTGGCGATATCGCGATCCCGGTTTGGTCGTCGAATGCTCGCGGCCGCGATCGTGAACTGGTACTGACGCATGACCTTTTCCGCATCCTGGCTGGATACGAATCGCTCCCACATTGCTGCACCGATCTCGCCGAGCAGTCCTTCAACATCCCGTCCGCGAACAACCATCTGGCTCAGGTGTGCTTCTGCCGCCGCTACTCGGGACTGCCAATCCACCACGCGTTTGGCCATGAACTCCGGCCGAGTCATCACGGCAGCCTGCTTGGCGATCGTTTCTTCAGCCGTCCGATTCTGTGTGCCGCCCTCGTTCTGGCCATAGAGCGCCGCTGTAAGACCGGTTCGCTGATTGAACATCTCGGAGACGAACGAAATCAGTTGCGTCATGTCCTGGCGACCCTCTGGTTGCGTCAGGATTTCTACGCCATCACTCACCGACTTCACGCCCGGTGGGCTCGGAATGATCGTCTGGTCTTCCCCGTTGAGGATGTAGTCCCGGTAGTGCTCGATGTGCGGCGAAGCAACCGCCCAGAAGTCTCTACTGGAACTCCATGTCCGGTTTGCAAACCAGGAGAAGAGGAAGTTCAGGAGCTTCAACTCTCCGAGTGCCGGCGCGAGCGGTGCGACTGGCCACGCGCTTTCTGGATCGTCGTAGTAGTCGAGGAACTCAACTGGCCAACGCTTGTCCTTCCAGAATGGGATTGGCCAAGAAAACGCCTGCCGAACCTCGTCATCAGAAGCCCCCCGACGAATCTTTTCTGAGGGCATGTTGAGCGGGTATGGAACGTTCGGAGAAACAGCGATGTAGGCGTTGTCGCCCACCACTCGATTCAAGTGGTTCTTGATCTTCTCGTCCATTGGAGTGCCCAAGCACCCAACGCCCGCCGTTGAGAACACCTCGTACCAGACGATCGTGTCGTTGGTTTGACCAGATGCCCGGCGGGATGTGCCCTCATCGTCGATCGCAACACGTGACGATTGCCACATTGACTCTAGAGTCGTCTTGCCCTTCAGGCTGCCTCGCTTGAGACCAAACCGCTTTTCAACATCCGTGTAGACATCGACGTGCTTGATCGCCATCCAGCGGATTTCGTCAACTGAGTCGAAGTCCGGATCGAGATACACGTCTGTCGGCCGAACACGGAATGCCCCAGTGAGCGTCTTGTCCGATCCCGGCATCCGGTATGGACGAGTGGCGAGAACACCACGCCCCATGATCAGGGCGTCAACCGTCGCGCGGAACCCGTGGCAAGCAAGTCCGCCACCCGGCTGCTCCCGAGGCGTGTAGTTGAGCCATTGGCTCAGGAGGTAGGTGAGGGCTTTGTCTTGAACCGCCTTTCGCCCCATCGATTCGTTGGCTTGAACCATCGCTTGGTTCATCAACTGAACCTTGATCTGCTCGAGCTGCTGGGGATCGACGAGTCCCTGATACAGAGCGAGCTTCTCTTCCACCTGCATCTGTGCATAGCCCTGGAGAACGTCCGGCGGAATGTCGCGGCGTTTGGGCTCTACCGTTCGGTTCGGGACTTCCCAGAAGAGGTTAGGGCCGTAGATCGCGACCAGCTCAAATGCCTTGTTGATCGTGACTTGGAACTTCGGCGCTTTGACTCCCTTCCAGAACTTCTTGGTGTATCGCGGATCCCACATGGCGGCGGCCGATCGCGAATAGAACATCATGCATTCGTTCGCGATTTCCTCCCACTCCCGCCGGCCTTCGGTTGCAAGCTCAATGTTGGCCAGCCAACCGGAAACCAGTGGTGCAAGGAACTCAGATTCGAGTGTTGAATAATCCATCAACTCGGCCTTTCACCGCCATGCCCCTTGGACCGCGATCAGTCTTCGTTGTCGCCCCCACCCTCAAACGGTGGCTTGTCGAAGTGCTTCTCGATGATTGCTTGAGCGTTCCGGACTTGCTCCTCTGCAACAGCAACCTTCCTGTCCCGGATTGCGCGGTGGAAATCCTTGTGCTGAGACAGGGGGGTGGCCGGCTGGAAATCGATGTAATCCCAACCACCGCTCCGGAGCGTCACTTCGTTCGCCGGCCGCTCGTGGATCGGATCAGAGATGTGCCGCACACCCATCTTGTGCTCTGGAACGCCGTTGGGGCGGAAGACAACCAGCGAGACAATCCCAGGCTGCTCCTGCTTTGTCACTATCGCCGCGATCTGGCGACCCTCTCCAGTCTGCGCCCGGTCGTACCAGACAACCCCAAACCCGACAGGGGGTGTCTGGAGCATCTTCTCCTGTTTGAGCTCAGCAACTCGCCGCTCAAGGGCCTCAACGTTGGGCCTCACAGATGGAATGGCGGACGTCATTGGTGCATCAGCAACCGCAGTGCTCATCGGGTTCTCCTACCAAATGGTGTGGTTCGATCCGGCTCCAAGGACGATGTGCGCTGATCCCGACTGTTCCTCGTGCTTTTTCTTCAGCGCCTTCACTCTCTGCATGATAGGCGATGAACCAGCGTAGACAGACGGGTTCACGTACGCTTGGTCGACCTCGGCCAACATCTCTATATGGTGGGCACCATACTCCAGCGACGCCATCATGTCGAAGAGACGTGGGTTGGCTGGTTCGTCCAGGACAACGTCTTGGCCTTCGCCTCGGGACTCCATCTTCTTTCGGTACCGCGCGAACTCCTTGACCGTCTCCGGGCATTGATCCATGACCACCATCAGGCGAGGGAGCCCTGTCTCCGGATTCAGTTGGAGCAGCGTTCGGACCGATCGATATCGCTGAGTAGGGATGTTGCATCCGGGAATGAACGTGCTGTGAGTCTGGCGACTGCGAAGCTTCTTGCGATCGAAGGCCTCGGCGTAGTGATCCATCGTGGATTCATCGCGGCCGGCGTGTGTCTGACGACCGGCATTCTGGTCCATAATGAAGGCCTCGTACTTCATTGGCCCCATCTTGTTTCCGCACAGTTCAGCCAGCTCATCGGAAGACTTGCGGCGAGCCACAATCTCCCACTCCACAAACGCCATGTTACCGAAGCGAACTCCCTCAAACTCCGGCGGCGGGACTGCGTAGGACAGAACGCCTGTCCGAGTGTGAGACGGGTCGATCGAGAGATATCGCGTCCAGCTCGGCGGGAAACACAACGACCGGTAGTACAGGTTTCTCACAAACTTGTGCGACTCGTGATACTTCCTCTTGAACTTATCCTTTTCGCGCTCGATTCCATGAACGTGCTGATCGAAGGAGTACATATTGAGACGGTCGAGAAGCAGTTCGCCGCGGTCACGACGTGCGACTTCTTCTTCGCTTCCCATTCTCCCGATCGATTCTTTCTTACCCTTGTCTGTGAGAAATGGATTCTCGGTCATGACGAGCTGGACTGAGTCGATCGATCTCTCTGGATCGTCCGCGAGCTGCTCCGCCCGGTTCGCCATGTCCATCAGGGCCTCATTCTTCAGGTGCGGGAACGCGGACCAAACTAGCCAACCTTCTTCATCCGTCAGACGGTCCTGCCACTCCTTGAGGTGGGTGGGGAACTGGATGTCTTCATCGATCCAGATGCCGGACACCGCATCACCCTGCTTCGGGTTCCTGGCTGAAGACGGGTAGGCGAAGATCGTTGCTCCGTTCTTGAGCTTCACGCTCTTGAACTGCTTGGACTTCTTGTCTTCCCAGGCAAACGCATCCTCTCCACCGTCCCAATAGCGCGGGGGAATCAGCGGCTCGGTGAGTTGACTCTCCTTCACCCGCTTGGCGTCAGACGGGTTCGCACGGTTCCAGGTGCGCCACTCTCCTGTGAACTCGTCTCGAATCACGCGGTAGGAGCCACCCTGCCCAGGCTCAAACAGAAGACGGTAAAGCGTCTGGCCGATGTGGTTCGTATCCCAACCGATGATCCAGTAGATGCGAGGGTACTCAGGATTCGCGGCCGGGAACGCTGGCTCGATAACCGTTCCGTCACCTAGTTGAATTGGCTCTCCGAGAACACGGGAAGCGAACAGCGCCGAGACAGACACGGACTTACCGGCACGCTTTCCACCGCGCACCAGGAGTTCAGACGTTGTCGACCGGTGGACTTTCTCCTGATTTGGGGACGGCCGGTACACCTTGAGAAGTTCCTTCTCCCGGCGACCTAGCTCCGTCTGAAGTTCCACTATCCGCTTCGACATCCAGCGACTCCTTCATTTCAGCTGTCACTGAGCCGCCTGCCCAAGCTTGAACGCCAGTCACTTCCGTCCTTCCGATCTCCTCGAGCATCTCGGCCCGACTCATCGGATCAAGCTTAAGGCCCTGCGCTGCAAACACCTGCTCAACCAGACCTCGCTTGGCAGGGTCGCCAACAGCATCGAACAGCATCTTCGTGAGTTCAAGCTGCATTTCGTCGCGCAACTGGGCGTCCGTCAGCTCGCGAGCATCCTTCGCCGCATCGTCCTGCTCAACTCGTTGGTGCAATTTGATGACGTCCAGCATCAATTTGCCAATCGAGGGTGACGGGTTCTTCGCCGCTGCCGCCTTCCGAATGAACATGGCGATCTGCTTGCCGAATCCATCGGGTCCACCGAACTCACCGTAGATGGTACCCAGGATGTTGCGGACGGTTCCGATGCTGCCAGTCGCATTGTCCCCCTTCAGCGAGATCAATCCTGACATCGCTGACGTGATCTTCTTGCGCGCGAGACTCTCGGCTTTCTTCCCGTCAGCGCCGGCCTTGCAATATGTGCAGACCAACTCCTCTGACTGGGTGCCGGTGAAGTCGTCCACCGCTCGCTCTTCGCCGCATTTTGAGCAGATAAACACGCTCAACCCCCTCGCCGTCTCCGGCGGCGTTTACGTGGCCTCTTCCGTGGCTTCTTGACAGACTGCCTTGGAACCGCCTTGGATGCCTTCCGAAACTGGACCACACCATCCCCAAGGTCGGAAATGTAGAGGTTCCAGGAGCCACCTCCGCTCGATTCGAATTCCTCAACGGCTCTTGAAGCCGACGCTGGTCCGTCACTGACGAATAAAAGGCTTCCACCCTGTTTCACATGCTTCTTGAATAGCGTGACTGTGTCCTGCGGAGTTGTGCCCTCGACGACAACAAGGGGCGACTCCGCGGCGTCGAGCACGACCAGTGACGACACCGTCAGGTCACTGTTCCGGCGAATCTTCCTTGACAGCTTCGAGACTGCCTTCAGGTCTGATGTCGGGGCGTGCCAGACCTTCTGGGCGTCCAGGTCGTTTACCGCGGCGTGGGCCAGAACATCACTCCCCACGACGATCGCCTGGTCCCCGTTCAGCTCACATGAAAACCGCCGGATCGTTCCACAGGCAACCTCACTCACGTCTGGGTTAACGAACACAGCCCCCAATCGCTTCTCCTTAACGATCGGAACTGGAGAGACCTCGTCTGTCTCGTCGCCATCTGGGTCCCATGCTTCTTCCCAGGGGTCGTCATACTCCTCGTCCCAAAATGCATCTTCCTCGGCCGACGTGACCATATCGGCCATCTCTTGAGTGGTGATTGACTCCACGTCACTGTCATCCTGGACATAGCTCTTCAGGGGTGGCGCGGAGTCGTAGTCGGCGCTTCCATTTCCTGGTGGCCATGTTCCACTGGCTAAAACAGCGTCTTTCTTCACCTCATCTGGGCCGAGACCAAGAACCTCTGCGTAGTTGCGCTCCTCGCTCCAACAGCCGTCTCCAGGTGTTCCTGGCCTTATCTCCTCCGGCACACCGAAGTCGATCTCTCGAATCTCGTCTCTCACGCTGACATTGTTTCGGACCGCCTCGGCGAAGACTTCGCTGACTTGTTCCATTTTGATGGGAGACGGCTTGCCAACCATCCGAGGCTTTCCGTGCCCCGCCCAGGCATCCCAGTTGCAGAACACCACAGGCTCCCCGAACTTCAGGAGTCCGGACAGCGTGATCTCGCGAGTGTTGGTTACATCCTCGGTTGAGGCCTTCTGCGTCTGAAACCCGTCAGTGAACTCGTACCAAAACCAACTCTCCATTCGCAGCAACTGACGGCAGCGCTCCGAGGAAATCTCATCGGATTTGTATTTTTCGAGAATTTGCTCGTCCGTCATCGAATGACACGGAAGAAGATCGAACGCATCGGTCGAATACATGATGCACCCGGTCGGTCCGGCCGCGCATGCCTGAATGCCACGCATCATCGCCGCATGGTTCCGGGAGTAGGCTTCGACCTTCAGCCCATGAACCTTGCCATCCTCATGCGTCTGGTCACTCGCTATGTCGAACACATAGACGTTTTCTTCTCCGCCGCGCACGGGGTGGGGAGGGGGGCCGCAGTACGGGGCGCAAACGACCGTTGGCAGCCCTCGCTGCTGTCTCTCATAAATCAGGTTGAATGATGTGTCGAGGAACGGCTGCGCGTTGGAGTCAACGCCGAGATACATGTCCGGCGCGTTGTCGCTGTCGAGCATGACGATCACGTCGAAGCCGCCCTCTTTGGCGTCTCGGACAACCTTGTTCCGCTCCATCGTTAGTGGGATGTCGCCATACACCTGCGTTCCAACTCGCCCGATGCGTTCATCCTTTGCCATCGTTCCAGATGCCTTCGCAAGCCAGAGGGCGATCTCAGGAAGGACGGTGCGAACGCCACCATTTCCGGCGTACGCGAACATGGCAATCAGGACATCAAGCTTCTTCGCCACAGTTACTCCTCGGTCGTTTTGAACACAGATACGCCTTGCACGGTAATTGAACCGTCCCCATTCCGCTTCACGCAGTCGTGTTCACGGAAATATTCTGCCCAGTCGTTAACCGACACAAACACAGTTGAACGACCATCGGACAGTGCTGCCGCAACATGACGGTCAATGTTGGTCTCGGGCTCCTTGTAATGTGGCGGATCTGGTTCCGGGCAAACACTGAGGTAAATCGAGCAACCCACCATCACGGTAAATAGGCCTATCACTATGCAGTGCCACCACTGGAAATCAGGCATCGGAACCTCGCTTTAACCCACATAAAGGCGATGATCGCAACGCACAAGACGCATGCGATGGCCGTTGGAATCCAGCACGCCACAAGTCTCTTAACGAACTCATTCATCCGACCGCATCCCCTGGTGGCCGTGGTATTTCAACCCCGATCGGCTTCCACATATGAAGCGTGTAGGGGTGGACGTTGATGTGATCGCTCTTCGGAACATGAAACTGGATGACAGTTTCATTCTCGCCCCAGAATATATCCTTAATGAAATCCATCTCCTGCCAGCGGGGACAACGCACAGGGGTTGAGACACTCACGTGCTCCCATCGAATGGGACCAAGTTTCTGTCCGTCCCAGCCCGACGCGTCTGAGGCGACCACCGTAAGTATCTCTCGTCTTGGCCCTGGAATCAGGAAGATGCCGTTCGCCCCGTAGGACGAATCGCTTCCTGCTGGGCCAGTCCGAACCCTGTACTTCTCAATCTTTTGCGTCGGGTTCTCTCGCATCAGATTGCGGCCTCTAGAACAGGATCGACTTCTTCGACGTCCGCCGGATCGCCGTTAGGCCACTCGATGAAGGCGGCATCGCTGTCGATGATGTCAGCTGGGGTGTCGCCGATTGGCTCTTCGTCGATGATGTCGGCCGGAGTGTCGTCGAATCCGCCACCACCAGGGGCCACCCCGTCGTCATTCCCGCCATCGTCATAGTAGTAGTACGGATCGGACGTCCCGTTGGGGTTCGGTGCCCCTTCGCCGGCTGCAAGGTCCGTATTGATCGGGAACACAAAGTTGACGGCATTTCCTTGAGAGTCGTAGAAGTCCCATCCAGAATTTGAGGCCCCTTCGAGAACTTCTTCGTGGTACGCGGCGTCATCCGCGTCGAAGAACACCTCCCATGTCACCCAGTTGCCCGATCCATCGTCACAATCAGTCGGGATTTTTGGCATGCGATCCCGGAAATGATGACCGGATGCATTGATCTCATTGCCTTCGCCATCCGTGACGTAAATCTCGCCATTCCATGGTCCTAAGTCGATCCCAATCCGCAACTCAATGACCGCTCCGTCGTCATTGATGTAGTTTTGGTTGACCATCTGAACTGTGTAGCCGGCATCTGTAGCCGCATCCCGCAAGGGGATCGCCCCCTCGTAGTAGTGGTCGGCGCCAGCGTCATCCGTGTAACCAGCCGGGATGATCGTCCAGCCGTGCGGGGCAATCAGGTAGTCGACCCCGTTTGCCGTCAACGTCTCAAGTGCCGTGAGCAGCACGCGCTCCTCAAGGACTTCAGCCGCTACTACGTTTGTTGTGTTCCTGCGTCGCATTCGGATCCCTTCACTGATGGGGTAAAAGAAAGCGGCGAGGAGTGCGGACATACACCCCTCGCCTGCGTCCATTCTATTGCACATCCGTGCTGGCGGCCTCTATTCCGCCATCGCTCCTGTAGAAAAGGCTTACGCCCTCACTATCGGACCACACTCCAGCCGCGCACGAAAAAAACGCCAACTGCCTATTGACAGTCGGCGTTTACGTCGCCGGAGGGCACCGGGACAACCACTTCCATCGTGGATTATTCGTCGATCAGAAGATCGACCAGGACGTCCGCGTTCGTGTTGGCGGTGGTCTTGGCGCTCATCGCCACACCGATGCGGTTCTGAATCTGATCAGCCAGCGGCTGAGTTGCACCCGTCAAGACTTGGCCGTTGATCCGTCCTGCGGTGGTCGCACCACTGGTCGCCGCAGTCAGAGCCACCAAGTTCTCGCCGTCAGCGATGACGTTCTCAGCATCACCGGCCAGGGATGTCTTCACCAGGGCCGGACCCTTGACCATCAGCCAGAAGAGATCGCCGATCGCAACACCGCCAGACGGCAGTTTGTCGTCAACAACACCGGCCACAGCAGCGGCAGTCGCCGTTCCATAGCCGTCAACTCGCTTGCCACGATAGTCGGCTTGCCACGTCACGACACGACCGGGCGTCAGTGCGACAGCGGCCGTGTTTCGAACCAGGATACAGGTGGTCGTTCGGGATGAGGCCTTCGTCTGAGCCCCCATGCCCGTCACCGCCTCTTCGTCAGCAAACTCTTGGACAAAACCTTCCTTGTCCACCGAGTTGCCATAGGCATCGGAATCCACCGCGCCGCCGTGCCACGTTTGCCCCCGCCGAGGAAGGCTGGAAACTTTATCACTCATCGCTTTTCTCCGTTCCTGGGGGACTCCAGTTCGTGTTGAGTATCGCCCGGCACCAAAACATCAAATCTCTTGGACCAAGCAGACCTTTCATCATGTTTGCCTGATAGCAGACCAGATGAATATTTCCTTTCGTGTACCCCTTACGGGAATCGATCCGATCGATAGACACATTCGTGGGCACTTTACCTCTCCCGCGAATATAGGTCATCCCGACGCCTGATACGGGGCAACGTCCTTCTTGCTCCTGCCAAATCTCCCAAAGCAACTCGGGTGTCACATCCGAATCGCGGTGAAGGTTCAACCTCCGGTCGCTTTTCCTGTTTCCCGATGATGCATGGCTCCCAGCCAGTCGCTTCAGAGCCAACTGAACCTCTTCGTCTCGGTCCCCATGAGTCCGACCACCTTGACAGAACTTACATCGAGGATCGAGACCATCCGATGAGAGCCTGCTCCCCTTGTGGAACTCGCTCTCATGTCTCCACTTCAAGCATCGTTGACATTGTTTTCGACCAAACGAATCTCTCAGCGAGTTTTTGGCAGGACGCCCCGCCTTCCTTCCCGCTGACTTCTTCTTCCGCTTTGCCGCACGACACGCCTTGCAGATATTCATCAACCCGTCGCGCCGCGAAGCGTCCTTCGAAAAAGACGACGGAGGCAACATGCCTCCACAACACCAACAATGCTTCTTCTCAGTTGCCATCTTCTGCCCTCGTGAATGGGTTTGAGGAGACTCAAACTACCACTCACGAAGGCCCTGTTACCATAGTTTTATGGTCGTTTTCCTTAGGCGCGGTTTTTGAATTCTGCGACATGTTTCGGCTGGTACTTGGCATTGCCGTAGAAGCCAGTACCCCACAACCATGACCATGCCGTACGCGGATCTTTGTCCGGGCCTTCCATCCAGAAGAGTTCCGGGAAGAGCGAGCACAGTTCGATCGTGGAGAGGTTCAGCGAGTACCCCGTGTCAACCGGGCAATCGAAGTCCGGATAGAGGCCAACGCCGTCTTCATTGAGGACTTGACCGAAGCCGAGGTCCTGCGACTCCTTGTGCGGCACGTTGATCCGCGTCTTGACTTCCTGGGCGTTCTTGTACCCCTGGAAGAGATTCGAAGCCATAGGCATCAAAGTCGGCATTCCGTCTTTGCCGCCGGTCGTCGTCATCCAGGTGATCGTCTGGCTGATGACTCGCCAAGCGTTCGCTTCCCATGTCGTGGAGCCGGTTCCCCAGTTCGTCGAGGACCAGTTGACGAGCTTCGGTGAGAAGAAGTCGTAGTCCGCGGTCCCGTTGCCGTTGGGCCAGTCAGACGCAAGATCAGCGTTTGGCGATGTGCCGAGATCAGCTGACCAGGAACCTGAGATGTTGCCGGGATTTGTCGAAAGACTCGTTTCGCCGTAGGTGTCGCTGGGACGAGCAATGAGGTCCGCCGCAGTCACCGTGCCTTCGCCAAGGAAGGTTTTGAGGCCGTGAACGTTGTTCTCGCGACCAGCCGACGAGCCATCCTTGTACAACTCCGCACAGAAGTTGTCGCTGATGGATGTCATCAGGTTGTTCTGCTTGCCCTGGAACACCTTCACCAGGGCTTCCGCGCCTTGGTTCATCGCGTTCTGCTTCTTGGACATGGTGTCCGTGCCGACGTAACCACGCCAGTCGACAGTGACCTGTCGATAAGCATCGTGGTTGGAGAAGTCGATCACGCCACCATCGCCGTAAGCAGAGATCGGCGGCTGGCTGAACATGACCTGCCAAGTGCACTTGTCGCCACTGCAATTGTACATGATGCGGCCACGCTTCCGGAGCATGGCCAGCAGGAGTCGTTTTCGAAGGGTAAGGTTCGACGCGCCTTTGAGGTACTTGTCCCGCGTCGTGTTGACAATTCCAATCCACTCAGCCATCTGACGACTCCTTGCTCACTGACAGGACAAGCGTCTTTGGTTGGGACTACTGAGCCCCAACCGCGTTCACAAACATGTTGGAAAGTTCCGTCTCTGTCACATCAGTGCTTACAGGAACCGGGTCAGGTTCGACGGCCGATGGTGCATGACCACCAACCGCTACAGCTCGTTGAATGAACGACTGAGCAACCTGTTCGCCAACAGTCTGATCTGGTTTTGCTGGCGATGCGGCTGGTGTCGTTTGTGCTGCTGGCGCAGATGATGCACTGTCGTTGGGGGTCGCGCCAAGTCCAGCTAGCTTTCCGGCGATCTCTACGATCGAAGCTTGGTCCGTCATGCCCTTTTCTTGAAGGTATCGGACGTGCTTTTCGAACTCAGCCCCCTTGGGCGACCACATCACTTTTCCGGTCGTCTCGTCTGTCACATAAAGCTCAGACGCATGTTGCTGCTCGAACGCCTGGACGGCGTTCTGAGCGGCTGTCGCACTCGATTGAGCGGCAAGAACTTCCTGAACTCGTCGCTCAACCAACCGATTGATCGGCTCTTCGAATTTTGAGTAGAGCTTCTGGTAGGGGTTAGACCGAGTGAGGTCCCCCCAGAAATCGGCCGAGTGCGCCGCCGCCGCGTTGATATCGTTGATGGTGTTTCCAACGAGAAACTCTTGGCCTGGCGCCGCTGCATACCCCCCGGTCTCAGGGTCGCGAACAACCAGACCCCGGTCGATCATCGTTTGGTACTCAGGCTTCCATAGCGGACCACCCCACGCCTGTTCGAAATGCTTCTCGAGAGACCACTCGTCAGACGGCTCCTGGGGGGTGGGCTGTGGTGCCGGATCACTCTTGGGGTCCTGTGAGGGTTGGGAAACGATCTCCCTGATCTGGTCCGCGTACGGCAGAGTTGACTTAGCAAACTTGACGTACGGCACCACCTGTTCTGTGTGCCCAATCATTCTCTGGAGCAACTCTTCCTGAGACGTCACCCCGTTGGTGTCGATCCCGAGTCCAGCAGCTTGCGACAGGAATGTGTCAAGTCCGGCTGGCGCAGGTTGCGGCTCCACGGCTGGCTGTGGAGCCGCTGGATCAGTGGCCACCGGCTGAGGTGCCGGCGCCGGAGTATCGGATGCCGGCGCTGGGTCAGATGGAACTGGGTCAACCGCTGGTGCCGGGTCTGACGACGTTGGGACCGCATCGGTGAACGCTGTCGAGAGGTCACCTTCAGTCATTCCCGCATCCGGTGTGGGGCTCGCAGAAGCTTGGCCGTTGGGAACTGGGTCTGGCATGTCTTGCCTCAAATCGGGGTTGAGTAGGTTGTGCAGATTAAATTGGCTTCATCGTTATTGTGGCTTACCCAAACAAACGCAAGCCAAATCCGCTGGAGTGTGGTCCGATAGTGAGGCTGCCATGACTGAAAACTCCCCCATCCCATCATCCACTGTCTATGGGTATGCCCGTGTCTCACACCCGAATTCATTCAAAAAGGACTCTTCGATTCCTGCTCAGGCGAAACGAATAACCGAATACTACAACCGCCACCTGTCTCATCGTGGAGAGCTTGTCATCATGGAAGAGGAAACCGCTGTCTCTGCGTACAAGGTTCCATTCCATGCCCGTCCGGTTGGATCGCAGCTCTTCGAGCGAATGGGCCGCGGTGACGCCCTCGTTGTCGACCGCGTCGATCGGCTCTGGCGCAGCATGGTTGACTTCGGGCACTTGCTGTCTTCGCTCACTGAACGAGGCGTCGACATCTTCTTCGTTCACTTCCTTGGCGACTCATTCTCTACGACCACTGCGGCCGGGAAGTTCATGCTCAACATGCTTGTCGCATTCTCTGAGCTGGAGTCTCAGCTCAAGTCGGAACGCATCAAGGAAGCGTTTGCGGCACGGGGTTTCGCGAAGAGCCCGTCGCGTTCTCTCCCTTACGGAATCATTTACAAGGACGATGACCCCGACAGTGAAATCGTCTGGGACATGACCACGTACACTGAAATGGGCGTAGCCAGGGATACGTATATTGAACTCGGCGTCAAAGTGCCCCTGAGTAGGTGGACCCGAAAAATGAACAAAAAGTGGCGAAACTCCACTGTCGGAATCCCCTTGTTGGAGATGCGAAGAACTCTTGACAGGAAAGCCGCTGAAGCAACTGGCCGAAAACCATACACAACCACGCAAAAGCTCAAATGGGTCGGCGAGTACGTCCGATGGCGCAGTGCTTACGACTTTCTTGGGTTTACACCTGAGAGCACTCCGGCCGCGGATGTCGCTCGCGTTCCCAAAGACCTGATCAACGAAGCGTACTCTCAATACATCTTGCGGATTGAAGAAGAAATTGAATGGCCGATAAACCGTAACTCAGTACGTGCTCGACGGCGACCAAAGCGAACGGCGGCTGAGCTAATTGAAGAATTCTGGAAATAGAGTCGTGCAACGGGATGTTCCCGCTGCCTCTTCAGGTTGACAGGGTGACTCGCGGGCGCTTGTCTCTCCTAATCCTGATGAGCCGAGGGGGGTCAGTCTTCTGGCCCCCCTCTCCTTTTATGTTGAGGTTGCCATGGGCTTGAATTGCAGCATTGAGTGGACCGATCACAGTGCTAACCTTTGGTGGGGATGCACACATCACGGACCCGGGTGCCTGAACTGCTATGCTGAACTTCTCGCCAAGCGTGTCGGGGGACAGCGATGGGGCTCACTCTGGGGGCCAGATCGCCCGCGACGCTACATCGCCGGCTGGCGGTCCACGCTCAACGGAGCCGTCCGTATCGCTCGTGAGAAGCGGCGGCGTCAGATGGTGTTCATCAACGACATGTCGGACCTGTTCGAGGATCCCGATAAGCACACCGGTCCGATGATCAATGATCATGGTGAGACGCTGAACATTCACAACAGGCAGATCGCCACAACAACAGGTTGGGACCCTCTTCGAATCAGCCACCTCGTGGACATGTTCTTCGAGTCGCTCAATGACTACCCGTCGCTCATCTTTCAACTTCTGACGAAGCGGCCAAACCGAACACTCGAGGTTCTTAAGTCGCAAGCGACTCGACTTGGGGTTGTGTCGTTCCCCAACGTCTGGCTTGGAACCAGCATCAATGAACTGAATGACAAAGCGAAGGCTGACATCCTGTCGTTGACTCAGTCTCGAGCCTTTGTCGATAAGCTGTTTGTCAGCTACGAACCGGCCACCGGGCCCTGCGATCTCCGCGGACTCCCAGACCTAACGCTGTCGTCTCTCGACTGGATCATCACTGGAGGCGAGTCCGGCCATGACGCCCGTCTGTTTGATCTCGACTGGATGCACCAAACCCAAACCCAGGCCAGCGCAGCGAACATCGCGGTCTTCAATAAACAGCTTGGATCGAACCCACTCCAGCGTGATGAGATCACCTTCGTGAATGGCACAAAGCACGCCGATATCAGCGGGTGGCCCCCAATTCTTCGGGTAAGGGACTTCCCGATTTCCAATGAAGAATTTACCTTCGTTTCATGAGACATCTGATCCAGTCGCTCGTCACGAAAGAGATTGAGTTTTCCGTTCCGGGGAAACCGGTCGGTAAGCCCCGCATGACACGTAGCGACACCTGGAAAGCTCGCCCCAGCGTTCTTCGATACCGTGCCTGGGCAGATGTGGCACGGCTTTGTCTTGCTGAGGCAGGCGGTCTCCCAGACGGCTTCGAGGCCATCGGGATTGAGATGACGGCCTACATCAAGATGGCGTCGTCCTGGCCGAAGAAAAAACGGACTGAGCTGGGCGGAACGATTCACCAGCAGAAGCCGGACGCCGACAACTTGCTCAAATGCGCCGATGCACTCTTCAAGGAAGACAAGGGGATCGTCTACACGGCAGCCGTTAAGTTCTGGCTCCCGGACGGCGACACCAATGAGCGTTTAGATATCCGGCTGCTGTTCCGCAATGCTCAGAACGGCGGGTAATCGCCACTCGCGCCGGTCATCCCGTGTGTGGTCTCAGGTAACTTCTTTCCAAGAGCCTGGACGCTGATGTCGACTGACCGGGTCCTCATGTTTTTTTCGACGACTGGCAAAACGGCAAACGAAACACCTACGTCGAGAGCTTCAATCACGCTCATCACAGCCCGCTCAAGGGTTCGCCGCACCACAGGCTCTGCTTGATCCTTGCCTCGCATGTGGTCGAGTTCACGCTGTGAGATTCGGTCTTGTACTCCAACCCAGGATCGACGCACCTCTTGATTGACGGATGTCATCGCACCATGCATACCTGTTGCGGACATGTGATGAGGTCGTGAAGTACTTACAGCGACTGCTTCACGCTCGTGAATTGTCACAGCACCCCTACCATGCTGCGCCTTTGATGATTTGTTCGCGGCGGCCGCTGCGCGTTCCGACTCAAGCTCGAGCCGTTCCTTCTTGGCCTTCACGAGATCGACTGCGAATTTCTCTAGGAAGTCTGCCACACCTGAGAACACCACCATATCGTCGTGCTGGCGGATCAACTCCGCGCAAGCAATCAGGGTTTCTTCATCGAGGTATGGTTCGCTCATCCGGTCGTCTCCAGCTCTGTAATCGAGAGCACCTCGATCCAGGTGATCCCCTTCTCTTCGTACTCCTTGCTCAGCTCATTCAGCATCCGACACACACCCTCGCTCGTGGCAGATGCCGCATAGCGGAACTCTGTTTCGTACCGGAAGCGGTCGATACCACAGGTAACCTGAAGAAGCCGAGCAATGATGGAGAACAACACTCCAGACCAACCCGGCATTGAATCCCAGTACCTAAAGCAGACGGCATAGCAAACCGATTTTCTCTCAGGCATTGGCAGAAGGAACGTCTTCACTTGGCTGTCTCCCGCTCTCTCTTCGCGATGACCTTCGCCTCGTACCGTTCGATTGACTCGGCGATCCTCTGGCAGCGACCGAGTGCCATCGTGACTTGGTGCGGTGTTAGGTGTTTCACGCCTCCTTTGAGGTTGATCGTATTGCGCACCTTGGTTGTCAGCTCATGAATGATCGCATGGCGACGCTTGATCGACTCTTGATGCGAGACCAAACGTCCTTTTGTTGGACCCTTGTTGCAGAAGATCCGGAAGTTCGGGACGACATGGAAACGGCTGTTGGCGTTCGTCACCACATGAAACATGTTGCCCGATCGATGGTACGCTTTCCCCTTGAGGGTTCGCCTTGAAGCGTCGTCGTAGAAGACAACCTCGGCACCGTCCTTGATCTCTGCACCGTCCTTGGACTTTGTGCCGTACGATCCGTGTCGTGCAGTCTTGGGGTCATATGGCTCACCCCAGCCCAACCAGTTAGCCCGCTCAGTGGCAACCTTGTCGAACGCCGTGCGAGGCTTGTACTCCCTCGACTCGAAGTAGAGATAGCCGCGATCAATGAGCCAACCTGTTAGCTGGTTCTTCACACGGCGATACTGAAGACGCACTCGATACGGCATGAGGTGTTCACGGCCATGGTCGTATCGTCCGCCATTGGGATGCCTCACGTTGATGGACTGGAAGAAGTCCACTTGGTCACATCGGTCTCCTTGCTTCAGGTAGCACTCAAGGGCCATCGGCGGTGAACCGGGCTTCTCTTGTGGCACGCTGCAAGTAAGACCATATAAGTGCGTCGATCGCAATGACCGGAATTTGTGCCCTTGCGTGTATTCTGATCTTATAATCCAGCCGGTCTTTCGCATCTGTGTAACCAACGCCTGGAATTCATCCTTCGCCCACTCTTGATGTTCATTCCGATCGCGACCGGGGTTCTCATGCAGAACAGAGAGGTGCGCGTCACTCCACCAGAAGTTGTTGGGCTCGCTCATCCCTTTCCCCACATCTCCAAGCCGACAACCAGCTCTATCACCATAAGGATCACAACAACCATCGCTATGATGGGATTCGATCCACACTCGCACGTCGCCATGTCGAGCCAGGGAATCCCCAGGCCGTGAACGGTTGGTGTATCAATCTTTGTTGTCGGCATAAGGCCACTCTCCTCGCGACTCAATTCCCCAGCAGGCCTCTTCGTGCTCACGAAGCCCAGCGATGTTTTTCTTGTAGTGCGTCGTTGAGGCCGTGCACCTTCGGCATCGGTACAGCACGTTCTCTTCTCCCCAGGTCGACAACACATCCCAGCCGGGCACAACTTCTATGTGCGTGTCGGCCGGACGAAGCTCGTCGATGTCTTCAAAGCAGAGACGTTTCTGGTCGTAGCAATCCGCCAGCTTTCCGGATAGATAGGCCGGCGGGAGAACAAGGCCACGCTGAGAAAGCACATACTGCGTTATTGGGATCATCCCCTTTGCGATCACCTTGTGATCTGCCCAGTGTCCATGAACTTCGACGTTCCGCGTCTGCCAGCTAATCGTGTCTCCGATGTGGATCGGGTTTCCCATCGAGTCGTGGAGACCGGTCTCTCCATGAACGAGCTTCCCAAGATGGTCCCGCACTGACGCAAGGAGATTGAGTGCAGATAGATTGTCCTCGTCGATTTCTTCCTCGGCCGTAACGCGGTCAATGCCCTCGTCGACTCGCATCGAGAGCATCTCATACGAATCCTTGAGTGTGTGTCTTACTGCTGTTGGGTCTTGGTTCATTCAATTGGACTCCCGATTCTTGTTGCAGCAAACACGACGGGGGCGCAGCACACCAACATGGACATGCCGGCCGCATATTTCGTCCGCCGAGGGAAGCCGCTGGTTCGCCGCGATCTGCTCGCATCGCTGGCAGATAAGTCGATCACCAGGATCAGCTACAAACGTGATCCGCTCACCTGTCTGGCCTGCCGTCCCATTGCCACAGAGATACTGCACCCAGGAGTGGGTCTTCTCCCCCTGCCGGTCATGGAAGTCACCAGCGTGCTTCACGCGATGAACGAGCATTGCCATTGAGTTAATGACGAACGGCGCGGAATGTGACCACTCCCTCATATCAAGTGACGGATGCTTCCGTTTCAGTTTCGGGAGTTCTATGACATCAATTGGCATCCAGGTGCTCCTCGATATGGTCCACCGCCGCGCTGAGCGACTGGAAACAAATACGTTGTAGGTATCGCGTGTCACGCCGTGACGGGGGCACCTCGTAAATCCACTCTCCGCTCTTTGCGAGAACGAGACCGTCCTTCTTGATCTGGAAGAGCGTCCCATCAGGATTGCCGCGGATCGTCACAGCACGTGACTCATCGATTTCGACATGCCACTCAACTGGGGACACTTTCATCATTAGCCTTTCGATCGCGGTAACGCTTCTCGCCCAGCTTTAGAAGGTGCTTGTCAATGCTTGGCGTGCGAACCGTGCGACTGTCTCCTTTTTCCCGCAAAATCCGCCCTTCAGTTTCGAGCTTATCCAGGTGTACCTGGACACTCCTCGGCGACTGAAGCCCTACGATCCGCATGAGTTCGCGGACCGTGGGTGGGAAGCGATGTTCAATCCAGAAATCCTCAATCGCTTCTAATATCTGGTCGCGGCGACGAACGCCGGCCTCTGCCTGATGAGTCACGTGTTATCTCCTGGTGTTTCACAAACGTCTGGTTTGGGTTGCTTCCCGGTGAGTCCCTGATCGGAAAGACCGCGATTCAGTCTCCAGTCCATGAAGACCTTGTAGCCTTCCTTCAGGTAGGGGGCGAACTCCTTGAGAGCGGCATCTGCCTCGGGGGCAGTGATACGGAACTCACACGCTGGGCAGACGTGCGACCCATCGCGAACAAATGCAGATGCAGCATCGAGATAGGAGCATCCCGGGCAGTGCCCATCATGCATCGCCCGGACAACACGGTGTAGTGCTCGTGCCTGCTCATACCCATCGGGCCGCATTGAGATTCTCTCACCGGGCGGCGGGTCGATATTGAGCCTTCCTGATGCATCGACGTTTTTGTTCATCCAGCGTTCTAAGGTTGCATGAACTCGATCTTCGACTGGTGCATCGGCGTCCTTCCCCTTGGGTCGAAACTCTTCGATCTGATCTTTGCAAACCTGAAGTGTGTCGACGTAGAAGAGACATTTCATGATGTCAGAGCAGGCCCGCTGCCGCCGGTCGTAGTTCGTGACGTGGCCGGCGAGGGCAACGTTCAGGCACTGGTGCCAGGACCATGCGTAAGCCGACGAATCAAGGACCTCATTCTGAATGCGGCTGTAATGCTGGCCGAGATTCGTGAAATCCACTGGTCGGATGGGCTTAGTCTGCACCGGCTCGAACGCACGTCGAATGCGCGATTCAACCCTGAACGTTGACGGGTCTCGCATCACCTCGTTCCAGGTGTCCATTCCTTGATTAAAGATCACGAACGGCACGCCGGCCTCATACATCTTGTCGGCTAACGCATACTCATCGCGGTGAGTCAGTTCGTGTCCGGGCGGGATGTCTGCCTCAATGAGAGGCGAGCATCCTCGCCTGTAGAGTTTGTCGCTATCAAACTGCATGTCGCCCATGATCGGGCTTGTCCATAGACCGGAGCTATAACACTCAAAACCAACGCCCTCTGCTTGAAGGTCCCTGGCGAGGCCAAAGTCTTCAGTCTCTAAGATTTGCCCAGGCCGAATGACTCGCGGCGGCTCGGGCTCTGCCTGCTGCTTTCCCGGTTCATCGGCTGTCGTGCAGGGATCCTCTAATGAACGGCACTCACTCTTCATCATGACCGATGACCATCCAGTGCCTCCCGGAATGGGTCCTGTGGGGTTTCTCCAGGATCCATTCTGATCCCACATAGCAGCCCATGCGTCATGCTTAAACTCTGGGGAGCCCGGCCGAGATTCCGTCTCTAAGTACACATCCGAAACTTGCTCAAGTGGCGGTTTTGTGGCGCCGCAAAATCGATGGAACGTCACAAGGTAAGGTTTCTTGTTCTGGTCGGTCATGGTGTTTCTCTAGATTCTGGGTCTTCTTCGCCGAACTCTTCCGGGCGATCTTCAGCGTACGCCTCGTCCTCGGATTTGAGTTCTTCATGTAGCTCTTGGACTCTCATATCCCAGCCGGCGATCTCCGCTTCGAACTCTTCATGGAAATGCTCGAGGGATTCTAGCTCGCCAATTCCGAGGTCTGCGGATTCTTCGATAGCGTCACGGACAGCCTTGAGGGCTTTCTCTGTGAGCTGCTTGAGGACTTCGGTTGGATCGCTCATTTAGGTTGCCTTGGTTTTGGGTTGGTTAGTGGCACACACCCAGCCGGTACGATTGAAGCTCTTCCATAACTCTCTCTGCTGGCTCCGTGCAGTGGCCACATCAATCCCATCCTGTAGCATGCGACTGGCCTCGTCATAAATGTCCCGGGATACGAGTATCACCCGGTCGGGAAGTGATTCGCTTGGCACGATCGTTACGCCACAACTAATAAGAGCGGCGGCGAGGCAGGTGTTCTCGGTTCGGACGACATCCGAATCACCAATACGCATGGCCTCACACAACGCGGCCGTGATTTGTTCGACGCTCGATTTGGCATTCGGCTGGTCGCTCGGTTGACTCATAGGTCTCTGCCGCCCTTCTTCGTTGAATCGAGGTGTGCTTGGTAGATGTCGGTGTCACTTGGCTCATGTCCCTGTTGCCCGTTCCTACTCGGCCTCAACGAATTCCGCGCAGTGGCCGTTGTCTTCCACCTGGATATCAACGATGTCCCCGAACCGCAGACAGAGATTGATCTTTGCGAGAGGGTCGCCCGAGTAATCCGGACCGGTGAAGTACTTGCACTCGCTACAGGTGTCGGTTGAGTATCTCATCCGGCGGAGAAGGTCCTTTACAACGAGTTCCTCGCTGAGCTGGTCTGCCTGCTGGTCTTGCGTTGGGTCTTGCGTTTGATCTTGGTCGCTCACGTGAATCCTCGGGTGACTGCCAGGGGTGAAAGAAACGCCGTCTCGGAGTCGCCAGCGGGCGACGCGAGTTACGAACAGGTCAGATCGCCGATGAAGACTGTGCTCAACTTGCCGAGACATCTCTCTGAGCGTGCAGGGCATCCTCACGTACATCCGCATGACAGCGGCCGTGATCTCCTCGACAGACATCGGCTTCGCGGACCGATCGAGCACACAGACCACGCACTCGAGGATGGAGAGCCTCTGCCCGTCCGCCATGACTGGTGGTTTCGCCTCTGATGGCTGGGATGGCTTCTCGTCCGGAGACATCACCGTGAGGCTCGAGCAGCTGGGACAGACGTGGTACCTGCAACCGGTCTCATCGCTCGTGAAACCTTCCACCTCTGTCCCGCAGACTTCGCAATCCATGATTTCTCCCGAGTGAAAACCAAAAGCCGGCCCAAGCCTGGATGCCCACGGAAGCAACACGCAACCGCAGTCCATCCGAACTCCCCAGAACTCGGACAATTCCGCTCGCATCAACGCAGGAGAAGAGAGCGTCGCTGCGACAAGTAACGGTCCAGCAACTTGTCAGAATTGTTCGAAAGCTCAGACCGGCCAGACTCACTATCGACCAAGACTCCAGCCCTGTCCCTCAATCTGTCCCCC
>ERZ869936.908-NODE-908-length-24015-cov-17.397705_pt1 | contig 24015 bp, 27 predicted proteins | sample MGYA00520876_ERZ869936 | MGnify/ENA primary metagenome ERZ869936 (study PRJEB32218, sample SAMN09650985) | biofilter metagenome | isolation source: enrty point of leading RO module | place: Saudi Arabia: Thuwal, RO plant located on Red Sea | collected 2016-02-17 ...
ACCTAATGCCTGCTCACTCGCCATTCGTTAGACCATACGCGAGCGGTTCTCGAAGGGGCCAACCGACAAGAAAGAGGGGCCGCCCGGGTGGGCGACCCCTCTTGTTGACGGGCCGTTGGATCAGCCCCCTGCGGGGACGATCGGCTCGGCGCTCGTTATCAACTGCGGCACGTAGGAGAAGTCCGGGGCGATTGTGAAAGCGCCCTCCAGGACCGCGGTCGAAACGAGTCCGGAGGCAAACAGGTTGCCATCCGGCTCGAGCACGTTCATCGACTCGGGCTGCTGGTCGGCTCCGTAGGTGATGAGCTCACTTCCGGTCCATGCACCCACGTTCCAGAACGGGCCAACCTGCGTCGAGTTGTCTCTCGGGCCCTCGATCCCTGCGTTCCAGGCGAAGAACGTCGGCTTCTGGTACAGCGGGATCAACGCGACTTCCTCCAGGAAGAGAGCGTCGGCCTCGTTGTACAGAGCGGCTCGAGCCGCCGGGTCGACTTCGGTGTCTGTCTGACGGATCAGAGCGTCGACGTCCTCGTTGCAGTAGCGCAAGTTGTTGATGTCACCGAATCCGCTCGGCGCTCCACCCTCGCAGTAGTAGAGGGTGTTGCCCCCGGCGGGGTCAGGTGAGCCAACCCATGCGAAGTTGAAGATCTGCCAAACCGTGTTGTCGCCGAAGAAGTACTCGTCGGCAAACACCTCGGCAGCCGGACCGAAAGCAGCGTTGACCTCGATGCCAATTGCGGCCAGGTCGGCCTGCGCCAGTGCGAACTGGAGCTCGCGTCCCTCGTTACCGGCCGTCGTGGTCCAGTTGAAGGACAGGCGCTGCCCGTCACACTCGTAGATGCCGTCGGATCCCTTGGCGCACCCGTTGTCGATGAGATGCTGCTCTGCAGCCGCTGGATCGTACGGGTACTGGGTGAAGTGGTCCTCGTAGAAGGCCGTGCCGTTCATCCAGACCGAGTTGTTCAGCGGCTCGGCATCCGCGGCGATCGGTCGAACGATTGCCTCGACGATCGCATCACGGTTTATCGCTTGTGCGAAGGCCTGCCGGACGAACTTCTGTGAGAGGAGCGGGTCGGCATGGTTGAAGTCGAAGTGCTCCCACACTGGCCCGAGACTCGCCTCCCACTCGACGCCTTCGATGGCATCGACTTCAGCCACGAGTGACACCTGCGGCTGGGGATAGAACATGTCTATCTCCTGGCCTCGCAGGGCTTGCACCTGAGTCTGCGAGTCCTCCAAGAAGACGATGTTGATTGTCTGCACGTCCCCAAGCGGCGCACCGGTGGCGCGCTCCTCGGACGCCCAGTAGTTCTCGTTGCGTCTCAGGACGATCCGCTCGTCGAGGACCCACTCCTCCATCACGAAGGGGCCAGATCCGACGGTGATCAACTCGTCCCAGTAGGAGTTGAAGGGCTTGCCTTCGAGCTCGTGCTTCGGGATCACCGGAGTGAAGAGCGTCTGCCATGGGGCGTAGAGCTCACCAAACACGGCGACGAAGGTCTTGTCATCGACGATCTCATAGCCCGTCATCTTGTTGTAACCCTCACGGGTAGTGATGTCGAGCTGTGGATTCATGATGGTTTCATAGGTGAAGGCAAAGTCGTCTGCTGTCACCGGTGTGCCGTCAGACCACGTTGCATCCGGGTGGATGTTGTACTTCACGCAGAAGGAACCCGAACAGTCACCCTCCTCAGGCGGTGGAGCTGTCGTCGGTGGTGTCGTCGTCGTCTCGGCGGTGGTCGTGGTCTCCCCTGCCACAGTGGTGTCGGTCGTACCGTCGCCACCACACGCGGCGGCTACGAGAGCAAACACGGCGAGGAGTGAGACCCATCGGGCCACCCGCCTCGGCCAAAGGCGTTGCGTCATTGGTTGTCTCCTTTATTACTTCCAGAGCGAGAGGTCGGTCGCCTCGCGCCCAAATGCTCGGCTCCAATCGCGACGATCAGTGGAACTCGTCCCTGGGCGCGTTTGTCCGAGCATCACCTAGGACATCTGGCGAGAAGCGTCGCCGTGCCTGCAGTGTCACGGGAATGACTTTGGACGCGACTGGCGCGATCGAGGAGTACGCGGAATTAATCCCAACACGGACCACAATCAAGGATTACCTTGTAGGTAGGGAAGGCGAGGCGAGATATGCCCACACTTCTAGGCGTTTTCAAAGATCGGAGCGATCCCGATCAAGTGGTCGAGCAGTTGGTGGGGCTGGGGGTTGACCAGGAGCGAATCGGGCTGGTCTGGCGCGAGAAGATTGTCCGTAAAGCCGAAGAGGTCGAGGTGACCACTTACGTCGACCACTTCGAGGGTCCCGCGATCGAAGCCAAGAAGGGCGCTTGGGGCGGGCTGGTTGGAGGCGCCGCCTTTGGAGTTGCCAGCGCACTCCTCGCCGGTGCAGGCATCATCCTCGGACCAAACGTCGCTGCGATCCTCGGAACCGGTACTGCCGCTGCCGCTGCGGCTGCCGCTGCCGCGGGTGCGGCCGGTGGTGGAATCACCGGTGGCGCTCTCGGAGCACTACTCGGAGCGACCGATCATGGCGCCACCAGAGTCACGTCCATCGAACGGGAGTACCAGGACGTGACCGAGACAGACGGGTTTGTCGTGACCATCGAAGCTACCGATGACAAGGGAGATGCCGCTGCGGCCGCTTTGAGGAGTGCCGGTGCCAGCGACATCACTTTGCTCGGTGGCGAGGGAGCCCGACTCCGGATTCACCTCGACGAGACAGGCGAGGCGTACTGACCCTTCGCGGTATATAGCGAAGCCGCCTCAGCCCTAGGGTATCCCGATGACGACAGGGGGCCCCACTCTTCCGAAGACACGGCTTGCACTCCCCGAAGATGACGCTGCGTTGGCCGATATCTTCAACCGGGCCCATCAGCACCTCGCAGGACATGTGACCAGAAGCGCGGCCGACCTCAGCTGGCGAGTTCGTGGGCAACCAGGGATGAGCCCGGATGGCGCGTTTGTCGCCGAAGACGAGGACGGCCGCCACATCGGCTACGCCTTCATCAAGGAGAACGGGGACGTCATCGAGTTCGCCGTCGACCCGACGGCTGATCGTAAAGCTGCAGCCTCCGCACTCATCACGGCATGCGAGGACCATGCCACCCGGGAGGGAGCCGTCCGAATGAGGCTCAATGTTCCCCTCGACGATCAGGAGGTAGCCGAGGCGTTGTCGGAGGCAGGGCTCGCCGCGGCGAGACCCGAGGCAAGGCACTACATAACGGCCATTGATCCGGGGACGCTCCTTCAAACTCTCATAGACCAACTACCCGACCGGCCTATCCGATTCGACCTGTCGCTCACAGATAGCCATCCCTGGCAGTCATCTACTACCTCGATCGCTCGGTCGGTTGCCGTCGACGTCGAGCCAGAGTTCATCGTCGAGGGAGATCAACGGAGCTTGAACGACGTCATCCTCGGTGGGAGATCTCCGTGGAGAGCTTTGCTGATGCGAAAGGTGAGGGTCATCCCGGCGAGTCGGGCCCCCCGGGCCGTGCGATTGCTCAGACGCGTTGCCATCGATGCGCCATGGTTCTACCACCTGGGAGACATACTTTGAGGTTCCGCCAAATCACGCCGTCCGACCCCAAGGCCACCAAGGTCGAGGAGATGGTCGACTCGGCCTTCGGGTTCTACGGAGCTCCCTACTGGCGCTGGAAATACGCCAGCCCGGAGGCGCCACCGGGGATCATCGTGATCGCCGAGGCTGACGAGGATGTCGTCGGCTGCAGCCATTACGTGTCCGCGAATTATCACCTCGGCGGGGAGACTCGAATAGAGGCCCTTTTTGGCGGTGACCTTCTCGTGGCACCCGAATTGCGCCGCCAGCACATCGCGACAGAGCTCTCCTTGCGGTCCAGGGAGATCGCCGTCGCCCAGCGACCGGAGGCGCGGGTCGTCACCATGTACACATGGCGCGCATTGGGGGCGCACTACGAGGAGTTGCTTGGCTACACCCGCCTCAAACCGGGCTTCGCACAATGGTCGAAACGGCTCAACTGGGATGCGGGCGTGAAGGCAGTCCTCGCGGGGAACGAGGCATTGATCCGGAGCTTTCCACGGCTCGAGACCGCGGACCACGGGTTTCGGCTCGAGTTGAGCGGCTCACCACCTCTCGACTTCGACGTTGGAGAGGAAGGCTTCATCCCGGGTCGGAAGAAGAAAGCCCGGGTGACCATCAAGGTTGACGATGTGGGGTTGGCCGGTGGTGGCGCGAAGGCGCGACTTGCCTCGGGCCTGCTCAAAGCCTTTGTGACTGGTCGGATACGCGTCACCGGGTCACCACGCGCACTTTGGGGCCTGATTCTGGTCCGGGGCGCTTACCAGCGGGTCTTGGCAACCTTGCGCAAGGCATGACCCGGCGCTGGGGTCCTGCCGCCCCGGCCCATTCTCAGGAAGATCCGTCCGCCCGAACCCAAACCGGGAATACCAAGGGCCACTGACTCGTTTTTCTTAGTCCATTGGACTCAGATTCTCAGATTGGAACTCGCATAAATGTCAGAGATTGAAGCACGCGTCACCCTTCCGGTTCTGCCCCTGAACAACGGTGTGGTCTTTCCCCACATGGTGGTGACCGTCCGCATGGAGACCACCGAGGGCAAGCTCGCGCTCGAAGCGGCCCGCTCCAACGGTGGTCAGCTCCTGCTCGTCCCGCGCGTCGACGGACGGTACGCCAGCGTCGGCACGGTGGCACAGATCCAGGACACAGACGATGAGGGGAACGTCGTTGTCGAAGGGGTGAGTCGCGCCCGGGTGGGCACCGGCTCGACCGATGACAACGGAGCTCTATGGGTCGAGGCCGATCCGGTGACAGAAGTCGACGTGATCAACGACTCTGCTCTGGAGGAGCTCGTCGCCGAGTACAGAGCCGTCGTCAGCGAGGTGCTCAACATGCGCGGCGTCGGTCGCATCGCGGAGAGTGTGTTGTCGGTGGACAACCCATCACAGCTCGCCGATCTCGCCGTCTACTCACCGGACCTGTCGCTAGAGCAAAAGGTCGAAGTGTTGGAAACTCTGGACATTCGCGCCAGGCTCGGACGTCTTCTCGAGTGGATGCGTGAGGTGCTCGCCGACCTGAACCTTCGGAAGAAGGTACGTGAGGACGCAGCAGAGCGCATCGACAAGAGCCAGCGGGAGTACATCCTCCGCCAGCAGATGGAGTCGATCCGCCGTGAGCTGGGTGACGATGACGACGTGGCCGGTGAGTACCGCACCAAGCTGGAAGAGGCGGACATGCCCGAGAAGGTCGCGGAGGCGGTAGCGAGAGAGATCGATCGACTCGAGAGAATGAGCGAGCAGTCGCCAGAGCACTCTTGGGTTCGCACGTGGCTGGACACCATCTTCGAAGTCCCCTGGTCGAGCCGCACCGAGGACAATCTCGATCTAGATGCTGCGTGGACCGTTCTGGAGGCCGATCACACCGGGCTGAAGGACGTCAAGGAGCGCATCGTCGAGCATCTCGCCGTCCGCAAGCTGCGCAAAGAGCGCGGGCTGGAAGGCGAGGAGGACCGTAGAGCAGGAGCCATCCTTCTTCTCGTGGGCCCTCCGGGCGTCGGCAAGACCTCCCTCGGCGAGTCGGTCGCACGTGCGCTTGGGCGCAAGTTCGTCAGGGTTGCCTTGGGTGGTCTCCGCGATGAGGCCGAAATCCGGGGACATCGACGCACCTACGTGGGCGCGCGACCCGGCCGCATCGTCCGATCCTTGATCGAGGCAGGCTCCATGAACCCGGTCTTCCTGCTCGACGAGATGGACAAGGTGGGCAATGACTGGCGAGGAGATCCGTCGTCGGCTCTGCTCGAAGTGCTCGACCCTGCCCAGAACAACACTTTCCGGGACAACTACCTCGAGACCGATCTCGACCTTTCCGACGTTCTCTTCATTGCGACCGCCAACGTGGTGGAGACCATCCCTGCTCCCCTACTCGACCGCACTGAGGTGATTCGGATCGACGGATACACCGACGCCGAGAAGGTGGAGATCGCCCGCGACCACCTGCTACCCCGCCAGATACGTGGGGCTGGGCTCGAGCCCGAGGAGCTCGATGTGACCGAGAGCGCCCTCGCCACGATCGTCGACCGCTACACCCGCGAGGCTGGTGTGCGAAACCTGGAGCGACAGCTCGGCAAGCTGGCGCGGAAGATCGCAACCGAAGTCGCTCGTTCGAAGGAAGACGCGAAAGTCGTGGTGGACGACGACGAGGTGTCCGACTACCTGGGCAAGCCGAAGGTCTGGAAAGACGAGGCCAAGGACCGAACCGACGTCCCCGGCGTTGCCACCGGTCTGGCCGTCACCGGCGCCGGAGGAGACGTCCTCTTCATCGAGGCCACGGCAAAGGAAGGCAAACGAGACCTGGTCCTCACCGGGCAGCTGGGCGACGTGATGAAGGAGTCGGCGCGAATCGCCCTCTCCTACCTCGAGTCGCGCGCCGACCAGCTTCAGATCGAGGCTTCGAAGCTGGACAGGAGCTTCCACCTCCACGTCCCGGCCGGAGCCGTCCCCAAAGACGGCCCTTCGGCTGGAATCACGATGACCACGGCTCTGGCCTCACTGCTCACCGGGCGGAAGGTCCGTGGTGAGATAGGGATGACCGGAGAGGTGACGTTGCAGGGCAAGGTACTGCCAATCGGTGGAGTGAAACAGAAGGTCCTGGCCGCCCATCGCGCCGGCCTGACTGAGGTGATCCTCCCCCGTCGCAACGAACCTGACATCGACGACGTCCCCGAAGCCGTCCGCGATTCCATCACTTTCCACATCGCCGACGACATGAGTCAGGTACTGGAGTGGGCCCTGGCCTGAGCCCCGTCGATCGCCTTCCTTAGGTATGGCGTATCACATGTGATAGCTAGGGCGTATAGAAAGGGAGGCTCCGTAGCGGCCGCAATCCGGCTCAGGGTCGAGTTAGGGGAGTCCCCTATTGTCTGAGCCGGGCGGGTCACGCATCATCGAGGTGTGGGATCTGCTTCGCTCTCAATGACCGAGCCACCGAACAAGACCCGGACGACGATCGTTAGACGCTGGGCTCTGGCCATCAGCGCGCTGGTCGCTACAGCCTTGCTGCTCATCTTCTGGACCGAGGTCACGGCGTGGGCCTCCGCTGCGATATCCACGTTCACCTCCGCCGACGAATTCAGAGACTGGGTCGAAGGCTTCGGGGCCTGGGGCCCCCTCGTCTTCCTCGGCGCCCAAGCGATTCAGGTGATTGTCGCCCCTGTACCGGGAGCCGTGTTCCCCCCTGTTGGCTCGCTGGCCTTCGGACCGTGGCCGGCCCTGGTCCTCAGCCTGGCCGGGATGGCAATCGGCTCGGCGGTCGTGTTCCTGGCGGCTAGGCGCTGGGGCCGTCCGCTGGCGCTGCGGCTTGCGGGGAAGGAGAACGTCGACAAGTACGAAGGACTGATTGAGGCACGCGGCAACATTCTTCTGTGGCTCGTGTTCCTGCTGCCTTTGCTTCCCGATGATGCCGTCTGTGCACTCGCAGGTGTTTCAAGGATCCCTTTTCGCAGGTTCATGCTGATCGCGGTGGTCGGGCGAGTCCCCGCGGTTGCTGCCGGTGTGTTCGCGATGGCCGGGCTCGAGCGAGCACCAGGATGGGTTTGGGTCGTGGCCTCTGTCGTAGCCCTGCTGCTGATGTGGGCGGGCACGAAGGTAAGAAGAGGCATCGAACAGCGGATCATCTCCGAAAACGAGGGACTCAGAGATGAGGTGTCAGCGGCCGACGGTGGGGACTGACTCCCATTTCCTTTGGTATGGCGTATCAAGTCTGAGAGCTACCCCGCACACAAAGCTCACCGCAGGTTCACCCTCCGTTCTGGTCGCCCTGCGTCTCATATATGAGACGCAGAACCTAAGGAACGGGGTATCAGATGTACGCCACGCCCACCGCCGCCGCGTAGATGGCGATGAGGAGAATTAGGAGGGCGTAGCCGAGGATTCCGCGCTCACCGAAATCCTCATTGATCTTCGCCGCAGTCAGACCGATAGCGACGAGAAAGAGAACAGTGCCAATCCACTCAGGCACTCCCAACCTGCCTTTCAATAGCCTCCGTATCCCACCCTACGCGCAACGGGGCCCAAGACGCTGGGTGGTTTGCGGCCTCAGTCGGTGACGACCTCGAAGTCAGCCGTAGCGAGGGCGACGCCGTTGACCATCACGGTGACACTGTGAAGGCCCGGATACAGAGAGTAGGTCGTCGCATTCGCCCGCAATGGATGCCTCTTCACCAACGTGAGGTCCTCGTCCGACTCCATCGACAGCCTCTTCAGCTTGAACACCTTCCCACTCGTCGCACCGCTCTTCTTCACGAAGTCGATGGTGTAGTCCACGATGAGGTTCTCTTCCCGGCCAGCTCGCAAGTCGACCGAAAACTCGAGTGCCTCACCGGGCCGGACGATCGGAGTGGCAACATCGAGGCGCGCTTCGACGCTCGGCTGCGGTGAATAGCCGAGCAACTCCATAGCAGCCGGATCGCCTCGCTTGATCAGAGTGCGCAGCGCATGGTTCGTCATCCAGTCGAGCTCGGCGGGATCCTGTTTCGCCTCCGACCTCCATCGCCGCAAGGTGTCGACGGTCAGTCCTGGCTCGATCTTCGCGATGTCGTTCAAGTGGTTGGCCACCGACCGGGTCACGTACCTGGTGGGGTCTGCGTGGAGAAGGTCGAGGAGCGGGAGGGGGTCGCGGACATCCAGACTGATACGTGGTGCCCATGGCAACAGAGGCCGGGTCCCTTCGCTGACGAGTCGACGAACGTGGTAGTTCTCGTCGCGGGCCCACGTCTGGAGTACCTCCAAGGTCTGGCCCGGGTAGGCATCGATGAAGGGGCGGATCGGGCCCTCCATCGAGAAGCGCTTGGTGATCTCCTTGATCAACCCCATAGAGATGTCGAAGTGCTCCAGGCCGTGGTCCTGGACGTATTGCCCGAACGGGGCGAGGATGAAGTCACCGAAATCGTCGTCGGTGAGGGTCGGATCCAAAGGCGGGGGCAATGCGTTGCTGATCTGCTTCGCCGCCGTCTCGAAATCGGGAGATAGATAGTCCGTGAGAACTCCAGCGATGAAGGCAACACGCTGTTTCAGCTCCAGATCGGCCATCCCGGACACAACGGTCCGAGAGAACCTGGCGCGGTCAAAGCCCTCTACCGCCTCCTCGAGAAGGCCCGACAAGTAGTCCACTTTCTCTTTGTTGAAGAGGTGGTCCTTGAGGCTGAATCTCTCTTCCGGCACCGGAGAGAGGATATCTGTGTGACCGACTGCCTCGAGCGATCCAGCGAATACGATCGTTGAGGTGAGAACCGGGAACCTCCTGATGCTTGTCGGCGCCGCAATCGTGGCCATCGGCGCTCTGGTGCGCTTCGCCCCGGGCCTCTTCTCCTGGTTTGGCAACCTGCCTGGTGACATTCGGATCGAGGGCGAGAACACCCGGCTCTACATCCCGATCACGTCGATGATCGTCGCCAGCGCAGTGATCAGCCTCGTTCTCTACGTCGTGAACGCGTTCCGCCGGGGCTAGACGCGAAACGATCCCCCGGGTTGCCCCAGGGGATCGTCGATTCGAGCTGCTCTCAGAAAACGAGAAGCAGGATCAGGATGATGAGAATGAGAGTCCCTACTCCGATATACACGTGTTCCTCCTTCTTTCAGCTTCGAGTCTCGGCTGCTTCGGTCGTCAGGGCAGCGTCGACGTCTCTGTTGTAAGACTCACCGACGAGCCCGCCCATGTAACCGCCAAGCAGGGCGGCGACGATGCCGGCCAAAGCACCCACGACGGCCTTGAACGTCAGGTCGTCGGCGCCGATCTGCCCAAACCAATCGGGCAATAGATCGACGGTCGCGAAGGCGTTGTACTTCTGGTCGACCCAGACTCCGAGAGCACCAAAGATGGCGACCAGGAGGATGAACCAGAGCGCGGCTCCAACACCGTTGATGCCACCGTCAAAACGGGCGATCCTTCCGGAGGCCAAGCCGCCGACGAAGAACGCTGCCAAGACAGCGACGATGGCGACAATCGCGCCGACCACCTCCACTTCCTGGAGGTTTCCATCGACGTCGATCTGGTTCAGCTGGTAGCCAATTCCTCCCTCTCCGGCAGCTATGAGAGCTCCCAGCAGGACGAGTGTTCCGAGCGCCGCGAACATCCCAAGGATGCCGGCGACGATGTCGGCTCCGCCAAACCGGGCGCGGATCCCACTCATGTCGGTCTCCGTGCCTCGAATCTGGTTTCGTGTCGCTCTTTCAGTCATTGAATCGTCCTCCCTTGATGCTCATTCAGCCCAGTAGGGGGTGCGGCCGTAGTAGACGAAGACCTCTTTGAGCCACTCGTTGTCACCGGCCTCCGGCCAGTTGTCCTTGTCGAAACCAGGGGCGTTCTCGAAGGTCTCCTTGTCGAGGTCGAGGATGACCTTTTCCTGGTCGGTGTCCACCTCCACCATGTCCCAGGGGATGGCGAAGAACTTGTCACCGACGCCAAGGAATCCCCCGGCGGCGAGGACCATGTAGGCGACCCGACCCGAGTTGAGATCGATCATGATCTCCTCGACTCTGCCTAGTTCGTCGCCTTCTCTGTTCTCGACTGTGTCACCCGTCAGGGTGCTTGTGCTCAATGCTGTCGTCATTCTTGAATCTCCTTGCTGCTGCTGCGCTTTTCGTCTGTTCGTCTCAGAAGATGAGAAGAAGGATGAGGATCAGGAGGATCAGGCCTCCTATCGAGATGTACATGCTCGGACCTTTCTGTCTGCTGCCCGATGTCGATACCCGGGGTCGGCTGTTTGTAAACGGTGTGTAAGGCCGTCAGACCCTCTGCCGTTTGCCGGGAGGCGGGGCGGGGTACCGACCAGGGCAGATGATGCCGACGAAGACGAAAGCCACAGAGGTACACAACACGCGTGAGCTCGAAGGCGACGAAGCCTGGGCGGTTCTGAAGAGGGTTCGATACGTCCCTCTCGCCAAGAAGAGCATCCAACGTTTCCGAGATGCGAGCGGGATGGCGTATGCCCGCGCCATCGGCTTTCAGATCATGCTTGCGGCCCTGCCTGCGCTCATCTTTGCGGTGGCCTTGGCTACATGGACCGACATCGACTCCGTGCGCACGTCCATCGAGAGCGTGGTGAGCTCGGTGACCCCAGGATCATCGTCCGATGGCCTCGTTCAACAGGCTGTTCGGCAGGGTGAGCAAAACGCCAACGGGAACACACTGGCTCTGGTGTTCGGTGGTCTTGCAGCCTTGTTCTCGGGAACCGCGGGGATGGCACAATTCATGCAGTCGGCGTCGAGGATCTACGGCACCGACCAGGATCGCTCCTTCTGGAGACGATATGGCGTTGGCCTTCTCCTTGCATTGACGGCTGGAATCCTGCTTGGAGGCGCCTTCGTCGCCGTCGCCTTTGGGACCGGTATCGCCGAGGCCGTCGAAGGAGAGTCGATTTGGGCCTGGGCGCGATGGCCATTGGCTGTGGTCGGTGTGATCGTCGCCCTGAGCGTGCTCTACAAGGTGGCGCCCAATCGGGATCAGCCCGATGTCTCATGGCTTCTCGTCGGAGGGATCACGGCCACCGTTCTCTGGATCCTCCTCTCGTTGGGCCTGGCCCTGTATCTGTCGCTGAGCTCAACCTTCGGGGACACCTACGGCCCAGTCGCCGGTTTGATCGGCCTTGCCCTGTGGGCGCAGCTGAGTGGGATCGCGGCGATCTTGGGGATGGCGTTCGCGGCTCAACTCGAGGCCGAAGCAGCCTCGGGCTGACTGGAGAGCACGCCGGGCCAGACCCCCGTCCTTAGCGCGCTGCGACCAAGCAGATCCAAGGGGACCCACTCACCCGAGCGGTACACGGCGTGCCCGTGGCTATTCACAACGGTGACGGCTCCTCGGCCGACCACTTCCATGTCGCGATTGAACCCGACGAGCCCCGTGGCCTCATCGAGTCCCAGAATGTCGAGCCCGCCGAGGCGCGGCAGAGCCTTGTGAGCCCAATGCGATGCGCGAAATCGGTCGAAGTGAGGAGCAGCTACGTAGCCGTCGACCAGGCCCAGCCCAGGGATGGGGCGGAGTGGGTCCGGCGGATAGAGGTTGATCCGCCATTCGAACATCGCCATTGCACCTGCGGAGGATCCAGATACGGCAGCCCCCGAGAGCCAGCGTGCAATCAGGAGGTCGGTAACCAGCGAAGAGGCCAGACCCGCTATCAGTTTGTTGGGATGTCCGCCGGGGAGGACGATGATGTCGGCAGCAAGCACTGAATCAATGGCTGCAGCTTCGCTCTGATCGGGATAGGCCATCGTGAAGCTAGCTCCAAGTCGGCTCCAGTGGTTGCGCGCCAGCGCAACCGTCTTGGCTCGCTGTTTGGCAGCGGCGGCTTGTGGCAACAGGACCACTCGCGGCGCCTCCCGGCCGGTCATCTCCATCAGGCGCCGATCGATGGCGGCAGTGGCCTCCATGTGCTCGCCTCCACCAATGAGGGCAACCGGCCCGGGACCCTGGCTCACTCTCTGCCAACCAGGTCTCGATGGGAACGAAGCACACGAACCGCGAAGGGAGAGCCTGCGAGAACAGGTACCCAGAACGAGACGACCCGATACCCGAGGATCACCATGGCGCTGACTCCGGCAGGAACACCGAGACCGGCGTACGTAGCGGCCAGAGATGCTTCAACGATCCCGAGCCACCCTGGCGTGACCTCAGGTAGCGCCTGAATGAGATTGGCCACTCCATAGCCGAGCGCGAGTTCTCCGACGCCGAGGATCTGACCGAACGCAGCGAAGGCAAGCCAGAGGGCGAGCCCGTCGAGCAACCAGCCGGCCGCGGACCAGCCCACGGCTCTTGCCAACGAAGCACGTTGATGATCCACCCGGCTCTCGAATGCCGACGCAAGCTCTCCAGGGGTCATGTCAGGCGACCATCGGGATGTCAGTCTCGACATCGCCCTAAGCATTCGCTCTCGAACCGACTGGCTGCGGAGGACCGAGCGCATGCCTAGTCCGGCCGCAATCAGAGCGGTCAAGATCAGAAGAGGCACCGCCAAGAGCCCGACCGGGAGACTCCCCCAGACGATCCCGGCCGCCAGTCCGACAGATACGAGAACGGTAAGGCTTGTCAGTGACACCCACCCGGCGGTGACGAGGGCGACCATGGTGACAGGTCCCGGGTTTCCAATTCGTACGAACTCCCGGCCTGCCACTAATGCGCCCACGGCGCCGCCCCCGGGAACCACCCGACTCAAGGTGAAAGCGCCCATCGAGACCACCATCGACTGGCCAATCGTCGCCTTGCCGCCAAAGGCCTGAAGCGACACGCGGTAGACCTGACTCAGCGTGAAGACCCAGATGCCCTCGACCACGAGAGCAAGTAGCAGGAGCATGGCGCCGCTACCTCTGAAGACCGCCATCGACCTGGTGATCTCATCCCACCCCACAGCCATGCTGCGTGCAACGAGAGCAAGGGCGACAACGGGCAACGCCCATCGGATCAGCACGCCGAGTCGCCGCCAGAGCAGTGCCGGCGATGACGCAACCTCCGGCTCCGGTTCTGCAGCGAGAGCGACGGAGGGCTGCTCGGCGACAGTCGTGGACGTCATTCAGAGCTCCACCACAACTCTCTGATCGGTGAACGCCGATCCGACTGCCGATCCCCGGCCGCCAACCGACACGGAGTACCACAAGGGCTCGTCAGACTGTGCGACCGCGACCACAGCTCGGCCATCGCCGTCTGCGGTCGCCGAATGTCTGCGAACCGCGCCCGACTCGCTGACGACATCGACTTCGATCTCGGCCCACGAGACCGGGAGGGCATCGCCGGACACGACGTCGATGGTCAACCTGACGTCTCGTGACGTATCGGCAGTCGATTGCGACTTCGGGGCTTTCTGGCTCATGCCGATCACTCCGAGAAGACCTCGAGCTCATACTCGGGAAGCGTCCGGAGGAACTTCGGGAGATCTATGTCGCCCGGCTCAGGCAAGGTCAGCTCCTTGGCAGGCTCGCCGATCTCGCGTGCGAAGTGATCGAACTGTCCGGGCGACGTGAGATGAATGAATCGGGCCGGTCCATCTTCTGACACCTGAAATCCGTGAGGGATGCCCCGTGGCAGGAGCACGAAGTCGCCTGGCAGAAGCACTCTCTCGATATCCCCGCAGCACACCGTGACCCGGCCATCCAACATGTAGAAGGCCTCGGTCTCTGCGAAATGAACGTGGCGTGGTGGGGCGAAGCCGGCTGGGCAGGTCTGCTCCATGAAGGTGAAATTCCCTTCTGTCTGGTCCGCGCCGGCCTTGACTGTGAACAGGGTGTTCAGGAACCAGATTCCCTCACCCTCGCCTGCCGCGACGACATACGGCCTCGTGGCCTGGGTTTGCATTTGTGTCTCCTTGTAGATCATGAATGTGAAGGTAAGTCCCGGCGGGGTGTCGGCCCAGACCAGGAATCTGGGTATGTCGGAGACGAACAAAGAGGCCCGATCCGAATCGGACCGGGCCCCTGTTGCTTGGTGGTGTTCAGCGAGCTGAGGAGGGCCTTCTCGTTACGATCCCTGGCACGCGAATCACGGTCAGCGCGGCCGCGATGAGAACCAGGTTCTTGACGACGAACTCTCCTTCCATGGTGAGAAGGAGCGGGTTGGCATCCTGGAAGGCCACCTCTGGGGTGAACACGAACACAGCGAAGGTTCCGGCGAGGTGCGCCATCGTGGTCAAAACGACCAGCGCGTGGCCGCCCGCGAGCAACGCAAGGCCGAGGATGACCTCGAAAGCTCCCAGAGCGGGGATGAACCATGCCCCGTCGATGAACGGAACGGCACCCTCGATCAGATCTCCTACCGGCGAGTAGCCGGCGATTTTCATACCCCCGAACCAGACGAATACCACTGCGAGCGATGTTCGAAGGGCGAGCGGCCCAACGGATTGCGCCCTATCGATGAATCGACCGGTCCGGGATGTAAATGCAGGGGGGCCGCTCACCGCATCCGTGCGGGGCCTCTTTTCCAGCGTTGTGGACATTTCCTCTCCTTTTTGAGGTACGTGTTTGGTTAGGGCTCGTGCCCTGACGCATTTGTGCCAATGAGGGAGCGGACCGACCAGACCAGGAAGCTGGGATTCAGGACGATGCCTGGACACCCAGAAAAATGGGGTTCTCAGCGCTGGTCGGGAGAAATATGATGCGGCGATGAAGGTCGATGTGGCCCGCGTGCTGGCCGAGCACAAGCTCGAGCTGCTCGCGGCCGAGAGCAAAGACAACATATCCTTTTGGCTCGAAGCCACGGACGTGCTGCGCGACGTCATCCCCTTCGATTTCCACCCATGCTGGTTCACCGTGGACCCGGTGACGCTCTTGGTGACGGGCCACATGAACGAGGGGCTCGAGCACACCCCGCCTGAGATCGCGAGGGCGTGGTACGCCGAAGAAGACGTCAACTCCCCAGCCACGCTGAACGCGATGCGGATCGGGGCGACCACCGTGAAAGCAGCGACGAAAGGGGACGCCGCTTCGAGCTGGCGCTGGCGCAACCTTCTCGAACCGATGGGTTTCGACGATTCCTTGGATGCAGTATTTAGAAACGGGAAGACCGTATGGGGTGCGGTGAATCTCCTTCACCGCTCGGATAGCCGGCCCTACACCGAAGAGGATGTTCGATTCATAAGCAGGATGAGCGGTGCATTCGCCATGGGCACCAAGTTGGGGTTGCTTCGGGGACAGGCAGCAACCGATAGGAGTATCGATAGTCCGGCCGTCCTCATTGTCAACGCCGATCTCATCTCGAAGTCAACAACCGAGAACGCGCTCGACGTACTCGCCGACCTGCCCGACATCGGCGGGTTCCGCCCGGACCGGCTGCCCCTGCCGGTTCAGGTGGTGGCGCTCCGCGCCGCCGCCGCAGACGATGGCGAGGCCGCAACGGTCGTGAGGACCCGATCGGGAAGGTGGGTTCGAGTCCAGGGTTCGCGCCTGGCAGGGACGGCCACCGAACAGGTCGCAATCGTGGTCTCACCCGCGACTGCAGAGAACTTGGCTCCGATTCGACTCGCAGCCCATGGGCTGACGCCTCGGGAGACAGAAGTCGTCGAGTTGGTATTGCGGGGACGGTCAACCACCGAGATTGCATCGCAGCTCTTCATCTCCGAGTACACCGTGCAAGATCGCCTGAAGTCCATCTTCGAGAAGGTAGGTGTCCGCAGCCGGCGCGAACTTGTCGCGCTGATACATCAGACGGACTACTCGCCCGTCGTAGCCGAGAACGACGATCGGATCCGCGCCGGGCTGCCTATGAAGACTCGCCCCGATCAGGCGCGGTCGTAGTCGAACCTGTATCGGCTCTGCACCAACCCATCGGGGAATGATCGGGTGGCTTCGTGCACCAGATTCACGTCCGCCTCCAGTTCGCCGAACAAGGGTATGCCGCTGCCAAGTAGCACCGGTATCCGTGAGATCGTTATCGCGTGCAATGCCTTTGACCGGATGAAGGCCTGGATGGTCTTCCCTCCATCGACGTACACCCTTTCGTACCCGCTGTCGGTCAGATCTCTGACGACTTCTTCGACCCGTCCGCCCGAGGTGTGGACGCGCCCCCCATCGGGCCTCGGAATCTGGTCCGGACGGCTGGACAGGACGACCACTGGCTTGTCTCCATACGGCCACGTCTCAAAGCCGAGAATCAACTCATAGGAGTTCCGTCCCAGGACCAGGGCGTCTATCGATGAGAAGAACTCCTCATACCCATAGTCCTCGTCGCCATATGTCGGGAGCCAGTCGATACCGCCGTCCTCACGGGCAATGAATCCGTCGAGGCTGGTAGCGATGAACGAATAGGCCTTCAACTGGTTGGGCAAAGGTGTCTCCTATCTCGGCGCAGGCGAGCGGAGCGTAGCCAGACCTGGTATGCCGTAGGCTCGATTGATGGCTGACCTGACCGCTCTACCAGAGGGCCTCCCAGAGCCCGTTGACGACGGTGCATGCGATCACTTGCTGGGGCTCGAGCTCCCGTCCTTCCGACTCAGGTCGACGGCCGGGCTCACCTACGACCTGGGCGATGTCGATTCTCGATGGCTCGTGGTGTACGTCTATCCACGCACAGGGGGACCTGACGTCGATCTGCCACCGGACTGGGACCTGATCCCTGGAGCCCGGGGTTGCACGCCTCAAGGCTGTGCCTTCCGGGATCATCACGCCGAGTTGGAGGAACTCGATGCGACGGTGTGGGGATTGAGCTCCCAGCCAATCACGGAGCAACGTGAATTCGCAGCGAGAATGCACATTCCTTTTCCGCTCCTCAACGATGCAGGGCTGAGCCTCTCCGCTCCACCAATGAGCTTGCCCACCTTCGAAGCAGGTGGCCTGAGGTTGTACAAACGCGTGACTTTGATCGCGGCCCACGGTGTGATCGAGAAGGTGATGTATCCCGTGTTCCCGCCCGATCAAAACGCCTCAGATGTCATCGAATACCTGCGCAAGGCGTCCTGAGCTCGCCCACACGCCAGTTCGCGAAATTAAAGGACGAAAAGGGGGTTCCATTTCCGTTGAGATTCGTGTAAAACTGCGTTGTCTGGCCGAAGGGCTCCTAGTGAGTCAGTCGGCCAGACCTTTTTGTGTCGGATCTGGATCGACGGCTCCAGACAGCACCTGTGGCTACTGCTCATCGAGTTCGAACGACACGTCGACGTCATCTCCGTCCTCCAGCCGTTCCCCCTTTCGAACGGATTTCTTGACCGGGAGGAGATAAGCATTCGACTTGCGATCCGGGAAGAGCGATGTCTGCCACGTTGTGTCGCCGATGGTGACGACGACCCGGACGCTCCCGAACCCCTTCCGGCTACCAGAGGTTCGCTCCCTGACATCGTCGGAGATCTCATCCGGCACGGTCACGAAGTGCCAGGGGTCATCACCGGGGTAGAGCCAGAGCTGGGACGAGAACGAGTACATGGAGCGAGGCAGCGTACAGGTGTTAGGGACTCTCGAATCACAGACCGGCTCGGGTTGCACTTCGCATCAGCACAGCAGGCCGATACAATTCATCGTCCCTTGACTACCAGTTGGGGCCCATAGCTCAGCCCGGTTAGAGCGCATCCCTGATAAGGATGAGGTCCGTGGTTCAAGTCCACGTGGGCCCACAATCACACGATGCGGAGGCGATGCACTCCGCCTTCGCAGGTCGACGTGTCAACGGGTTGAGCGATGTCACGTAAGGCTGAACCATCGTTCCCGCGCAGAACACCGCGCTCGTCCAGCGGCCAGGCCTAGCGAGCCTGCTGCATCTCCGAGACCGGGACGGTCTGGCGAGGTTTGGCGGTCAGGTACACCCATATCCCGTAGAGCAAGGTGACACCGAGGATCGGCGTGAAGATCCGCTTGAGGACCGCGCTCTCGGTCAGCAGTCCGACCACGAATCCTGCCGCCCCGATATTCGTGCCTGCGTATATGAGTCGATTGGAGCCGTCGGCGACGATTGAAGCCACGGCCATCAGGGCGAAGATCACATTGGTCACGACGAGTATGAACGTGGTGTGGTCGAGAGCGAGCAGGAAGGGGAGAATCTCCTGGAACAACGCCTCCTCGTCCTCCCCTCCGGAGACGAACATGTTCACGATGACCCCCGTGAGCGCGACGGCCGCAATGAGGCTGACCGCTGCGGTTCGCAGCATGATCCCGGGCGTTTCCCCACGCCACTGCGACGGGGCGATCTCTCTCCGGAGCCTCCACAGGAAGATGACCAAACCGATCACCTGGAAAGGGGTGGCCAACATGAGCAATGGCTCGACGTCCAGAAGCAACCCGAGCATCCCGAAGAACCCGGCAAAGAACATCAGCAGCATCTGGACGACTCCTGCCTTCGCCTCGGCCACCTGGGGCGTCTCCGCGCCCCTGAGTCGCCACTCGATCACAGCGAGCATTGCCAAGACGACGTAGCCGGTTGTCATAGCCGCAGGGTGGGCATCCCCGAGGCGAGTCCCGGCCTCCCCGGCGACGACCTGGACATCGGCGAGCTGCAGTCCGAGGAGGACGCCGAGAATGGCTCCGATGAGAAGGAACAGGAGGGCGAGCACCATCCCGAGCTCCGCCACGTTCCAACGGGTCCCCCGCTTCTGGCTCAGACCCCACCAAAACATCCAGACGATGGCAACGAAGGCAAGCGTCCCGGTGATGGGCCGCTGAATGCTCTCGGTCGTGCCAAGAAGGTCGCCGGACCAGAACGCCAGGACATACAACGACATGGCCACGATGGAGAAGTTGGCGAGCGCTGCGGTGTTGGTCTCGCCGCGATCGAGCATCCAGATCGCCGCCCCGAAGACCGACAGAGTGATCCACCCCAGGGTCCCTGCGTGAACGTGGGTCAGCAGGGTGTTCCTGGGAGGCTCCCAAACGTCGATACCGTTGAGAATCCCGATGACCACGGTGATCACGAAGATGATCAACGCGGCACGGAACAAGTTGCGGACACCGGCCGGCACAGGCATTGGACTTCTCCTCCTCTGAACGACCGGATTATCGCAACTACACCACCCGCATGCGCCGGGAACCGGGCCTCAATCGCGATCGGTCACCAGGCGTCAAGGGTCACTCCAGCCCGAACCAAGGACCCCTGCCGAGCTCGGCCTCGGGGTGTTGTTCCGACAACAACCGGTGGCTGTCGGCAACTATGTGAACGTCGGATCCGAAGCGACCCTAGGTCCGGCCGAGTTGGACACCTCAAGCGCATACCAGCCAGCCAGAAGCGAGCAACTGCGTGCCTCCAGGCCACCACCTCTCAAGTTTCGGCACGACCGTTGTGGGGTAAGCGAGCAATCCGATGTCAGCCTCGGTTCTGTCGGAGTGGCTACTCCGGCTCTTACTCGCCGCGCTGCTCGGGGCCTTGGTCGGTGCCGAGCGGGAACTACGCGGACACCCGGCCGGAGTACGGACTCAAGCTCTCGTCGCCCTGGCAGCCGCACTCTTCACTGGTGTGGGGGGCTCAGCATTCTCCGGACCAGCCGCCGATCCAACCCGTGTCGCCGCCGGTGTGGCCACCGGAGTCGGCTTTCTCGGTGCGGGTGTGATCCTCCATTATCGGGGTAGTGTGCGCGGGCTGACGACCGCAGCAACGTTGTGGCTGAGCGCCGTCGTGGAAGAGCTGGATCTGGCCCCGGCCACGATCGTCGCCAACTCCATGGGTGGCCTCTGGTCACTGTGGACTGCGATAGACCATTCCGATGACGTAGGTCGTCTGGTCACTGTTGGGTGTCCCGCCACGATTCTCGGGACTTCGGCACCTCTACCGATGCGACTCGCGACAGTTCCTGTCGTGGGTGCGCTGCTTATGCGTCTGCTTCCGGACTCGCCAGAGCAGGTGGAGAAGGACCTGGCGATGACCAACGAGGACGTCTCGGACCTGCCGGAGCTGCGCGACCTCATGTTTGAGATGAGGCGGATCCCCGGATATGACGAGATGATCCGTTCTCTGCTCAGTGCTGCAGTGCACCTCGGCGGTGCCCGACCCGAGATCGCCCTGACCAGCGACCAGCTGGCCAAGATCGATCAACCCGTCCAGATGATCTGGGGCAATAACGACCCCTTCGGATCACCGCGAGTCGGTGAACGCGCCGTTGAGATTCTGCCCGACTCCGAGTTTCACGTCGTGTCTGGAGGGCACATGCCCTGGCTCGACGAGCCCGATGCGGTCGCTGACCACATTCAGACATTCCTGGAGGGCACCAGTTCATAAGCGCCAGGGGGTTGGGTCTCGCGAACAACAACCGCTGTCCGAAACGCCCTAACCGCTGAACGAACGACAACAAGAGGGAGGACCCATGACAAGAGCTATTCAGATTCTCACATTGAGTGCGGGGCGTGATCTCCATGGGTGAGACCAATAACCAGCCGTCGCAGATGTCCTCCCGTTTCGTCACTTGGCTGGGCAGGTTGATTGTTCGGATCAGACCGAGCATCGAGAAGCGACCCCCAGAATCCGCGGAACCCGGGAGTGACCCCGCTCTCGTCGATGTGGCTGTGGTCGGGGCTGGGATCTGTGGGGTGATCTTCGCCAGATATGCCACTACCGCCGGTCTCGACACACGCGTCGTGGAGAAACAGGACGATGTGGGCGGTTTGTGGAACCGCCTCCCCGCCTGGCAGGACATCCAGAACCGGGTCGAAGACTTTGCGGTGAACGGAATACGTCTCGACGGGGTGCGCCAGCCTCACGTTCAGCGGTATGTGCGGCGTTGGGTCGACAGGTTCGACCTCGAGCCATATATCGATCTAGGGACCGAAGTGCTGTCGGCTGCTTGGACCGGTGACTCCTGGCACCTGGAGACATCGAGGGGCGCTCTGAAGGCGCGGCACCTGATCGCCGCCACCGGTGTGCAGAACGACCCTTGGGTCCCTCCGGTGGATCGGATCGATGCGGAAGTGGAGGAGTTCCACTCTTCTCGACTCGCCGACCCGGAGGACCTAGCTGGTCGAATCGTCACCGTGGTTGGGGGTGGTGCTTCGTCCTGGGATCTTCTCGACCTGGCTATCGAACAAGGGGCGAGCGAGGTCCATTGGATACATCGTTCTCTCCGCTGGTTTCTACCCACGAGGACCCGCAAACAGGAGATGTGGCCGAACCTCCGTGAGCTCTCCCTGATCCAGAGCCTGACCGGTTCGTCGTCGAAGCTCTCACGCTTCCTCGGCTGGCTGCTCCGTCAGGAATACGAGACGTTCGACCTCGACGAGATCGAACCCGATGAGCCGTTCGACGTTCGCCACCACATGCTCATCCCGGGTCGTTTCGGGATGACCGAGAGCCTCGGTCAGATCGAGAGACACCGCGGAGAGATTCGGACAATCGAGGACCGCCGAGTCGTCCTCGACACCGGTGAGTCGTTCGAAACTGACGTCGTGTTGTGGGGGACCGGATTTCGGATGGACCTGAGCTACCTCGACCTTCCCGAGTACCGGGACATTGACCGACTCGAAGAGCTGTTTCCCCGACTCGGATCGCTGGTGCGATCCCGTGACTACCCCAACCTGTTCTTTGTCGGCATGACCCTCACGGACAGCACATCATCCACTCCCTTCTTTGCCGCGATCGAATCGAAGTCGATCGTCGCCCACATCCAAGGCCGATGCGTGATCCCCAGGGACAACGTCCCCCATCAGGTCAACCATTGGAACCTGTTTCGACTCTTCGCCGGCTTCGATGACCACAACTACAAGCCGCCCTGGTGGCGAATCAGCCACTTCTTCCGAGCCTTCTGGTACGCCGTTAGGCAACGCAAGACGGTCCGATTGTGATGGGGGCGGGGTCATGATCGAGATTCGAGTGGAACGCACGATCGACCGCCCGATCGACGTGGTCTTCGACCGGCTCGCCGCAGTGGACCACTACGACGATTGGCTCCCACCGTCGATGATCTTCGTCGACAGCCGGCTTTCGGAGGACGGCGCTCAGATTGGGCCCGGCACCGAGTTCTACGACTCCACCAGGTTCGGACAGCTCCTGGGCAAGATCACCGAATACGACCCGCCCACCAGGATCTCCTTCCTACAGCGTCTCCGGTGGGGTGGAGTGGATGTGTTCGAGTCGCGCCCGGCTTACACCCTCACATCGCGGAACGATCAGACCCACGTCGTCCACGAAGGTGTGGGCCGGTTCTTCGGGGTCTTCAGGGTTCTCGACCCTATAGGTCGTCTCATGGCAGACAGGGAGCGGAGCCGGGTCGTCGACGCCTTGAAACAGTCACTCGAAGGTTGATCGCACTCCACCCGAAAGAGACGGCACGGCCGTGGGAATCAGATCGGTCCCGTCTTCACCTTGGCCGCCTGTTTCAAGAAAGAGGACAACCTCAGGGGCTGCAGGGCCGTTGCGGAGTCGCGGGCCGCCTAATCGGGCCCAGGCGTCCGGCTGTGACAATGAAGTCATGGTGATTCTCAAAACAGTCGCGATCTTCCTGGCCGCGGTTGCCTTCGAACTCGGCGGGGCGTATGCCATCTGGCGTTGGCGAAGGCTCGACGGCCCGCTCTGGCTGGTGCTCGCCGGAACCGGGGCACTCTTCCTCTACGCCCTGGTGCAAACGTTTCAACCAGAGGTTTCTTTTGGTCGCCTCTATGCCGCCTATGCAGGAGTGTTCCTCATCGGAGCGATGACCTGGGTTGGCTGATCGACGGAAGCCGGCCCGACGCAGCTGACCTGATCGGTGCGGTCATTGTCCTCGTCGGTTCCAGTGTCGTGCTGTGGGGTAGAGAGATCTTGTAGCCGACCGTGTTTTAACTCCTGACTCGCCGGGTATAGACGGAATGAGGGTTCGGAAGGCTCGGGAGAGCTGGTTCGCCGGCTGAGACTGCGGTCTCCGCAGAATCCCAGTACCTGACCCGGATAATCCCGGCGCAGGGAGCGGCTTTGCGAGCCCTCGAACCGCGTCTGCTCTATGGACTTCCAGTCGATCCATCTGGTAGATAGCTGATCATGTTCAGGAACAGGTGGTGTCGGGTAAAGACCCGACACCATGTTTCAATCGATCGTGAATTCCGTATCCACGGCTGCGGCGCGGGCAGGCAAGGGAGCTCTGGCTGGGGTCCTGGCCACTGCCGCCATGACTGCGTCCTCGACGGCAGAGATGAAGCTGCGGGGACGGTCGGCCAGTGATGCGCCTTCGAAGGCTGCGGGCAGAGTGTTAGGCGTCCAGCCCAGGAACCCCGAAGGTGCTGCCCGGTTCGGCAACTTCGTTCACTGGAGCTACGGCACAGGCTGGGGAGCCGTCGGTGGCATTCTCCACGGCCCACTTGAACCGGCCGTAGCCACGCTGACCCATTTCGGTTCGGTCTGGGGCACAGAGGTAATGATGCTCCCTGCTCTCGACGTGGCACCACCACTGCCCGAATGGGGTGAGCGAGAAATCGCTATCGACATCTTCCATCACGCCGTATATGTCGTGGCGTTTGCCGCGGCATGGGCCCTCCTTCAGGCCAGCGACGACAGGCCGGCCTGGAAGAAGCTGTTCAGTTCGTGATGCGTTCGGCGGTCTGTCGAGTTGCACTCCTGACCCCGGCCAACCCTTCGCCGGTTCCGACCAGTTCACGAATCTT
>ERZ869936.909-NODE-909-length-24014-cov-32.369005_pt1 | contig 24014 bp, 13 predicted proteins | sample MGYA00520876_ERZ869936 | MGnify/ENA primary metagenome ERZ869936 (study PRJEB32218, sample SAMN09650985) | biofilter metagenome | isolation source: enrty point of leading RO module | place: Saudi Arabia: Thuwal, RO plant located on Red Sea | collected 2016-02-17 ...
ACGCCGCCCGGCCCCTTCGCAACGGTCCCGGCGGCACATCGAGCGATGACGGCGATTCTCGGCATTTCGGCGTTCTACCACGATTCGGCGGCCGCCCTGGTCGTCGATGGCGAGATCGTGGCCGCCGCCCAGGAAGAACGCTTCACGCGGAAGAAGCACGACTACAACTTCCCCACGCGGGCGGTCGACTATTGCCTCGAAGAAGCGGGGCTGACCCCGGCCGATCTCGACCTGGTCGGCTTCTACGACAAGCCGTTCCTGAAGTTCGAGCGGCTGCTGGAAACCTATCTCGCCTACGCCCCGGTCGGACTCCGTTCGTTTTTCATGGCGATGCCGCTCTGGTTCCGCCAGAAGCTGCACCTGCCGCGGGAGATGTCGCGAGCCCTGGGCAAACAGTACAAGAATCGCTTCGTCTTTACCGAACATCACGAGTCGCATGCGGCCAGTGCCTTTTTCCCCTCGCCCTTCGAAGAGGCGGCGATCCTCACGCTCGACGGTGTCGGCGAGTGGGCCACCGCCAGCTATGGCGTGGGGCGCGGCAACCGGATCGAGCTGACGCACGAGCTGCACTTCCCTCACTCGCTCGGGCTGCTCTACTCGGCGTTCACCTACTTCACCGGCTTTCGCGTGAACTCGGGCGAGTACAAGTTGATGGGCCTGGCCCCCTACGGCGAGCCGACGTACGTCGATCTGATCTACGACAAGCTGCTGGACGTCAAGGAAGACGGCTCGTTCCGCATGGACATGTCGTACTTCAACTACGGTCAGGGACTGACGATGACGTCGGCCAAGATGGACCAACTATTCGGCCGCCCGCCGCGCCGGCCCGAGGCCGACCTGACGCAACAAGACATGGACATCGCCGCCTCGATTCAGGTGGTGACCGAAGAGATCATGCTGCGGTGTGCCCGCCACGTGCAACAGGAGACGGGCATGAACCGGCTCGTGCTGGCCGGGGGCGTGGCCCTGAATTGTGTGGGCAACGGCCGCATTTTGCGGGAAGGACCGTTTGAAGAGATCTGGATTCAACCGGCGGCCGGCGATGCCGGGGGCGCCCTGGGCGTGGCCCTGTTCATCTGGCACCAATTGCTCGAGAAGCCGCGCTCGGTCGAGTCGCTCGACAGCCAACGGGGTTCGCTGCTGGGGCCGCGCTTTGGCGACGCCGAGGTCCGCCAGTTCTTCGACACCCAGGGCGCGCCGTATCACCACTTCACCACCGACAACGAGCTGTGCGACTACGTCAGTGGGCTGTTGGCGAATGAGAAGGTCGTCGGCTGGATGCAGGACCGCATGGAGTTCGGGCCCCGGGCCCTTGGCTCGCGGAGCATTTTGGGCGACGCCCGCAGCCGGCAGATGCAGTCGGTGATGAACCTGAAGATCAAGTTTCGCGAATCGTTTCGCCCGTTCGCCCCGTCGGTGCTGCAAGAACACGTTGACGAGTACTTCGAGATGCGACCGCAGGAGCCCAGCCCCTACATGCTGCTGGTGGCTCCGGTCCAGGAGTCAAAACGTTTGCCGCTAAACGGCGAGGATCAGACCCACCAGGGCATCGACAAGCTGAAGGTGATTCGCAGCGAGGTGCCGGCGATTACGCACGTCGACTACTCGGCCCGGGTGCAGACCGTCGATTCGCAGCGGCACGTCCGCTACCACAAGCTGATCAAGCAGTTCGCGGACAAGACAGGCTGCGCGGCGATCATCAACACCAGCTTCAACGTGCGCGGCGAGCCGATTGTCTGCACGCCGGAAGATGCGTACCGTTGTTTTATGGCGACCAACATGGACGTCCTGGTCGTGGAGAACTGTGTGCTGCTCAAAGACGAGCAACCCGACGCGGAAGAACACCAGGTCGAAGAGTATCTCGATCAGTTTGCGCTCGATTGATCCAGGCGGCCGAACGGCCACTTTGCGGAGTCTCGCCCGATGGGCATGATTGAAGTCAAACAGACGTTCAGCCGCCGCGAGCTGCTGTGGTTCGGCCCGCTGATGGCCCTGTTTGCGGGACTGCTGGGCTGGTTCGTGATGCGGCAGTTCGAGGCCGACCGGGTGGCCTACGGGCTGTGGGGTGCGGCGGGAGTGCTGATCGCCGTTTACTACGCCGTGCCCCGCTGGCAAGCAGCGATCTTCAAAGGCTGGATCTACGCGTTCATGCCGATCGGTTGGGTAGTCTCGCATGTCCTGCTGGCGATCATCTATTACTTGCTCCTCACGCCCATTGGGCTTCTAATGAAAGTTTGCGGATACGACCCCATGCAGCGGAAGTTCGACCGGACGGCCGAGTCCTATTGGATTCGCCGGGATACGGACCGAGATAAGTCGACGTACTTCAAACAGTACTAAGAATCGTCATTCAGAATCGTCGGGTGCCCACCATGACCGAAACCGAAGTCTCCCCCGTCGCCGAGTCCGAGAGCAACGAATTCGTGGATGCCGCACAGGAAGGTCAAATCGGTTTCTTCGCCGAGTTTGCCGACTTCCTGTTGCACAACAAGAAGTGGTGGATCACGCCGATCGTCGTCGTGTTGCTGGCCGTTGCTCTGTTGGTGATGCTGGCGGCAACGCCCGCGGCACCGTTCATATACACCATTTTCTAAACGCCTGCCCCCGCGTGGTGGCCCGCGTGGTGGAACATCGTGCCGAACTCCCGACATCCCTTGGCGAAGCTCTGGGCCCTCGCACGACTGCGAAGCACGGTCGCGATGGCGCTGTCCTTCGTCGTGGTGCTCGCTGCTGGCTGCTATTCTTCGCACGACCGCACGGGCGAGGTGGACGACTCGTCGGCGAGCGACGTGGCGGAGGCCCCCATCTCTTCGCAATTCACGACGGCCCGCGACCGCGAGCGACGGGCCGAGCGTGACGAGTTGCTCGACCCGAATCAGGACGGCTGGCAGACCGAGGCCTTCGCCGACCAGGCCACGAAACAACTCAAGCAACTCGGCAAGTGGATCGCGGCCGGCAAGAAGCTCAGCGCGAAGCGGCTGGCCAAGATCGCCGACGAGAAGTACCGCAGCCCGCCGCTCCGCCCTCGCGATCTGGAAGAGGTCTACTCAGGTCCGCTGCTTACCGTGCATCGTTCCGCTGGCTCGGCAGCGGCGGCGGCCGAAGCTGCCGCGGTTTCCGCTACGCAAGCCGACGCATCGGATACGGCGACCTACCACGGGCCCGACGGGTTCGCCCAGGCGCTGGCCGAACTCATGGCCGGCCTGGATGCGTCGGCCGATCCGCAGGTGGCCGTGAAGGTCGTCTTTGTGGACGTCGCCGACGGTGCCCATGGGACCACGATCTACTGGCAAGCGGCAGCGGAAACCGCCACGGGGCACGCCCAGCACACGGCCACCTGGCAGTGCAAGTGGACCGCCCCAGAGGCCGATCAGCCGCCGCGACTCCTCAATGTCCGCGTCGTCGAGTATGAAGAGACACGGCTCGACCGAGGCGAGCAAGGTAAGCTCTTCGCCGACTACACGGAGTCGGCCCTCGGGAATCAGGAGAGCTATCGCCGGCAGCTCCTCTTCGGCAACCATCATTGGGGATCGCTTCTCGATCGCACGCTCGGCCTTCGCCTGCGAGGACTGCGCGGGCTGGCGGTCGGCGATGTGAACGCCGACGGGCTCGATGACGTCTATGTCTGCGAGCCGGGGGGACTGCCCAACCTGCTGTACCTGCAAATGTCCGATGGCTCGTTTCGCGACGTGTCGCGGAGTGCGGGCGTCGACTTTCTCGACCCGGCCAGCAGCGCGCTGTTTGTCGATTTCGACAACGACGGCGATCAGGATCTCGTCGTGGCGTCGCCAACGGCGATCACGATTCTCTCGAACAACGGACAGGGCATCTTTGCGATCCGCACCTTGCTCGACGGGGGCGAAGCCTTTCAGCCGACGGCGGTGGATTACGACAGCGACGGCGACTTGGACCTCTACATCATCATGTACGAGCCGTTCGGGCATGAAGACACGGTCGTGGCGGGCGTGCCGATCGCCATTCCCTATCACGACGCCAACAACGGCAAGCCGAACGTCCTGTACCGCAATGACGGCAACTGGAAGTTCACCGACGTCACCAGCGAGGTAGGGCTTGACGAAAACAATCAGAAGTTCTCGCTGGCGGCGACCTGGGAAGACTTCGATCTCGACGGCGATCAAGACCTGTACGTCGCCAACGACTTCGGCCGCAACAACCTCTATCGCTTCGATAGCGAGACGGGCCGCTTCGACGACATCGCGGGCGACGCGGGCGTCGAAGATATGAGCACCGGCATGTCCGCCAGCTTTGGCGACTTCGATCGCGACGGCTGGCCCGACCTCTACGTGGCGAATATGTGGTCCTCCGCGGGCAATCGGATCACCTATCAGCGTCAGTTTCGCACGCCGGCCGAGAACGTGGTGAAGTCACAGTTTCAATACATGGCCCGTGGCAATTCGCTCTTTTCGAACGCGAAGGACGGCCGCTTTCGCGACCTCAGCCTGCCGGCCGGAGTGACCATGGGGCGCTGGGCCTGGGGATCGGTCTTCGCCGACCTGAACAACGACGGCTGGGAGGACATCCTGGTGGCCAACGGTTATGTCACCGGTTCCGACTCGGGCGATTTGTGAAGTTTCTTCTGGCGACAGGTGCTGTCGCGAAGCCCCGATACCGCAGCGGACGTGAATTCGCTGCCCGAGTTCTCGCGTGCTTTGGGTGATTTGGCCAAGCTGACCCGCATGGGCCAATCGTTCAGTGGCAACGAGCGCAACTGTGCCTACTTGAACCTGGGCCGCAACGCGGTGCGATTCGCCAACGTGTCGGCCGTCTCCGGGTTCGACTTTCCGCACGACGCCCGCGCCGTGGCTCTGGTCGACTGGGATCACGACGGCGACCTGGACGCCTGGCTCTCCAGCCGCACCGCCCCACGGGTGCGACTGTTGCGGAACGAGACCAACTCGGGCCACCATTACCTGAAGCTGCGGCTGGAGGGCCGCTCCTGCAATCGCGATGCGATCGGGGCCCGCGTCGAGGTGGTGCTCCACGATTCGTCCGACCTGAAGAACGTCAAGACGATGCGGGCCGGCGAGGGCTTTGCCACGCAGGCGAGCAAGTGGTTGCACTTTGGCCTCGGTTCGACGAGCGAGATTGCGAAGGTCATTGTGCATTGGCCCGGCGGCGAAGCGGAGACATTTTCGGGCGCTGCCGCCGACGGCTGGTATCACGCCGTGCAGGGAACCGGCGAGCTCGAGCCCTGGCAGCCGCCAGAGCGGGAGTTCCGTCTGGTCGCCGGACCGCCGCAGCTGCCCAAGAGCGCCGGCAAACTGCGATCCGTGCTGGCCTATCCGCCCCCCCTGCCCCGCTTGCGTTACGAATCACTCGACGGCCAGGAAATGAGCGTCGGCGGGCGACGTGAGCGGCCTTTGCTGATCAGCCTGTGGGCGAGCGACTGCAAGGCCTGCCTGGCGGAGCTGGCCGAACTGGGACAAGCGCGTGCTTCGCTGAAGGAGGCGGGTCTCGACCTGTTGGCACTCTGCGTCGACGGACTCGCCGACAATCAGGAGAAACCGCTCGACGCGTCCGGCGCCGCGCAGCTGCTCACGAGCAAGGGCTTCGCGGGTGCCGCCGGCATGGCAAACGTCGAGGTGCTGGACAAGATCTACCTGACCCTCGACGCCATCTACGTGCGCGACATTCCGCCCAGCACCCCGACCTCGCTACTGCTTGACCGCGACGGACGGTTGGCCGTCGTTTATCGGAGTCGCGTGGGCGTCGAGCAGTTGCTCGCGGACGTCGCCATGCTGGAGGAGTCCGGCGCCGACGCCCGGCTGTCGTCAGTGCCGTTGGCGGGCAGCTGGATGTTGTCGCGGTATCGCCAAGACAGCCACATGTCGCGGATCGCCTTTGCTCTCTCGGCGCAGGGTTACGAGGCCGACTCGGTCGGCTACCTGGAAGACAATCTAAACCTGGCGACCGACGATCCGCGCTACGTGCGTACGCTGATTTCGGTGGCCAACGCGCTCACGGAACAGGATCGCTACGCGGACGCGGAAGCCAAGTACCGAGAAGCCTTGAGCCTCGATCCCCAGGAAGTCGACGCGCGTGCGGGCCTGGCCAGGACGCTCGCCGCGCAAGAGAAGCACGAGGAGGCGATCGAACTGTATCGGGAGTTGATCGTCTTGCGGCCGAAGGACACCGACGCCCTGGTGCAGCTGGGAATCTCGCTGCAATTCATGAATCAGCCGGACGAGGCGCTTTCCTTGTACCAACGAGCTCTGGCGATCGATCCGGACCACGCCCGCGGAAATCTCTTTCTGGGCAAGTACCTTCGCTACAACCGCCGCCCCGCCGAAGCGGTCACGCGACTGCAGCGGGCCTTCGATGCGAATGTCGCAGATGCCGAGACGCGTTACGAACTGGGCATGGCGCTCGTGGAACTGGAACGCCTGGACGAGGGCCGCGAGCATCTTCTGGCGGCAGGTCGGAGTGAGGCGAGTTTGCTAGGGCGGATGAACAATCGGGCCTGGCAATTGGCCGCCGGCAGCGACTCGTCTGAGGCGATGCGTCGCGAGGCGGTGCTGCTTGCCGAAATCGTCGTCGAAGCAAGCGGCCAGGAGCGACCCGATTTGCTCGACACGCTTGCCGTGGCCTACGCCGCGGAATCGCGTTTTGACGACGCCGTGGCCACCGGCGAAAAGGCCCTCGCCCTGGCCGCCGCCAGCGATCGTGGCAAATGGCTGCTACCCGGCATCGAGGCGCGGCTGGAACTCTTCCGCCAGGCCAAGCCGTATCACGAAGCGCCGGCCGAGAACTAGCCGACGACGCACCGAGACGACGTACCAGATTGCCTCCGGCCCGCGGCCCCAATTGCCTGCGGCCCGCGGTATCGTCGGTAGGATCGTGGTTATACTGGTGTCGGAGGACCTGGGACGATGTCTGAAGTGACGAGTAGCGAACCCGCAGCCGCAGCCGACGGCGTTGAGGTCGTTCCGGTCGAGCAGCTCATCTCGCGGCATCTGCAGATTGGCTGGTGGTCGTTACTCGTCTTCTTGACGCTGGGAATCGGACTTGAAGCCCTGCACGGCTTCAAGATTCCCTGGTATCTGAACGTCGATGACACGCAAACCCGGCGGCTGATGTGGCGGCTGGCCCACGTGCATGGCGGCATGATTGCCCTGGTGCACATTGCCTTTGCCGCGACGCTTTACGTGGTCAAACTTCCCCCAAGCAACTGGCAATCGTGGGCCTCGGGCTGCCTGACCGCAGCCGGAATCATGATGCCGGTGGGCTTCTTTCTGGGCGGCGTCTGGTTCTACGGCGGCGACCCGGGCGAAGGGATTTTTCTGGTACCCCCGGGGGCGCTGCTGCTGTTCGCGGCCGTGGTGCTGACCGCCCGCGCGATCGCTGGAGTTTCGCCCCGCACGCTCGATCGATAGCGCGTGGCGGCACGTGGCGATACGCGATGCGACACGGCCCGCGGCGTCTCGCTCTGCCGCACTGCCTCTCGCGGCGCTACTCGTTGAGATACATCCGCCGATTGTCGCGATGGCGGAGCAGCCGGCCGGCGGCTTGGATATCGATCTGGCCGCGGGCGTCGATCAGCAGGGACTCCTCGCCATGGCGAACACCGTCGCGATACTGACGATTCCAGGCGTCGATGAGCCGCCCGGCCTGATGCTGTCGGACCGGCCGCGGGGCCATGAAGTCGACGCCTTCTCCCGCGGAGTCGGGCAGGCGACGCAGGGTTCGCTCGACGATAAATCGCGTCGAGTCGTACGGATCGTCGAGCAACTGGGCCAAAAACGGGGTCATCCACTCGGTCCCGGAAATCTTCTGAGCGGGTTGCCAACCCATCGTCCAGGCCGCCAGCGACCGCTGGGCCGCATCGCCGCGAAGCAACCACAACAGGGTCGCCGAGATGCGACGCTCGTCGTCGCTCAGCGGGGGCGGCTCGACGCCGTACCACGACTGCAGGTGGTCTGCCGTCCAGCCCAGGGACTTGTCGAGGTGACACTGATTGCAGGCATTCGGTCGTCCGGTGGGGGCCACACTGTGGGCCACGTCGGGACTGTCGATCTGATGGCTGCGAATCGCCTTGAGCAGTCCGTACGAGGTGTGGGGCATGTGGCAGTTGTAGCAGTTGCTGCCGCTCGAATCCGCCTGGTGATGGGTGTGTTCGACGAGCTGCTCCCGCATCGGCTCGTGGCACTGGTAACAGGCCTCGTTCGATCGCATGCCCTGCTTGAGCTGGTCGTCGGCCCACTCGTCGAGCGGCCGGGGGTCGTCGGCGTCGGGGTGCATTTCGTGGCAGCTCAAACACGACATCGTGCCGCGTTGGTAGCAGGGTGTCGCCACCAGGCCACTGAACTCGCGACCCGAGACGCGAACCATGCCGTCGGGCCAGAAGGTGTGGGCCAGTAGCGCCTCGGGATTGGCGGCCAGTCCCTCAAGCTTTTTCAGATTCTCCTCGTTCAAGACAAAGCGCGAAGGGTCGATGGTGCGCGTGGCCGCCAGATCGTCGCCGGGGCGATATTCAAAGCCGACCGTGTGCCAGCGATCCCATTGCTCGCCGCGCACCGGTGTAATCACCGAATGGCATTGTCCGCAGACCTGACTCGAACGCACGTGGTCGAGGCCTTCCGGGTTCACCACCGACTCGTCCGCCATCTCGCGTTGGTGGGCTGCATGGGTTTGCCGCGGACTGGAGTTCTCCGCGACGTGCGCGGCGCCCGGTCCGTGACACGCCTCGCACGAGATGCCAAATTCTACCGCATGCGTATCGGCAGGCTGCGGCTGGTAAATCCGCGGCTGTCCCCGCGTGGAGTGACACATGTAGCAGACGCGATTCCAGCGGCCGATCTCCAGCGGCTTCACTTCGCCGTGGGGCGAGGCGGGCGGTCGCAGGAAAGCCGCGCGGCGGAGAATCCAGCGAGGCGTGTCGTACTGCTGCTGGTCGATCAAATGGATGAAGGGCAGCATCCCCAGCTCGCGACCCTGGCCGCTGGCGTACCAATAGGCCTGGTAGTGGTGCGAGCCGGTGGTCATCACCACCGGATGGCGCGCCACGGGTCCGTCCGCGTGGGGATCGCGAATCTCCACGTGCAGTGCGTCGTCGGTCGAGGTGAGTCGAAACGTGCGGCCAACTTCATCGGTTAGTTGCGCCTCGTCAAAATCGCCGGCCACGATGTCGGGATGGGCCACCTGGGTCATGGTGCGATGGTACGAGGCGTACCAGGTCTCGTAATTGTCCAGATGACAGGCGCGACACGCCTGGGAAGAGACGTAGCCCTCGTCGAGGACCTCGATCGGTCGATTCACGATCGGCGGCGGTTGCGGCTCGTCACGCCAAACCCAGGCCAACGTGGCGGCGACCGCCAAGCCGACCACACCAACCAGGAGCGCGGTCGTCGCCCGCCCAGAATAACGCCACGCGAGGGGCAGCAGGGCCACCGTGAACAGCAGAGCGGCAACGGCGAGCTCGAACATGCGGCGGCTTTCCGTTCTGCGGCCGAGCCAGCGGCGAACTTTGGCGAGTGGGAAACGGACGAAGTGGTAGCTGGCCGCAGGATTCGCGAGCGAGCCTACTCTTCCAGAAACACGTCGCGATTGTTGCGGCGTCCGACCAGACGATCGAACGTCTTCTGATCGAGCGATCCGTCCTGCTCAAGGAGCGTCGTTGGATTCGGTTCGCGCTGCTGGCTCTCCCAAATCGCCCGTGCGGCCTGGCGAGCCGCCGCCCGCTGCGGCAAATCGCCGACGAAGTCGTATTCGAGTTGGGCAAAGCCAGCGATTTTGCCCAACGAACGATACGCCGTGCTCCGCACCACCGGATAGGGGTCCTCGAGCAACTGAGCCAACGCCGGCACCATCCAAGCGTCGCCCGAGATTTCTCGGGCCGGCTGCCAGCCCATGTTCCAGGAAATCACGGCCCGCTGTCCGGCGTCGCCGGAAAGTGCCCACAGCAGCGCAGCGGCGATGTTTTCCTGGTCCGACTGCAGCTCGGGCCGCTCGTGGCCGTAGCGCTCGTGAAGCTGATCGGCCGCCCAGCCGAGCGTCTTGTCGAGGTGACACAAGTTACAGGCGTTGCCGCGTCCCACGGGAGCGAGACTCTCCTCGATATGCGGACTGCTGATCGTGTGGCTCCGCATGGCCTTCATCACGCCCCAGGTGGTATGCGGCATGTGGCAGTTGTAGCAGCGGCTGCCGGTCGAGGCGGCCTCATGAAACGTGTGGGCCGTGAGCGCGGCCTCGTCGGCGTACTGCTGATGGCACTGGGTACACGCCTGATCGTTGTGCGGCCCCGGGCGATTGCTGTCCATGGTCAGCTTCAGTTGGTCGTTGGCCCACTCCTTGAGCGGACGCGAGTCGTCCCCGTGGGGGTGCATCTGGTGACACGACAGACAGGTCATCTGCTGAGACGCGTCCGCATGGTCGAAGCAAGGCGACGCCGCCAACCCGTTGTACTCACGACCGGAAACCCGCAACATGCCGTCGGCCCAATACTGCCGCTCTCCCGAGTCGACCGCACTGCGATGGGCAAACAGATCTTCGCCCGGCCGATAGGCAAAGCCGTGCTCCGTCCAGTGTTCGAAGTCCTCCTGAGTCTTGTAGTCCATCGTACCGTGACACGAACCGCACACTTGGGCCGAGCGAATGGGCGACAACTTGTCGGGATGGACGATCGCCATTTCCTTCACGCCTGCGGACATGTTCTGGACGTGTTGCCCGGCGGGTCCATGACACGCCTCGCAGGAAATACCGAATTCAGACACCTGCGTATCCATGTGGTGGCCGTCCTGAATTCGTGGCCGAGAGTGCGTTGCGTGGCAGCGGTTGCAGGTGATGTTCCAGGCCCCCGAGCGGGCAAAGAAGGCGTGATCGAAGTCGGGCGGGTGGAGAAACTGTGCGGCCAGCGGCATCCAGCGTCCGTCGTCGATGCGATAGAGGGCCGGGAAGACGTCGAGCACCCGCGTCTTGCCGCTGGGTAGCCAATAGGCCTGGAAGTGATGCGAACCCGTCGTCAACACAATCGGTTTGTCGTCGGGCGGTTCGTCGGGTTTGTTGACATCGTAAATCTTGACGCGAAACTCGTCGCCATCACGATAGAACGCGTACTTGAGATCGTGAATCTGGATTTCCGTGCCTTCGAAGTCGCCGACGACCGCCTCGGGGGTCGGCAGCTGCGTCATCGAACGATGATACGAAGCGTGCCAGGTGTCGTACTCGCGCTCGTGACATTCGCGACACGAACTCGAGCCGACGTAGCCGTCTGCGGGCACCACGATGGGGCGATTGCTGACGGGACTGGCCGCAACGCTGGTGGTCGCATCGCTCGGCTCGTCTCGACCGGTCGGCCAGATGCCCCAGGCAACGAGCGCCAGGCAGAGCAAGCAAGCCACGGCAATTGCGATTCGGCCGGCCATGAGCAACCCGGCGGGGGGGTGGTGACGTCAGCGAAGAAGATCGTAGCGGCGTGGCCGTAAACCAGGCGAGCCAGCTACTTTGAGACTTTCATTATAGCCGGCGATGGCGCAGACGTGAGCACTTTGCACCCGCGTCGAGCGACCAGACCGCCGACCAGCGCGCCGTTGGGCTCACCGCGATGTCTATTTCTCGCCCGCTGCCATGTCGAGGGAAGCCCCTTCGTCCTATTCCGCCTCGGTGGGCTCAGACGGGGCGGGCTCAGACGGGGCGGGCTCAGACGGGGCGGGTTCAGACGGGGCCGGCTCCGACGGGGTCGGATCCGACGGGGTGGGATCCGACTCAGCGGGCACTTGCTCAGCAGGTTCAGACGGGGCAGGCTCCGTTGCGGCTGCTTCGCCCGGCGTCGCACCGTTCGCCTCCGCATCGGCGGCGGTAGCGAGCACCTGGTCCCGAACGCGTTTGATCGGCTCGCGCCGCTCGGTGGGTGTCTGAAGGTAGTCGTAGCCGAAGTCGGCCAGCTTCAGGTCGAGCATCTTCTCCAGACTGAGTTGGGCAATTTTGCGATTCGCCAGCATCTCGTCATCGAGTCGGGCCAACAGATCATCGAGCGCCCAGCGGGCATCGGCTTCGGCCAGGGCCGCGGTGGCGGCCAAACGGGTGGGGGCATGGCGACCGCGCAGCCAGCCCAGGCCGACCTTGCCGTCGCGTTGCGGATAGTTCTCCGCGAGGCGGACCTCCGAAACAAACTCGCCGGCTTCCCCCTCGGCACCCGCTTCACCTGGGGCCGCCACGGCGACGGCCGTCGGGTACCACTTGCGCAGCTGGTCGAGCGTCCAGTCGATCGACTGATCGAGATGGCACAGATTGCACGCATTCACCTGATTCTGTTCGAGCATCCGCTTGTCGGTCGGGCTGGAGATCATATGCGTGCGGAGCACGCCGTGGCGGCCCTCCACGATCTTCGGCATGTGGCAATTCATGCAGCGGCTGCCGGCCGTATTCAATTCGTGATGCGTGTGCTCGCGGATGACGTTCTCGTTTTCGTACTCGGTGTGACACGCGACGCAGCGGGCGTCTTCCTGCTGAGGCGTGGCGGTCCAGGTCTGTGCCGAGTCGGCGTGCGGATCGTGACAGTGGATGCAGGTCAGCTGATTCTTCGGACCCAGATTGCTCCCGGCCGGGTGATAACAGCTACCGCGGTCGGCGTCGCTCGAAGCGGCGCCATGCCACGTCGAGGCACCGCTCGCAAAGCGAGGGCGAACGTCGCTGTGGCAGCGGGCGCACATGAAGTTCAGATTGGCGGCATTCTTACCCCAGGCAACCTCCGCCTCGGTGTTGAGGAGAACGGCGTAGGTGCTCGAAGCGAAGTAGCGCGTCGCCAACTTTTCCCCTTGACTGTGTTTGAGGCTGTGTTGGCGGCAACCGTAATGGCAGGCCTCGCAGGCGACGCCACGACTGATGGCCCCGTATCCCACGGGGACATTGTCCATTTCGGCGAGCAACGACTCAATCCGGCCGTCGGCGACATCGAGCAGCCTCTCAGCGGGATCGACGAGGTCGGGGCGATTGTCCTGCAAGTAGGGACCCAACAAGAAGGCCAGCTGACGCCGATCTTCATGCAGGCCGTGGTGGAGCATGCGTGACGTGCCACTGTCGGCAATCAACCAATCTCCAAAGAAGCGACTCGTGTGGCACACCCCACAAGCCTTGTTGAATCCCACGACGTAGCCGTTCTCATCAAACGGATCTGCCCGCTCCTGATCGGTCAACTCGACTGCCCCGCCCAGGGAGTGGACGGGCAGACTCCACTGCCCGCGTTTCAGGGAGTACTCGAAGGGCAAGTGAACATGTCCGTCCGGGTGCCGCGAAGGATGATCTTCCGGCTCAGGTCCTTCCAGCAGCGTCCCGGAATAGCCCTGGACCGACCTGCCGCCCACCGTGCCCGTGACCTTGTAGACGCGTGTGACGTCACCACGCTCCAGGCGCATCCGAAACTCTTCACGATCGTCAATGGTCTCTCGATAAAAGGTCGCCTTGCCACCGAGATAGTCGAGTGACGCGGTGGCCGAGAAGTCGCCTTTGACGGTCGTATCTTCGGGCTGGTGATTCGTGTGCCGATGATAGGTTCCGGCCCAGTCGCCGTAGATTTCTTCGTGACACGACTTGCAGTTGTCCGAACCGAAATAATCAACGGGCCGGATATTCTCATAGTTGCCAGGATTCAATCCGGTTCGAATCACGTCGGTCGGAATGACATCCCAGTACTTAATGACGAGCCGATCGGGTTTCATCGGATCGACGACGGAGAGGAAAGAGCGACCGTCGCGCTTGCCGTCGGCCTGCGCCACGGGTGCGGAGATGTCCCGGTTGAAGTACGAGTAGATCGAAGCGCCAATCATGGCCACACTGGCGACAAAGATCACCAGCGGAACTCCGGTCCGCTTGAGCCACGACTCCTCTGCGGCCGTCTCGGTGGCGTCCGTTGCTTCACGCTCCGCGGCGGCTTCCTCGGCCGCGTGTTCGTCCGCTCCGGGTCCGTTCTCCATGTCACTCCCTTTGGTCGGATCTCGCAAAGAAGTTCCCTGCGACGAGGACGGCCAGGAAGTGGCGTGCGGCCCGAAACTCGTCGCCGAAGTCTATGACAATTCCCATTTTAGGTGACCGTCAACGAGCCTGCAAGATTCGGGTTCGCTGGGGAGCTTGGAAGAAGTCCTTCTCTCGTGGCACGGCACCGGGGCGCTACCGATCGTCGTCGGCTTCGGCCGACGGCACTTCTCCGCGGGAATACGCGGACAAGGTGGCCCTTCGGACTTCGAGCTGGTCGACGGAGGTGTGCTCCATCGCTTCGACCTGCCGTTGGATCGCCTGCGCGAAATCGCCCAGCGCGGCATGCGCGGCAGCGAGGACCGCCAGCGCTTCGCCGTCTTTCCAGTTGGTCCTCTCACAGGCTTCCCGGGCGACGTCGAGCGCGCGCTGCGGATCGCGACAGTCCTCGGGGCAGCTCAACAGCAGCTTCGCCAGGGCAAGGTAGGCCCCCGCCATTCGCGGCTCGGCCTGAATGGCCCGTTCGTAGTCGACCAACGCACCGGCGAAGTCGGCGACGGCCTCGCGTGCTGACCCGCGCAACTCAAATAGCTCTCCGCTCCCCCCTGTGAGCACGATCACTTCGCTGAAGTCTCGAATCGCGGCCTCGCTATTCCCGCTGGCCTGATGCAGTTCGCCGCGAAATTGCAAGGTCGTAACCGGATTGCCGGCCAGCGCGATTGCCGCATCGAGATCGGCGAAGGCTTCCTGCAGCCTGCCCAAGCGGTAATAGGTTCGAGCCCGGCTCTCGTAGGCGAATGTCCAGCGACCGTCCGGCTTGCCGGCCCGCTCGAAGAGTTGTAGGGATTTCGAGAAGTCCGCCAACGCCTCCTCGAGCTTCCCCCAATTGAACAAACAAACGGCGCGGCTGTAATGCCGCATCGGATTGGTGGGCTCCAGTTCGATCGAGCGTTCGTGGTCGGCGAGTGCCTTGGCAAACTCGCCACGCGACTCGTAGGCACTGCCCCGGTTGTTGTAGGCGCGGGCATCGTCCTCGTTCTTGTCGATCACGTCGGTCCAGAGGCGAACCGGATCCCGCCAAACTTCGTTGCGGACGTACGTTGCCCGGGCCAGCAGCCCGAGCAGAACGACCCCGACGACCAGTTGCCACACCGGCTGCCGCAGAACGGCTCGCAGCAGCCAAGGCACGGCCAGACAGATTCCCACCAGCGGCAAGTAAAGTCGATGCTCGAAAGCCATCTCCAAGGGGACCACACTCGACTCGAGCGCCAGCTGCAAGAAAAACCACAGGATGGCAAACGAGACCAGCGGCACTCGCCGGGCCAACCCCAGCGCCGCCACGAAGAGCGTCGTTAGCGACAGGAAAGCAAGCAGGGTGGTGGGCGGATCGAGCAGCGACCGCGAAGTAGAAAAGTCGTGCAGCAAGTTGAGCCGGGATGGAAGCGGCCAGAAGACCAGACCGAGATAGAACAGCACCACGCGGAACTGGGTGAGCACACGCTGCCAGGGTGTGTAGTCGCGGACTTCGTAGCCGGGAAAGCGAAACCCCTGGAACGACATGTAGATGATGCCCGCCACAAGGCAAATCAGGACCGCAAAGCCAAGTAGGACTGCCGTGGTCAGAATAGGCCAGCGACGCGCGACCCCGCGTCCGGTAGGCTCCCGCAGGAAAAACCATTCGTACAGCGCCACCGCCAGCGGCAACGTGACGGCGATCTGCTTTGTTCCCAGTGCCAGCCCCCACAAGACGAGACCGCCCAGCCACCACGCGAGCTGCCGCCCGGTAGAGGGCGTCCGCCGGCCGGCCACATAGGCCAGCAGAGCCCCCAGGTAGAAGGTCACGGCCAGGCTCGTCATCCGCTGCACGAGATAGGTCACCGCCTGAATCTGTAAGGGATGCACGACGAACAGTCCCCCGGCAAGCAGTGCCAACCAGAAGATCGCGGGATCTTCCGCGTCCGTCTCTCTGGCGTTGTCACGGCGAAGCCACTGACGATAGGCCACCAGCGCCAGCAGACTCACCAACGCGCCGTTCATCACGTGGATGGTGATATTCACCAGGTGAAAACCACGCACGTCTTCCCCGAAGAGATAGTAATTCAGGGCGAAGCTGATGTAGGCAACCGGCCGCGTCGAGGATTGGCTGCGAAAGGCGACGTTGTAGAGCTGCTCGGGAGCGAATGTTTCCAGACGGACGAAGCGGTTTTGCTGAATGTTGCCGAGGTCGTCGAACGTGAACGGCACATCGAGCGTGTGTCCGTAACTGACGACCGCCAACAGGGTCAGCCCCGCGATCCCCAGCAGTCCCTGACCGATCGACAAACCGCATGTCGCTTTGAGCATGGTCGGACAGGCTCCGCAGGATCGCCGGCTGGGTTGGAACGTTCGGTCGGCATTGCAAGAACCCGACACGTCGACACGTTAGGGTTCCGCAACGTAATGCTGACCTTTTCGATAGAGCGCCAACCTCTCGCGAATCTCGCCGGCCAATTGCGGCTGTGTGTCTCCGATCAGCGATACCGCCCGCACGGCCGTTGCCACGGCCTCCTCGAATTGTCCATCGGCAGCATAGCATGCCGCCAGCGTGTCGAGTCGATGGGGCAGCGGTTCATCGTCGAGGGCATTGAGCTGCCGCGCCAGTTCGACGGCCAATCGCCCGTCACGAAACTGGAGGGCGGGACAGGTCGCCAACAACCAGGCGTAGTTGTTCAGGGCGTCGACGTCGGACGGTCGAATCTCCAGGACCGCCCGATAATGGCGAATCGCTTCGCCGTACTCCTGCTCGGCCGCAAGCAGATCGGCCAACAAACGAACGGCCGGGAGGTATTCCTGCTGGGTCGCGACGGTTTCTCGAAGCATTTCGATCGCGTTCTGGCGTCGCCCGGCCTGATCGTAGGCGACCGCCAGGTAGTAGCGATAATCGCCGTCACCGGGGGTTCGCCGCGCGGCGTTTTCCAGCGGCTCAATCGCCTCGTCCGGCTTGCCTTCGGCCAACAGGAGCCGACCGAGGGCGTGTTGGCCTCCGTGAAAATTCGGGGCGGCCGCCAGCGAGCGTTCCGTCCAACTCCGGGCCGCCGTCAGGTCTCCGGCCATCGTGTACGCGAGGCCGGCATACGCCGCGATGCCAAAGTGCTGGTTCCCGAGCTGGTACGTACGCGCGAAGTGCCGGGCCGCCTGGACGGCATCGATGTTGAACTTCAGCAGCACGAGTCCATACATCTCGTGCAGCAGGGGATCGTCCGGCGAGGCGGTCAACGCCGCTTCATACCGCCGCACGATTTCCTGGGACGATTCGCCCTCGGCTCGTTGTGCGGCCGCGGCGGCGATCGCCTGCTGGCGCGCGAGCTCCTGCTGGGCATCGAGTCTCTCAGGACTGAGGAACGGGGGGCGTTGCAAGCGGCGTTCGACCTCCGCCTCGACGAGCAGCGTGTTGTGCGCGGTCAACGCGAGCTCCGCGGCACAGTCTTCTTCGGCAAGCTCGCCCCCCTCGCGACGACCCTGGAGTACTCGCTCGGGAAGCTGGGCTTCTACGGCGGCGAGCATCGCGCGGGCGAGCTCGTAATTGCCGTGAAACGTAAAGTGAACGTGCTCGTAGAACAATTCTCGGCCGGGTACGCGGCCCTCGCTGGCCGCCGCCATTACCTCTTCGACGTCGACCAGGTGCACGTGCCCGGCGGATTCATCGGCGATTTCGCGAATGATCGCGTTGATGCGGCTGTCGGCTCGGAAACGGAGCGTGTCGGCGTCGCGGGCGCGTTCGTAGAGCGATCGAGCCTGGCCGTCGTCACCGGTCTTGGCTGCACAACGGGCCATGCGAAACAGCAGCTCGGCATGGTCGGGGTCGATCCGTTCCGCCTCGGCGTAGGCGGCCAGAGCGGCGGCCAACTCGCCGGCCGCCTCGAGTTGTCGACCTCGCTCATAGTGATTCCGCCACGTCTGCTGCGCGGACTCGCTCAGTCCCTCTCGATGCTGGGAAGCGAACGGAGCGTTGTCGCGAAGATTGACCGCGACGGTCGAGAGAATCAGCGGCACCTGGGCACGCCGCGCGGTCGCGCAAACGTCGCGCAGATTGGTGCGGAAGTGATCGTAAACGCCGACCAGCTTGGCGTCGTCGGCGCGAACCTGGCGGTCGAGAAACTCTTCCATGCCCATCCAGGTCCGCTCTTCCTCTTCACGGGCAGACAAGGCGTAGCCGATGTCTTCGGCCAGTTGGCCGATTTTCGTGGAGCCGACCCAGAGTTTAGCGCGGATGTAGGCGCCGTGGGCCGAGTAGGTCACCAAAGGGTTCGCGGCGCCATACGGCCCCACCACCTCGTTGTTGCCGAGGTAGACCAGAAACAAGTCGGGTTGGTGCGCGGCGATGTCCGCGGCAACTTCGCGGACGACGTGTGAATTCGTCGCCGTGATCGCGGTGTTGACCACTTCGAACGTCTGGCCCGGGTAGCGGTCGTGAAGCATGACCGACAGCACGCGGCTAAAGCCGTAGGCCCGTTCCGGATCGCCCTGGGCGGCACTGGCGCCAAGCACAAAAATCCGCACCGCGTCCGGCGCCTTGTGAACAGGGTAGCGGACGAAGAAGGCGGAGCGAGCCACGTCACGGGGAAAGAACCGCCAGCCGAAGCGGGGATTGTTGACGTAGTAGGGCTCGCCCTCGATCTCGCGCTCGATGAAGGCCGCCACCGAGTGGCCGTAGCCGACCAGCCAGAGACCTCCCTCGAGCAGCCCCAAGAACAGCGTCGGAACCAGGAATACGGCGAGCGCCCGAAACAACCATAGTCGTCGCCGCCGGGTGCGGCGAGCGGCGGCAGGGGGGGACGCTGGGCTGGCTTGGGCCTGCGGGGCCTCGGTCGTCATCTCGAAGGTCCTATCCGACGATCGGCCAATCCGATGTGGAGGAGACAGAGGTGCGTCGACAGACGCCGTGGTGCGGGTCGCGATGGTTGCCAACCCGCTGGCGCGTGAACTTCCGGCGGCTGATCACGATGTCGTTCGACATGCGGCGCGGCCGGCAAGCTGTCTGGTTCAATCGTAAATCGACCTCTGGAAGTCGGCAAGGGAAGCGGGCCGGCCGCTCGTCGCGGGCGAAAAAAAACGGGCGTACCAGCAAGTGGTACGCCCGTTGAGTTAATCAGGCTTTGTCGCTATCGACTACTTGCGAACGCGACGCACACCGAGGTAACCAAGGCCCAAGAGGCCGATACCCAGCATCGCGAAGCTGCTCGGCTCGGGAATCGGGGCCGTCGTCGTGCCAGCGTGGGCGGTGCCGGTCGACAGACGGAACGTGTCGACGTTGGCGCCGTTGTTGCCACCCCAGCGGGTGTCCAACCAGATCGAGCTACCGAGGTAGGTGAACGTCTGGGTGTGCGTCCAGAGCTGCCAGGTGCTGTTCGCGGCCGGGATCGTCTGCGAGACGGTCGTGCCGCTCAGACCGGTTGCCGAGAACTGCTTGATACCAAGCGTGACACCGGAGGTGCTGTTCTTGATGTACATGCAGCTGGTCAGCGTGTACTGGACACCCGTGGTCAAGCCACCAAAGGCGGCCGAAACCGCAGCGGTGACGTCCTGGAACAGGTTACCACCGGAAGGTCCGGGGAACCCGTTGCCAGCCGCATACCAAGCATTGGAGCCGGTGTGCGCGCCGCCCGGGTTACCAAACCACGAGGCACCGGTCGTCGACCAGTTCGCCGGAATACCCTGGCTGAAGCCGTAAGGAACGTCGTCCAGGTCGGCATTCGCGATGTTGACGGGTGCGGCATTCGCGAGACCAGCGATCAAGCAGATCGACAGAAACGCTGCCAAAAACTTCAAGCTCTTCATTTACGAATCTCCCAGAATCTAGGTGCGAAGTTGATTCCCACTTACCTATTTCCAATTTCAGTTCAAGGCAAACCACCGTGGTTTGCTGTCCTGAAGACCATGCCAACGTCCGCCGTTCTCCGTCTCATACTCTCCCTAGCGTAGTTGGAAGGGTCTGCCTGAGACGGGCGTTGGCAAAAGAAAATGGCCTCAACTGAAAGCGCAACGGTTTTCACCGTTTGCACTCTCAATTGAGACCACTACGCACTGGCAAACCCAGGTATTGAGTTTTGCAGGCGAAAAGCCTATTTCTCGCCCGCATGCTGTTTACAACCAGTAAACTAAACGCACGCGACCCAGATTGCAACGCTTTCGTCAAAATTTTTCGGAAAAACTTGGCCGGCTCCCCCAACTTGCCCGCAATTCGCCCACAAGGAATCACTCAACCCGAATGGACGCAACGACTTACAAGCGGGAGGTCCGGCAATCCCCTCGATTGAAGAGGATTGATGCCTTGCCCGTCGACGCGGGGAGAAGCCGCAACGTGTTGGCGGCCTGCCCCGAAGCCTGCGGGCACTCGTGAAGCACCAGGGTTCAATTGCGGCGAATCGCGGGGCAATTGCAGTTCGTTGGGCATTTGCGGTTGCCGCTATACTCGAAGCCTGTCCCAGCCATTGCGGCACGTGGCCCGGGGAACCTCTCCGATTCTGCCCGACCCCGATTCTGGCCCACGCGATCCGAGCGGCTCGGCCTGACGTCCTCTGGAGACGCCCTCATTGGTAGCCACGCCACGACGAACTCGCTGGCCGCTCTCCAATCGACAAGGCAGTGCGGTGTGCAAAAGAACGGGAGCGGACCGCGGTGACGCATGACCCCCTGGGGGCAAACGTGGGTGTTCTTCGACGCGTCTTCGCCTGGGCCGGCGATCCGCCAGACACGTCGCAAGGCAGCAAGGCTCAGGCCTTCGTCGTCATTCTGTTGACGCACCTGATGGCGCGGTCCTGGGTGGCCAGCTGGAAGGCCGATTCGTTTCACCTCGGTTACGCTCTGGCGGCCTGTCTCTTTGCGTCGTTCGGCCTCCTCTACGTGCTCGGGAAGCCAGGTGGCCCGACCCGTCGAGCGGCACTCTGGCTGGCCGCGGCGTTGCAGTGCGCGATTGTGGCCACGACCTTTCCCGAAGTGGCGAATCATCGCTACCTGGAGATGCTGTGCATTCTCTTCGTCGCTCTGTTCGAGATCGATCGAGCAGAGGACTGCCGCTCGCTGGTGGCAGCGTTGCGGTGGACGTTCGTCATCGTGTTGTTCCACACGGGGCTGCAGAAACTTCTCTACGGGACGTACTTCGACGGCCAGTTCCTGGCCTATGAAATCGCGGCGGAAGAGCGCTTCGCGGACTTCCTCAAGTATTTCATGTCAAGCGAAGAGTATGTCCGCGTGCGTGGCCTGGCAGGCCGCGACCCAGGCGCGGGTCCTTTCGCAGTGAGCTCGCCGGCTTTTCTGGTGATTTCCAATCTGGTCTGGATCCTCGAGCTGACGATCCCCGTCGCCCTGATGTGGCGGCCGACGCGCGCCTTGGCCGCGGTGGCGGCCATCGTCTTTACGTTTTCGCTGCAGCTGGGGGCCCGCGAGCTGATGTTCGGGCTTCTCTGCGCGAATCTGGGTCTGCTCTTTTTCCTTCGGCCCGTGAACCGGTTTTTCATCGTACCCCTGCTCGTGATCTACGCATTGCTGATTCTGGTCGCGGCGCAGCCCGACTGGCTTCCTCTTCCCGATCCGGAATTCAACTGACGCCCACTTCGCCCCCATCAGAACATTCGCTTCCACCCGTCTTCGCCCAAGGTCGCACCGTGACGCACGCCCGCAAGCAATCGATCGCCATCGCGATGTTATTGGCCCTGGCCATTTGGCCGCTGATTCACTTCGGGCTGGTGCAGCGGTTCGGCATCAGCCCCTGGAAGTTCGGGGGCTTCGCGATGTATTGCACGCCGAATCCGCTGTTGGAGATCACGATTTTTCGCAGCGACCACCAAGAGGTGCCGATTGTGCCGCAAAGCGCCCTGGCCAGGCAACATCGCCAGTACGGCGACGCCTGGGCAATTTGGAACGAACATCGCCCGCCGGAGGCGTTTTGGAACGCGCTCCGCGAGGCGGAGCCGCAGGGTGCCCCGTTCTTGGTGCTGGTTCGCGAGCGGCGGCTCGATCCGCGGACCGCTCGGATGGTGCAGCGGCGGCGGCGGTACTTCTGGCCCGCGGAGTGACCCGAGTGCGTCGCGACCGGGAACACGGTACGGCGGCTTGGCGTTCCGCATTACGTCGGCGGTGATGCTCGGCCTGCCGGCGGTGACGCTCGGCGATGTGAATCGGCGGCGTTGGTCGACCGGGTCGACGACGGCTATCATCGCATTCGTGCCCCGCGTACGTCTTCCGCGACGAGGCCAACGCCGACTCTGCGATTCGACAAGGCTCCACTACCCCCAGGATCGTTCCGTGCTCCGTCGCTGGTTGCTCCCTCGCTGGTTTCGTCAAACCGACCGTGGGCTGCTCGCCGTCGTGGCATCGGCCACGGTCGCCCGCCTGGCGTACTGGCTACTGCTGCAGAAGTCCCGCCTGGCGGGGCTGCAACGCGTCGATCAGAGTTACTACCGCGAGTGGGCCGAGCGGATCGCAGCCGGGGACTGGCTGGGCAGCGAAGTCTTCGAACAGGGACCGCTGTATGCATACCTGGTGGGAGGCCTGTTCCGGCTGGTTGGTCCGCGCGACGAGATCGTTCTGATACTGCAGCTCCTCGGCGGCGTGGCCACCTGCGGCCTGGTTTACGCCTGCAGCTGGCGTCTGTTCGACCGGGCGACGGCCGTCGTGGCCGGCCTGATCGCCGCGGTCTACGGGCCGTTTCTGTTCTACGACCTGATGCTGATGAAGTCGTTCCTCTCGCCGCTCTTGACGATGATGGCGCTGTGGGCCGCGCTCCGTTATGCGGACGCGTTGCAACTGCGGTGGATGGCCGTGTGCGGTCTGGCGATCGGGCTGGCCACCCTGGTGCGCGAGAATCACCTGCTCTTGCTGCTGCCGATGCTGGTCTGGATCGCGACTCGCCCGACGGCCGCCCCGCTGTCGCGACGGCACCAGCTCGCCGCGGCCGTGGTGCTCGGCCTTAGCTTTGCCACGATCGTACTGCCGGTGACGTGGCGGAACTGGGCGGTGGGCAAGGAGCTTGTCCTCGTGACCGCCGGCGGTGGCGAGGCGTTCTACATGGCCCAGGGCCCCTATGCCGCCGCCGTCTACAATCCGCCCCCGTTCATCACGGCCAAGAGCGGCCGGGAACACGAGGATTTTCGGATTGAGGCCCGGCGGCGGACCGGCCGCGACCTGACGCGTGGCGAGAGCTCACGGTACTGGTTCGGCGAGGGGTTGGCGGCCGTAGCGGACGATCCGCTCCGCGCGCTGCAATTGACCTGGGCCAAGCTGCTCGTCTTGCTCCGTGACGAGGAGATTCCGGACAACCAAAGCTACGCGGTGACGCGGGGCGAAGTGCCGCTGCTTTACGCGGTGCCGAGTTTCGGCTGGATCGTCGGGCTGGGCTGTGCGGGATTGATTCTGGCCTGCGGCGACGTGCGACGGTATCAGCTGCTGCTGGGGATGACGCTGATGCACGTTTTGAGCGTGATCCTGTTCTACAACTTCGGCCGTTTTCGGTTGGGGTTGATGCCGCTCTGGATTCTGCTGGCAGCCTCGGCAGCCACCTTCATTTGGAACCGCTTCCGCAGCGGGAAGTGGCGGACCGCCGAGCCGGCCGTGGTGCTAGTTGTCGTGGCCTTGGTCATGTCCGTGCTGGCCTTTGTGGGGCCGAGTGCCGCCCCAACGCTGGCCAAAGAGTCGGTCGATTTCGATCTGGCGGTGCGGGCGGGTGACTTGGACCGGGCCGAAGAGATCCTCCGCGAACAGCTCGGCCGCCTGACAAACGCCGCGGAGACGGAGGACCGCGCGACCGCCGACGCGGCGAATCGCGACGGGGCGGAGCCGGTGGCCGGCGAGCGGCAAGAAATCGACCCCCAAGCGCGGAAGGAGGCCACGCTGCGATTCCAGTTGGCAAAACTGCTGCTCGCGCGAGGTCGCGGGACCCTGGCGAAGCGGGAAGCCGAGGCGGCCCGGCAACTCGTGCCCAGCGACTTCGAGCCACCGCTGTGGTTGGGCCGTCTACTGCTTAGCGAAGGGCAGCTCGACGCTGCGGCGGAGAACTTCTCCCGGGCCATCGAGGCGAACCCGCGGGCGGCCGGGGCCCATGCCGGCTTGGC
>ERZ869936.910-NODE-910-length-23999-cov-5.605830_pt1 | contig 23999 bp, 22 predicted proteins | sample MGYA00520876_ERZ869936 | MGnify/ENA primary metagenome ERZ869936 (study PRJEB32218, sample SAMN09650985) | biofilter metagenome | isolation source: enrty point of leading RO module | place: Saudi Arabia: Thuwal, RO plant located on Red Sea | collected 2016-02-17 ...
CGAAAACTGGCTGGTGCGGTAAGCTCAGTGGCTGACCGAAAACCTCGTCGGAGAACAACATGCCGCTACCAAGGGCTAACGTGAGCAGGAGCGTCCCGGCCGCGATCATTCTGAACAACAGCTTTTCCATGGTGAGCAACGGGGGCAAGGCCTGCACGATTGGCGGGACATTGCCGGAATGAAGCCGGCGTTCGGCAAAGGCCATAAGCAGAACGTGCAGAGCGGCGATTGTGAACAAGCTGAACGAAACCAGCGAAATCAGCAGGTGCACCTTGAAGGCGAGAGAGCTCGTATCGATCAGTGGATGGGCAGCCGGAATAATGATAGGTAGTGCTGACAGCACGGCGGCTGCGGGCAAGACCAGCAGCTGAAGCGCCTCAAGCCGGTACACGAAGCTTCCGATCCAGTAGAAAAGCGCTGCGAGTGCGATGACCAGCGATACGGCGTTGCCCAGCCCGAGATAGAGTCCGTCGGGCCGGTGTATGGAGGAATATAGCAGCCAGCAGTGAAGGGTTAGCGGAACCGCAACCAGCAGGTGCAAGACCGGACTCGACGACGTTGCATCCGACCGGCGCAAGTGGGCGAGAGATCGCCACAGATAGGCGGCCAGCGCCGCATACCCCGTGCTGGTGAACAGATGCAGTAGAATCTTCGTCATTCTTCGGCGCTGCGCCGGGTTAGTCTACCCTATCGTTCAGTCATCGACATTGGAATCCGGGAATGCTTGACACGCTGACTGGCCGCCTTGCCTCGGTTGTAAAGACGCTGCGCGGGCACGCGCGCCTGACCGAGGCCAATATCCAGGACGCGGTTCGTGAGGTCAGGTTGGCCTTGCTCGAAGCGGACGTCGCGCTGCCGGTGGTCAAGGAGTTCATCGAGCGTGTCAGGAAGAGCGCGCTTGGGGAAGAGGTCATCGGCAACCTGACGCCGGGCCAAGCGCTGGTTGGTGTCGTCCATCGCGAGCTTGTTGCGCTGATGGGTGGCCACAATGCAGAACTTGCGCTTTCGGTGCGGCCCCCGGCGGTGATACTGATGGCCGGCCTGCAGGGTTCAGGTAAGACGACGACCAGTGGAAAGCTTGCCCGCTGGCTCAACGAACGGAAAAAGAAGGTTCTGTTGGCAAGCTGCGACGTCTACCGTCCTGCCGCCATCGACCAACTGAGAACGCTCGCTCGCCAGACCGCGGTCGAGTTTTTTCCTGCAGATCGCGGAGCGAAGCCTGAGGAGATCGCCGTCGCCGCACTGGATCATGCTCGCCGGCATTACTTCGACGTGCTGATCGTGGATACCGCAGGCAGGCTGGCCATCGATGAGGAGATGATGGCCGAGATCAGGACGCTGGAGTCGGTTCTCACACCAGCGGAGACGCTTTTCGTGGTGGACGCAATGCAGGGTCAGGATGCCGTTAATGTGGCAAAGGCGTTTTCTGATGCATTGCCGCTTACCGGAGTCGTGCTGACCAAGCTGGACGGGGATTCCCGGGGTGGCGCGGCACTGTCTGTCCGCCAGATGACAGGAAAGCCGATCAAGTTTGTCGGTACCGGCGAAAAGTCCAGCGGTCTCGAGCCCTTCTTTCCAGAGAGAATCGCGGCCAGAATCCTGGGCATGGGCGACGTGCTGTCGCTCGTAGAGGAAGCGCAGCGCAGCGTCGACCTCGATGAGGCGGAGAAGCTGGCCAGAAAGGTCAAGTCGGGCAAGGGCTTCGACCTTGCTGATTTTCGGATACAGATGCTTCAGATGAAGAAGATGGGCGGGCTGGGTGCGCTGCTGGACAAGCTGCCTGCCCAGCTTGCGCAGGCAGCCCAAGGATCTCAGGTCAGCGAAAAGACGATCGGCCGCACCATTGGAATCATCGATTCGATGACGGTAGAGGAGCGCATCAAGCCCGAGATGATCAAGGCGTCGCGCAAGCGGCGTATCGCGGCGGGTGCCGGCGTCAGCGTGCAGGAAGTCAATCGCCTGCTGGCGCAGTTCGAGCAGATGCAGAAAATGATGAAGATGGTGAAGAAGGGCGGCCTCCAGAAGCTGATGCGCGGCGGCAAGGGAATGTTGCCGGGCCTGCGGTGAGGAACAACCCGTGTTGCTAGAGAGTCTGAGTTCTGGAGTGAGTCGGATTACGGGATCGGAAGCATGCTAATGCGGTTTAAAACACTGATGGGTGCAGTTTTCCTCGCTTGCGTGTCGCTCGCCTTCGCCGTTGAACCTGACTACGAGCGGGAGAAGCGCTGGGCGGAGCAGATTCTGCCCGCAATCCTCGTTGGCGAGCCGGTCTGGATCGAGCAGGCTAACGGTCACAAGTTCCTTGGAATCTATACCGAGGCTGCCGAGCCCCGGGGGGCGGTCGTTCTGGGTCATGGGCGGGGCTGGAGTCCCGACTGGCAGCTCTACGGGACCCTGCGCATGAAGTTGGCCGACGCCGGCTACACAACCCTGGCGATTCAGCTTCCGGTACTAGGATCGGGCGCGAAAGTGGGCGATTACATCCCGACGTATCCGGATGCCGCCGAGCGCTATGACCTTGCCGCCAAGTTTCTGATGGCAAAGGGGTATAAGGATGTTGCCATCGTCTCGCACAGCCTTGGGGCGACGATGGCCAACCAATACCTGATTCGCAGCGACAGCACACCAGTGAAGGCTTGGGTCTTTATAAGCATTATCAATGGGTTGGAAGAAATGTTCCGGATCAAGATTCCAGTGCTGGACGTGTTCGGGAGCAAGGACTGGCCAATTACCCAAGTCGGCGCATATGAGCGTAAGCGCCAGATCGACAAGGTTCCGGGGTCGGATCAGGTCGTTATCGAGGATGCGCCCCATTTCTTCGAAGGCAAGGAAGACGAATTGGTCCAAGCCATTGTTCGGTTCCTGGATCAGCGCTTTAACGCCAACGCCAGCGCGGTTCGCCAGCAATGAGCCGGTAAACCTGGAGATCGCCGGTTTTGCCTTGCGCGGCCGCAAAAAAGCGGCGTAAAATCACGCGCTTCGCTTTTTGGGGTAGACAAATGGTTGTAATCAGGCTGGCGCGCGGTGGCGCCAAGAAACGTCCCTTCTACAACGTCGTGGTGACCGACTCGCGCAATGCGCGCGACGGCCGATTCATCGAGCGCGTTGGATTCTACGATCCAAAGGCACCCGAAGGACGGGAAAGCCTCCGCATGAACATGGAGCGCCTCGCCTATTGGCAGGGTCAGGGCGCGAAGCTCTCGGACACCGCGGCTCGCCTCGTCAAGCAGTTCGGTGGCGCGGCCAAGAACTGATCAGCTGATCGTCATGGGGCGCGTCAGCGCCCCCTTCGGAATCAAGGGTTGGATTCGGGTGCAGCCGTTCACTCAGAATGTTGACGGCTTGCTCGAATATGGTGAATGGTGGCTCGCAACCGGCGACGGCGGCCAGAGCTTCCGGGTGCTCGACGCGTCAGTGCACGGAACGCAGTTGTTGGCGCATCTCGATGGCATCCATGACCGAGAGGCCGCTCAGCAGCTAAAGCGACGGGATGTGTGCGTACCGAGGCACGCACTGCCCGCAGTGGCCGAGGGACAGCACTACTGGTCTGATCTTATTGGACTCGAGGTGGTGAATCTGGCAGGTGATAGCCTCGGACGGGTAAGCGGCATGCTGGAGACCGGCGCCAATCAGGTGATGGTGATTGGTGGCGGGGATAAGGAACGGCTGGTGCCGTTTGTCGGCGAGGTGATCAGAGAGGTCGACGTCGAAGAAGGCAGAATTTCTGTCGACTGGGACAAGGACTTCTGAGGTGCGGGATGAAGCACTTCGATGTGGTGACCCTGTTCCCGAGCATGTTCGACGCAGTTACGCAGTACGGGATTACGCAGCGTGCGCGAGATCGGGGCTACTTCGAGCTCGTCACGTGGAATCCGAGGGATTTCAGTTCGAATGCCTATCGCAGTGTCGATGATCGCCCGTATGGCGGCGGGCCCGGCATGGTGATGACAGCTGAACCGCTTCGGCGGGCGCTGCGCGCGGCAAAGGCAAGACAGCGCAGCACCGGACTTGCCGATAGCTTGACGGTGTACCTGTCGCCGCAAGGCAGGCGATTGGAGCAGGCAGGGGTCGAGGATCTTGCCGCGAAACAGGGGTTGGTGCTGCTTGCCGGACGCTATGAAGGTGTCGACGAGCGGTTGATAGAGACGGAAATCGACGAGGAAATTTCGATCGGAGACTATGTTCTGTCCGGTGGAGAGTTGCCGGCAATGGTCCTTATAGACGCGATCGTGAGAAGGATTCCGGGCGCAGTCAACGATTCCGAGTCGGTGGTTCAGGAGTCTTTCGCAAACGGGCTGCTGGACTGCCAGCACTACACGCGCCCGGAGAACTGGTTAGACCGGCCGGTTCCGGAGGTGCTGATGTCGGGGAATCACGCCGATATCCGTCGCTGGCGCCAGAAGCAGGCTCTGGGAAGAACGTGGTCGCGCAGGCCGGATCTGCTCGACCGGACAAAGCTGGACGCCGAGCAGGCGCAGCTGCTCGAAGAGTACAAGGCAGAGTTGAAAGAGAATCTGAAGTCAGGAGTGGACAAATGAATCTGATTGAGAAGATCGAGCAGGAAGAGATCGCGCGGCTCGGAAAGAACATTCCCGCGTTTGCGCCGGGAGACACGGTCATCGTCAGTGTGAACGTGGTCGAGGGGGACCGAAAGCGGATACAGGCCTACGAAGGTGTCGTGATTGCAAAGCGCAATCGCGGACTGAATTCCTCGTTTGTCGTCCGCAAAATCTCTTCTGGAGAAGGGGTCGAGCGCACATTTCAGACGTACTCGCCCCTGATTGCCGGGGTGGAGGTCAAGAGACGCGGTGACGTGCGCCGTGCAAAGCTTTATTACCTGCGCGAACGTTCCGGGAAATCGGCGCGCATCCGTGAAAAGCTCAGAACCGGAGATAAAGCTGTCAACGCGGAGGAGTGATCCGTCCGCCAGTACGGCAATAACCGAAGGGCGGCGAATAATTGCCGCCCTCTCCCCTTCTTAGGCGAGCCGGGAACGGTCGTCCAGCATTACCTGCTGGACAAAGCTTTGCAGTAGCAGCGCCTCGGTCGAACGCATGCCCTCGAAGCGCAAGCCGTGCCGGTAGACATCCGTGCCTGCCCTGCCATCCTCCACCTTGCGACAGCTTTGCACGACGGCGTCCGCCGAAAGCCTGACCTCGTAACCTGCGGGCGCCAAAGTAAAGCGAAAGAACAAGCGCAACTTCTCGCCGTCGCCCCCGAATGCCTGGTCGCTGTCGAACTGGGCGCCGGTCACGCTCAGATCCGACAGCACGCCCGCCCTCGGCGTGCCTTCTGGATCCCGGGCGGCGTTGAGTGCCGTCGCCGGCAAGTCCGCCCGCACCCTGAACGCGCCTCGGATGGGAACGCGCCTGACCTGTCCGGGATAAGCAAGATGCAGATATGCAAACGGGCTGCGAGAGCTTCGAATGACGGTGCTCTCGAAGGCAAAAGCGTCCCGTCCGGAGAATGCCCGCACCAGGACCCGATCGCCTTCCATAACGGCAATGGGTGAATCTCCCCGGACAGGGGTGCTCACGAGCACGCTGACTGCTCCGACGTATCCGATCAACGTCGTGAAGTAACGAGGCCGGCCTGGGTCGCCGACCATCTCCAGCTGGACGCGGTCGCCGACCTGCAGCTGAATATCCTCAAATCCGCAGTGCGCCGCAGCAGTTGAGCCCCCGGTCATTTACAGATCCATCCCAAAGGTCATACTCGAACGGGCGAAAGTATAGGCCTGTTGACGGCAGGGCGGGTTGACCGCCTTGCTACAATGCGGCCGCAGGCGACCGATGCAGCGACTGACGTCAGTACACGGTCGATTAGTGAACAAAAAACCTGGGGAGGCCGTTCGCAATGGATGCACGCTCGATCCGCCCGGCAGCAGCGCTGTGCCTGTCGATCGCGCTGCTCATACTGTCCGGTTGCGGCGAAAGGCAGAAGATGCTCTCGATCGCTTCCGGGGGGACCGGCGGCGTGTACTACCCCCTTGCCGGAGGGCTGGCGAATCTCCTGTCGGCAAGAATGCCGGGATACCAGGTGACTGCCGAAGTGACGGGCGGTTCTGTCGACAACCTCAAGCTGGTTGGGTCGCGCAGGTCAGATATCGGTTTCACAATGGTTGATGCGGCCTGGGACGCGCTCAATGGTCGCGAACGGTTTGCCGCCGATCCGCAGGCAATCAGCACTCTTGCTGTCCTGTATCCGAACCGAATGCATGTCGTGACAGTCGAGTCCACCGGGATTCGGACAATGGCTCAACTAGCAGGCCAGCGCGTTTCGGTGGGCTCTCCCGGCAGTGCAACCGAGGTGATGGCGCTGAGGGTGCTCGAAGCGTACGGGCTTCTGGACTCGGTCGAGCGTGCCCGATTGTCCGTCAGCGAGTCCGTCAATGCTATCAAGGACGGAAAAATATCCGCATTCTTTTGGGCGGGGGGATTGCCGACGGCAGCAATCACCGACCTGGCGGCAACGCCCGGGGTTAACCTTCGTTTGATTGATCATGCCGACGCGGTGACCTCGATGAATGCGAAGTATGGCCCACTGTATTCCGAGGGGCGAATCGGCAGGGAGGTCTATTCCGGCCTTGAGCATGATGCGCGCAATGCCAATGTCTGGAACATCATTATTGTCAGCTCGGAACTGGACGAGGCGGTGGCGTACGAGGTGACACGTAATCTGTTCGAGAATCGAGACGCGCTTGTCGCGGTGCACCGGGAGGCGGAGCAGATCACGCTCGAAAACCAGTCCGGCAAATTCACGCCGATTCCTTTTCACCCGGGAGCCGTCCGTTACTTCCGCGAAAGGGGTGTCGATGTCGAATAGTCGCTTTCGGCGACTCGACAGGCAATGAGCGAAACGGCCCCTGCTGCTAGGCGACTTCTCGACGAGGAGGAGGGCTCGATTGGCGGTCTGGGCGGGGCGGCCCGGATCGTGGTCTATGCGCTGGCCGTCGTCACTTCGCTCTTTCACCTGTATGCGGCCTATGAAGTCGTTCCGGCACCAGTCCTCCGAACAATTCACGTCGCTCTCGTGCTCGGGCTCTGCTTTCTTAGTTTTCCCGCCTCGAGAGGCCTGACGACGCGGATCGGGTGGTGGGATTGGCTGCTTTGCGGGGTGAGTTTTGCAACCGCGGCCTACCTGGTGATCGGCGGAGATGCGCTGTATGACCGCGCGACAGTGCCGAATACCACCGATCTTGTTGTCGGGGCCGTCGTCCTTGCGCTCGTGCTCGAGGCAGTGCGTCGCGCGTCCGGCTGGATCATGCCGTTGGTCGTGTGCCTGTTTCTCGCCTATGCGGCACTGGGCGCTTACCTGCCGCCCCCGTGGGCGCACCGGGGCTATTCACTTGATCGCATCGTTGGCCACATGGTGATGACGCTGGAGGGCGTTTATGGGTCTGCGGTCGATGTTTCCTCCACGCTTATCATTCTGTTCACCATCTTCGGGTCTTTTCTGGCGACGTCAGGCGCCGGAAGGTTCTTCATCGATTTTTCGATCTCGGCCATGGGTCGATCGCGGAACTCGGCCGCGCGCAGCGTCGTGCTGTCCTCGTTTCTCCTGGGGGGGGCCTCCGGCAGCGGCGTCGCGACCACGGTGACAATCGGGTCGGTTGCTCATCCGATGCTGGCAAAGGCGGGCTACCCGAAGGAGGCGGCAGGCGGGTTGCTGGCGGCGGGCGGACTTGGCGCCATTCTTTGCCCGCCTATTCTGGGCGCCGCGGCATTTCTGATCGCCGAGTTCTTGAAGATTCCGTACCTGGATGTGCTCAAGATGGCGGCGGTACCCGCTTGCCTTTACTACCTGTCGCTATTCCTGATGGTTCACTTCGATGCCCGACGCTTCGGCGTGGGGGCGCCGCAGGCGGCGGCCGCGGGCAGCGCGCTGTCCCTGCTTTTAACTAAGGGATACTTCTTTCTCCCGCTGATTGCCGTGGTCGTTTTTCTGGTGGCGGGCACCTCGCCGATCATGGCCGTGTTCTGGGCAATTGCAGTTGCGTTCGGCGTGAGTTTCCTGGGTCGGGGGTCGCGGCTTGGGCCGGGACGCCTCGCCCAGGCGCTGGCGCACGGATCGACCAATGTCGTCAACGTGGCGGCCACATGCGCAGCCGCAGGCATCATCGTCGGCGTTGTCACATTGACTGGGCTCGGCCTCAAGTTCTCGTCGATCGTGGTTGGCTATGCGGGAGGAAGTCTGCTCCTGACGGCGCTGTTCACCGGGCTGGTGGTATGGGTCGTCGGTCTGGCGGTGCCGGTCACTGCGTCATACATTATTTGCGCCGTCATCGCCGCCCCGGCGCTGACGGCGGTAGGCGCGCCGGACTATGCCGCCCATATGTTCATTTTCTATTACGCAGTATTGTCGGAGGTATCGCCGCCGACCGCGCTTTCACCCTTCGCAGCGGCGGCAATTACCGGTGGAGACCCCTATCGCACGACTCTGCAAAGCTGGAAGTACACGCTTCCCGCGTTCGTCCTGCCCTTCATGTTTGTGCTCGATCCTGCAGGCAGCGGATACCTGCTCAAGGGCGATACGGAGATCGTGCTGCTGACGATCGCATCAGGCGCGGTTGGCGTGGCGGCACTCGCCGCCGGCGTGCAGAACTGGCTGACCGTCCGGACCAACCGCGTCGAGCGCACGTTGCTGCTGTGCGCGGGGGTTCTGCTGACCTATCCGGGCACTTTGTCGGACGCGGTCGGAGCCGTGCTGTTGATTGCCGCGCTTGCGTTACACCGGTTGCGCAGAGGATGATCGCGACGGGACGAATAAATAGCCGGGACCCTTGTCGCCATGCGAATCTTGCTCTCTGACGCAATCGCAGCACGAAGGCGGAGGCTCGTGTGGTAGCACGGAGTCACGCGACCGGCGCAGGGGCGAGGCAGGTGCTCCTCGACGAATTCTGCGACGCCCTGTGGCTGGAGGACGGGTTGTCGCGCAACACGCTGGAGAGCTATCGACGCGACCTGCGGCTGTTCGCCGACTGGTTGTGCAGGTCGCGGTCGAAGGATCTGCTCAAGGCAGAGAAAGCCGATCTGCTCGATTACCTGGCAGTGCAGTTCGAGCGGCGCGTGAAGCCGCGCTCTGCAGCGCGATTGCTTTCCAGTCTGAAGCGGTTTTACCGGTTTATGGCCCGGGAGGGCCGGCTGAACGGCGACCCGTCGCTTGAGATCGAGGCGCCCCGGCTGCCCAGAAGTATCCCTAAGAGTCTGACCGAGGCCGACGTAGAAAACCTGCTCAATGTACCGGACACGCAAAGCGCGCTGGGCTTGCGCGACCGCGCAATGCTCGAGACCCTGTATGCCTGTGGCCTGCGCGTCTCGGAACTTGTGGGACTCAGGCACTCGCAGGTCAATCAGCAAGCCGGCGTGCTAAAGGTGATGGGAAAGGGCTCAAAGGAGCGCCTGGTGCCGCTTGGAGAGCAAGCGCTGGAGTGGATTCGGAGGTACACGGCGTCCGCCCGTCCTGCGCTGCTTGCCGGCCGCAGTTCGGAGATGCTTTACGTGACCGCTCGGGGCACAGCGATGACGCGCCAGGCTTTCTGGGCCCTCATAAAACGTCACGCCGCCGCCGCGGGCATTCGTGCCGCGATTTCGCCGCACACGCTGCGACATGCATTCGCGACTCACCTGATCAACCATGGGGCCGACCTGCGTTCTGTCCAGATGCTACTGGGGCACGCGGATATCAGCACCACGCAGATCTATACCCACGTGGCGCGTGAGCGCCTCAAACAGCTGCATTCTGCACATCACCCGAGGGGATAGAGACAGCGCATGCCGGGCGCCACGCTGATTGTTCTTGTCGCCTACCTTATAGGCTCGATCTCGTTCGCGGTCATGGTCAGTCGGGCGATGGGACTCCCAGATCCGCATACCTATGGTTCCGGCAATCCGGGGGCAACCAACGTGCTTAGAACCGGCAGCCGCAAGGCGGCCGCACTGACGCTGCTGGGCGATACCCTGAAAGGCGTGATCGCGGTGGTCTTTGCGCAGTGGGCGATTGGGCCGGCGCAGGCGCCGGCGGGCGTTGTTGCGCTCGCTGCGCTTGCCGTGTTTGTCGGACATCTCTTCCCGGTATTCTTCGGCTTCAGGGGTGGCAAAGGCGTGGCAACCGCTGCCGGCATCTTGTTCGCTCTTGACTGGCGGCTGGGCGCCGTGACGCTTGGTATCTGGATCATGGTGGCGGTGGCTACACGCTTCTCGTCTTTGGCGGCCATCACCGCCGCCATTGCTGCACCGCTGGGTGCATGGCTTCTGATGGACCGTGTTTTCGACGCGGCGTGCGTGCTGGCTATTGCGCTGCTGCTGGTGATGCGCCACGCTGCCAACATCCGGAAGCTGCTGGCGGGTACCGAAAGTCGACTTCAGTTCAAGCGCTGATCAAGAGCGGGAAGTTGGTCCAGATCCCAACGCGGACGCACTGAGAACTCGGCCCGCGGCGCAGGCGAAACAGCGCGCAAGCGCCGGGCGCCGGCAAACGCAATCATGGCGCCATTGTCGGTGCACAGGTCCAGCGGAGGATAAAACACCTCGAGCTGCCCGTCGGCCGCAATGTCGCGCATGCGTGCGCGCAGCAGCGTATTGGCCCCGACACCGCCTGCAATGACCAGTTGCCGCAGCCGCGTTGCCTTCATGGCCAGCCGCGCCTTCGCGACTAACACGTCAACGACTGCAGCCTGAAAACTGGCGGCAAGATCGCGCAGGGTCGCGGAATCCAGCGCTAGCCGGTGCTTGAGCGTCAGCACCGCGGTCTTCAGCCCGCTGAAGCTGAAATTGAGGTCCCCGCTGCCGAGCATCGGTCTTGGCAAAGTGAATCGGTTCGGGTCGCCGCCCTCTGACAGCCGGGCAAGCGCCGGTCCGCCTGGGTATGGGAGGCCAAGTAGCTTGGCAGTTTTGTCGAATGCTTCGCCGGCCGCGTCGTCCAGGGTATCGCCCAGCAGGGTGTACTGCCCCACCCCGTCGACCCGCATGAGTTGAGTGTGACCGCCGGACACGAGTAACGCGACAAACGGAAACTCGGGGGCCGGGTCCGCCATCAAGGGCGACAGCAGGTGCCCCTCGAGGTGGTGAATACTAACTACAGGTATCTCCAGCGCGTAGGCCATCGAGTGGGCGACCGCTGCGCCTACCAGCAACGCCCCGGCGAGCCCTGGGCCCTCGGTGACTGCTATACCATCCAAGTCCTTGAGACCACGCTGATGTTTTTGCAGTAACTCTTTGATTAATGGAATCAAACGTCGGATGTGATCGCGTGAGGCAAGCTCCGGCACCACGCCACCGTACTCGGCATGAAGAGCGACCTGGGAGTAAATGTCATGACCCAGCAGCCCTGTCCGTTCGTCGAACAGGGCGACTCCCGTCTCATCGCACGATGTTTCTATTCCGAGTACCAGCATTGGGTAAAGGCGGCGGCGACGGCAAGAACGGAACGCCTCGCAGCGCCGCTTTCGGTTTGCAAATCAGTCGACTGTTGCTAGAATGCGCGGCTTTCCCGCCGGGTCAAGCCCGCTGGGCCAAAGGATTGCTGGGAGCCACATGCCGACCATTCGCGTAAAAGAAAACGAGCCGTTTGAAGTGGCGCTGCGCCGTTTCAAGCGGACTGTCGAGAAAACCGGGCTGCTCACCGAGCTGCGAGCCCGCGAATACTACGAGAAGCCGACTGCCGAACGCAAACGCAAGCTTGCCGCCGCGATCAAGCGCCACCACAAGCGGCTGCGTAGTCAGGTGCTTCCTCCCAAGATGTACTGACCTGGCGCCATTCGCGCACGGCACCGCGACGGTGGATGGCCGCAAGGCCATTCACCGTTTTGCTTTTCTGGACAAGGCCCGACCATGAAGCTCAAGGCGAGAATCAGTGAGGATGTCAAGGCGGCAATGAAGGCGCGCGAAACCGCCAGACTTGGCGCGCTGCGGCTGGCTACAGCCGCAATCAAGCAGCGAGAGGTTGACGAGCGCAGAGAGCTCGAGGACGCAGATGTACTCGCGGTGCTGGAGAAGATGATCAAGCAGCGGCGCGAATCGGTCAGTCAATATCAGAAGGCCGGTCGTCAAGACCTGGTGGATGCCGAGCAGTTCGAGATCGAGGTGCTGCAGACCTATCTTCCCAAAGCCATGACGGACGGCGAACTCGCGCAAGAGGTAAGCGAGGCGCTTGCGCGCCTCGGTGCACGGGGGCCGGCGGATATGGGGCGGGTGATGGCCGATCTGCGGCCCCGGGTGACGGGGCGCGCTGATATGGCTCGCGTTTCGGCGATGGTAAAGGAACGATTGGCTGGCTAGAGGCGCCTGAAACCGTCTAAGTTATTAATTTATATATGGTAAGGCAGGTATTGGCGGACCGTCTGGGGTCTGCTGCCGGGTAACCTCACCTATAATTGGCTGGAAGCGCTGCCCTCGATTCCGCCCCTGCCCAGACCCGAGCATGATTCCTCAATCCTTTATCCAGGAACTCCTTGCGCGGATCGACATTGTTGACGTAATCGAAGGCAGCGTGCAGCTCAAGCGCGGCGGCGCCAACTACTTGGCACGCTGTCCGTTCCACAACGAGAAGTCCCCGTCGTTCACCGTCAGCCCGGCCAAGCAGTTCTATCACTGCTTCGGCTGTGGCGCGCACGGCACCGCGATCAGCTTTCTGATGGAGTACCACGGCATGGGCTTCATCGACGCGGTGAAGGACCTTGCCGCGCGCGCCGGCATGACCGTACCGGAGCCCGCCAGGCGTGACCCCGCGGCGCATGAAGCCACGGAGGACCTCACGGGGGCGCTAGACCGGGCTGCCCGCTTCTTCAGGGGGCAGCTGAAGAGATCAGCCCGCGCGATCGATTACCTCAAGGGGCGGGGCCTGACCGGAGAAATTGCCGGGCGTTATGGACTTGGCTATGCCCCCGAGGGCTGGCAGAGCCTGGAGGCCGAGTTTAACGACTACCCGCAGAACAAGGCGCTACTCAGTGCAGGACTGGTGATCGACAGCCCAGAAGGCCGGCGCTACGACCGCTTCCGGGACCGCATCATGTTTCCGATCGTTGGTCAGCGCGGCAGCGTAATTGGATTTGGCGGGCGGGTCATCGGGGAGGGCGAGCCTAAGTACCTGAATTCGCCGGAAACCCCGGTGTTCGAGAAGGGGCGGGAGTTGTACGGGTTGTATCAGGCGCGTCGCGCAATACGCGAGGCGGACAGGATTCTGGTGGTCGAAGGGTACATGGACGTCGTCGCTCTCGCCCAGTTCGGCATTGAGTACGCTGTGGCGACCCTGGGCACCGCGACCACCCCTTGGCAGATCCAGAAGCTGCTGCGGCAGACAGACACCGTGGTATTCGCATTCGACGGCGACGAGGCCGGCCGGCGAGCCGCCTGGCGGGCAATGGAAAACAGCCTTGCACAGTTCGTGGACGGCAAGGCGATCAGATTCCTCTTCCTGCCGGAAGGCGACGATCCGGACAGCTTCATTCGTCAGCAGGGCGCAGAAGCGTTTGAGCGGGCCGTGGCCAAGGCCCAGCCGCTGTCAGAGTTTCTGATCCGGGAACTGGCGCGACGGATCGACCTTGAATCGGCCGAGGGCAAGGCGAGGTTTCTGCAGGAGGCGAAAGGCCTTGTCAAACAGGTGACTGCGCCGATGTTTTCTCTCGTACTGCGGAAAGAAGTCGCCGGGGTGGTCGGGATATCGGTGGCTGAACTCAACCACCGGTACCAGATCAAAGGAAGTGCTAAAGCCGCCTCCGCAAAGCCTGTGCCCCGGGAGGGCCCGCGGGTCCTGAGAAAACTGCTCGGACTGCTGTGGATGCGCCCGGATGCCGCCTCGCTCATCGAACCGACAGAAGCTCACCGTCTTGGGAGTTTTGCCGGTCGCGTATCCTCCGGGCATGAATGGGAATTCCTGCTGGCACTGCTCGATTTGGGCCGGTTGCCCGTTGTCCCGCGGAATATTGCTGAGCACTTCCGGGGATCGCCGTTCGAGGACATTTCCCAGCAAGTCGAAGCAGATTGCCTGCGCTGGGAACTGCTCGATGATCAGGGCTTCGACGCGGAATTCATGGGCGCCTGGCGTCGCCTGCTCGGACAGCTGGAGGCGGGCAGGTATGAGGCGCTGCTGCGCAAGGCGGCGCTTACCGCCGAGGAGAAAGCGGAGCTGCTTCGGCTGCAACGGCGTCAGGTGGAACTGAAAAATCTTGATGGTGCCTTGATCGCAGGCGGTGCACAGGCCGACCCGGTATAATGCGCGGTTCGTTTTTTGGCGGCCGCCGGGCGGGCAGCCGTTCAATCGGATTTGGTAAGGGACAGAGAGACATGGCAAGGGAAAAGCGCAAGGACAAGGATCAGGACAGGCAGCAGGTCGCGACCCAGCAGCCGATGGATGCTGAGACCCGCCGACTGCGGCTGAAGAACCTGATCGTGCTTGGCAAGGAGCGAGGGTATCTGACCTATGCCGAGATCAACGATCACCTGCCCGATGACATGCTGGATGCCGAGCAGATCGAGAACATCATCAGCATGATTAACGACATGGGTATCCAGGTGTACGACGAGGCACCGGACAGCGAAGCGCTGCTCATGTCGGAGTCGAGCACGCCCGGGCCGGACGAGGACGCAGTCGAGGAAGCAGAGCAGGCCTTGTCGAGCGTCGATTCGGAGTTCGGCCGGACGACCGACCCGGTGCGCATGTATATGCGGGAAATGGGCTCGGTCGAGCTGCTTACCCGGGAAGGTGAAATCGAAATCGCCAAGCGCATCGAAGAGGGTCTCAAGCACATGGTGCAGGCGATTTCTGCCTGTCCCATGACGATTGCCGAGATGCTGGCGCTGGCCGAGCGCATCGAGCGGGACGAGACCCGGGTCGATGAAGTGGTTGATGGACTGATCGATCCGAATGCCGCGGACGAAGAGGAAATCACCGAAGTCTCGGACGAGGACATGGAGGACGAGCTCGACGCAGCCGAGGAAGAGGAAGAGGAAGACGATTCGGGCGCGCGCCAGAGCGCCAGTCTTCTCAAGCTCAAGATGGACGCGCTCGAACGCTTCGCGAAGATCCGTGTCCTGTACGTAAAAATGATGAAGTCGCTCGCAAAGAACGGCCCGCGCAGCCGCCCCTACGTCAAGGCACAGGAAGAAATCTCTGCGGAGCTGATGCTGATCCGCTTTTCGGCGAAGCAGATCGAGGCGCTCTGCGACAGCGTCAGGAAGGTCGTGGACGAAGTGCGCTCATACGAGCGCAATATCATGGATCTGTCGATCGAAAAGTCGGGTATGCCGCGCTCCCACTTCATCAAGACATTTCCGGGGAACGAGGATGATCCGACCTGGGTGGCGCGCGAGGTTGGCGCGCGCCGTCCGTACAGCGAGGCGCTTGCCCGGTTCGCGCCCGACATCATGGAGAACCAGCAGAAACTGCTCGACGTGCAGAAGCGGGTCGGCATTCCGCTCAGGGACCTGAAGGAGGTCAACCGGCAGATGTCGACGGGCGAAGCGAAAGCGCGGCGCGCCAAACGGGAGATGACGGAAGCGAACCTCAGACTGGTGATCTCCATCGCGAAGAAGTACACGAACCGCGGTCTGCAGTTTCTGGACCTCATTCAGGAAGGCAACATCGGCCTGATGAAGGCGGTGGACAAGTTCGAGTACCGGCGCGGCTACAAGTTTTCCACTTACGCCACCTGGTGGATTCGTCAGGCCATTACGCGCTCCATTGCGGACCAGGCCCGCACCATCCGTATTCCGGTTCACATGATCGAGACCATCAACAAGATGAACCGTATCTCGCGCCAGATTCTCCAGGAGACGGGACAGGAGCCTGATCCCGCGACGCTTGCGGAGAAAATGGAAATGCCCGAAGAGAAAATCCGCAAGATCCTCAAGATCTCCAAGGAACCCATCTCCATGGAGACACCGATTGGCGATGACGACGACTCCCATCTCGGTGACTTCATCGAGGATACGGCGACCATGGCCCCTTCCGAGGCGGCGGTGTACACGAGCCTGCAGGACGCCACCAAGGAGATTCTGGACACCCTGACGCCGAGGGAGGCGAAAGTGCTGCGGATGCGCTTCGGCATCGAAATGTCCACCGACCACACGCTCGAAGAGGTTGGCAAGCAGTTCGACGTGACGCGGGAGCGGATTCGACAGATCGAGGCGAAGGCGCTGCGCAAACTGCGACACCCTTCACGTTCGGAGCGCCTGCGGAGCTTCCTCGACTCGAACAGCTGATCTGCGGAATGTTGACCGGGGGCGGCGGTGTCCGTCGCCCGTAATCTGAATACGGGCCTGTAGCTCAGCCGGTTAGAGCAGAGGACTCATAATCCTTTGGTCCTGGGTTCGAGTCCCAGCGGGCCCACCAGTATTCGCAGGAGTGCGCCGCCCAACCATGGGAGCCGGCGGCACGTGCAGGCTCAATATTCTTCATCGTCGCCGTCGTCACCGTCTTCCTCGTCTTCCGCGAGAAAGTCGTCTTCCTCCTGCCAGTCGGCGGATTCGACCAGTTCTGCAACGATGTCTTCGATACGATCGCGCACATCCTGCTCCGCCTGGCCACCTAAACCCTCTACCTCCAGCATCGCGTCTTCGTCGTCTTCGATCGAGATCTGTGCGTCGGGCCATTCATCCTGCAATGCCTCCAGCAGCAGATCCTTGAAAGTAGCGTACTCCTCGTCGGACACCACGCCGAGAATATCGCGAGACGCGTAATACGTGATTGCCAGATTGTCAGCCATGCTGTTTCCGTTGCTCGATGGCGCCGAACCGGTTGGACCACATTATAGGAAGGATGGCGATAGATGTCCGGAGCGGCACCCGGTTGTGCCTCGCCCCCCTTCTACCCTTCGCGACGCATAAAACGGACCAATCAGGCGCGCGCCTGTCGAAACCGGTGTGCGCGGGCAAGGCGGGTCTGCGGGCAGTGCATGCGCCATCCGCGTCTGCCGCGATGGTCATCGAAAACCGACCTATAGTAAGATTTCGGCAGGCATGCATCTGTCCATCTGCGCCTGGCCGCTTGCCAGGCATAATCCCGACCGATCGGGTTCGTCGTTTCGTTGCGCTGGCGATCCGCTATCGCATCGACAGGCTGGTGGCGCCCGTCTCCAGTGCGTAGATGCATGCTGGATGCCGGCCCGTGCGGTGCGCGCGATTCCCGTGGCCGGGCCAGCACAGGTTCACGCGCACGCGCAGCGTCCGGATCGATTGCTGCGGCGCCCGCGATGACTCCGTCGGCCTCAATATACAGCGCCTCCTGCGGTTTGGCGCGCTGTTCGCCGCGCCATCGCCAAGGTGTCGGTTTCGCAGAATTCCCTCGGAAGAACGATCTCGGCCGAACGTGCGCCGGAAATACTGCAGTCGTGTTGCGACTGACCGGTCGACAGGCCGGGCGCCTTAGCGTGTCATCGTTGCAGGCCCTCCGCTGTTCCGGGTCCTCGTGGCCGAGTCGCCCGAGAGCAGCGATGCCGGAAAGACGGACGGATCCGCAACCGGCGGGTCTGGGCCGAAATGCCGACCGGGAATTGAATGGCCCCGCAACCAATGCCGCGTATGTCTTGTCTTGCGCGTTTTTCAGTTGTGCCATCGTTCGTCATCGTGGACATGACGGATTTCGCCGGTCGTTATGTGAGCGGCTGCTTGAAACCTTAGCGCATCCTCCCGGAGTGACCTGAATGGAGATTCTTATCGAAAAGCTCCTCGCCGAGTTCGGCGTTTTGGAGTTGCCGCCGTGGGCGAAGTTTCTCGTGTCCATCTGGCGAGTTTTTCTTGTTCTGTTGATCGCCTGGATTGTCCTGCGCGTGATTAAGCGGATCATAAGGTTGTTCCGAACGCGATTGTTGGCGCGCAGCGATAATGCAGAAGAAATCAAGCGGGTGGAAACGCTGACCCGGGTGTTCAAGTACATTGCCTCGGTGCTGATCAGCGTCATCACGCTGATGCTCGTGCTTGCGGAACTCGGCGTTTCGATCGCGCCGATCCTTGCCACGGCCGGAGTTGCCGGTATAGCCGTCGGTTTTGGCGCGCAGACTCTGGTGAAGGATTACTTTACTGGCTTTGTCATGCTGATCGAGAACCAGGTGCGCCAGGGCGATGTGGTGGAGATCGCGGGACGTGGCGGGCTCGTAGAAGAAGTCACCCTGAGGTACATCCGATTGCGGGATTACGAAGGGTCGGTACATTTCGTGCCGAATGGAGCAATCGATACGGTTACCAACCGGTCACGGGAATTCGCGTTCGCGGTGGTCGACGTCGGCGTGGCTTATAAAGAGAACGTCGATAACGTCATCCAGGTCATGAAGGATGTCGCTCAGGAAATGCGTGGTGACGAAGCCTTTTCCTCGCGGATTCTTGAGGATCTGGAGATCGCGGGAGTGAACGAATGGGCCGATTCTGCGGTGGTGGTTCGCTGTCGCTTCAAGGTGCGCGCACTGGAGCAATGGAGTGTCCGCAGGGAGTATTTGCGACGGCTTAAGGCGGCGTTTGACAGTCGTGGCATCGAGATTCCCTTTCCGCATCTCACGCTTTATGCAGGTCAGGATAAGAATGCTTCGCCGTTGCCGCTCAAGCTGATCGGCGGCGAGAACCAGCGCGTAAGCTAAGGCAGTGGCTGGCCCGCTCGTTCCCCCGAGCCTGGTGCGCCGGGGACGGCATGCATGGTTTACGCCGAAACTGTGGTTGCGGCGCGTGATTCTGTGGGGCGGCGAGCTGGGGGTCGCCGTCGCCGCACTTCTGCTCGCAATTGGCGGCGAGCGCGCCCACTCGGCGCATCAACAGATTGTGGAGTGGTCCCCCTGGCTGCCGTTTGTGGTGGGGCCGGGGGGCCTTGCGCTTGTGGCCTGGCTCACGCGCCGCTACTTCGCGGGCATACAGGGCAGCGGCATCCCGCAAACGATTGCCGCGCTTTCCCTTGAAGATGACAAGCTGCGCAACCGGCTGCTCTCTCCGCGCGCTGCGCTGGGAAAGATCGGGCTGACCCTGCTCGGGTTGGTTTCCGGTGCGTCGGTCGGACGCGAAGGTCCGACCGTGCAGATTGGCGCGACGATAATGCACTCTCTGGGCCGTTTGACCCGGTTCTCGCGAATCGAAGCCGAGCGTGGGCTGATACTGGCGGGGGGCGCTGCGGGCGTTGCGGCTGCCTTCAACACACCGCTTGCCGGTGTTGTGTTCGCCATCGAAGAGATGAGTCGCTCGTTCGAGAGCAGGACGAGCGGCACTGTCATGACGGCCGTGATCGTTGCCGGGGTAGTCTCGCTATGGTGGCTGGGCGATTACACTTACTTCGGCCGAACCGCCGCATCACTCGAAGAGGATGAAGGCTGGATCGCGGTACTCCTGTGCGGCGCCGTTGGCGGATTTGCCGGCGGCATCTTTAGTCAACTGCTGATCGCGTTCTCGAAGGGCGTACCCGGCCGGTTGGGGGGCTGGGCACACAACCGCCCGATTGCTTTTGCTGCGGCCTGCGGCCTGGTCCTGGCGGTTATCGGTGTCGCTTCTGACGGCACTTCATACGGCACGGGGTATGAGGAAGCAAAGCAGGCGCTCGAAGGCGGCGGAGAGTTGCCGGCGAGCTTCGGCTTGCTGAAGATGGCTGCAACTTTGGTGTCGTATTTAAGTGGCATCCCGGGGGGCGTATTTGCTCCGTCGCTTGCGATCGGTGCGGGCTTGGGACTGAATCTGGCGGAAATCGCGCCTTACGCGCCGGCCGGTGCGGTGGTCGTTCTTGGCATGGTGGCTTATTTCGCCGGCGTGGTGCAGGCACCGATGACGGCCTTCGTGATCGTCATTGAAATGACCGACAATCACGACATGATTCTTCCGCTGATGGCGGCAGCGTTGGTTGCGACAGCGTGCTCACGCATCGTCTGCAAGCGCCCCCTGTACAAAGCCCTGGCGGAGCAGTTCCTGAGCGGGCAATCTGCGCGGCATTAGCCGGTGAGGCAGTCGGTCCCAAGTTCGCCGAGGCTCGGCCGGCCAAGAAGGGCAAGAGCGAGTTCGATCTCGTCGTGGAGAATCTGAAGCGCATCCGTCACGCCGCGCTCGCCGCCCGAAGCGAGGCCGTAAAGCCACGCTCTTCCGATCATGCAGGCGCTTGCCCCAAGCGCGCAGGCCTTTACCACGTCGGACCCGCGCCGGATGCCGCCATCGAGCAGCACCGGCACCGATCCTCCGACTGCGTCGGCAACTGCCGGAAGGGCTGCGATGGCGGAAGTCGCGCCATCGAGCTGACGACCGCCATGATTGGACACTATGATGCCATCCAGGCCGTGACTGACCGCGAGCCTTGCATCTTCCGGTGACAAAATGCCCTTGACCAGGACCGGGCCGCCCCATTGCGCCTTGAACCAGTCAACATCCTTCCAGCCAACGCTCAGGTCGTACTGTCCGGCGATGAACTGAGTGATGGTTACGGCGCTGTCGGAATGCGCCGCTGTGCCGGCGAAGTTGCGGAAAGTGATCCTGGGACCCAGCCCGACGTTGAACAACCAGCGCCAATGACGGGCGAAGTCCACCAACGTCGAAAGCCCGAAGCGCGGCGGCACGGTAAAGCCGTTACGAATGTCCCGCTCGCGCGGCCCTTGTCGCTTGGTGTCGACCGTCAATACAAGGGCCGAACAGCGGGCTGCGCGCGCGCGCTCGATGAACGCACGTGTCAGGCCGCGGTCGCGAAGCACGTATAACTGAAACCAGTTCGGCGCGTTGCCTTCCTCGGCGATGTCTTCGATGCTGCAGGTTGCCATCGTCGACAGGCAATATGGCACGTTGCGCCGATGCGCCGCGCGCACCGCGGCAAGTTCGCCGTGGCGCCAAAGGAGCCCGGCCAGACCCGTGGGCGCGAGAACCAGCGGCGAATCGTATCGCCGGCCGTACAGTTCCACGCTCTGATCGATATTGCTGACATCGGTAAGAACTCGCGTCAAGAACCGCAAACGCCGGAAGTCCTCGCTGTTTGCGCGCAGTGTATCCTCGTCCTGCGCACCGCCATCGATGAACTCGAAGACGGCCCGGGGCAGTCGCCTGCGGGCAAGTGACCGCAGCTCGTCGATGTTGATGGCCCGCATGCGTGCTCCTTGATCTTGTTTTTCGCGGCTGCAATCTATTCCGCAGGTGTCAGGGTCTCAACGGGTTCTCGCCCCAGAAAATCGGCATCTCGTGAGATCGTGCTCCGGCCAGATCCCTGAGATACAGCGAAGGCGCCATATCCCATGCGTAATTGTTGAGTCGCTGGAGCATTTGCTGCAACCGCTGGGGTTCCCGGTCGGCTCGATTGTCTTCCTCGGCTGGATCGTCGAGCAGGTTGTACAGCTCGTAGCGCGCGGGAAGCGGCGAGTACACGATCAGCTTCCAGTTGCCTACGACCACGGCGCCGCGGAACTCCTCGACATTGATCAGCATTTCTTCGCGTGGACTCTTCCGGCCATCTGCGATGACCGGCCACATGTCCAGGCCGTCAATCGGCTTGACCTGAGTGTCGCGGTCCATCGGCGCGCCGGCCAGCGTCAGCAGCGTTGCATATATGTCGACCACGTGAATGTGCTCGGAAGTTACGCCTGGGCGGATTCGCGCAGGCCAGGATGCCAGCGCGACGACGCGTATGCCGCCTTCGTGGAACGAGCCGCGGCCATTGTGGAACGGCCCATTGTCCGCCACCCTGACCGGCACGTCCCCATCGCCGGTCTCGAACTTGTTGCGGACGGCGCCACCGTTATCGCTGTGAAACACGATGAGCGTGTTGTCACGCATTCCGCGCGCTTCCAGGGCCGAGACAATGGTGCCGACGGCGTCGTCCAGCGCACTTACCATGGCGTAATAGGCCCTGCGTTCTTCGGGCAGTACGCCGGGGTAGCGATCCAGATACCGCTGCGGCGCCTGCAGCGGCGCAGCGGGCGACGGGAACGCCACATACATGAACAGCGGCCGCTCCGGATCGTGCCTGGACACCAGGGCCGCGGCTTCCCGCGCGATCAGGTCGGTGTCGTAACCTTCGTCGGCGACCGGTCTCTCGTTGCGCCACCAGTCTGCCTCGCCGAGACGATTGACCTTACGGAAGTGGTCGATGCCGCCATTGAGGCTGCCGTAGAAGGACTCGAAGCCGCGCCGCGTGGGCCAGTACTCGCGGTCCGCATGGCCGATACGCCACTCGCCGAACGCCGCGGTGCGATAGCCTGCGCCTTTTAGCGCCTCCGGCAGCGTCCGCTCCCCCGCTGGCAGGCCGTAGCTGCTCCAGGGCAGAATCGACAGCATTTGTAACCCGTAACGCATCGGATAGCGCCCGGTCATGAGTGCCGCGCGGGTGGGGGTCGAGTATGGCAGCGTGTAGAAGCGCTCCAGCCTGATCCCGGCGCCAGCCAGCGCGTCCAAATGCGGGGTCAAGGCGCGGCCGCCGTGATAACCCACATCCTTCCACCCGAGATCGTCGGCGAGCAGGTAAACGATGTGCGGTGGCCTGCCGAGCGCCACCGTCGATCCCAGGCCAAGCAGTACCGCCAAAGCGAGCGCTGCACGGGCGCGGGTGATCAAGCCTGCCATTGCGACTCCAGAGTGAACCCTGCCGATGATGTTACCCGAACTGCGGCGCCGATCCCCACGTGGTCCGTCGACACTGCGCCGCCCGTCCGGGTGCTGCGATACAATTTCGAACTTCATGAAAAGCGAAGAAATCCTCCTCGGCTTGCTGCGGCGCGTTGCGGCCCGCCTGTGGGTGAATCGCGCCCTCAGAGAGCTGGTGTTCGGCCTTGCTGTGGTGCTGTTTTCGCTCATCGCGTTCCGGTTGCTGCAACCGGCATTGGCGGGCACGCTTCTCGAGACCATAAAGCTGGCCGGGGGGGCGTTGCTGACGCTGTTCTGCGCGCTTGTCCTCTGGAAGGCCGCGCGTCCTGCATCGACGATGCAGGCGGCGGGTGCGGCCGACTCGGCGGCAGACCTTAAGGACGAGTTGAAGAGCGCCTGGTGGTTTGTCAGCCAGGGGCAGCTGTCAGACCTGGCAACGCTGCAACTCGCGCGCGCTGCTGACAAGGCCCGAACGCCGCGGCCGCGCGCACTGGTGCCGCTGCGAGCGCCGCGGAGCGTAGTATTGTTGCTGGTGTTGCTGCTGGCGCTGGTTGCGGTGAACCAGAACGCGACGCTTGCCTCGCGAGACTGGCAGCAGGCCTGGCAACCGCCGGCAGATGACGCCGAACCCGTAGAGAGCCTGAGGGAATTGCTCGGCGATGCACGGAACGATCCGGCGCTCGAGCAGATGGACCAGGCGCTCGCCGTCTTCGAGCAGGCGGATGCCACTCGCGAGGCATTGCAGCGCGCGTCGATCGATGCGCGCGATGCCGTCGATATTGCAAATCTGCGGGCGGCCGCAGCAGGCGCAGGTCTTGACCAGCTCGCAGAAACGCTGCGACGACGGGAGGGTTTCGAAGACGTCGCAAAGGCGCTGGAAGAGCGGCGCACCGGCGACGCGATCGCCTTGCTTGAGAAACTCAGGCCGGGCGAAGGGGCAAAGAGTTCGACTGCCGGGGATAAACCCGGAGAGGGCAACATCGCCGGCGGCGCAGGCGACAGCGAGCAGTTGCTCAGGGAGATCGAGAAGACGTCCCGGCAGCTGGGGGCAATGCCGGCGGCGCTCAACCAGGAGGCCTTCGACAAGGTGTTGCAGAACATCGAGGATGCCAGCGACATTCTCGAGACCCAGAGCAGGGTGCAGCAGGTCAACCGGCGAATGAACGAGTTCATGTCGGCGGCCTCGCAGAGAAGCACGTTGACCGCAAGTCGTTTCGGCAACTCCGCCAACGTCGCGAACCCGACTTCATCGCCCGAAACGGGCAGCACGAACATGCAAGGTGGCACCATGTTTCGCCAGGGGGCGGTGGCGCGCGGGGACGATGAACGCTCCTCGAACGAGGGTAACAAGGCGGGCTCGGCTACCGGCCACTCCGAGGCCGACCCGCTGGAGGGCATGGCTACCGAGCGGCTGCAGGCGCGGCTTCAGCGTGAAACGTTGCGCCTGCGCGAAGAGGCCGGCGAGTCCGATCCGGACGCACAGGA
>ERZ869936.911-NODE-911-length-23995-cov-4.787636_pt1 | contig 23995 bp, 26 predicted proteins | sample MGYA00520876_ERZ869936 | MGnify/ENA primary metagenome ERZ869936 (study PRJEB32218, sample SAMN09650985) | biofilter metagenome | isolation source: enrty point of leading RO module | place: Saudi Arabia: Thuwal, RO plant located on Red Sea | collected 2016-02-17 ...
ATCCGCGCCATCCCCGCCCAGGGCGGCGGGTCGCGCAAGTTCTGCGACCGGATGAACGCCTTCGCCCAGAAAGAGGGCCTGCCGGGCATGGGCTACATCTTCTGGCGGGACCGGAGCGACACATCTTTCAACTCCGACAAAGTTAAAGAGCAGATTACAGAACTGCTTATGGCGAGAACGAAGGAAGAGTCCCAGAAGATCATGGAGGATTACGCCGGCCCAACAGTCCAAGAGCTCGAGGAGGTCAAACGAAGAATTGCGGAAGCAGTAATTGCAGGCGACATGTCACGGGCAGAATTTCTGAGGGGCGCCTACTTCTCTGACTTGGAAGCCGCCGGCCCCCTCGCCAAGAACATCGGCCCCGAACGCACCGAGGCGATCCGCCAGCAACTCGGCCTCGGCGTGGGCGACGCCGCCTTCTTCCTCGGCGGCAAGCCCGAAAGCTTCGAGCGCGTCGCGGGCCTGGCCCGGAACGTCATCGGCGAGGAGTTGAACCTCACCGACAAGGACCGCTTCGCCTTTGCCTGGATCGTCGATTTCCCGATGTACGAGAAGGACGACGAGGGGAACGTCGACTTCTCCCACAACCCGTTCTCGATGCCCCAGGGCGGTATGGACGCGCTGGCGGGCGATCCGCTCGACGTACTCGGCTACCAGTACGACCTCGCCTGCAACGGCTACGAGATCCTCAGTGGCGCGATCCGGAATCACCGCCCCGAGATCATGTTCCGCGCCTTCGAACTCGCGGGCTACGGCGAGGATGAGGTCCGCAAGCGTTTCGGCGGCATGGTCAACGCCTTCCGCTACGGCGCGCCGCCCCACGGCGGCTGCGCGCTCGGTATCGACCGCTGCGTGATGCTTCTGGCGGACGAACAGAACATCCGCGAGGTCATGCTGTTCCCGATGAACCAGCGCGCCGAGGACCTGATGATGGGCGCGCCCAGCGAACCCACGAACGAACAGCTCCGCGAACTGCGGCTTCGCGTCCTGCCGCCGGAGGATTGATGTTCGCCGAGGCGGTCCCGCCCGCGCTTCGCGCACTCGACAGGGCGCGGCATCTGGCGCAAACAATCAGACGTGCCGGCAGGGATGACATCCTGACCGCACGCCTCGCGCCGAATATGTTCGACTGCCGAACCCAGCTTCGCATCACTGCGGGCTTTGCCCTGCGCGCGACCTTTCCGCTGACGGCGAAGGCCGCGCCGGACACCGAAACGGGACCCCGGGACATCGAGAGTTTCATCGCCTGGGCGGGCACCCACGTGTCGGAACTCGCGCCGGACGACTTCGAGGGCGCGCAGTCCCGCCTCGTCATCCACCGCGCGGGCGACGCCGACCTCACACAGACCGGCGCCGATTATCTTCGTCTCTTCGCCCTGCCGAACCTCTGGTTTCACCTCTCGATGGCCTATGCCATCGCGCGTCGCGAAGGCCTCGCCATCGGCAAGGCCGACTTCGACGGCTGGCACGCCTACGCGCCGGGTTTCAGCTTCACCGACTAGGCCAACTCGCTCTTCACCATCTTTTCGATCTCGTCGATCGGATGCCCGGTCAGCGTCTTGGGAATCTCGGCCACGATCCGGTTCGAGACCTCCTGATGATACTCGTCACGCAATACGCCCAGCACCTGCGGCCCCGCCACGATCACGATCTGATCGAAGGCACCCTGATGCGCCTTCTTGTAAAGAATATCCGCCACGTCCTTGGCAAACCGTTCCTTTTCGAATTCGTGCCAATCCGTGTCGTCATAGGCCGAACGCCCGTGATTGGCGCTTTGCATCACCCGGCCACGCCGGTTGGCGGCCTGTTCGCGCGTCGGCGGATTGTCCTGTTCCTCGATCCGCTCGACGTTCAGATCCGGGTACTCCCCGTCGCCGTCGTTTCGCAGAAACAGCGCCTTCTCGCCATCGGCGACTACGACCCAGGCACCGGTTTTCAGCTTGCTCATTCGCCCTTCTCCTTCTCATCCGCCTTCCGGACCCGCGTCGTCGCGTCCTCGCCGTGTCGTACCCGGCGCACCGCGTCGCGGGTGCCCACCTTGCGTTCCAGGTTGCCCTGAAAGCGGCCCTGCTGGTCCGGAGTAGGGGCGTCGTCGGTAAACTTCTCGGTCTCGCGGGTGCCGTCTTTCGATCTCTTGCGCTCCGCCATGTCTCGGGTCTCCTTCCTCTGGGGTTGCCTTGCCCGGGGCGCATTGCGTGCGCCGCGATTTGCGGGCATCAGGCCGGGGCCGGTCGCCCCGCTCACCGGATCAACGCCCAATGCCACCACCAGTTCCCAGAGGAGACGGCATGGAACAGACGCTCGCCCACTGGTCGCCGCCGCCCCTGCCGCCGCGCACGCCCCTTCGCGGCCGATACGCCACGCTCGAACCGCTGGCTCCCGATCACGCCGCCGGATTGCGCGCCGCCCATGCCGAGGACACCAAGGACGCCATGTGGCGGCATCTGCCCGTCGGACCTTTCGACGACGCGGGCTACGCGGCCTGGGTCGAGGCGAACCGCATCCTGCACGACCCGCTTCACTACGCGGTCCGGATGCAGGACGGACGCCTCGGCGGCACCCTCTCGCTGATGCGGATCACACCCGCCGCCGGCACGATCGAGACCGGCTGGCTCACCTTCGCGCCGCGTCTCCAGCGCAGCCGCGAAGCGACCGAGGCGGTCTATCTGCTGATGCAGTGGAGCTTCGAGGCTGGCTACCGCCGCTTCGAATGGAAATGCGACGCCGCCAATCGCGCATCGCGCCGCGCGGCCCAGCGTTTCGGCCTCTCCTACGAGGGCATCTTTCGGCAAGCCGCCGTCGTCAAGGGGCGGAACCGCGACACCGCATGGTTCGCCGCCATCGACGGCGAGTGGCCCCGGCTGCGCGCGGCCTTCGAGACCTGGCTCGACCCCGCGAACTTCGACGCCGGCGGCACGCAAAAGATCCGCCTCGCCGACCTGACCGCACCGATCCTGGCCGCCCGCGACCCGGCTCTTTGACCGTGCGGCTTTCACGAAGACAGCCGCGCGACGGCGGTGGACGGCCTTCCCCCGCCGCTTGCCGGCTCGGCGCACGGCGGCTATCAGCACGACCATGCTCGCCACGCTGAAAGACGCAGGCTTCGACATCCTCGCCCGGAACCATGCCGAGGCGATCCTGGCTCATGACTTCCCGGGCGAGCTCGATCTTCTGACCCGCGTCCTCTCCGAATTCCGCATATCGCTCTCCGAGGTCATCATCGGCGGCGGCGGCGAGGCCGGACTGACCCAGCGGCTTCGACACGAACTTTCGGACCTCAACTGGCGCAAGCACCGCTTCATCGTTCAGACCATCGTCGATGGCCGCGAACGCGCGGGCGTCAGCCACGAGGTCGACCACGTGAAATTTGCCGAGAAGGGCGCGCTCGCGCTCGAGATCGAGTGGAACAACAAGGACCCGTTCTTCGATCGGGATCTCGAGAATTTTCAACGGCTTCACGCGCTCTCAGCCATCAGCCTCGGAATCATCGTGACCCGCGGCGCGTCGATGCAGGACGCCTTTCTGCCCCGGATCACCGACTGGATGAAGACCAGGGCGCTCGCCTCCGAGGACGATCTCGACCGCCTCGGCATCGGCGCGCGCACTATGGCGCAGCGCCGCGCGGTGGCCGATCAGGTCGCCCGCGGAACGCCTTTCGACACGGCCTTCGCGCGCAAGTTCGTGGCCGACAAATTCGGTCAGGCCACGACCCATTGGGCCAAGCTGGAAGACCGCGTCATGCGCGGCGTGGGCAATCCCTGCCCACTCCTGCTGATCGGTCTTCCGGCGTCAATTCTGACGGATTAGGTCCGCATTGGGTGCAAATGCACCACCGCACCCATCTGCACGCGGTTGTAAAGATCGATGGCATAGTCGTTGATCAGGCGCGCGCAGCCGTTCGAGACGCGCGTGCGGATCGTCCGGGGCGCGTTCGTGCCGTGAATGCGCAACATGCTGTCGCCGCCATTGGGATAGAACAGGTACAGCGCCCGCGCGCCCAAGGGGTTGTTCGGCCCACCGGGCATCGGCTCTTCCGCCCATTCGGCGTATTTCGGTTCGCGCTCGATCATTTCCTCGGTCGGCTTCCATGTCGGCCATTCCTTCTTGGCCTTGATCACATAGGTGCCGGGTTCCCACAAATGACGCTGGGCCACGCCCACCGGGTAATAGATCGCCTGACCGTCCTCGAGCGTGTAATACAGCGCGAAATCGTCCGGATAGACATAGATGTGATTGGCAGGCGTTCCCTTGGCCACGCGCACGACGCGCGCCATGAAGGGATCGATTTCCTCGTCCTTCTGGCGCGCCGCGAAGGCGGGCATGGCGGAGGCGGACAACAGAGACGCCCCGCCCAAAAGGACGTTTCTACGGTTTGGCAGCATGACATACCTCTATACTCTTATCCCCAACCGCCGAAGATAGCAGCATCGCGACCTCCAGTCAGTCCTCAAGCGAGTCTTCGCGCTTTTCTTCGATCAGACTGTGTTCTTTTTGTTTTCTCTCAAGAAAACGTTCACCATAACCCTGAATTTCCTCGTCCGGGATGACCTCCTGCGCACGGGTGAACACCTCGTCTTCCTCTTCGTCCATGTGATGCTCGTACTCGTGCTTCAGTTTCTTGAACTTCTCCAGCCACGCACCCGCGCTCATGTCCATCTCGCGCAACTCTTCCATCAGGTCGTCAAGTTGCTGATGCTCGTGTACCGAATGCCGCGCCGCGTCCTGACCCCAGGTCTTCGAGATCAGCTTGGAATAGAACGTCTCTTCCTCGGCGGCCGCATGGCTCTTGACGTCGTGATAGAACTCGTCCCAGGCCTTCTTGCGTGTCTCCGACGCGCCGCTCGTATCGGCGATGGTCTCCAGAAGCGCGCGATGGTCGTCGTGGTCGGATTTGATGGCGGAGTAGATATCTGGCATGGCTCGCTTCCTTCGGGTTGTTCCCCAGGGAAACGTCATTTCGGTGCGTTGGTTCCCCGCTACTCGGCGGCGACGCCCGAATTGTAGCTATAGGTCTTCCAGTCAGGCTTGTAATCGGCATCCGCCTGGTTGCCCCAGACGGTCCAGCCCTCGCGCACGCCGCGCCCGAACATCTCCAGGTAGGGACCCCAGGAACATTCCTCGATGATCCGGTACTGCTCGTCCGGTTTGCGCGAATGCTCGCGCTTGCGCGACTGGATCATGTTCACCTGGCGCCGGCCGGCGGCCTCGGTCCGCACGTTCCGGCCGCGCGTGCCGAACAGCAGAATCTCGGTGACATTGCGGAAATAGAACCCCACGCCGCGCCCGTCCGACCCGCCGTCCTTGCGGATCTTGTGCCAGACCAGGTTCGACTTGTACTCGAATCCCCAGGCCGACAGCACCTGTAGCCCTTCCGGCAGCAAGGCGTTCGGCACCCAAAGATAGCAATGCGCTCGGTCTTCCAGGTGATCGGCGACGGGCAGGGCGCAGATGTCGTCCAGTTCCATCGTCGGATAGCGCGCCAGCCGCTTGTGCTCGGGCGCAACCTTGCCGGTGCGGTTCACGAACCGCCACGGCGGATCGGCCAGAACGCATCCGAACCGGTCGTCGCCCAGAAAGGCCTCAAGGTCTTGCGCTGCGTCCTGCCCCATATCCAACATGATGATCTGTCCGGTCCTGATTGGCCAGTGGAACAATAAGCGAACATCGGCCCCGCGGCAACCGTTCCCTGACGCGCCCGGTCACACTTCGGACAACACCCCGATCCGCTCCTCGATCCGTGCCGCGATCCGCCGCGCCGCCGGTGCGCCCGGCGCGCCCGCGCCCAGTTCCGCGGCCATTCCCGCCAGGTCCCTCAGCGTCGGGTCGCCCGCGCTTTGCGCCAGTCCGCCCAGAAAACCCGCGACATAGTCCAGCGTCGCGCAGTCCGGGTCCGTTGCCAGCAGATGCACCGCCAGTAGCAGATCGTCCCGAAGCGCGACCGGATCGGGCCGCACCTCGTCCTCGCTCGGGATCGCCAGCCGGGCAGGGCGGTTCTCTTTCGGCAAGAGCCCCAGCACGGTCGCCTGAAAGGCCGAGACCGAAGACAGCGGCTTCGGCAGAAAGATATCCGCGCCCGCCTCCATCGCATCCGCCGTCAGGGTGTCGTCGCCAGATGTGGCGATGATCGCGTCGATCCGCGGATCGGCCTTCGCCAGTTGCGCGATCAGGCTCAGGCCCGACCCGTCAGGCAGCCCCAGATCCACGATCGCGACGCGCGGGCGATAGGCGCGCAGGTGCCGCGTGGCCGAGGCCAGGCTTTCCGCCCGCCTGATCCGCGCGCCCGAGCGTTGACAGATCAGGCGCAGCGCGTCGCAGGCGTACCGGCTGTCCTCCACCACCAGAACCATCACACCCAGAAGCGGGCGGTCCGGCGTAGGCGCGGCCATCATCAGAAGGTCTTGCAGCGTGTCCGGCATCTCGGGGTCTCCGTTCTGGTCCCGAAGCCACTCTTCCCGCCGAATGGCTAATGGACGGTTAAGCGGGGACGGATCCGCTGCGGCGGCATGTCCCTTGCCGCGGCGGGGACCTGCCCCCATAACCACGCTTGAACCGCCCGAAGGAGCACTCTCAGATGATCGGACGCCTGAACCATGTCGCCATCGCCGTCCCGGATCTCGAGGCCGCCGCCGAACAGTACCGCGACACGCTCGGCGCCACCGTCGGCGTGCCCCAGGACGAACCCGACCATGGCGTGACCGTCGTTTTCATCGAATTGCCGAACACCAAGGTCGAGTTGCTCTATCCGCTGGGCGACGCCTCGCCGATTAGAGGCTTTCTCGACAAGAACCCGTCGGGCGGCATCCACCACATCTGCTACGAGGTCGAGGACATCCACGCCGCCGCCGCCCAACTGACCGGCAAGGGCGCGCGCGTCCTCGGCGACGGCACGCCCCGGATCGGGGCGCATGGGTAGCCGGTGCTGTTCCTGCATCCCAAGGATTTCCATGGCACGCCGATCGAACTGGAGCCGGTATGAACATCGTCTCCGCCATCGTCCTTCTGGCCGTCACCTGGTTCATGACGCTCTTCGTCGTCCTGCCGATCCGTCTCGAGACGCAAGGCGATCTGGGCGAGCGCGTCGAAGGCACGCACGCGGGTTCGCCCGCCTCATCCTTCTCGATGCGGCGCAAGCTGCGCCTGACCACCCTGTTCGCCTTCCCGATCTGGGCTATCCTTTGCCTCGTGATCATCTGGGGTGGCATCGGCGTGCGCGACATCGACTTTTTCGGCCGCATGGGACCCTCCAGCGAACAGAACTGAACGGAGGCTGCATGACAGGAACGGGGTTCATCGGCTGGGTCGCCGCGGCCCTTGCCCTGACCGGCCCCGCTGCGGCGCAGACCCCCGACGCCCAGGCGCTTTACCGCCAGATTCTCGAACTCTCCGAGCCGGACGCTTTCGCCGCGCCCGCCGGCCCGGTCACCGTCGACCACGCCGCGCACCCGGACGCGCAAAGCGAAACCTGGCTGATCGTCGCGCATCTTTCGGATGGCAACGGCGCGCCGGTAACGCTGCACGCCAACCTCTCGCGTCTCGGCCTCCGGGGCAAGGCGGCCTCGGACCTCGACGTCACGACCCTCTGGCGCGGCCATCTGATCGTTCTGCCGACCGACGCCGATCCATGGGCCGAGGAACGCGTCTCGCGCGGCCTCGGCGCGGCGGGCGCGGACCCCAAAGCCGTCTGGATCGACGACTGGACCCTCGACACCACGTCACCCGCCAACCTGAGCCTGACGACGGACGCGCTCTCGCTCACCCTCGACACCGCCGCATCGGCCGACCCGCTTCTGGCTGACGATCCCGAACTGCCGTTCCGGGGCTACACGCTTCCGTCGGTGCCTGTCACCGCCACTCTCGATGGCCAGACCCTGACCGGCACCGCCTGGATCGACCACCTATGGGGCGACGTACCTGTGCCCGGCGGCCCGCTCGCCTATGACCGCCTGATCCTGCACTTGGACGACGGCAGCGCCGTCTCGCTTCTGCGCACCCGCCGCCAGGACGGGCAGGGAATCGCCACGCTCGACGGCACGCTGACCGACCCCTCGGGCCGGACGGTCTCCCTCTCCGACGCGACCGTCGACCTGACCGAAGACCAACTTGCCGGCGCGGGCCTCGATCTCACGCTCGATACCAGCCGCACGGCGACCGCCCCCTTCGCCTTCCCGCTCACCACCCGGATGCTGACCGCGGCCGGCACGCGAAACGGCACCCCCGTCAACGGCCTGGGCTCGCTCCAGCTCAGCGGAACACCCGAATGACCCGGCTCCTGCCGATCCTCGCGCTGCTGACGCTCACCGCGTGCTACGACGACGAGACGACGCATCGCTCCGACACCGGCCCCGTGCCCGCCACCGAACAGACGTCGGGCGACTCCGAGAAAGGCCGCGAGGCGCTTCTGAACGCGCCCTACGTCTCCTGCGGCATCCCTTACGACGCCTACACCCGCCTTGCCCCCGACGCGCCGCCCGCGCCACTCGCCGGACGCATGGGCCGGAACGCGGACCTGCCATATGCCGCCACGCTCGTCACCAACGACGAGGGCATCGAGGTTGTCGCCTCCAATTGCCTGACCTGCCATGCGGCCGAGATCGAGGGCGAGCTCATCATCGGCCTCGGCAACGAATTCGCCGACTTCACCCAGGATCCCCGCCGTCTGGCGCTCCGTGCCGGCACCTACGTCACGGGTGAGGCCGAAACCCGCGCCTGGCAGACCTGGGCCGACCGGATCGAAGGCATCGCCCCCTACATCCAGACGAAAACCGTCGGCGTGAACCCCGCCACGAACCTGACCTGGGCGCTGATGACCCATCTCGACCCCGAGACGCTGACCTGGTCCCAGACCCCGCTCATCGACCCGCCGCCCGCCGATCCTCTTCCGATCAGCGTGCCGCCCTGGTGGACGATGTCGAAGAAGAACGCGATGTTCTACACCACCATCGCGCGGGGCGATCACGCCCGCTACATGCTGCTCGCCTCCATGCTCTGCATCGACGGCACCGACGACGTGGCGGAGATCACCGCCTACGCCCCCGACATCCGCGCCTATATCAACGCGCTCGAAGCGCCCGAATGGCCCTGGGACATCGACGCCGAATTGGCCGCGCGGGGTGAGGAGATCTACCACCGCGACTGCCGCGCGTGCCACGGCACCTACCGCCTGGTCGAGAGCTACCCGAACCTCGTCATCCCGCTTGCCGAGATCGGCACCGACCCGGCCTACGCAACCGAGCAGACCAACGGCGACCGCGACCGCTTCTACGACTGGGTGGAACGCTCGCCCTACGGCAACGAATATTCCGCCGCCCCGGCGCCCGGCTACATCGCACCGCCCCTCGACGGCGTCTGGGCCACCGCGCCCTACCTCCACACCGGCGCGGTCCCGTCGATGGAGGCGCTTCTCGACAGCCGCCTCCGCCCGCAATTCTGGCGTCACGCCGCCCCCCGAGACTACGACCGCGCCGCGATGGGCTGGCGCTTCGAGGCGCTGGACGCTGGCCAGGACGCAGAACCCGACCCCGCCCTCCGCCGCCGCATCTACGACACGACGCTGCGCGGCTACGGAAACGCCGGCCACACCTTCTCGGACGACCTTTCCGACGCCGACCGCACCGCGCTGATCGAATATCTCAAGACGCTCTGAAGGCCAGCATCGCGCGGAACAAAGGGCCGCAGGCCCGCCGTGCGGCGACCGGCCGCCCCCTCGGGCGGTCGCCTTTCAACGTCGTGACGACCCTTGCTCCGGGACGGATATTGCAAGATAAATCGCGCCGCTCAGATGGCAGGGCAACCACCCGCGGCCGGCCGCCGCGCGGCTCTCCCTCGAGGCGCAGATTTTCCGCGAGACAGGCAACCCGCCTTATCTACCCCCGCGCCTCGAGCCGGTGGAACAGATGCGTGAACGTCGCCACCCCGAGGATCGGCACCAGCAGGTTGACCAGGGGCACCGTCAGCGGCACCGCCATCAAGGCGCCCGCCACCCAGATCGTCGCGAAGTTCCGCTTGTAAGCTATCTTCGCCCCCTCGCGGCCCAACCGCCTCAATGCGACCATCCGGTAGTATTCCCGCCCCAGCAGATATCCGTTCAGCCCGTAGAACACGAACGGCGCCAGCGGCGTGAAATACAGGACCAGCGCCGCGATGTTGGCCACCACGATGACGCCCAGAAACGCCAGCGATTCCCGCAGGTTCTCGGCCAGCGGAACGCGCGGGGCAGGGGGCAGGTGGCCGTAATGCCGCTCTTCGACCGCATCCGCCACGTCGTCCAGGAAGATGCCCGTGAAGGCCGAGGCCACCGGCACCATCAGGAACACCGAAAGAACCAGCATCAACAGAACCGAGCCCCAGGACAACAGCGTCTCGACAAAGCAGATTTCCCCGACCCACGGCAAGCTGAAGCAGTCGGGCAGCATCCACTGCACTCCCTGGAACACCAGGAAATACGCCGCGAACAGCAGGATCAGCGTCAGCCCCACGCCCTGGATCAGGACCCAGCGGAACCGGGGATCTCCCAATTGCCCGAGGGCGGCGAGAAACGAGGCCGGGATCACGGCTCGATCCACTCGGTGATCGCGTCCAGATCTGGACGCGGCCGCTCGGGCGGCGCGCTCGTCTCGGTGCCGATATGGATCATGCCCGCGATCCACTCGTGCGGCATCAGCCCCAGCGTCTGCTCGCGCCAGACCGGGTCGTGACAGGCCCAGCCGGTCAGCCAGTTCGCGCCCCAGCCCGCCGCCAGCGCGGCGCTCAGAAGCTGCATGCAGACCGCGCCCGCCGAAAGCGTCTGCTCGATCTCGGGTATCTTGTCCGAGGTTTTCGGGCTCGCCACCACCGCCACCACCAGGTCCGCGTCGGCATATTGCGCCACCGCCTTGGTCACCTTCTCGGCCTCGATGCCCAGCCGCGCGCCAGCCGCCGGGATCGTGCCCGCCAGCCGCGCCAGCGCCGCCTTCTCCAGCACGATGAACCGCCAGGGCTCCAGCTTGCCGTGATCGGGGCAGCGCGCCGCGATGGTCAGAAGCCGCGCCAGCGCGTCCCGCGACGGCACCGGACCCGCCAGCGTCTTGGCCGGCCGCGACCGCCGCGTCTCCAGGAATTCCAAAGCCGTCGGATTGGCGTCAGGCATCATCCTCTCCCTCCGTTCACCCCCTACCTAGACACGCCGACCCCGCTTGCCCAGCCCCCTCCATCGACCTCGAAATACTCCGGGGGGCCGAGCGACGCGAGGCGGGGGCAGCGCCCCCTCGGCGCCCGCCGTCAGAGCGCGTCGGCCATCTCGTCCAGCAATCCCTCCAGATAGCCATCGAAGCCCGCCTGCGGCTGCCGCTTCGCCAGCGTCTCGGCGAAGGGATCGGCGGCCCGTATCGCACTCCCCGACATCTCCTCCAGCACCGCATGGCCCAGGAACGGCACATGCATCTCCGAATACCCGCCCTCGTGCACCATCACCACGCGCCCGCCGCAGACCTCGTCCGCCAGCGAAATGACGCCGCGCGTCATCTCCCGGAACGTCTCTTGCGTCGCCAGCATCCGTCCCAGCGGATCGAAGGCGCCCGCGTCGAAGCCACAGGCCACCACGATCACATCCGGCCGGAACGCCCGCATCGCCGGGATCGCCAGCCGCTCAAGCGCCATCAGGTAGCCCCGGTGTCCGGTCCCCGGCGGCAGCGGCACGTTCAGGTTCGCGCCCGCACCGCGTCCCTCGCCCCGGTCCGCAAAATCGCCCGTGTCCAGCGGATAGTTCCGCTCCTGGTGCAGCGAGACCGTCAGAACGTCGCCCCGGCCATAGAAGATCGCCTCGGTCCCGTTGCCGTGATGTACGTCCCAGTCCAGCACCGCCACGCGTTCGGCCTTGCCCTCGGCCAGCGCCGCCTCGACCGCAATGGCGATGTTGGCCAACAGGCAGAACCCGTTCTGCCATTCGGGCAGGCACTGGTGACCGGGCGGCCGCGACAGCGCATAGGCACTGCGCACCGCGCCATCAAGCACCGACAACAGCGCCGCCCCCACCCGCCCGGCCGAGACCTTCGCGATCTCGTAGCCGTCGGGCCCATAGGGCGCGCGCAAGCCCGTCTCGCCGCCGCCGGCCTTGGCCACCGCCCGGAACTCCGCCAGGAACCCCTCGGGATGGACGCGCCGCAGGTCTTCCTCGGTCGCCGCCTCCGCGCCCCTCGTCGCCAATTCCCCCCAAAGACCCGTGACTTCCATCAGGTTCTTCAACCGCCGTTTGGTCTCGGGGTTCTCCGGCAACCCGCCCGAGGAGGCGGGCTGCACCAGTCCGCCCACCGGCGCCATGAAGCTGTAGTTTCCGCCCGAATGCCAGAAACACCGCTCGTCCCAGAAAAACCCCGTCGCCATGTCGTCCTCCCCGGCCATCTCGCGGCCACCATGACCGACCTTTCCGGTGGGGTGAAGCCCAGTGCCGACACCTCTTCCCGTTGGCGAAAATACTCCGGGGGTCCGGGGGCAGCGCCCCCGGCGGGTCGCCGCCGCAAGCGGCGAAACGTTTGATGTTGAGGGGAGCAGAGCACGAGTGCGGTTTGCGAAAGCCACCACCGCCAGCATCACCGGCACCTCGACCAACACGCCCACCACCGTCGCCAGCGCCGCGCCCGAGTTGAGGCCGAACAGGCTGATCGCCACCGCCACCGCCAGTTCGAAGAAGTTCGACGTCCCGATCAGCGCGCAGGGCGCCGCCACCCGGTGCGGCACGCGCAGGACATAGGCCGCCGCATAGGCCAGCGCGAAGATGCCATAGCTCTGGATCAGGATCGGCACCGCGATGAGAAGGATCACCAGCGGACGCTCCAGGATCGTCTGGCCCTGGAACCCGAACAGGATCGCCACCGTCACCACCAGCGCCATGACCGAGACCGGCTTGATCCGCGCCTGGAACGCGGCGATCGCGCCCGCATCCCCCAGCCGCGCCCGCGTCGCCAGACCTGCCGCCAGCGGCAACGCCACGAACAACAGTACAGAAAGGACCAGCGTCTCCCACGGCACCGTAATGTCCGTCACGCCCAAAAGGACCGCGACAATGGGCGCAAAGGCGAAGACCATCACCACGTCGTTCACCGACACCTGGACCAGCGTGTAATTCTCGTCGCCCTTCGTCAGTTGCGACCAGACGAAGACCATCGCCGTGCAGGGCGCCGCGCCCAGCAGGATCAGCCCCGCGATATACATCTCTGCGTCCTCGGGCGCGATCAGGTCGGCGAAGACCACCTCGAAGAACAGAACCGCCAGCGCCGCCATCGTGAACGGCTTGACCAGCCAGTTCACCGCCAGTGTGATCGCCAGGCCCTTCGGCTGCCGGAACACGCTTCCCAGGCTGCCCGGATCGACGCCCACCATCATCGGATAGACCATCGCCCAGATCAGCACCGCCACCAGGATATTCACCTGCGCGATCTCGGCCGAGGCCGCCAGCGCCACGACACCGGGCAGCGCCGCCCCCAGAAGCGTGCCCGCGACCATGGCCAGCGCGACCCAGAGGGTCAGGTATCGCTCGAAGACCCCCATCGCGCCCGGCCTCAGGCCGAATGCGCCCCGTCCGCCAGCCCCTTGACGAAAGCGCAGACCTCCGCCGGGCTCATGCCGGACGCGATCTTCTCGACGATGGCGGAACCCACCACCGCGCCGTCCGCGACGCGCGCGATTTCGCGCGCCGCTTCGGGCGTCTTGATCCCGAAGCCCACGACCACGGGCAGGCCGCCCGCCGCCTGGATCCGCGCCACTTCGGGACCCACGTCGGTCGCCACCGCGTTGGCCGCACCCGTGATCCCGGTGATCGAGACGTAATAGACGAACCCGGAGGTATTCTGCATGACCTTCGGCAGCCGCCGGTCATCGGTCGTGGGCGTCGCCAGCCGGATGAAGTTCAGCCCCGCCGCCTGCGCGGGCAGGCACAACTCCTCGTCCTCTTCGGGCGGCAGGTCGACGATGATCAGCCCGTCGATCCCGGCGGCCTTGGCGTCCGCCAGGAACCGCTCCACGCCGTAGGAATAGATCGGATTGTAATAGCCCATCATCACGATCGGCGTCGTATCGTCGCCCGCGCGGAACGCCCGCGCCATCTCCAGCGTCTTCGGCAAAGTCTGGCCCGCCTCCAGCGCGCGCTGCCCGGCCAGCTGGATCGTCGGCCCGTCCGCCATCGGATCGGTGAACGGCAGGCCCATCTCGATGATGTCCACGCCCGCCTCCGGCAACCCCCGAATGATCTCCAGCGAGGTCTCGTAATCCGGATCGCCCGCCATGACATAGGCGACGAAGGCCTTCTTTCCTTCGGCCTTCAGCGCGGCGAATTTTGCGTCGATACGGGTCATGGGCCACCTCACCTCTCGGGTCCGAGGCCCCATCTGCACCAGCCCGCCGTCAAGATCAATCGCTGCCGTCGAAAACCCGCTCGGCCACCCAATCCTCGCGCGGCGCGACATGCGCATCCCAGAAGGCGTCCGCGATCCTGTCGGGCGCGAAGGGCGTGTCCTCCTTGATCGTGCCGTTAACCGTGATCGTCGCGAAGTTGATGCCGCGCGCGTGGAACGACGGCGCACCCGCCAGCGCCAGTCCCCGCAGCGCCACCTTGGCCACCGCCAGGGCAGGGGCCGCCTTCTGCTTCTCGGGCTCCAGCGCCATCCGGCTTCCGGTCCACAGGATCGTGCCCCGCCCGGCGGCCTCCATCCCGGGCAGCACCGCCTGCGCCCCGGTCAGCGCCGCGCCGGGGCCAAGGGTCAGTTCGCTCATCATCTTCTGCGGGTCCAGGTCCGGCGCTTCCGCCGCGATCCACCGGCTGACCGAATGGATGAAGACCGACGCCGGCCCCATCTCGGCCATCACATCGTCCAGCGCGCGCTTCAGCCCGTCCAGATCCGTGCCATCTGCCGAAAACCCTTCCACGCGCCGCCCGGTCCGGCCCGCGATCTCCTCGGCCAGATCGCGCAACCGCGCCCCATCGCGCGCCAGCATCGCCACGTCGCAGCCGCCTTGCGCGAACCGTCGCGCCAGCGCGGTCCCAAGGTTCGGGCCCACGCCCAGAATGATCGCCAGATCCGCCATCGCCATCCTCCGTTCGCCATCAAGAAAGCCCGCAAAACCCTAGCGGTGAGACGAAAAATGTCGACACCTCTGGACAGAGCGCACCCGCGACGCCACATACAGCGCCATGAAGTACTTGCTCGCACTCCTTCTGCCGCCGATCTCGATCATGGCCGCCGGACGCCCCTTCCTCGGCGTCTTCGTCTTCATCATCTGGATTCCGGCGCTTCTCTTCTCGGGCGGCCTGACCCACCCGATGTTCATCCTGCTGGCCTGGTTCATCATCTTCACCGAGGCCAACAAGAAGGAACAGCGCGGCGACTGACGGCGCGTGTCACGCGCCGTAATCGCTCTCCTGCATGATCATCCACCGCGTCCCGAAGCGGTCCGTCAGCGTCCCGAACAGCGGCGTCCAGAACGCCGGCGACAGCGCCATCCTGACTTCGCCGCCTTCGGCCAGCGCGTCCCAGACCCGGCGCGTCTCGGCCTCGCCGTCCAGCGACATCGCCACGTTGCACCCCGCGATCGCGGGCGTGTCGCCTGAGGGATCGTCGCTGGCAAAGATCACGCCGTCGCCCACCTTCACGCTCGCATGCATCACCGCGTCGTCCGGCACGCCAGGCATCTCCGCCTTCGCCTCGTCCGGCATGTCGCCGAAGCCCATGATTTCGGGTTCGGTACCGAATATCTTTCCGTAGGCTTCAACGGCCTCGCGGCAATTGTCCTTGAAGAACAGGTAGGGAATCGGTTGCATCGCGTCTCTCCTCGCTGACGCCGCACCATAGCACGACTTGCACGCAGGGCGCGGCACGGATAATCCCTGCCCGCCAGCCAGAGGATACGAGAAATGGGCTTCAAGACCGGGATCGTCGGACTGCCGAACGTGGGGAAATCCACGCTCTTCAACGCGCTGACCCGCACCGCCGCCGCGCAGGCTGCCAACTTCCCCTTCTGCACCATCGAGCCGAACGTGGGCGAGGTCGCGGTACCCGACGCGCGCCTGACCAGGTTGGCCGAGATCGCGAAGTCGAAACAGGTCGTTCCGACCCGCATGACCTTCGTCGACATCGCGGGCCTCGTCAAAGGCGCGTCCAAGGGCGAGGGCCTCGGCAACCAGTTCCTCGCCAACATCCGCGAATGCGACGCCATCGCCCATGTGCTGCGCTGCTTCGAGGACGGCGACGTGACCCATGTCGAAGGCCGCGTCGACCCCATCGCGGATGCCGAGACCATCGAGACCGAGCTGATGCTGGCCGATCTCGAATCCATCGAGAAACGTCTCGCCAACCTCACCCGCAAGGTCCGTGGCGGCGACAAGGAGGCGATCGCCCAGGAACGTCTTTTGAATGCCGCGAAAGAGGCGCTGGAACACGGTCGCCCCGCGCGCACCGTCGCCGTGGCCGCCGAGGATGAAAAGGCCTGGCGCATGCTCCAGCTTCTGACCTCCAAGCCCATTCTCTACGTTTGCAACGTGGCCGAGGACGAGGCCGCCACCGGCAATGCCCATTCCGAGCGCGTCGCCCAGATGGCCGCCGAACAGGGCGCGGGCCACGTCGTCATCTCCGCCCGGATCGAAGAAGAGATCAGCCAGCTTGACCCGGAAGAAGCCCAGATGTTCCTTCAGGAACTCGGCCTCGAAGAAGCGGGACTGGATCGCCTGATTCGCGCAGGGTATCAATTGCTTGGACTGCAAACCTACTTCACCGCCGGACCCAAGGAGGCCCGCGCCTGGACGATTCCCCAGGGCACCCTCGCGCCCCAGGCCGCCGGGGTCATCCACGGCGATTTCGAGCGTGGCTTCATCCGCGCCGAAACCATCGCCTATGACGACTACGTGGCTTTGGGCGGCGAGTCGGGCGCGAAGGACGCAGGCAAGATGCGCGTCGAGGGCAAGACCTACGTCGTCAAGGACGGCGACGTCCTGCATTTCCTGCATTCGGGCTGACGCGCCCGCATTCGGTCGGAAAAGTCCTGAACGCCATATTATCGCCCGATTCCAACGGTCTCTCTCCGGTTGCATTGATCACAATTGATTGGAGAAGGAGGCAGGCATCATGCCAAAAGGCGGCAAAGGCGGTTCGGGGTCCGGTTTCGACCAGACCATTCGCGGCAACAGGCAGGACAACATTCTGACCGGCCACGGCGGGACCGACGATATCGACGGGCGCGGCGGCAATGATGTCCTGGACGGCCGGGGCGGCAATGACCTTCTGAAAGGCGGCGGCGGATCCGACACCCTGATCGGCGGTGCGGGCGACGACACGCTTCAGGGCGGCGACGGCAGCGACACGGCGGTCTATTCCGGCAATCGCGCCGATTACACCATCACCCAGATCGACGCCACGACGGTCGAAATCGCGGGCGCCGACGGCACCGACACCGTCACCGGGGTCGAAACCTTCCAGTTCGCCGACATCGCGCTCAGCTTCGCCGAGCTGTTCCTGCCCGTCTACGACCTCGCCATCGGCGCCATCGCCTTCGATCCGGCCGCCAGCGACACCGATCTCGGCGGCGACCCCTTCACCGGTACGGGCGACGGCGCGACCCTGTCGCTCTCCTGGGACGTCTCGAACCCCGGCCTCGCGGCCTCGGGTGCGGCAACGATCACCTTCTATCTCTCCGCCGACGGCACGCTCTCCGGCGACGACCTGATCCTGGGGGCCGACACGGTCGCGCTCGACGCAGGGGGAACCGCCAGCGGCACCCTCACCGTAGCCGTGCCCCAGGGCGTCACGGCGGGCGACTACACCGTCATCGCCCAGATCGACGGCCCGAACGGCGACGAGATGCCCGGCAACGATACCGCCAGCTTCCCGCTCTCGCTTTCGGGCGGTCTTCTGGCGGGCACCGCCGGCAACGACGCGTTGACCGGCACCGACTTCAACGACGAAATCTTCGCCGACGCGGGCGACGACACCATCTTCGGCAGCGACGGGCTCGACGAAATCGACGGCGGCGCTGGCACCGACACCGTCGATTACTCCGGCTTGGGCGAGGCCATCGAATTCCGCGGCAGCGTCGACTACGACGTCGTGCTGACCGGCGGAGAAGGCAAGGACGTTCTCACCGACATCGAAGGCCTCATCGGCACTGCGCACGACGACCTGATCCGCAAGACGCTCTCCGGCCTCGAACGGATCGACGGCGGCGCGGGTAACGACACGATCACCGGCTCCAGCGGCAACGAGACGATGCTCGGAGGCGACGGCGACGACCTGATCTACGCCTACCTCGGCAGCGATGCCGTCGACGGCGGCACCGGCGCGGACACGCTCTACCTGAGCGGCCAACGCGCCGATTTCGCGGTCACCCAGACCGGCGACCAATCCGTGACGCTTCAGCAGGGCGACGACATCAAGACCGTCACCGGCATCGAGACATTCGTCTTCTCCGACTTCACCCAGACCTTCGCCGAGGTCATCGTGCCGCTCGATCCCAACCTGACGGCGGGCGATCTCCTGGTCGAGACCGCCACGCTGACCCAGGGCGACGTTCTCCACGTCGGCTGGGACTTGGCCTCGACCGGCAACGCCGATGCGGGCGACAGCACCACCCACGTCGTCCTCTCCACGGCCCCGGACCTCGCCTCGGTGATCGAGACCTTCGGCACGACCCAGACCGGCGCCCTTCCGACCGGAAGCCTGGCTGCCTTTTCCGACACCCTCGACACCACCGGCCTTGCCCCCGGCACCTACTACGTCGCCGCCGTGGCCGACGCCGAAGACGTTCTGGCCGAAAGCGACGAGACCGACAACGTCACCCAGTGGACCGCGATCACCATCCAGGCCCAGGTTTCCGACTACGCGCTCTCGGACGTCCAGGTCCTGGCCGGGTCCGATCTCGACATCGGCGGCGGCGCGCGGCTCGACGTGGCCTACACCGTGACCAACGACTCGAATACGGGCCCCACCGACTTCACCGTCACCACCTATCTCTCGACCGACGGCACGCTGGCCGGCGCGGTCGAACAGATCGGCACCCAGCAGGTCAGCGTCGGCCTCGGCGAAACGCTGGCCACCTCGGCCTCCTTCACGACGGCCGACACCCTCGTTGCGGGCGACTACTTCGTCGTCTCCTCCGTCGCCCGGAACGACCCCTCGGGCGCGCCCGACGATCCCTCCGACAACGTCGCGGCCACCGCAACGCCCATCACGCTGATCGGCGGCGTGACCTTCGGCACGCCCGGCGACGACCTGTTCGTCGGCACCGGCGCCATCGAGACCTTCGACGGCGGCGATGGCGACGACGCGGTGCACGGGTACGACATCGACGACGCCGCCTTCGGCGGCGGCGCGGACATCGACGAGGACTTCTCGCAGATGACCTTCGATGACGCCTATTCCGGCGTCGCGGCCATCGGCGAGACCATCGAGACCGGCGGCACAGGCCTGACACTGGACGAAACCGTCACCGCCTACACCGGCGGGGGCCCGCTGCCGCAGCCGGGTTTCGCGGACGGAATCGAGCGCATCATCGGCTCGGACCATGACGACTCGCTTGGCGCACTGAACTCCGCTGTCACCTATATCGACGGCGGCGCGGGCAACGACGCGGTGATCGGATCCTACGCCGACGATACGCTGCTCGGCGGCTCGGGCGACGACCAGATGGCAGGCATCTTCGGCGACGACATCATCTCGACGGGCGAGGGCTTCGACATCGTCTTCTTCGACCGCGAAGCGGACGGGGCAGGCGGCTTCACCGGCCACGGACACGACGTCGTCACCGATTTCGACCCGCTCTCGGACATGATCGTGGTCGAGTACGACGCGGGCATCGAGACCTACGACCCCTTCGCCGACCTGACCCAGACCGCCGAAGGCGTGCTTCTGACCATGGCCGACGACAGCTCGGTCCTCCTCCAGGGCATCCTGATCGAGGACCTGACCGAGGCGAACCTGATGACCCAGGAAGACCCGGGCGAGGCCTACGTCTGGTATTGATGTCAGGGAGTCGCAACCTCCGGCCTTGCTGACATGTTGCCCGGCGCGACCCCTTTGCGAAGCACCGTTCTTTCGGTCGGCTTTCGCGCATACCGCATGCCGATTGCCGTTGCGCTTTCAACGACCACAGTGCCCGCACTGACCTACCAGTAATTCTGCTGCATGAAGAACGGTTTCTCGCCGTCGTATGCAGGACCGCCCCCAAGATCGTCGGGCGTCAAACCGGTGTCTTTCAGAAGTTGTTCGGCAAGCTGCCGATCGTTGATCCAGGTCGGCAACGGTCCCCTGGGCCGGGCCTTCTTCGTTGTGCCTACGCCGAGTATGTCCGGGATCGAGATCGTGAGGCGGTTCAGGGTGGCTGCGAACATCGGTGGTCTCCTTGGCGCGATCCGTTGTCTTCGTGGAAACAGATTGCACTGGTCCGGGCCCGGCCGCTTGAGCGCTGCCTGGTGTTTTCTTGGTGATTGTCCGTGGATTGGTTAATCTAACCTGCATGGAATACGCGTTCGGCGACTTCGTTCTCGATCTGAACCGTGGTGAGTTGCGAAGCACGCGCGGCCCGGTGCAGGTTGAGCCACGCGCGTTTTCCCTTCTGGTCCACATGGTCGAACACCAGGGCCGCCTGATCGAGAAGGATGAACTCATAGCATCCGTCTGGGGCGGCCGAATTGTCTCGGACGCGGCGATCTCCACCGCGATCAAGGCGGTGCGACGGGCAATCGGTGATGACGGCTCCAAGCCGGCTTGGCTGAAGACCGTCCGCGGGCGCGGTTTCCGCTTTGACGGAACGGTACACGTGGTCGGCTCTAGCGACGCACAGGGCGGGAACGTCTCCGGTCACGACGACCCGGCGCAATATCCGGCCCGGGAAGCCACGGCTGTGCAGGCGCCGAAAGCCACGTCGATGGCGATTTTCGATCGACCCTCTGTACTGGTCGTCGGCTTCGATTGCTCGGCAACGGACGGACTGGACTCGGCCCTTGCCCTGGGAATGGCGCAAGAGGTCCGGTTGAACCTGTCCCACTGGCGGTGGTTTCCGGTGATCGGTCCGGAAGCGGTGGGTTACAGGACGGCCGGTTCGATGGATGTGCGCGAAAAGGCCCGCGAACTCGGGGCCGCATACGCACTGAGCGGTTCCGTACGGTCGATCGGGGAAAAGGTGCGGGTGAATGCGACGCTCAGCGCTACCGAAGACGGCAACTCGATCTGGTCCCGGCACTTCGACGGCACCCTCGACAATCTGTTTGACTTCGAGGAGGAGGTAAGCCGCGCCATCGTGGCGCAAATCGAACCTGAAATCTCGCGCGCGAATTCCCAACGGCTTCTGCAAACGCGTCCGAATGATCTTTCCGCATGGCAACTGTTGCTGGCGGCCGGCGAATCCCAACGACGCGGAGGCGAGGGGTATGGGACACCGGCGGCAAACGAGGAACAGAAGCGATTGGTGAACGCGGCCCTCGAAAAAGAGCCTGGAATGGCGCGCGCATGGGCGTGGCTCGCCAAATGCCACTGGCGCGATACGATCATGGGTTGGGCTCCGGACCGCGAGGCGGCCCTCAGTGCAACATTGGCCGCCTCGCGCAATGCCATGGAAATCAACCCGGCGGATTGGGAGTCTCGCTGTTATCGGGCACTTGCGCTTCTGTTCGGCCGGCACGAGTTCGTCGAGGCCGAGTTTCATGCACGCGAGGCCGTGCGCCTCAATCCATCCGCTGCGCAAGCCCGACATGGGCTTGGATGTGTTCTCGAAAACGTAGGGCGGACCGACGAGGCGCTGGAGCATCTCGAAGCGGTCTTTCGGCTGAACCCGAACTACCCGAATTCGGCGGCGGTGCTCGGTGATATCACGACCTGTCACATGCTGCTCGGCCACAACGCGCAGGCAGTCGAGATTGCGGTTCGATTGATTGCGCTGGCCCCGGGCTATTCCCGGGGGCTGCAAAGGGCCATTGCCGCGTTGGCGCAAGCCGATGAACATGAACGCGCGCAGGAAGCGGTCAGACGTCTGAAGGCTCTGCAGCCGGACTTCAATGAAGAATACGTGCGCAAGACCTATCCATTTCAGGACAACTCGGCCATGGAAACCTTTGTCTCTTGCCTCGAAACAGCAGGCGCGTTCCGCAGGTAGAGCTGGCAGGCGTGCAGGCCGGCGTGACTTCCGTTGCCGATTTAACCCAACGTCAATACGCGTTAACGGCGCACCACATCTGGTGGTTAACAGGGTCTTGGCACAACGCATGCCATACACTTTGCCGACGCTGTGCAGACCCTTGGCCGACAGGCGATTTGGCCTGGATTTCAGTGGCTTCGGCCCGTTAACCTTTACCGTTCTCACTCCCGGCGCCCGCTCTCCCGCCCGCACGACCGTACGGTGCCCCGTGGTCGTGACGCGGCGTCACCGGGGAAAATGCCGCAGCGTTTCCCCTGGAGTCAAACCGGTTTGGGGTGCATCTCAACGCGATGATGACACAGCATCCGTACCCCCAACGCCCCGGCGCCTTTCCGACCTGCCCGCTGATGCAGATCACCGGCCCGGACACCGGTCCCCGTCTGGTCGTGACCGGCCCCCGCAAGGTGCTGGAATCGCTTGCGGAACATCTCTGGAATCGCCCCGCTCTTGGCGGCATCCGGGGCGTCCTGATCCTGCGCGACGACCGTCAGACCGCCCGCTTCGACCTTCCTGATGAGTTGCTGAACCTCGACGACCATACGGGTTCCGCACTTAGCCGGACGCTCGGCCTCATGACGGCCCTCGGCATGATCCAGGGTAGCCGCACCGCTCTCAGCCGGGTCGCCTGACCCGCGCCACCCGCCGATTTTCCCTTGCCGCGCAACACCGCCTTCGATAGACCGGCCCGCGGAGACGTGGCCGAGTGGTCGAAGGCGCTCCCCTGCTAAGGGAGTAGGCGGGAAACCGTCTCGAGGGTTCGAATCCCTTCGTCTCCGCCACCACCCATAACGCGCTGATGACGCAATGGAATTAGGTGTCCCGCGGATCCGCGCCGCGGCCCGTTTGCGGCCTCATCCGGCCCAGGGCAACAGAAACACCGGGTGGGTCAGCCAGAGGACCGGGGTGTAGTTCATGAATTGGCCGAACAAGAGAAGAAGCGGCAGCCCCGCCCAGATCGCGCACGAGATCACCAACCACAGCGCAGTGATGGCGCGCGAGGGCGTGCGGCCACCGCTCCCAGCGGCACGGGCGTAGATCCCGCTCGCGCGATCCCGCAGAAACACAAGGACCGCAAAGCACAGCGCCGCTCCCGCAAGGCCGAAGATCTGCGCGACCTGCATCTGCTCGGCAGCCGGCATCTCGGAGAAACCGGGGACGATGCCCTCGACGAACACCGGCAGCGCCCGAAGTCCGAAGAAGGGAACGCCCACGACCACCGACATCAGCGCAAGCCATGGCACACGCCATCCTGCCGCGCGGGTCACACTTCGGATGCGCCGGAACTCGAAGAAAGCGCCAAGACGCTGTTCCGTCGCCGCATGCACCAGGGCCATGGGCAAATGGGCCAGGATCGGCAGGGCGATCAAGGCGCCGATCAACCACGTGACCGGACCGACGGCGGATTGCTCGTACCCCTTGTTGAACGAGTTTTCCCACCCGGCCCACCAGGCGCCCAGCCAAAGCATCGAGAATGGCAGAGTCAGCGCCGCAAGGCCGGTGGCAGTCATCACGCCTGCACGGATATTCGCGGCCAGACCACCCAGCAACCGAACGATCCATCCCTTGCCTCTCGGTCCCAGTACCCAGCCCGGATAGATGGCGGGACGCCCCCGATGGGCATCGACGCGTGCTTTCATCCGTCGCGTCAGCCAGCCAAGCACCAGAAGCGCGGTCAGCGGCGACAGGCAAAGAAGCGTGCCCAGGATCAGGTTGAGACACACCCGAAGCAACCACAGCGGCAGTCTGATCACCATGGCGGACCGGGCAAGCGCCGTCATGCGAACACCTCCGACAGGATATCGCCTTCGGCACGATCCGCTCGGAACCCCATCAGCGCCGCGACGGTGGG
>ERZ869936.912-NODE-912-length-23980-cov-4.753312_pt1 | contig 23980 bp, 30 predicted proteins | sample MGYA00520876_ERZ869936 | MGnify/ENA primary metagenome ERZ869936 (study PRJEB32218, sample SAMN09650985) | biofilter metagenome | isolation source: enrty point of leading RO module | place: Saudi Arabia: Thuwal, RO plant located on Red Sea | collected 2016-02-17 ...
TTGAGCGTAGTGATGGCGGTGACAAGAGAAGCGCTTGACCCGCCTGGCCCCCTGCCACCGCCACCACCTGCCCCACCTGCGGGGGCTCCACCCGCAGGTGACCCACCACCAGCTGGCGCACCCTGCTGGGTGCGCTTCATCACCTGGTCGAAGCGCTCGACCGCTTTGGTCAGCGCATCGAAGTTGCGCGTCGCACGTTCGATCGTCTTCTCGAACGCCGACAACATGTCGTCATCGAATGCCCGCGACAGCGACTGATCGAGGCCGCGAATCTTCCGATCGTCGACCTCAATCTCAATCCGCGTACGCTGCCGGGTATCAGCCATCTAGGTCCTTACGTCGATGGGTGGCTTAGCTGGGTCGGTCTCTGCCAGCTCCAGCTCGTTCCATTCATCCCAACCTTCAACCAAATGCGGAGTATCGGCAAGCTTACGGGCAGCTTCATCGGTGCGCGTATCCACCTGGGGCCCTGCCGGGTCGCCGGTCTCCAGGATGTTTGCACTATCGCCGCCCATGAACTTCACCGCCTCTGCTTGCTGCTTCGGGGTCCCGCGTTCTTGCTGCTCACGGGACCATTCTTCGATAGCCGATCGTGCGTGGAGTGCTTCTAGCGCGTCACTCAGTCTTGCCTGCAAGAGTCTCGGGTCGTTTGGGGGGAGCTTGAACCTTGCGGCCCACAGGTGCTGCACTAGCTCCCTCGTCATCCGGTTCTCGGCGAGCATCTTCTTCCACGTCTCGCTCTTGCGAGTCTTCGCCGTGAAATCGGGCCTCATAAGCGAGGCACCTCCCATACAGCTCGGTGGAGGGCGCAGCATTATAGACATTAAGCGGATCCCAACATTTCGGCTTTGGGTAGGCGACCGAGAATGTGATGGTCACAGTCAGGTACGCCAAGATATCGGCCAAGCTGGCCGCCTGCGTGTCTCCGCCAGCCCCTGCAGGCAGATAGGCCGCCTTGAGCGCGCCCATCTGAATCTGCTGGCCAATGGTCGGTACGGTGTAGTGGAAACGCCCCACGTAGCGCTGGCCGCGCCTGCCGGGAACGTCGATCTCGATGATTTTGACGGCAGGTAGATCCTCGTCCTTGGATTCCTGCGTCGCGGTGCCCTGGATCTTCGCCAGGGCTGCTTCTGGGTCAGGTAGTGACATCTAGCCTCCTAGCCCCCGAGCCGTTGGGGGCTCAGAAGCTTAGACGATTTCTGACTCGTTGCGAATGCGGATGGCCACGAACTCCACATCGGTCATGACGATGCCGCGAGCCCCGACGTTGTTGGTGTATCGGGTGGCCTTTACCCGCTCGATGTTCGAAACCACCAGCCCCGTCACGCTGTCCTCCACCGTGCAGGTGGCCTCGCCTCGCGTGAGAATGTCACTGAAGGTCGGGAAAATGACGACACCATCGCGGTTTTTGATGGTGTTCGAGATAATCCTAACCATCTGCGCCGATAGCGTAACTCGGTACGCAACGGGCACATGCTCAGCCACGTCGAACTGGTCGAGCGGCTCGATGGGGTCGTGCTGGATCTCCTCCGAGTACGACACGTTCATCGCGAGCGCGACCTTTACCCCGTCCATGTTGAAGCGCGCTCGGGCGCCCGTTAATACCAATCCTCTAAACGCCATTTGGCTATCTCCGTGTCAGGGTAGGTTTATCAGGCCGCCGATTGCAGTGGCACCAGGTGCACCGTGATGGGGATGAAGTTGATCGGGACGATCGGGGCGATCTCCACGCTGACGGGGAAAACGTCGCCGACCTGCTCCACCGTGAGCGTCTCAGGCTTGAAGCCCGCGATGATCTCGTCTGTGACCAGTCGCTCAAGGGTATCGATGGCAATGCCCTTGATAACGCCCACGCTGCTCGCCAGGGCGCGATCGCCAATCTTCTGGTCCAGGGCCCGCCGAAGGTCGAAGACCGCCTGGTTGGCGCTCTCGTTGGCCGACATCTCGGTGAAGACCACGTTGTCGCTCTGAAGGAACGTCGTGAGGCTTCGGACCCATCGGATACCGACGCCATCGATGGACTCGGTGAACATGGCCCCCGAGTCAATAAGGATTTCGGCTTAATCCTGACGGCTCCAGCTGGAGTCGTTGCGGACATCGAGCGCGTACATGATCTTGCGCGTAAGCGGTTCGCCGATAGCCGAACCTGCCTGCATACCCGCAGCAATGGCCGCCAGGAAATGCGGCGGGTACCAGGTTGCTTCGCCCGTAATCGGGTCAAAGCGCTGCACTTCCTCAGAAATGCCCGAAATGTGCCGTGTGTTCAGCGTTTGCAGCTGCGTGCGGTAGTTGGAGAGGGTCTCGCCCGCTCCGCCTGCCGTGCCGATGCCCACGTAGCCGTTGGCTTCGCTCTGGCCCTCGCCCGCGCGGAAGATCAGGTGCTCAAGCAGCAAGGCATGAACCGCAGGATCGCGCGTGAGGGGCACGATGATGTTGGCGCGCCGCTTCTTCAGCAGCCGGAATGCCGACTGATATTCGGTGATGGTCGCCGTGCCCTCGATGCCTCCAGCCAAGAACACCGGGGAAGCCGTGTTGGCCGGAACCAAGGAAGCGCCCGTTGCCCGGGCTGCCGTCATGAACTGCGAGCCCTGGTTGATGGCCACGATGAACGCGTTGAGATCGGCGAAGAAGTCCGCCGCCGCACCCACCAGCGAAGTCGCGGGCGAGTAGTCCAGCTCAGCCACCAGAAGCGTCGAGCTGTTGGTCGCCAGCGCCTGGGCCGTCAGGCCGTTGATGGAGTTGAGCCGGTCGACCAGCTTCTGGACCGTATCGAAGATCGAGTTGCTGGTCTGAACGGCCGTCAGCGAGATCGTGATGGTCCGAGCGCCCGCCACCTCACCGAGGGCAAGCACCGTCAGCTCGCCCGAGAAGGCCACTGAGCCCGTCACAGGCGTTGTGTTGCCCGTGGTCATGTCGAACGCCTCGCCCTGCTGTGCGCCAGCGCTGGAGAGGCCGAAGAGCGCCGCATCGACGGCGGTATCAGCATCGATAGACATGGTGACCACGCCCGCCGCTGGGGCGTTGGTCAGGAGCACCACACCTCGGGTCAGGGTCGCAGGCGCGAGGGTCGCGATGGTCGTGGCGACGGGGAAGTCGCTCACAGTGACCGTGCCGACCGCTGCGGCGTCCATCACGATGCCGAGGATCTTGGTCCAGGTGGCCGTGGTCGTCTGCACGTTGGTCGTGCCGTTGAGCGTCACAGTCTCCTGCGTCGCTACGCCGCCCGCGATGCCGTAGATGGTGACGCGCTGGGTCGTATCACCCGCCGAAGAGCTGACCACATCGACCGCGCTCGGGAAGCCCGCAGGGGACACCGAAGCGATTTCAGCCGTGAGGCCCGCCTCCGCTTTGGTCGCGGTAATGTCGAAGGTGGTCGCCGAAACCGCGCCGAGCGCCGTGTCGTAACCATCGGCGCCAGGCGTATAGAGCAGATCCATCGCCGCGTCGCCGCCCACGTCGTCGAAGGTCTCCGTGTCGTTTTCGAAGACGATCACGATCTGCTTGCCCTGGTTCGTACCAGTGCCGACGTCGATATTGATTTGCTCGGTGAACTGGCCCCAGTCGCGGCTCGTCAGATCAACGCTGGCCGCTGCGTTGTCGTCGGCAAGCTGCGCGGTGCTCTGGGTCGAGGGGTTGACCTTGATGGGAATCACCCGCTGAGCGCCGCCAGGGATGGCCTCGTCCTGGGATGGGTTGAACGCGAAAAGCGCCCCCGTCCGAAGGTCGCCCGAACGGTACTGGTCCTGCGCGCCCTGGGGGTTGGTCAGATCGTTCTCGACGTCGACCGTAAGGGGCTCGCCGCCCTCAGCCGTGCCGATAAGGGCCACAATGCCGACCGCACTCGGGCCAACCGCATCGAGTGCTGAAGCATCGATACGACTCGCAACCTGGGGGACTACAATCCTGCGGCCATTGAAGAAAATCGAGGTTGGCATGTTCGCTCTATCCTACCGTTCAGCCCCGGGGCGCCCGGAGAAACTTCTCAAACTCGGCCGCCCATTCGGCGCGAGTCAGCTTTCTTAGTCGAGGTTGCGTCAGCTTCTCCTCTACAAAGAAAGCTTTCACAAGTGCCTCGTTTCGTCGAGTCACGAAGGCTCGTTGAACCGTCACCTTGGGTGTCCGGTCGGGCAACTGAGTAACCGGAGCAGCAGCGACGGGCGCAGGTGGCGGCGGAAGGTCTGCCGACATGCGAGGGGGCTGGGGCAACTCTTCAACGGCAGGCTCCGAAGCTTCGGCCTCGGGCTGCTCGTTCTTGTCCTCAGTCTCTTTCGCACTTCTACGGGCTCGCCTGCTCATTCGGTTTCGTCTCCTTCGGTGTACGTCTTCACGCCACCTCGCAACCCGTTTACTACAACGTCATTTCGGAAGATACCAGCCAAGCGTAGCCGACGGCCATCTCGGTAGCGCAGAAGCTTGGGAATGGTTTGCATCACGCCAAACCTGATAGTCAAAACTCGACCGAACGCGTTATCAGGCAAATACACCTCTTGCGGGTTCAACTCGCCGCCCGAGTACGATGGATCGATGAGCCCTCCACACTCAAGCGTCTCGCGCCCGCCGTAGAGCGCAAACTTCGCAAAGTGATAGAGGTAAATGCACTGATCGGGATTTTGCGCGATCACGTAGATGCTCAGCACCTGGTTGAAGATGCCGCCCTCGTAATCCTGGTCTTCGCCGCCTGGCGGGTTCTCATCGGGTAGCGTCGTACCCGCGTACTTTGCCAGCCCGCGCTCGTCGGCCTCTTCGTCGAGTGACATGACGATCGCAAACACGGGCAGGTCTCCCGTCGTTCGGGGGTAGCCTAATACCACGCGCGGCGGGGCCGCCATGAAGTTGGATACGTAGGCTTCCCGCTCCGACTCCGGATCGCCCAAGGTCGGATCGAAGAAATGCGAGAAGAACCGCCGCACCTCGGTCTCGTCTTTCGATAGTCTATCGACCTCGGCCTTGAGTACCGCACGCACCAGACGTTCCGGCAGTACGATGCTCGTGCGCTGCTCGGCAGCCGTGGGCCCGTCAAAGAACGGCTCGGTAAACCGCTTGTCCCCCTCGGCTTTGACGGCGCCGCCTAGATTACGGAGCACTCGTTCCTTGCGGTTCATTCTTGGCCCTTCATCGATGCAGCCACAACGCCGCTGACGATTTTGCCTAGGTATTTGTGGACGTCTAGGGAAATGTTCCGCGCCTTGATGCCTGGGTGCACCCAATGGCGCTGCGCGTCGCGCGTGTGCATCGAGATCGTGCGGAAGGTGCTGTAGCCCGTCGTCTGTACGCTACCGCCAGCCACGTGCTTGCCCTTCTTGATCATGCCCATGTAGATAGACGACGCGTGATAGGGCTTCTCTTTGCGCTGCAGGATATCCCGCGCCTGGCTGCGCATGTTCTTGTGCGGATGCAGTCGCTGGCCGTGCACGGTCGTCTGCCCGCCGTGCTGGCCTACGGGCGCCCCCGGGCGCGTGAAGGTGTGGCTCAGGGCCTTAGCCTCCATATGGATTGACGGCGGCATCGGGCGCCCCACGTTGCGCCCGCTCGTGCCTGGGGTCCCGTGGCGGAATGGAATCACCAGGTAAGGGCCGTTTTCGCCCTCTTTGGCTTTGGGACTCGACAGCATCCACTGCCGCATGTCGCCACCGCCCCAACCCTGCTCAATCATGTTGGGCAGCTCGCCGTTGAGCTGGATAACGACCTTCCCGCCGTCCTCGTTGTGCTCTAGCCCCGCTACGTAGTCGCGTGCGGTCGAGCGCAGGCGATGCATGGCTAGCTTCTTCCACTGCGCGAATGTCGCCGCCCCAAGCCCCTTGAGGATGCGCGTGCGGTCAGCATTGTGTGGCAGGGCTGAGAGTATCTGCGCCTTCGCCTGGTCCAGGTTGATCTTGATGATCGGCTTAGTCACTGGGCACGCCCCCAGGGCCGAAGCCGCTAGGTTCGGCTACCTCTAGCGCCATGCTCGGAAGGCCGTTGCTGTTCACCAAAAAGTCCAGCTTCGCCATCGCCTGCACGGGGTGCGCAATCACGCGGTCCTTCGCTGGCTCAGTCTTCCGGCCGGATACGTCGTCGCGCGTGACATGCATCCACGAGATCACCATGTAGATCGGGTGGAAGTCGTAGTGGATAGTGAAAACCCCACCGTCGGGAATCACGCGATTGCCCGCCGACGTCCACTTGATCCAGCCTTCCTTCGTAATGGAGTAGTGGATGCCCTGCTCCAACGACACGATGGAATCGTTCTTCCGGTAGAGCAGCGCGGCAACGTCCACGATGCGGAACCTTGCACTATCGACGCCCGTGGGTAGCCCGTTGCGGCGACCTCGGCGGTTGTTCTTGATGAGCAGCTCATTCATCGGAATGATCTGGTCTTCCAGCTCTAGCGAATCTCGATAGCCTAATCGGTATTTCGCCTCGACGGTCACGTTGACCGAGCCCTCTTGATAGAGCCCGAACTTTTCGTAGATCGTGGTCTTCTTATCGAACTGGAACATCAGCGCCTGAACGCGCTTCGGCTGCACGTAGATATACCCGTCCGCGTTGCAGTCCGGGCAATCGAGCGCTGCCTGTTCGGTTTCGGGGTTGAAGCAGGGGCAGAGCAGCGCCTTGCGCCACACAACGTATTTGCCGTGCTGGCGAATGACCCTGACGAACTCCTCTTCTCGGAAGTCCGCGCGGGTCTTGTTGACGTTCAGCTCGTCGCCCTGCGTCGTGTACTTCACGCCTACCGTAGGCGGCACCTCGCCTTGCCGATAGGACTCTAGGCGTGGAGCAGGCGGCGCAATCTTCTTCTTCGTGGCCATCAGGCGACCACCATCCCACCGACGCGCTTGTAATACTTACGAAGCATAGGGATCTGCTGCTTGATTTGTTCTAGGTACTGCTTGATGCGCGCACCGTAACCTGCGTTGGTTGCTGAGGCCGTAGTACCGATGCTTTGTGATAGTCCATCCATGCTCAGGCTCAGTGTACCGATACCCGCGCCCGCGATGAGATCGCCGAAGATGTTGAACGGCCCAAGGCTCGCAAACATGCCAATCAGGTCCACAATGTTGCGGGGCACCTGCCCCTCACCGAAGCCCGCGACGTACTGAATCTGGAACAGGTGCGGGAGATAGTCTAATCCGTTGTAGATGGCAGGCAGGAATGACCCGCCCTGGCCTACGAGGATTTCCGATAGTGTCCCCGCCGTCGGGACAATCTGCACCTGGCCTGCTTCGGAGTTGAGTCGGATCCACTCCTGCGGAAAGACGATAACCGTCTGGCCGCTGGGGTACTGCACGCGGAACTCTTCGACCGACTGCACGGGGTAGTTGTCGAGGCTGATGAAGTTGAACGCGTGGTAGTCGTTCCTGTAGTAGTCGTGCAGATCGCAAAACGTCGTCGGCAGCAGCGGAATATCGAGCTGGTGCTCAAACCACCGAATCGCCGACAGGATGTAGTGCTCGAAGACGGCAGGGCTAAGCGGGTTTCCGCTCGCGTCGGTCAGGTCGATACCGAAGAAGTAGCGCTCTTTGAGCTGGGGCACCGTCAGCAGGTTTCTGATAGCCAAACCTAGACCCTGAATCGCCGCGCTCGCCTGGCTCTTGTCCCCGTCCTTCGTATCCAGGTACCGCGTTCGATAGTAGTAGTTGGGGTCACCTAGGGCATCGACCAGCACGTAATCCTGCTGGCCGGCGTTGAGTACGGGCCGGGTGTCTGCGGCCGTAATCTCCTGCCAGGTGAGTTGGCTATCGGTGCTTCGCTCCAAAACGATGCGGTCGTAGCCGCACTCGCGCACCTCATCGATTGCCGGCTCGTTGATGGAGATCGTGATGCACGTGCCCCGCCGACCAGCGGAAATGCCAGGCGATGCGGCATTCTCCGCCGAGTTGAGAAGGAAATGCCGATCGTTTTGTCCAGGAGCAGCCATGATTTCCCTCTACCCTACCCGCCCAGGAAGGTCCTAAGCAATGCGACGCACGCCGCGAGTATCGCACCCGTCGCACCGATGATCGCGGCTTTCACCTGCGCCTGGGACGCATGCTGGCGCTTCAAGTCTGCGATTTCAGCCTCCAGCTGAGCGATCTTCTCCTTGTCGGCCTTCTCCACAAGCGACTTTTCTAGGTTCTGAATCTCCTGCCGACGCGCCTCTAGCGACTTGGCTAGTTGCTGCCGCTCGCCCTTCGCCGTCTCGTTCAGAATAGCCGTTGACGCGGCCATGCCCCGCAAGCGCTCCTCAAGTCGTACTACGTCTGAATCGCTGCTCATGGCTTCTCAGGGGGCTTGGAACTCGTAGTCGTTTGCAATGACAGCAGGTAAGCCTTGGCGTCCTCGGGGGTCTTGATGTCGCCAGCAGCGCCGATTGCGCTGTCCTGGATGCGCTGTAGCGCCCGCTCGCTGATGGCTCGCGACTTCCGCTTACGGGCAGGCTCTCCCTCCTTAGAGGGCGGCACAATCGTGTCTTTGGTGGTCGGTTCGTCCAGTCTGAGTACGCGGCGGATCTCCTGCAGTGACGCCATAATATGACCCCATCCCAGGATTTTATCGACCTCCACCGCGTGCTGTGGCGCCGTCGAAGACAAGTAGCTGCGAATGTGGTGGATGCCCTGCTCTAGGTTGTCCAAGTGCCCGCCAATCGCCGCTGCGATGAGCGGGCTGTCCGACGCATCCGCGTACTTAGACAAGCTCTCCCAGGTCAGCCTACGCGCTATCTCGTCGCGCACGTGGCGCTCGATGGCCTGCCTCAGCACGGACTCAAGCCGTCGCGGTTCGGGCGGCTTCTCGATGTACGCGCTCGCGCCGTACTCCACGGCCTGCACAGCCATTTCGATATCGCCGAACGACGACAGGACTAGGATCGGCGTGTCTGGGGCTTCCTTGACGACCTGCACCACCGTGTCGAGCCCATTCGCTGGGCCATCGAACTGTAGAATCAGGTCCAGCAGCACGGCGTCATAGCGACGATGCCGCAGCGCAGTCAGAGCGTTGTTTAGGTGCGACACGCGCGCAGCGTCGAAAACCACATTCTTGGGCTTCCGCAGCGCTCGCTCAATCAGCGCCCAATCCTGATCGTCGTCCTCGACGACCAAGATATGGTAGCGGTTCGGCGGCTTATCGCTCGGGGAACTCATTGGACGCCCACCAGCCCACTAGCTTGTCGGCCAGGTCTCGGAAAGCGTCGAGATCTATCGGCTTGTGCAGATAGCCGGCAACCTGAAGGTCCCACCCCTTCAGCACGTCGTCTTCTGCTTTTGAGCTAGTAAGTGCCACGATCGGAATACGGCGGGCTTCAGGATCCGCCTTTGCTCGTCGTAGCACGGCGTGCCCGTCGATGCCGGGCAGGTTCAGGTCGAGTAGAACCAAGTGCGGGCGTATGTGGCCGTTGACTTTCAGCAGGTAATCAAGGGCTTCTTCGCCCGTCTCCACGCGCGCAATGTTGACGTCCTGCTGCTTGCGGAATGCCCGGCGTGTGAGCACGGCGTCGCGATCGTCGTCCTCTACCAGCAGCACTTCAAGCACGCGTCGTTTCTGAGTCATCCGTAAACCGCCGGTAGGCTGAACTTGATAACGGTGCCGCCGAGGGGTGAAGCATCAGCGTGAATCTTTCCCCCATGGGCCTCTACGATACGGCGGCACACAGCTAATCCTAACCCCATTCCCTCGGTACTTTGAGCCTGCGGCCCGACGCGTCGGAACAGGTCGAAGGCTTCCTTTCTGAGATAGGCGGGAATACCAACGCCGTTGTCCTCTAGGCAAACAACAACCTTGTTTCCTCGCGTGTGCGCGTGAAGGCTGATTTTTAGGGGCCGTTCTTTGCTTCTGAACTTCACTGCGTTGCCCACCAAGTTGCCTAGTAGCTGGTAGAGCAGCCTTGGTGAACCGAGCACCTTCGGCAAGTGCCCACGCACGTGCGCGTGGCCGCCTATCTCGTCCAGGTCCGATCGGTTGTCGTCAATCACGTCCTTCCAGCCGCTATAGAGATTCACGATAGTGGATTCATCCAACTCGCCTAGACGGGCAAACTGCAAGATGCCGTCGAGCAGGCGCTCCATGCGCTTAGCGCCGCCCACCATCTCCTCGATGTACTGCCGCCCCTGGTCGTCGAGTCCTTCGAGGGTCCCGTAGTCCTCCAGAAACGCCTCGGCAAAGCCCACAATGTGCCGCAGAGGCTTCCGAAGGTCGTGCGACAGGATGTAAGTCGTACGCTCCAGATCGGCGGTCTTACGAGCTAGTGCCACCTCCATCGCTGCCAGCTCCTGCCGTAAGTCGGAGTCGCTCATTTCCAGAGCTTAGATGCATCTTCATAGCCGCGATTGATGTTCGCGCGGATCTGCCGTGGATTGAAGTCCAACGGGTCGCCTAGCGACTTCTTAGCGGCGTTCGGGTCGAGCGTAGTGATGGTGACTTTTCGCACGTGCGGAGGGGCCTGGCCCAGATCGACCAGCGCGTTGAGTAGCTCCGCAGCCTTGCGATCCCACGTCTCGATTTCGGCATTCATGGCATCCAGCGTGCGCTGAACTAGCGCCAAGCCGTTCGCCCTATTGTCGAACTTGCCGATCACTTTAGCCGGACCAGTCGTGATCACGTCGATCTCCGTGGCACCTGCCATGATGGCTTGCTCGATGGGCGTGGTTTCGCGCACCCCGTGGTCCGTATACAGCTCACTGCCGACTCGGACGGGCTCGAAGAACATGGGGAACGCCGAAGACGCGAGCACGGCCTTCGCCATGTCGGCGACGTCCTTCTCAGTCCACACGCGAGACTTGCCCGTGGTCAGGCTGACCGCACCGACGCGCAGTAGCTTTCCACTATCGCGAATGGCCTTCGGTCGCAGCTTCTTCGTGACCAGCTCGCGCAGCGGCTTGGTGCTGTAAACGGACTGCTTGCCACCCAGCCACTTGGGCATGAAGGCAGGCAGCGGACCGAGCAGCCCCCAATACCACTTCTGCCAGATCTTATCGTTGTCGATCTCGTGCCAAAGGTTTTGCAGCGCGAGCGCTGCCTCTGCGCCCTTCCCAGGTCCGTACTGCGCCAGCCATGCGCCATTCAGCGCGCCGACACTCGTACCGCTAATGATCTGGTACTCGTGATCGCGCTCGCGCAGCAGCCACATAAGCGCGCCGACTTGGTAGGCTCCCTTAGAACCGCCCCCACTCAATACTAAGGCTTTCATCCAAGCAACTCCTGCAAAGCACCCGCTGCCCCAGGGTCAGCGTGTGACGTTAGGTAGAACGTAGCAGTAGCACGCTCCCCAACGAATGCAGTGTCGCCCACTATGCTGATGCGCGTGTGCATGCCTAGCGAACTAAAGAGCAGCTTGGCCGCGCCGTAGTGGAACTGGAAGATTTGCAAAGCCTGTTGTGGCGCACGCTCGGGCGAAGAACTTGGGAACGCCGGAATCGGCGGGAAGCTCCCGATGGCTTCGTCGATGAGCTGGAACATCGTTTTGTAGTACGTGGTCTCAATCGGGATCTTGGTGCCCGGAGGTAGCGGACCGGGTGGCGTTGCTGTGGTCAGCAAGTGCGGCGCGAAGAAATCCGCAAGGCCGAACGTCTCCATCTTCAGTGTGCCGGCAAACTCGATGTTGTCGCTGAACTGCACCTCTGACTTTTCGATAGTCAAAACTTTGCCAGCAACGGGTTCAAGAATCCATCCGCTCGTGCCCTTGTGCGAGTAGCTCGCCGTGACGGTCTTGCCCGTTTGGGCTACCGCAAAAGTCACCTGCCCCGTTGCGTAGTTGACGGTGTAGTCCCCGCCGCTAGCGGCAAACGGCTCGCGCTGCGTCATCACTACGCCGTCTGATTTTACTATCACTTCGAAACCGTGCGGGTCCCCTGGATTCGCTTCTTGCTGGTCAGCAGCTAACGCGTCCTCATCGAAGACTTTTCCGTGCGTCATGTCGATCCAGTCTGTGTTGGCCGAATCGAAAACTAGATCGTCACTTGTCGATAGTGTTTCGTCAGTAACGCGCGCACTTTCCGAGTACCAGGTCGAGGGGTCGGTGAAGTTGTGGGTCGCGTAGATAACCTCTTTGCCCAGGCGCGCACCCTGTACAAAAATGGGCGTGCCGTCCGCCTGGCGTTGCTCTAGCTGCACCACCTCGGTGGGCTCAGGCAGTGCGGTTGCCGTATGCGCCGCAACCAGCCCGTCGAGCACTGTCTGCTCGGCTCCGCTCAGTGCAGCGTCGAACTCAATGTCTACGTCCGTGGTCTTCTTCGTAACGCCTAGGCATTCGGGCACGATTCCAGCGTCCGCCTGAATCTCAGCTTGCAAAGCTTCGGCATCGACTGCCCCATTCGACGTTGTGAATGCCGTTCGTAGGTAAGTTTCGATAGCCATTTAGTTGATTCTCCAGATCACTAGGTGCGCATTTGAAATCGTCACATTTCCAGAACCGCCGACTTTTCGATAGTCGATTTCGAATGTCTGCACGCCGCTGATCCCCGTAAAAACTTCTGGCCCCGCGTTGAGAAAGGTTGAGTTTGCCTGCCCCGCTCGCTGGAACGCCTCCACCACATCGGCCCCATTCCGCTGCACCCGCGACTCGTAACGGGTGTTGTTGTTCGAGCCGCTCATGGCCCAAGAGTAAAAGAGGATGTAGTTACCCAACGGGAGCGAGGGCGTAACTAGCGTCAACTTGTTTTGGTAGGTGGAGCTGGTCGTAGTGCTGCCTGCATTGTCCTGCTCAAACTGGAACTCCTGCCCGAAGACTCCCAGACCGTCGAGCTTGTCCTTATCGGCCGGACTCAGGAAACCGGCAACAAGGGACGTCGCGAGCGCATGCAGCGACCCACCGCCACGGTCGCCATGCTGTGCGTCCGTTGCGAGCACTCCGACCTGCACGTCGTTGGCGTTTACGACTATCGAACCGTCCGCATTGGCAGCCACGTCTAGCGTAACGTCGCCCAAGCCACCGCCTGTCAGGCCCGCACCTGCCGTGATGGTTTGATCGTCCTTGGCATTGGTCTCAACGGTGTCGAGTTTCGTCTTATCCGCCGCCGACATGAAGCCGTCGACCGAGGGCGTAGCGTCGGCGTGGAGCGCACCGCCTCCACGGTTGCCGTGCTGCGCGTCGGAGATTTCCCCCACCTCGATACTGTCGGCGTTGACGGTGATCGAGCCGTCAGCTGCCACCACATCTAGGGTGCGGTCGGCGGTAAGGTCCCCGCCGCCCGTCAGGCCAGCCCCTGCAATAACCTGCCGGCTCGTATCGACCTTGCCCGCTAGCTTCGTGTCGGTCTCGTCCCGCACCTCGACGATAGCCGCCTGCACGTCGGTCGCAGCGATGTCCCCATCGGGGGTGAAGTCCACCTGGTTGGCGTCGTAGTCGGACGCCTGCGCTACGACCGCCCCCGTGCGCCCGAACACCGAATCAACATCGTTGACCTCGGCGCCCGCCTCGATGCCGTCGAGCTTAGCCCCATCTACGGACACGTCTCGGCCGTCCACCGTGCCCGCTGTCGCGATGTTGCCGGAGTCGTCGATGGTAACGGCGCTGTCCTGGATGAGCTTGCCCGTGGCCCCGTCGTAGCGCGCTACGGCCTCGTCCGTGGCTCCTGCGGGACCTACAACGTCACCGCTGCCCGAAGTGAGGCTCCTAGCTTGGCCGCCAACGTAGGCGACCAGATCCCCGCTCACGCGGCGTACCTGGCCCTCCTCGGCGGGGTTACCTTCTGCGGTCTGGTCCTCGAAGAAGAGATCCTCAACCCGCTCGTCGCGGCCCCCAGCCACTAGCCAGCCTTCTTCTTGGTGGTCTTCTTCTTGGCTGCGCGCTTCTTCTTCGGGGCTTTCTTCTTGGTCGCTCGGATGGGCGTAACGGGCGCTGGAGCGGCCTCTGGGGCCTTCTCGGCATCCTTGGCTGCCTGGGCCTCCGCGCGGCGCTCAGCGGCGCTGAGGCGCCCTCCGCGCGGCTCTCGGGCGCCTCCAGGCTCGGGCTTCTCCTCGATTGCGGTCTGCACCTGGTCAAACCGGGTCTTGGAAGCGTCATGGAAGCGCTGAGTGACCGCCACGCTGCGCTTGTAGGCATCGATGCGGCCGTGGGCTACCGACTGCTGAGCAGCGTGCTGCTGTGACAGATTGATAGCACACTCGATACATCGAGTGATGTACGCCTTGATGCGGCTCAGCTGCTCAAGGTCAGGAATCTCGCCCGACTCAAGAGCAGCATCTGCGTGCTGATGTACCGTCTCCAACTTCTTCGCCAGGTCGCGCAGGGCAGTGACTGCCCCACGATGCGCGTGAAGGTCCCCATTCGCCTCTTCTAGAAGCTTATCGAGACCTTCACCAATCACACCTGTCGATTCAACCGCCCCTTTTAGCTGGGAAAGCTGAGTCTTTCTGAAATCGTCCATGCGGACGGTTTATCAGACATTCGCGCCGTTGCGAATGACGGTGATTTGGTCGGGCTTGGAGCCCGTGCCCTTCAGGTCGAAGGTGAACGAAAGGTCACCGTCAGCGGGGGTGCCACCTGCCGTGTAGTCGTCGGTGAGCCGAAGCAGCTCGCCGTTGAGAAACACCTCAAGCGATGCGATGCCCGAGTTGCTGTACGGCAGCAGGTCAACATCCGTGTTGTTGTGTGGAGTGCCTGGGCCGTTCACATCGGCAGGCGATGTCACGTTGGCTGTAAGGGTCGCATCGACCCGATCGCGCTCGCCCGTGGACGCCTGCAGGATGGCGTTGAGCAGCGAAACCTCGCCGAACTGAGACTCAAAGTCATCCCATTCCTGCGTGGTCTCGGACAGCTTGATGCCGTCCTGGGTCCAGGTGGAACCCGTCTGGTTGGCGTCATCGAGCAGAAGCTCAGCCGCCGCCCGAACCATCAGGTCACCAGCTGTAGTGGTGACCTCGCCGTCGGTGACGCCCACCGTGATGGGCCGTGTACCGCCGGAGTTGATGGTCGCACCTGCCGCGAAGTCGTTGACTACTGCGTCGTTGTCGAAGACGTCGACCGCTGCCTCGATGGCAACCTCGGAAGTACCGCCAGCCGAGCCCTCAATGACTCGGAAAAGGATGGCTTCCAAGTCATCGCGAATCTGCCACTCAAGGCCAGGGCCTTCGAGATCAAGAATCGCGTTGCTGGTCTGGTCGACCGGAGTCGCGCCCTGGTTGTCATACGCAACCTGACGGGTAACGGTGGCACCCGCAGGAACGTCGACAATGGCACCTCGAAGGAAATCCGACTCAGTGAGATCTTCGAGACCTACACGCTCGCGCGTGCAGTAGTTGATGTCTGTGTTCTCGATGTCGGCGAAAGGAACCGCCTCAAGGTCGTCACCCGTCGCATTGACTCGGACAAATGAGATCTGGACTCGGTTCGGAGTCGTATCGGTGATGGTTGAGCCATCCGTGACGCCCGACTCACCCTGAAGCAGGCCGTAAATCTTCCGACCGCTGGACAAGATGGGGTCACGCGTCGAAGCGTCGACAATCTCCATCAAGTTGAGGGGCTGAAGCGCGTTCGGGCCCGCAACCTCATCGAGCGAATGCGTGCCGAATGTGCCGCCGTGCGCAGCAACCACGGTGCCGAGGGTCGTCACCGCGCCGACCGCCGCCGTGGTCTGCGCAGGCAGCTCGCCCGTGCCCAGAATGACGAAGTTGTTGCCCGCGCCTACGGACACGTCCACAAGGCTGTGAACGTCGCGAAGAACGCGCTTGCGCTCGACCGCGTGGAGATCGTCGGCGACGCCCTGAACACCTCGGGCTGCACCCTCTGTCGGGAACAGCGTGGGAGCGGTCAGCGCGTCGTACCAGTTGCCGCCCTGCTTGTCGTTCAACTCCGACAGCATCGAGCGGATGTTATTGAGATCGTCGGCGACGGTCCCCGCACCCGATTCCATAGCTGCTGCCGGGGTCACGTTGTCGACAAACCCGACTAGGGTGTCGAGGGTCGATCCAATCTGTGCGTCCTGGCGGATGAATGTGCGGGCCATTTACGTCTCTCCTAGGCGGGCGTGTAGTCGATGAGAATAGTGTCCGATGCATGTAGCGAGAAAGCAAAGGTCACGGTGTCGAATCCTGTCCCGACACCGCCGCTTTCACTTCTTGTGTAGTCGCAAGTTGCACCTTCGAACTGTCTCACTCCGTTGAGGTATAGCGTCTCCGAACCAGCTACGAAGTCAACTGAAGTGGTGAAGGATCCTGTACCAGGAATCGCGCCACCAGGCACTTCTCCATAGACTCGACTACCACCAGCACCGCCTCCGGTGCCGGGAGCCGAGATCGCACGCGTGAGAGTCGCGCCCACAAGCTAAGCCCTCTTGTAGCCTGTGCGAGTCTCGGACGACACGCGGGTAACGAAAAGCGTCCCCGTGCCTGCGCTCATAATCGCGCCTATGCGATCGGAATGCCCCACTAGTACGTGAGTTTCGATAGCGATAATCGCCTGCTTCGATAGCGGAACCCTGCGCACGCCAGGGCCTGCCGTACCTGCAAGGCTGACAGCCTTTTCGAACTTGCCCACGTGCACCCAGCATACCGCAGTATCGTTGGACGGATTGAAGAGCTGGATTAGGTAGCGACCTGGGCGCAGGGCCCCATCGACGTCTGGCAACTGGCTATAGGTTGCAGTCACGTCGAGTCGGTGCGTTTCCTCGATCGCCGCTTCGTAGAAGGCGATATCGTGGTCGCCGCGATGCGCCGCACTCGACATTTAGACTACCCCTAGTTCTTGCCTCGGCTGATCTTGGTCACCTGGATTGTCGGCACCGCGCCCACGGGGAAGAACGCCAGCATGTTGCTTGCGCCGTTGGAGCCCTTGGTTCCGCCCGGACGAACGATGAAGGTCATCAGGGGCTCGTTGAGCTTGGGGACGTCTGTGTGCGCCCTAAACCGCATCGACGGGGCTGCCGCAGCCGCTGTGACTGTCCCCGCCGTACCTTGCCGGACCCAAACGTCGGAAGCACCGTTGAAGTCGATGATCCGAAGCACATAGCGCCCCGGTTCCAACGCTTCAGCACTCAGCGGTGACGACGAGCCTGCTGCGGGTGTAACTTCGATAGTCTTACCGATTTCTTCGGCAAAGACATATCGCATGTCATCGGCTTCGGCTGCCATCAGTCTTCCTTTACGAAAAGCTCGTCTTCGAGCTTGGCCTTCATGTCGCTCAGGCGCATGTCGCTGTCCAACTCTACGCCGTACTGCTCGGCCATTTCCATAGCCGCCGCTTTGGTTCGAAGGCCATCGACGTCGGGAATCTCTTCCTCGTCGTCAAGATCCTCGTCGTCCGCATCCGCCGCAGGTGGATCCTGCAAAGCAGCGGGCACGGGCTCAGGCTCGGGGGCAGGCGCAGGCGCTTCTGGTAGAGACTTCGCTAGCCTCGGAATGCGCCAGCCTTCGGTCTGGAGCAGAAACTCGGCGTCCTTCTCGGGCATCTCGAAAACGCCGTTTTCGTCACCTTTGACAGCAACGGGTCGCCCGTCAGAGTCGCGCCCATATCGCAAGCCAAGGGTAGCCCCTGCAAGTGCCGTATTCTGAATCTTCATGCGATCGTCCTTTCCCCGAAAGCAGGAATGGGCGAACGAGCCTTAGCCCGCTCGCCCATTCGTCTATTGAGTAGCTTTGTGAGTAGCCTAGTTAGGCTCAGGCGCCAAGCGATCCAGCAGCGCGGCCGATGTTCTTGACCACGACGTTCTTCGACGGGGTATACATCTTGATAGCCCCGTACATCACTTGTGCCCAGCGGATGCTGGTGTCGATGGCCGCAAGCGGGATGCGGGTCATCGGCAGCAACTGCGCCCACGAGAAGGAGCGCTGGTTCTGCTGGAGCACGAAGCCCTTGCTGGTGCCTGGGATGTCCGCGTTCAGGTCGGTAATGACCTGGGACGCAGCCGTGCGAGGCACACGCACCATCAGGCGCGCGTCGGCAGCGGTGCCACCGGCCTCGGTTCGGTAGATCTCGTAGAAGGTCGTGTCCTGGCCACCGTCATCGACGGTGAAGGTCACGCCGTCACCCGCGACAACCGCGACGGCTGCCGAATCGACCGGAGTCGAAAGGCCGAAGCGGTTACCCGCCACGACTCGGTAGGTGTACGAGCCAGCGTCAGCCGTGACGAACTGCGAAGCCGCGTTGGGGGCAGCCGCAGGCGCAACGCTGATGGTCGGCGCGAGGGGTCGACGATCGGTCTTGCCCAAGCCTGCTGCGCGGGCGAGGCCGCCAGGCTGGATGAAGACGTGATCGTGCAGGTTGATTCGCCCGTGCTGGCCCTGGAAGGCCGTGACGGTCGCACCGAGCACGCCAGGTGCAGGTGCGTAAGCGAACCGCTGACGGTCGTAGACCTGCTTCGCCAGGTCCGCGAACGGTCCGGTACCGAAGTACCCATCCGTGGCCTGTCCGAAGTTGTCACGAATCGTGAGCAGGAAGTCGTTGAGGGCTTCCTCCGTGAGCTGACCTCCACGAAGGTCGATCACGTTGTCGGGAGCACCATCGGTGATGAGCTTGTCGAGGCCGTCCCACTGCTGCGGGATGAGGCTGCTGTCACCGAAGAACATCGCGTTCTCCAGATTGCGCAGCAGCTCCATGGTCTTGTTCATCGTCTCAAGGGCAATGACGTTGCCATGGGCAGCTCGGATGGTGTTGGCCACGTGCGTGACGCGTCCGACCACACCCAGGTACTTGATGAGGACGGTCACGCGCTCATACGTGCTGTCCTGCTCCTCGGGAAGTGCACCTTCCTCGAAGAAGCCCTGGTTGAAGGAGCGGGCTCCGCCCTCGCCGTAGGCGAGAAGTCGGTTGAACTCCTCAACGGTGTTGCTCGCCGGCACCTTCGGGATGGACTTGAAGAGCTTGATCTCGTCCATCTCGTAGGTGAGGTTTTTGAGCGTGGCCTCCAACGACTCCGTTCGGAGCGGGAAACCGACGCCCGGCGCCACACCGGGATCGTTGACGTCCTGCCCTGCGGAAAGGGCCTTGTGCAGGTCCGCAACTTCGCCCGGGCTCTGGATGGTTCCGTAGCCGGAGTAGTCACGGTAGTCCTGCGCTGAAACAAAAGCTCCTAGCATTTTGACTATCCTTTCTTTCTTCTCTGCAGATCCGGTTTACGAAGCCGGGGTTAGCGGTACGAACGAGCGGTGCTCGCCTCGCCCGGGTGAGTGGTGAGGAAACGCTGAACCGCGCGAACGGCATTCGGGTGGACCTGGCCGCCCGCTTCAGCGAGACCGATCAGCTCTGACGTCGGCTGACCCTGAATCTCCGTGATGCCCTTTTCCAGGTTCATGTAGGAGAGAGTTCGAACGACGTCGGACTTGGTGAGCTGTTCGCCCTGGCCCTGACCTTCGGAACCGAACTGTCCGAAGCTTTTGCGAACAGGCTGCGCGCCCGAAAGGCGGGTAACGCCCTTCTGAGGGTTGGGCTGCTTCTCGATGGCGCCCACGCGGTGAGCGATGCTCTTGACGATCTCGCCCATGGCCTGCATGGCCTTTGCCATCGAAGCGTTGACCTCGTTCTGCGCCGAGCGGTCCTCCTCCATGCTCTTGGCGAGACTGCCGATCTGAGTGACCACCTGGTCAACCAAACCGTCCAGGAACGGCGAAACGTCGACCGCATCCGCGATGCGGTCGTCGTCGGCGAAGGACTTCGCAAGGTCGGCACGAAGGCTCTTCTCAGCTTCTTCGTCCTCGTCCTCTTCCTCCTCATCCTCCATCTTGGCCATGGTGCAACCGCCAGCCGACGGGGACGTGCGGGGGTTGGTGCCAACGCCGCCGCTCGTGTCGGCAGGCTTGCCCATCTTGCCCTCCATCTCCTCCTCGTCGTCCTTCCCCATGAAGGCCGTGATCTGGTCAGCAGTGAAGCCTTGCTCAATGAGCGCTTCCTGCATCTTGCCGACCATCATCGAATCGAGACCACCGACGTCGCCCTGCGAGGGGTAACCGCCAGAAGTCTGTCCGCGATTGTCGACATGGCCGCCCTGGTCGATGGCAACGCCCATGCTGCCCTTCGAAAGGTCGGTATCGTCGGCCGCCTTCACCAGCTTGTTGAGGGCTGCGTCCAGCGAATCGAGCGAGACCTCAGACTCGTTTTCGTTTTCCATTTGCTCTCCTTGATTCACACGGCGCTTTTTTGCCGCATCGCGAACTCGACGATACGAGTCGCCACATTCCTAGTCACACGAGGATCACGGCTCATCAGGAACTCGATAGCCTCACTCTTCTTTATCTTCTTCTTCTTCTTGCGCTTTTTGGGCTCGGGCCTCGGGCTTTCATCGCCCTCTAGGCTTTCCACCCGAAGCGGTGCGCCGTCGCCAGGCGTGCCGCCTGTCGAAGCTGGTGCGCCCGCCGAAAGGCTCTTGGCCAGGGTCTTCAGCATCGTCTGGTCGTTGACGGGGCAGCGGGTAATCGCCACCTCACGGACAACGGCCTTTTTGACCATCTTCGGATCCTGCGTATCGCGCTCTAGAATCGAGCCCTCTACGCTGAACCCAAGCCGTCGACCTGAACCCGAGCGCTCTAGGGCAGTCGCCAGGTTCCAAATCTCGTCAGCCGGCGGATGGCCCTTGAGCAGGTAGCCCTCGACGTACCAGCCTTTTCGACCGTCCGGCAGGTGACGCATCTCGGCTATTTCCGGGTAGCCGACGGCCTTACCCGTCTCTTTCAGGTGGTTGTCATTGAACCAGCCGCCCTTCAGGAACGGGGCGAAGTCGAGCCCATCCTGAATGAGGATTTCGGCCTGCTTGTCCAGGTGGTCGGTCGAAACGATGCCGCCAATGCGACGCTCGCGGCCTTCTGGGGCGCCAGCCTTCTCGAAGGTTTCGAACTCAAACTCTAGATGAAACGGTCGCGTCATCAGGTACCCAAAACGACAAAAGGCGGCCCCCGCGATGGGAACCGCCTCTCAGTGTTGAACTATCGCTCAACTAGGCCACACCCCGGTATGGCCTCGGGTCAGACCCGATGTCAAGTCTTCGGCACAACGAGTTTCGGTGCGCGAGCCTTCTGAAGGGTTGGACTACCCGCCTTGACCACTAGCGGAAGTAGGACGCCTTTACCGCACGAACCGCAGTTGATCTCGACGTCGCCGCCCTTGTGAAGAACGACTATCGACGTTTTGGCCTTCAGCTTTTTCTGGTCTTTTGACTGTCGAAAGACAGCCTTACCGCAGTGCGGGCAGTCGTTCACAGCGGCACCATTAGCAAGCTCTTGCATAGTGGCTTCCGCTTGTTTCCGGACTCCAGCCAACGCTTGAAGCGCTCCATGGAGACCACCCGACAAGAGCCTAAAAGTGTCGGCCCCTTGCGATCGTAGTTTCGCAGGTAGGCCCGCTTAGCGGCTTCTTCGGAGTCGAACCCGAGCATCACCTTATGCTCATCGAACTTCCGAGTGTCTTGCGCGCGGCGTTGGTTGATTACGTAGACGGTTTGACTATCGCGTTTCGGCCCTAGGAATACGTCGACCTCATCGCCATCTGCGCCTTCGTACCCAACGATATAGCCGTAGGGGTGGTGCATGCGCGTTTCCCCTGGCTTGCCTGCTTTGGCGTCATACCAGCGGCGTTTGCTGCCCTTGGGGTTTTCGATAGCGATTCGTAGCCCCTGAATCTCCTCGTAACCGCCAATCGGATAGGCTTCAGGCATGTAGCCCTCTGCGCTGTGCGCCTTCCGCATTTCGTCGAGTGTGACCAGTCGGACTTTCATTCGGCCCTCTCAAAGATCGCACGATAGGCGCGATGGACGAAAGCGTACTGCTTCGGAAAGTTGAGCATCAGCTTCGGCCGCTCGAAGATATACATGCGCGTGACCTCGGCCGCATTCTCGATAGGAAGCTTTTTCGCGTAGTCCGATACCCAACCTTCGGCCTGCGACACTTCCCATAACCGATCATGCCACTGCCGGACAGCTTGGGCGCCGCCTAGCTTCTTCATCAAGTAGACGTTGAGCGAATGGCCCAGCTCATGCCGGAGCACTCGGGGCAGGCGCGCGATGGGTAGCGTTTGGTTGATGCGTATCTCGTTCGCCGTCCAATACGCGAAGTCGTGCTCTTCAAGCGGGTTCTGCGCACGCGGTGAATCGGTCGTAATCAAAGTCACGCCTACACCACTATCGAAAATCTCCGATGGTGCCTGCTCTAGGATCTTCTCAATGACCTGCCGCCGTTGCGGGTCTGCGACGCGTACAACCACGCTATTCGCAGGCACTGCGTCGCCGTGCGTCATATGCGATCGACGATCTTCGCCCTTCGATAGTGAATCCCAGGCAACGTCAAGTCGGTCGCCCTTCTTGAGCATGATTTCGGGCACCATGTCGCCCTCTTCATCGAACGCCCAGCCTTCGGGCACCTCGACTAGCTCACAGCCGCACCATGGGTGCACTGGGCCCACGGTCGGCTGCCAGTCTGCGCGCTTACGGCCAACGTTGGTCCCGTTGGCCTGCAAGTCGGACATTTTGAAGATGCGCGGGGGCGAGCCCTCGCCTGCGGTCAGGTGCAAGCGCACGCAATCCTTGCAGGCGTCGGGGCTCGGTATTTTCGCGACCCGAATCTCATCAGGATCGCGCCCCTTGGTCATCCTGCGAGCGGTACCTTCCTGCATCGCGAACTGCTTCTCAGTCGCTGCAAGTCGTTGCATGTCGCGCGACCAGTCTTCAGTCGCGTGGCCGATTTCGCTCGCAAGCTTCCGCCACGTCTGCCGGCGGTCGATGTTGCCCTCTAGCTCGCGCCGAATCGCGCCCATGTAGCGCCGTCGCTGCTCGGCGTCCTCGTTGAGGATCATCGTGCCCACCTGGGTCGCCAGGCGGTCGCCCATGCCCCGCACGTGCTCGCCTCCGTGGTAGCGGGCGAATGCCATGGCCTGGCGCTCAACGGGGTTCAGCTCTTGCCGGGTCTGATCGACGTGTTCCTTGAACTTGTCGTAGCCCATATCAATGACGCTACCTCGGCTTCGAGGGTCACCGAGGTTTGCGCCGTACTGGAATGCCATGTCGGTGATCCGCTCGGCGTCGGGCGGTCGCTCTCCAGGGGCTGGCTGGAAGACGTACGCCAGATCCTGCGGAAGGATGCCCGCGTCCATCAGTCGCTGGACCTCTTGGGGCGGAATCGAGTCGGGCCCGAACGTCCCGACCGCAAAGGCTGAATGGTAGTCCCGAACGATCTGCTTGATGGTCTCAAGCTGCGTCGGGGTCAGCAGGCTTAGCTTCTTCTCGGCTTGGAACCTACGAGCCGAGAATGGCGAATCGCTATCGTCTTCTTGCGAAGCGAACGCCACCATATCGGCGTCGGGCCAGTCCACGTCAGACGCGAACCCATACATGCCCTCAGCGTCATCGTCGGACTTCTTGAGCTTGGTCCCAGGCACTACCTCCTTGGACAGAAAGCGCAGAATCTCCTTGAAAATCTTATCGACGGTCGTCTCGTAGGCCGTAACCGTGCGTCGCGTCAGCTGGCTCATGGCCTTGTGTCGGCTGAACGTGTCTTTGGCAGGCTTCTGGGCCTTCTCCAGGTCGCGCTCGACCCGTCGCACTAGGTGAATGTGCGCATGCTTTTGGGGCTCGCCCACGGGCTACTTGTCCTTGGGCAGGGAAGCGCCGTAGATGTCAGGCGCACCACGGGTCCTAGGCGCCGTCTGAAGCGCCGCCTTGGCGCAGGGGAACTCCGCCTTGGAGTCACTCATCGGGAGCCCGCAGCGACGGCACAGGCCCGTCTCTGGGTGGAACTGGTGCCCGGGGCCGACTACCCGCATTTAGCAATCCGTGGGCGGGCTGGTCAGCAGGTCGCCTGCAATCGCGTAGGTCAACGAGATTGAGTTGGCGGTATCCACGTTTGATACGGTCAATCCACTCGTCTGGAGCGTCATGAACGCAAACGCCTTCACGTCGTCAGGGCCCCCAGCGGCCGTTGAGGACGGCACAAGCAGCTGCAGGGGCGATTGCCCAGGAACGGCCTCAGCGCCGTTGGTGACGCCCACAGTGAGGCCCAGGGCCGTCAAAACGCTGGCGGTCGCCGCCTGGATGTCCACCTCGGACGTCGGGCCCGTCGCCTCAACGTAGAGCAGGAGCGCGTTGTCCAGGTTGCCGAGCGGGCGCACAACAGG
>ERZ869936.913-NODE-913-length-23978-cov-5.298081_pt1 | contig 23978 bp, 25 predicted proteins | sample MGYA00520876_ERZ869936 | MGnify/ENA primary metagenome ERZ869936 (study PRJEB32218, sample SAMN09650985) | biofilter metagenome | isolation source: enrty point of leading RO module | place: Saudi Arabia: Thuwal, RO plant located on Red Sea | collected 2016-02-17 ...
GGGGAGCGCAGGGGCATCGCCCGCGAGGCCGCGCTTGCGACGCGCGACTTCGTCTATAACACGCTGGGATGGACCCGGATCGTCAGCCTGATCATGGCGGATAACGACCGCTCGATCCGCTTGGCCGAGCGGATGGGGTGTCGCCGGGAGGGTGCATTCATGCATGCCGAGCACGGCACGCTAGATATCTGGCTGCATCCGGCCCCGGAGGCCCGGTCATGAGGCCGCGCCACGAGATGCCCACGCCGGGGCCCGCCGCCGAGATCGCGCAGGTCTTTGGCGCACTGGTGCCGCAGTTCCGGACCGAGCGCACGTTGATGCGCGCGCCCCGGCTCGACGACTTCGACGCCTATGCCGGGATCGTCGGCGGGCCGAGGGGGGCCTATGGCGGCGGGCCGATGAGCCGGGACGACGCGTGGTACGAGTTTGCCTCGCTGTCGTCGTGCTGGATGCTGTTCGGCCATGGCGGCTGGACCGTCGAGGACGCCGCGACCGGCGAGGTTCTGGGATTTGTGATCCTGGGGCTTAAGCCGGGTGATCTGGACGTGGAGCTGGGCTTCCTGTTCCGCGAGGCCGCCGAGGGCCGGGGCTATGCCTTCGAGACGGCGGCGCGGGTGCGGGACTGGGCGTTCATTCATCTGCGGCTGCCGGGTCTCGACAGCTATGTCGACGCGGAGAACAGCCGCTCGATCGCGCTTGCTCGGCGGTTGGGCGGCAAGGACGCCACCCCGGCCGATTGGGCAGGCACCGGCGCGCTTCGCTTCCGTCATCATTCACCGGAGGACCGCTCGTGACCGACCCTGTCTCTCGCGCTGCCGAATTGCTGTCGGGCCACCGCGCCAGCATCGACCGGCTGGACGCCATCCTTGTCTATACGCTGGCCGAGCGCTTCAAGCACACCCAGGCGGTGGGCCGTCTGAAGGCCGAGCACAACCTGCCCCCCGCCGACAAGGCGCGTGAGGCGTCCCAGATCGAACGCCTTGAATGGCTCTCGAAAGAAGCGGATTTGGATCCCGAATTCGCCAAGAAATTCCTGAAGTTCATCATTCAGGAAGTCATCCAACACCACCAGGAACACCGGAAATAACCGAAAGGACCGACTACAATGGCTATGAAAATCCGTCTTTCGCGCGGCGGCTCGAAGAAGCGCCCGCACTACTCGATCGTCGCCGCCGACAGCCGCATGCCGCGTGACGGCCGCTTCATCGAGAAGCTGGGCATCTACAATCCGCTTCTGCCGAAGGACAGCGAGGACCGCGTCAAGATGAACATGGAGCGCGTGCAGTACTGGCTGGATCAGGGCGCGCAGCCGACCGACCGCATTTCGCGGATGCTGGAGGCCGCCGGCGTCGTCGAGAAGAAGGAACGCAGCAACCCGAACAAGGCCAAGCCCGGCCAGAAGGCGCAGGACCGCGCCGAGGAGCGGGCCGCGAAGGCCGCCGCCGCCGAGGAAGCCGCGAAGGCGCCGGCCGAGGAGCCGGAAGCCGCGGAAGACGCGCCGGCCGAAGAGGCCGCTGCCGAGGAAGAGGCGGCGGAATAAGCCTCCGCAGTCCACGCGCATGGAAGAGCGGGTCTGTGTCGGCGCCCTCGCGGGCGCCTTCGGGGTCAGGGGCGAGGTGCGGCTGAAAAGCTTTTGCGCCGAGCCCGAGGCCATCGCGACCTATGGTCCGCTTCATTCCGAGGATGGTGCCCGGTCATTCGAGGTGCGTCTGACCGGAACGCTGAAGAACAGCTTTTCGGCGCGTCTGTCGGGCGTGGCCTCGAAGGAGGCCGCCGACGCGCTGCGGGGCGTGCGGCTGTATGCCCCGCGCGAGACGTTGCCGGATTTGCCGGACGACGAGTTCTACCACGCCGATCTGATCAACCTGACCGTGCTGGACACGGGCGGGACCGAGATCGGGAAGGTCCGCGCCGTGCTGAACCACGGCGCCGGCGATCTGTTGGAAATTCACGGGCCCGGGCTGAAATCGCCCGTGCTTTTGCCGTTCACCAAGGCCGCGGTGCCGACCGTGGACCTGGCATCGGGGCGGATCATCGCGGACCCGCCCGAGGGGTTGCTGGACTGACGCTTTTTCAGCCGGGCGTCATCCGGTAGGCCGCGCCGTTCCCCACGCTCAGGAACCAGATGCTGCCATCGGGCGCTTCGCGCACGTCGCGGACGCGCAGGGTCTCGTCGCTCTGGATCTGCTCGACTTCGGCGAGGGGATCGCCGTCGAGCCGCGCGATGTAGTCGAACTTGAGCGAACCGACGAAGATGTCGCCCCGCCAATCGGGCCAGAGCGCGCCGGAATACACCATCATGCCGGACGGCGCCATCGAGGGATCCCAATAGAAGGCCGGTTGCTCCAGTCCTTCGGCCGCCGTGCCGACGCCGATGGGTTGGCCGCTGTAGTGGCGGCCGTAGGAGATGACGGGCCAGCCGTAATTGGCGCCGCGTTCGATCCGGTTGATCTCGTCCCCGCCCTGCGCTCCGTGCTCGACGGTCACGATGTCGCCGTCGAGGTCGAGCTGCGCCCCCTGCGGGTTGCGGTGCCCGTAGCTCCAGATCGCCGGGCGCGCGTCGGCCTGGCCGACGAAGGGATTGTCGTCGGGAATGCTGCCGTCGCGGGCAACGCGCAGGACCGAACCGTTCTCGCGGCGCAGATCCTGGGCCGAGGGCCGGTCGCCGCGGTCGCCCACGGTCAGGAACAGCGTGCCGTCGGGCGCTTCGACGATGCGGGAGCCGAAGTGGCGGCCGCCGGAGGAGCCTTCGGCGATCTCGTAGATCGTGGTGACGTCGGTCAGCGCGGTGCCGTCGTCGCTGAGCCGGGCACGGAGAAGCGCGGTGCCCTCGCCACCGCCTTGCGGTTTGGCGTAACTGAGGAACACCTCGCGCGTCTGGGCGAAGTCGGACGGGACGAGGATGTCGAGAAGGCCGCCCTGCCCCACGTCGGCGACTGTGGGGATGCCCGAAACCTCGGACAGAGCGCCGTCCTTCAGCATCAGCAGACGGCCCGCGCGTTCGGTGATCAGCGCGCCGCCGTCCGGCAGGAAGCCGATCGCCCAGGGTTCGGTCAGGCCGGTGGCGACCGCTTCGACCTGAACCGGACCTGCGCTGGTGGACAGGGACGCCGGAAGCGCCGGGGTCGCGGAGACAAGGGCCGCCGCAAGGGCCAGGGCGGCCGCCCTGGTTGCAGCCGTGGTCGTCGAGACAAATCGCGTCATGCACCGGTCCTCCGAACAGAGATCATCTTCAATCCAGCTAAGACCCCGGCCCGCGATTTCAATCACGGGCCGGTGATCCGCCCGACCGGCGCGGGCGCGTGGCGAAAGGCGGAGCGGCTAAAAAACGCATAAAATCGAGGCGGAATGGCCTGCGCAAACAGTCGGTTGGGCCAGTTGGCCTCTTTTCTTTCCCGGTGCCCCGCTCTAGTCTGCCCGGCAGGACACAAGATCCGTATCAGGACATAGGTTCCAATTGGGAGAGACTAAGTATGAAGAAATTCCTTCTCGCCACGGCAGCGACCGCGCTTTGCACAAACGCCGCCCTGGCAGGCAGCCACTCGTCGGAAGTGAAAATCGGCATCATTCTGGGCTATACCGGCCCGATTGAATCGCTGGTGGCCAACATGGGACCGGCGGCCGAGATGGCCATGGCCGAGGTCAGCGAAAGCGGGCTTCTTCTTGGCGGCTCGACCGTCACGGCGGTGACCGGCGACTCGACCTGCATCGACGCCGCGGCGGCGACCGCGGCGGCCGAACGACTGATCACGTCGGACGGCGTCAAGGGCATCGTCGGCGGCGACTGCTCGGGCGTGACCGGTGCGATGCTTCAGAACGTGGCCGTGCCGAACGGCATCGTGATGGTGTCGCCTTCGGCCACGTCGCCGGGCCTGAGCCACATGAACAACGAGGACAATGGCCTGTTCTTCCGGACCGCGCCCTCGGATGCGCGTCAGGGCGTCGTGATGACCGAAGTTCTGATGGACCTGGGCATCGAGAACGTTGCCGTCACCTACACCAACAACGACTACGGCAAGGGTCTGGCCGACAGCTTCCAGGCCGCCTTCGAGGAAGCGGGCGGCACCGTGACCGTCAGCGCCGCGCATGAAGACGGCAAGGCCGACTATTCGGCCGAAGTCGGCGCGCTGGCGGCGGCCGGCGGCGACCGCCTGGTCGTGGCCGGTTACGTGGACCAGGGCGGCTCGGGCATCGTGCGCGCGGCGCTGGATTCGGGCGCCTTCGACACGTTCCACTTCCCGGACGGCATGATCGGCAGCCAGCTGGTCGAGAACTTCGGGTCCGAGATCGACGGCTCGTCGGGTCAGCACCCGTCGCCGTCGGACGAGCTGGCCGCGCAGTTCACCGAGCTGGTCGGCGACAAGTTCGAGGCCACCTCGCCCTTTGCGCCGGAGAGCTATGACGCCGCCGCGCTGATCATGCTGGCCATGCAGGCCGCCGGGTCGGCCGAACCGGGCGATTACAAGGACAAGATCATGGACGTGGCCAATGCGCCTGGCGAGAAGATCTATGCCGGCGAACTGGGCAAGGCGCTTCAGATCCTGGCCGATGGCGGCGACATCGACTATGTCGGCGCTTCGGACGTCGAGCTGATCGGACCGGGTGAAGCCGCGGGCAACTACCGCGTCGTCGGCTTCGAAGGCGGCGAAGAAGTCACCAAGGGCCGGAGATAACGGCCTGAGAAACAGCGGACGGCCCGGGATGTTCTCCCGGGCCGTTTTGCAACGGATCGGGGGCCGGTCATGATCGTCGTCGAAGACCTTCACAAGCATTTCGGCGGATTTCACGCCGTCGATGGCGCGTCGCTGGAGATCGCCAAGGGCTCGATCACCGGCCTGATCGGCCCGAACGGCGCCGGAAAGACTACGCTCTTCAACGTCATTGCAGGGCGGCTACCGCCGACCTCGGGACGGGTGACGATGGACGGCGAGAACATCACCGGATTGCCGCCGCACGATCTGTTCCACAAGGGACTTCTGCGCACGTTCCAGATCGCGCACGAGTTCTCATCGATGACGGTGCGCGAGAACCTGATGATGGTACCGGGCGGCCAGTCGGGCGAGACGATCTGGAACGCCTGGATCGGCCGCAAGCGCATCGCCGAGGAAGAGCGCGCGCTGTTGCGCAAGGCCGACGAGGTTCTGGAATTCCTGACCATCGACCACCTGAAGGACGAGAAGGCCGGGAATTTGTCGGGCGGTCAGAAGAAGCTTCTGGAATTGGGCCGCACGATGATGGTGGACGCGAAGATCGTGTTCCTGGACGAGGTGGGCGCGGGCGTGAACCGGACGCTTCTGAACACCATCGGGGATGCGATCGTGCGGTTGAACAAGGAGCGCGGATACACATTCTGCGTCATCGAGCACGACATGGATTTCATCGGCCGCCTGTGCGACCCGGTCATCGTGATGGCCGAGGGCAAGGTGCTGGCCGAGGGCACGGCCGGCGACATCATGCAGAACGAACTCGTCATTGAGGCTTATCTGGGGCGGGGTCAGAAGAACAAGGTCAAGGCGGGGGCCGGGGCGTGAGGGTGCCTGTCCACGCCATCGCCTCGGTGACGCTCGCGGGGATCGCAACAGCGTCCCACGGCGGCGGGCATCAGTGTGTCGACGCCTTCGACACGGTGCGCGTCTGCCCGCCCGACGAGGCGGTATTGATGGAGGCGGACGGCGACGGATATTTTCGGTTCGAGGACGGTTGGCTGACCGTCTCGGTCAGCAGCGCCGCGGGCGTCGGTCACGGCGGCGACCCGGCGGATGTCGACTTTGCCGAGACATTCCTGGGACGGAGCATCGCCGGTTCGGACCTGAACATCCTGGGCGAGACGCGCCACGTCATGGGCGATGCGGCCGTGTTCGAGGTCGCGGCCTCTCGCGATGATGGCATGGCGTCATACGAGATCGAGATCGTAAGTCCCGAGGATACGGCCTATGTCGCGCTGGTTGATTTCGAGGGTGCCGAGACGACGCGTGACGGCTTTGGCGAGCTGGCGGATTACGCCAGACGGCTGCGCGCGGGGGTGACCGTTGACGGCGTGACCCTTGGCACCATCACCGCCGCGAAGGGCTTCGAGTGATCATGGACGCAGCGGGAGCGAGATCATGACCAACGGCTACTCGGATCGCGGCAACAAAGATGTCTCTATCGCCAATCCGCATGGGCGGGGTACGCTGGTGGCGGGAACCGCGCCGAAAGAGCCGTTCGCGGGCAGCGGTCAGGACGCCTATCTGATCGGCGACAGCATGACCGGCGGTTACGGGACCGGGGCGGATATCCTGCACGATTGCACGATATCCGTCGGCGAGGGCGAGATCGCGGTGATCGTGGGGCCGAACGGCGCGGGCAAATCGACCGCGATGAAGGCCCTGTTCGGAATGCTGAACCTGCGCAAGGGCGCGGTGCGCATCGGCGGCGAGGACATCACGCAATTGTCGCCGCAGGACCGCGTCGCCATGGGCATGGCGTTCGTGCCTCAGACCAACAACATCTTCACGTCGCTGACGGTCGAGGAGAACCTGGAGATGGGGGCGTTCCTGCGCCGCGACGACATCTCGGGAACGATGACGCAGGTCTATGATCTGTTCCCGATTCTGAAGGAAAAGCGCCGCCAGTCCGCCGGCGAGTTGTCGGGCGGCCAGCGCCAGCAGGTGGCCGTGGGTCGCGCGCTGATGACGCAACCGAAGGTCCTGATGCTGGACGAGCCGACGGCGGGCGTCAGCCCCATCGTGATGGACGAATTATTCGACCGGATCATCGAGGTGGCGCGCACCGGCATCTCGATCCTGATGGTCGAGCAGAACGCGCGTCAGGCCCTGGAGATCGCCGACAAGGGCTACGTCCTGGTGCAGGGCGCCAATGCATACACTGATACCGGAGAAGCACTTTTGGCAGATCCTGAGGTTAGGAGGACATTTTTGGGTGGATAAGCCTGTCGAAAATAGCGCATCATTGCCCGCAAGACACAGCCGGACGAAAGATCCGGAAACGTGCCGGCGACGGCAGGCAGCAACGTCTGCCACCGGCCACAAGAAAAACGTCAGGAAGATGGCGTCTGAAAGTGGAAGGAACCCGAGCAGTGATGAACTTGCTTATTCTATTGGCGTTCTCCGGAACGATTCTGGAGGAGAGCACGGCGATACAGTGCGACTTTCCCGGCGAGCATACCGCCGAGAGGACCATCCAAGTGCGACTGGAACCGCGGCCGTCCCTGAAGGACCAGCCGGAGTTGTTCAGGGTCATCATGGAGATGAACGGCGTGATCTCGTTGCGGGGAACGGCACAGCCGATCCGCGCGACCAAGGAGCGCGACGTCATGATCCGCGGCCTGCGGGGAACGGATGCGTCCTATACCCTGGGTCTGCGCGAGGATGGTCAGGCGGCGATCCACGTGCGCACCGCGAGGGACGGGGACGACGGCGCGCTGACCCGGACCGGCGCCTGCGAAGGCTACGAGGCCCACATCGAGAGATGGCTGCGGTGACGGCATCGCCTCCCGCCTTGGCGGGAGGGTGACCGCATGGACTTTCTGAACGCCTTCGTCGCGCTTGCGAATTTCGTCATCGTCCCGGCGATTGCCTATGGCAGTCAGCTGGCCCTTGGCGCCCTGGGGGTGACGCTGATTTACGGGATCCTGCGGTTCTCGAATTTCGCGCATGGCGACACCATGGCCTTCGGCGCGATGGCCACCATCCTGATGACATGGTTCCTGCAGGGTCTGGGCGTCAGTTTCGGGCCCCTGCCCACCGCGCTTCTGGCGCTGCCCGTGGGCATCGCCGCCACCGCCCTGCTGGTTCTGGCGACGGACCGCGCGGTCTATCGCTTCTACCGGCAGCAGAAGGCGGCGCCGGTGATCCTGGTGATCGTGTCGATGGGGGTGATGTTCGTGATGAACGGCATCGTCCGCTTCATCATCGGCGTGGACGACCAGCAATTCGCCGATGGCGCGCGCTTCATCATCTCGGCGCGGGATTTCCGGACCATGACCGGGTTGGACGAGGGCTTGGCGATCAAGTCGACGGCGGCGCTGACCGTCGTCGTTGCCGTCATCGTCGTGGCGGCGCTGTTCTGGTTCCTGAACAAGACGCGCACGGGCAAGTCGATGCGGGCGTTTTCGGACAACGAGGACCTGGCGCTGCTCTCGGGCATCAACCCCGAGCGGGTCGTGGCCATCACCTGGATCATCGTGGCGGGTCTGGCCACCATCGCGGGGGTCCTTTACGGCCTGGACAAGTCGTTCAAACCGTTCACCTATTTCCAGTTGCTGCTGCCGATCTTCGCCTCGGCCATCGTCGGCGGTCTGGGCAACCCCCTGGGCGCCATCGCGGGCGGCTTCATCATCGCGTTCTCGGAAGTCATGGTGACCTATGCGTTCAAGAAGGTGGCGGGCTATGTCCTGCCCGAGAGCCTGCAACCCGACGGACTGCTTCAGCTTCTGTCCACCGACTACAAGTTCGCCGTCAGCTTCGGAATTCTGATCATCGTGCTGTTGTTCCGGCCGACCGGATTGTTCAAGGGGAAAGCCGTATGACCCTGACGCCCAAGGATATGCTGCTGTTCGCGGTCGTCTTCGGCCTGATCGTCCTGACCGGTTTCCTGCAAAGCTGGAACGTGGCGCTGGGTATCGTCAACATGGGCCTGATCTCGGCGATCATGGCGCTGGGCGTGAACATGCAATGGGGCTATGCGGGCCTGTTCAACATCGGTGTCATGGGGTTCGTGGCGCTGGGCGGGCTGGGCGCGGTCATCGTGTCGATGCCGCCGGTGGGCGAGGCCTGGGCGGTGGGCGGTCTGCGCGTCGTCGGCGGCCTGCTTCTGGGACTTCTGACCATCGTTGCGGCCGCCGTGACGTGGAACCGACTGCCCAAGGGCAAGACGCGCGCCGCCGCGATGGTGGTCATCCTTGCCGTCGGGTTCTTTGCGTTCCGCGCCGTGTTCGACGCCGGCGTCACGGCGGTCGAGGCGATCGACCCGGCCACGACCGGTTATCTGGGCGGCCTGGGCCTGCCGGTGATCATCGGCTGGCCGGTGGGCGCGCTACTGGCCGCCGGCGCGGCCTGGGTGGTGGGAAAGACGGCGCTGGGGCTGCGCTCGGACTATCTGGCGATCGCCACGCTGGGCATTGCGGAAATCATCATCGCGGTCCTGAAGAACGAGGACTGGCTGGCGCGCGGCGTGAAGAACGTGATCGGGATCCCGCGCCCCGCCCCGGTGCCCTACGAGATCGACCTTCAGCAAAGCGGGGGCTTCGTCGAGCGCATGACGGGATGGGGGTTCGACCCGATGACGGCCTCGGCGATCACGGTCAAGCTGGCCTATATGGGCCTGTTCCTGGCGGTGCTGGCGCTGCTGTTGTGGTTGGCGCAATCGGCGCTGAACTCGCCCTGGGGCCGGATGATGCGCGCGATCCGCGACAACGAGGTCGCGGCGGAAGCGATGGGCAAGGACGTGACCGCGCGGCATTTGCAGATCTTCATCCTGGGCTCGGCCGTCTGCGGTCTGGCGGGCGCGATGATGACGACGCTGGACGGACAACTGACGCCTGGCACCTATCAGCCCCTGCGTTTTACCTTCCTGGTCTGGGTCATGGTGATCGTGGGCGGATCGGGCAACAATTTCGGCGCGGTGCTGGGCGGGTTCCTGATCTGGTTCCTGTGGGTCATGGTCGAGCCGATCGGCCAGAACCTGATCGGCCTGATCACCGCGGGCATGGCGGACGGGTCATGGCTGAAGGATCACCTGTTGGACAGCGCGGCGCATATGCGGCTGCTGACGATGGGCCTGATCCTGCTTCTGGTGCTGCGCTTCAGCCCGCGCGGGCTGATCCCGGAGCGGTGATCGTCACCTTCATTCCGGCGGCGGGACGCTCCAGCCGGATGCGGGGGCGCGACAAATTGCTGGAGAAGGTGGGGGGCGTGCCGATCCTGCGCCGCGTGGCGATCGAGGCGCTGGGGGCCGCAGTAGGCCCGGTCATCGTGGGCATCGGACCGGACGACAGGGAGAGGCGCAAGGCGCTTCGCAATCTGGATGTCGAGCTCATCGAGGTCGCCGACGCCGACGAGGGCATGGCCGCGACGCTGCGGGCCGGTGCGCGGGCGGCGCTGGCGGTGATGGATGCCCCCCATGGGGGCGATTACGAGTATTTCGGGATGCTGGTGCTGCTGCCCGACATGCCGGGGATCGAGGCGGCGGACATAATGGAGATGGAGCGCGTGTTCCAGGCCCGGGGCGGACCCGTGGTGCGGGCCACCACCGAGGATGGCCGCGCGGGCCATCCGGTTCTGTTTCCCGATCACGCGCTGCGCAATTTCGGGATCCTTTCGGGCGACAAGGGTGCGGCGGCGATGATGGAGGGCGAGCGGATCGTGACCGTGGCGCTGCCTGGCGAGCGCGCGGTTCTGGATCTGGACACGCCAGAAGACTGGGCGGCCTGGCGGAAAGGACGCGAGGGCCGAAGCTGATCTCGAGCCACATCGCGCAGAATCAAGGACTGCCGACCAGTTAAATCCCCCGTCCACCCGCCCCTACCCTTCCTCGCCCACGGTAAAGGCCAGGTGAAGATTGGTCGACGTGGCGGTTGGCTTTTCCAGCGAATTCGAACGGTCGATCATCGTGGTGTGACGCGGGCGCGGTTGCGTGCCGTCGCGCGCGGCGGGCGTGGCGAGACACGACGACCAGGACGCCTCGTACAGGGATCGGAACCGGTAGACCACGACCGAAAGGAACGATTCGCTTGATCCCGTCCGGGTCGGAAAGGCCTCAGGCGCTGGTCTTCGCCAGCCAGCGCACGAGGGGCATGAGCGTCTCGGTCGTCTTCATGGTCCAGTCGTCCCCGCCCTTCCCGATCAGCACCGACGGCGGCGCGTCGTTCTCATGGGTGCGGGCGACGATGGCCTTGTGGCGCAGAAGTTCGGCACGGCGCCCGTCGGCCGCGTACCCTGTTGGCAGTCGGGCGAGGTCCGGCTCGCCCATGCGGCAGCCGATTGTCTCAGCCTTGTCCAAGGCGGCGATCAGGGCGTCGCCGTCGGCCCTGTCGAGAATACGGGCGCGGATGGCAGTGAGGTCTGCGGGCTGCAACCCGAACTGGCCCGCGCCGTAGCCAACGCCTTCGGGATGCAGGACGATGTGAACGCCGGGCGAGCGGTTGGGATGCGATCCGGTCCAGAACACCATGTGAAGCCGTGCGTTGTAGGGCGACTTGTCGGCCGAAAAGCGGACGTCGCGGTTGATGCGCCGAAGCGATCCGTTCAGCTTCGGCTGGGCCTGAAGCGGCGGGTCGAGTGCGGCCATGCGTTCGGAAATGGCGGCAATGAAGTTCAGCGCGGCATCCTTCCAGTGGGTCTCATACCGCGCGCGGTTGGCGTCGAACCAGTCCTTGCGATTGTTTCCTTGCAGATCGGCGAGGAAGTCGAACGTCGCCTGGGTGAAGGCCATGACACGTCTCCTTTTGATCCTGTCGCAACCATGACGCGCGAGACACCGCGATTTCGACATGGGCGCCCTGATGATGGACCTGCCTTGCGCGTCTTGCCAAGCCACGCCTTTCGGGTCACACCGCCTGCATGAATTCACCCCGCGATATCCTCTGCATCGGGTCGGTCCTGTGGGACGTCATCGGCCGGTCGGGGGCGGTGATGCGGCTGGGATCGGACGTGCCGGGGCGGATCACGCGGCTGCCGGGCGGCGTGGCGATGAACATCGCGATGACGGCGCGGCGGTTCGACCTGCATCCCATCCTTCTGACCGCCATCGGGCGCGACGAGGAAGGCGAGGAACTGATCGGTGCGGCGGCGCGGCTGGGGATGGAGACGGGGTTCGTCTATCGCTCGGAGGATTTGCCGACCGATGTCTACATGGCGGTCGAGGGCGCGAACGGGCTGATCGCCGCCATTGCGGATGCGCATTCGCTGGAGGCGGCGGGCGACAAGATTCTGCGGCCCCTCGCGGACGGGCGGCTGGGCAGCCTTGATGTGCCCTATGCCGGGCTTATCGCTTTGGACGGCAACCTGACCGAGGACCTGCTGGCCGAGATCGCGCAAAGCGCCCTGTTCGGCGCGGCGGATTTGCGCGTGGCGCCGGCCTCGCCCGGCAAGGCCGAGCGGCTGTTGCCGCTTCTGTCGTGCCCGCAGGCGACGATCTATGTGAACCTGGAAGAGGCGGGCCTGCTGTGCCAGGCGCGGTTCGACACCGCCGAACAGGCGGTGCAAACCATGCTGGGGCGCGGCGCGGCCCGCGTTCTGGTGACCGATGGCGGGCGGACGGCGGCGCATGGCTCGGCGAGCGGTGTGATCACCGCCGATCCGCCGCCGGTTCTGGTGACCCGCGTGACCGGGGCGGGCGACACGTTCATGGCGGCCCATATCGCGGCCGAAGCGCGGGGCGAGGACCGGGAGACGGCGCTGGCAACCGCGCTGACGGCCGCCGCCGACTATGTCAGCGGAGACGTGCGGTCATGACTGCGGTAGCCCTTTATTCCCTGTCGAACGAGGTGTCGCACGCCTTCGAGAGCGGACGTCCCGTCGTCGCGCTTGAATCGACGATCATCACCCATGGCATGCCCTTTCCGCAGAACGTGGAGACGGCGCGGCGGGTCGAAGCCGCGATCCGCGACGAGGGCGCCGTCCCGGCGACCATCGCGGTGATGGAGGGTGTGCTGCACGTGGGCCTGGACGAGGCCCGGCTGGACCGTCTGGCGCAGGCGACGGACGTCGCCAAACTGAGCCGGGCCGATATCGCGCAATGCGTGGCCACCGGCGGCACCGGTGCGACGACGGTCGCGGCCACGATGATCGCCGCGCGGCTGGCCGGGATCGACGTCTTTGCCACGGGCGGCATCGGCGGTGTGCATCGGGGGGCCGAGACGAGTTTCGACATCTCGGCCGACCTGCGGGAGTTGTCCGAGACCGCCGTCACCGTGGTGGCGGCCGGCGCAAAGGCGATCCTGGACCTGCCGAAGACGCTGGAAGTGCTGGAGACGCTGGGCGTGCCGGTCTTTGCCTATGGTCAGGACGCGTTTCCGGCTTTCTGGTCCCGCTCGTCGGGCCTGACCGCGCCGCTGCGCGCCGACACGCCGCGCGAGATCGCGGCGGCGCACCTGATGCGCGGCGCCCGGGGCCTGAAGGGCGGCCAGCTTGTCGCCAATCCGATCCCCGCCGAGGCCGAGATCCCGCGCGCGCGCATGATGCAGGACATCGAGCAGGCGCTGGCCGAGGCGGAGGCCGATCCGTCGATCAGCGGCAAGGCCGTGACGCCTTTCCTGTTGCAGCGGATCCATGAGCTGACCGAAGGCCGGTCGCTGGAGGCCAACATCGCGCTGGTTCTGAACAATGCGCGGCTGGCGGCGCAGATCGCCGCCGAATTGGTCGCCTTGCGCGGAAACGCATGATTTCCGGAACCTCTGTTGCGGTAAGATCAACCAGCCCCTACGTTACAGCGAATCCGCCGGAATCCGCACATGACCACGCCATTCGAAGAAGACCAGGAACCCAGGAAACGCCGCAGCGCGTTCGCGTGGTTTCGCGCCTCGTTCCTGACCGGATTGGTTGTGATCGCGCCCATCGGGCTGACCTTGTGGCTGATCTGGACGGTCGCGGGATGGGTCGACAGCTGGGTTCTGCCCTTTGTGCCGATCTGGCTGCGGCCCGACCAGTATGTCGGGCTGAACATCCGGGGCATCGGCGTTCTGGTGTTCCTGATCTTCACGATCATGGTCGGCTGGATGGCGAAAGGCCTGATCGGCCGCTCGCTGATCCATTGGGCCGAGGGCGTTGTGCAGAACCTGCCGGTGGTCCGGTCGGTCTATAACGGTCTCAAGCAGATCGCCGAGACGGTGTTCGCCCAGACCGAAACCTCGTTCGACAAGGCGTGTCTGGTCGAATATCCGAGGAAGGGCATCTGGGCCATCGCGTTCATGTCGACCTCGGCCAAGGGCGAGGTGGCCAAGCGCATTCCGGGCGACGCGGCAAAGACCGCCGTGTTCCTGCCCACCACGCCGAACCCGACCTCGGGCTTCCTGTTGTTCCTGCCGAAAGCGGATGTGATCGAACTGGATATGTCGGTCGAGGATGCGGCGAAACTGGTGATCTCGGCGGGCCTTGTCTATCCCGACGGGTCCAAGGCCACGCCGACGCCGATCGGCGAGGTGCGCCCGCCCACGGCCCACGCGTCGGCCAGTTAGCGCGGTCGAGCCGATCTAGTCGTACATTTCCGAGAGATCGAGGCTGGAGTCCCGGCCCAGCTTGTCGCGGTGATCGGCCAGAAAGCGATCGGCGGCGTTGTGCCCGGCGTCCCTGAGGGCAAGGATGATGGCCGGTGTGGGTACGAGTTTCGTGGCGACGCCGAGGTCGGTCATCAGTTCGTCGTCGGCGATCATGTGGACGTTGACGTCCTTCATCGCGCCGTCTTGCAGTTGTCCGTTCCGGATCAGGCGCTTGACGAAGTTGATGGCACGCAATTCGCGCAAGAGCGACGAGTTGAAGCTGATCTCGTTGATGCGGTTCAGGATCGCGGGCGCGTCGCGCGGCACCTCGTCACGGACCAGCGGATTGATGTTCACGATGACGATGTCGTCGGGCAGGTCGGGATCGAACAGCGGGAACAGCGCGGGGTTACCGGTATAGCCGCCGTCCCAATAGGCCTCGCCGTCGATCTCGACCGCCTGAAAGATCGTCGGCAGACAGGTCGAGGCGAGGATGGTGTCGGTGGTGATGTCCTGGCCCGAGAAGACCTTGATCTTGCCGGTCCGGACATTCGTGGCACAGACGAAGAAGGCCGGCGCATGCATGTCGCAGACCGCGTCGTAATGGAACTTCTCGGCGATCGAGGCCAGCGGGTTCCGGTAGAACGCGCCGTAGGCATAGGGCGAGAAGACTCGCGTTGCGGCATCTGCGATGGAGAACGGCAGCGAGTATTCGATCGACCGGCTGATCAGGCCGGGCGCGGGGAACAGCGCGCTCATCCAGTCGGCGAGGCGCAGATCGCCGATGCCGGCGATCTCGTGCCAGAGCCAGTCGAGGTTGGCGCGCGCGCCGTCGCGACCGCCTTCGATCATGCCGGCCTTGAGCGCCGCGCCGTTCAGCGCGCCGGCGGAGGTGCCGGAGATGCCCGCGATCTCGATTTGGTCGTCGTCGAGGAACCGGTCGAGAACGCCCCAGGTGAAGGCGCCATGCGCGCCGCCGCCCTGAAGCGCCAGGTTGATCCGCCGGGTCACCTTACTGCGCGGTCCAGCCGCCATCGGCCGAGATCGTGGTGCCGGTAATCTGGGCGGCCGCCTCGGAGCAGAGGAAGGTGACGATGCCCGCGACCTGCTCGACCGTGACGAATTCCTTGGACGGCTGTTTCAGAAGGATCACCTTCTCGATCGCCTCGTCCTCGGAGATGCCGTATTCCTTCGCCGTTGCCGGGATCTGCTTTTCGACCAGCGGGGTCAGAACGTAGCCCGGGCAGATGGCGTTGGCGGTGATCGCCTCCTTCGCGGTCTCGAGCGCGACGGTCTTGGTCATGCCGACGACGCCGTGCTTGGCGGTGATATAGGCCGACTTGAACGGGCTGGCGCGCAGGCCGTGGGCGGAGGCGATGTTGACGACGCGGCCCCAGCCCGCCTTGCGCATCATCGGCAGCGCGGCGGCGGTGGTGTGGAAGGCCGAGGACATGTTGATCGCGATGATCGCGTCCCATTTGTCGACCGGAAACTGGTCGATGGGGGCGACGTGCTGGATGCCGGCGTTGTTCACCAGGATGTCGCAGGCACCGGCCTTCTCGATCAGGGCGCGGCATTCGTCGCCCTTCGACATGTCGGCCTTGATGTAGCGGGCGTTGGTGCCGGTCTCCTTGGAGATGTCATCGGCCAGCGCGTGGTCTTCCCTGTCGTCGGTGAACGAGTTGAGGACGACATCGGCCCCCTGGCGCGCCAGTTCACGGGCGACACCGAGGCCGATACCTGAGTTCGATCCGGTGATGACGGCGGTCTTTCCGGCAAGCGACATGGGCCTGGCTCCTTTCGCGTCTGCGGCAATTCTTTCGCAGGTGCAACATACCTGGATCGCGCCGCGCCGCCAGCCCGGAATTCGGAGACGGCGGGCGTCGAGGGGGCGCTGCCCCCGCTCGCACGATGTGCGAGCCCCCCGGAGTATTTGCGCCAGCAGGAAGGCGCATTCTGACTCAAATTGTCTTTCCTGTTGGTCCAAATACTCCGGGGAGCGCGAGGGGCTGGCCCCTCGCCCGTCGCTGTCCTGGCGGTTACTCGGCCGCTTCCTGGTATTCCTCCAGGGGCGGGCAGGTACAGACCAGGTGGCGGTCGCCGTAGACGTTGTCGACGCGGTTGACCGGAGGCCAATACTTGTCGACGCGGAACGCGCCCGCCGGGTAGCAGCCCTGTTCGCGGGTGTAGGGCCTGTCCCAGTCGCCGATCAGGTCTTCGACCGTGTGGGGGGCGTGCTTGAGCGGGTTGTTGGCCGCGTCGATCTCGCCCTTTTCGACCGCACGGATCTCGTCCCGGATCGCCAGCATGGCGTCGCAGAAGCGGTCCAACTCGGCCTTGGTCTCGGACTCGGTCGGCTCGACCATCAGGGTGCCCGCCACCGGCCAGCTCATCGTCGGCGCGTGGAAGCCGTTGTCGATGAGGCGCTTTGCGATGTCGTCGACGGTGATCCCGGCGCTGTCGTCGAAGGGGCGGGTGTCGAGGATGCACTCATGCGCCACGCGCCCGCTCGAGCCCTTGTAAAGCACGTCATAGGCGCCTTCGAGCCGCTTGGCGATGTAATTGGCGTTCAGGATCGCCACCTTGGTCGCCTGGGTCAGCCCCTGCCCGCCCATCATCAGGATATAGGCCCAGGAGATCGGCAGAATGCCGGGCGAGCCGTAGGGCGCGGCCGAAACCGGGCCTTCGCGCCCGCCGGTCTCGGGGTGGCCCGGCAGGAATGGGGCGAGGTGCGCCTTGACGCCGATCGGTCCCATGCCCGGACCGCCGCCGCCGTGGGGGATGCAGAAGGTCTTGTGGAGGTTGAGGTGGCTGACGTCGCCGCCGATCTCGCCGGGCTTCGACAGGCCGACCATCGCGTTGAGGTTCGCGCCGTCGATATAGACCTGGCCGCCATGGGTGTGCGTGATCTCGCAGACCTCGCGCACGGTTTCCTCGAAGACGCCGTGGGTCGACGGATAGGTGATCATGCAGGCGGCGAGACGGTCGCCCGCCGCTTCGGCCTTCTGGCGGAAGTCGTCGACGTCGATGTCGCCGCGCGCGGTGCATTTCGTGACGACAACCTCCATTCCGCACATCTGGGCCGAGGCTGGGTTGGTGCCGTGGGCGTTGATGGGAATGAGACAGACCTTGCGCCCGTCGTCGCCGCGCGCGCGGTGATAGGCCATGATCGTCAGGAGGCCCGCGTATTCGCCCTGGGCGCCCGAGTTGGGCTGCATCGACATGGCGTCGTAGCCGGTGATGGTGCAGAGCTTGGCGGAGAGGTCTTCGATCAACTCGTGATAGCCCTCGACCTGGTCGGCGGGGGCGAAGGGGTGGATGTTCGAGAAATCGGGCCAGGTGATCGGCATCATCTCGGCGGCCGAATTGAGCTTCATCGTGCAGGAACCGAGCGGGATCATGGCGCGGTCGAGCGCGAGGTCGCGGTCGGCGAGGCGGCGCATGTAGCGCATCATCTCGGTCTCGGCCCGGTTGTGGTGGAAGGTCGGGTGGGTCATGAAATCGCTGGTGCGATGCAGTTCCACCGGCAGGCGGGTATAGCCCGCCTCGAAATCCTCGGCCTTGTGGTTCAGGCCGAAGGCGCGCCAGACGCCTTCCAGCACGGCGGGGCGGATGGTTTCATCCACCGCGATGCCGATCTTCGTCTTGCCGACCTTGCGGAAGTTAATCCGCTCGCGGCGGCCGGCCTCCAGGATGACACCCTGCATCGGGCCGACATCGACGGTAACGGTGTCGAAGAAGCGTTCGGGTTCGACCGTGTAGCCGCCCGCCTCCAGCCCCATGACCAGCCGTTCGGTCTTGCGGTGGATGCGTTGGGCGATGGCGCGAAGGCCGTCGGGGCCGTGGAAGACGCCGTAGAACGAGGCCATGACGGCCAGGAGCGCCTGGGCGGTGCAGACGTTGGAGGTCGCCTTTTCGCGGCGGATGTGCTGTTCGCGGGTCTGCAAGCTGAGGCGGTAGGCCTTGTTGCCGCGCGCGTCGATCGAGACGCCGACGAGGCGGCCGGGCATGGCGCGCTTGTGCGCGTCCTTGCAGGCCATGTAGGCCGCGTGCGGACCGCCGAAGCCCATCGGGACGCCGAACCGCTGGGTCGAGCCGACGGCGATGTCGGCGCCCATCGCGCCCGGCTCCTTCAGGAGCGTCAGCGCGAGAGGGTCGGCGATGACGATGCCCAGCGCCTTGGCCTCGTGCAGCGCGGCGATCTGGTCGGTGAAGTCGCGGACATGGCCGTAGGTGCCGGGGTACTGGAAGATGGCGGCGAAGACCGCGCTGGCGTCGAGGTCGTCTGGGCTGCCCACGATGCACTCGATCCCGAGAGGCGCGGCGCGGGTCTGCATCACGGCGATGTTCTGGGGGTGGCAGTTCTCGTCGATGAAGAAGGCGGTGGATTTCGACTTGGCCATGCGCTGGGCCATCGTCATCGCCTCGGCGGCGGCGGTGGATTCGTCCAAGAGCGAGGCGTTGGCGATCTCCAGCCCGGTCAGGTCCGAGATCATCGTCTGGTAGTTCAGGAGCGCTTCCAGCCGGCCCTGGCTGATCTCGGGCTGATAGGGCGTGTAGGCGGTGTACCAGGCGGGGTTTTCAAGGATATTGCGCTGGATCGCGGGGGGCGTGACCGTGCCGTAATAGCCCTGCCCGATCATCGTGGTGAAGACCTTGTTCTTCAGCGCGACCTGCCGCATGTGGTAGAGAAGTTCGCGCTCGGACTTGGGCTTGCCGAAGTCGAGCGGTTCGGCCTGACGGATGGATTTCGGCACCGTCTGGTCGATCAACTCGTCCAGATCCTTCACACCGAGGACCTTGAACATCTCGTCCATCTCGGCCGGCGACGGGCCAATATGGCGGCGATTGGCGAAGTCGTAGGGCAGGTAGTCGGTCGGCGTGAAGGTCATGGGTCCACCATTATAGGTCTGGTTCGTTCGATGTATCTGGCGAGATTGGCGAGCGAGGATCGCAATCCCTCGCGGTGGTCTTCGGGCGCGATACCGGGGGGCACGTCGCTGGCCGCGACGCTGACGCGGGTGCCCCCGTCGTCGGGACGGAAGGTCCAGTCCATCCGCATCGTGCCGGAATAGCGCGGGTCGTCGCTGTCGAAGGCCACAGCGATGGCGAGGTGCGTCGGCGGATCGAGTTCGAGAAAGCGGCCGACCACGCGGTCGGACCGGGCATCCGTCTTTCCGTGGTCCTCGCCCGCGCCGAAGTGCAGGACGAAGACCAGCGCGCCGCCAGGCTTGGGCGCGAATTGCTCGATCGTCATCGTGGCACCCTGCGGGGGAAGCCATTCGGCGAGCGCGGCGGCATCGGTCCAGGCGGCGAAAACCTCGTTCGGTTTCGCGGCAACGACGCGCTCGGCCCTGTCGACGCGCCCGGTCATGACCTTACCCGATCATGTCTTTGTATTCGTCTTCGCTCATGAAGTCGTCGAGCTGGCTCATGTCCTCGACCTTCATCTTGAAGAACCAGGCCTCGCCGGTCGGGTCTTCGTTCACGAGGCCGGGGTTATCGGTGAGCGCCTCGTTGACCTCGACGATCTCGCCGTCCACCGGGGCGACGATGTCGGAGGCGGCCTTGACGCTTTCGATCACGCAGATCTCGTCGCCCTTGGCGACCTGGGTCTCGGTCTCCGGCAGTTCCACGAAAACGACGTCGCCCAGTTGTTCGGAGGCATGTTCCGTGATGCCCACGATGACAAGGTCGCCGTCGACGCGCAGCCATTCGTGATCTTCGGTGTATTTCATTGCTGTCTTTCCCTGTTGGTCAACGTTTGAAGGTGGCGGGGCGGAAGGGCAGGTCGGCGACGGTGACGGGCAGGCGTTTGCCGCGCACGTCGCCTTCGAGTTCGGTTCCGGTTTCGGCGTGGTCGGTGGCGACGTAGGCCATCGACATGGGCGCTTCGAGCGAGGGGCCGTAGGCGCCGGAGGTGACCTGGCCGACCTTCTCGTCGCCGGCGTAGATTTCGGTGCCGGCGCGCATGGGCGCGCGGCCGGCGGGCAGGAGACCGACGCGGCGGCGGGGGGCGCCGTTTTCCAGCTGGTCCAGGATCACGTCGGCACCGGGGAAGCCGCCTTCGCGCTCGCCGCCGCGGCGGCGGACCTTCTGGATCGCCCATTCCAGCGCGGCTTCGACCGGCGTGGTGGCGGTATCGATGTCGTTGCCGTAGAGGCAGAGACCGGCTTCCAGCCGGAGCGAGTCGCGCGCGCCGAGGCCGATGGGTTCGACCTCGTCCATGTCCAGAAGCGCCTGCGCCAGATCGGTGGCGCGGTCGTCGGCGACCGAGATCTCGAAGCCGTCCTCGCCGGTGTAGCCGGAGCGCGATATCCAGAGCGGCGTGCCGTCCCAGTCGAGCACGCGGGCGTCCATGAAGCGCATTTCGGCGACATCGGGGACCAGCCGGGCGAGCGCCGTCTCCGCCTTTGGCCCCTGAAGGGCGATGAGGCTGCGGTCGGTGATCGGCTGGACCGACACCGCGTCGGACAGATGCGCCGTCATGTGGGCGATGTCGTCGGCCTTACAGGCGGCATTGACCACGACGAAGATGTGATCGCCCGCATTGGTCACCATCAGGTCGTCGAGGATGCCGCCCTCGTCATTGGTGAAAAGCGCGTATCGCTGGCGGCCCTCGGCAAGGCCGAGGATGTTCACCGGCACCAGCGTTTCGAGCGCGCGGGCGGCGTCGGCCACGTCGCCCGAATGCGGGACGAGGCGCACCTGCCCCATGTGGCTGACATCGAAGAGACCGGCGTTTTCGCGCGTCCAGAGATGTTCCTTCATCACGCCAGGCGCGTATTGCACCGGCATCTCGTAGCCCGCGAAGGGCACCATCCTGGCCCCTGACGAGACGTGAAGGTCGTAAAGCGGTGTGCGCGCCAGATCTGGCATCCCCGGTCCTTCCGTGTTGCCGACGATCTTTGCGCCGGGCACTTCGAGAGGCAAGAGCCTTGCCTCAAAGCGCCCCCTCTGTCCTTTCGCCTGAGATCGTTATCCCTTCGGCGGCCCGTCCGGGCACTCTCCAGAGTCTGTCCGACACGGCGGTCCTTTGGCCTGAGAGTTTACCGGGGCGGTTGCTCCTTCGGCACCGGGGTTGAACCCCGGATTCTCCCGTCGCGTCGAGGCAAGGATTACGCCGGTTGACGGGCCTCTGGCAAGCCCTTGTATTCCGTCGGGTACCGGGGCAGGTCAGGGTCATGACGGGTCCGTTCTTCTTCGGGTACGGGTCGCTGGTGAACCGGGCGACCCACGACTACGCCGACGCGCATCGCGCGCGGATCGGTGGCTGGCGGCGTGCCTGGCGGCATGTGGAGGGGCGGCAGGTGGCGTTTCTGACGGCGGTGCCGGCGCCGGACGCGTTCATCGACGGGCTGATCGCCCATGTGCCGGGGGGCGACTGGGCCGCGCTGGACATGCGCGAACATGCCTATGCGCGGGTGCTGACCGATGCGGTGGAGCACGGGATCATGGGGGCGCCCGAAATTCACATCTATCACGCGCCCGCCGACATGCACCGGCCCGCGACCCGGATGCGGCCGGTCCTGTTGAGTTACGTGGACGTGGTCGTGCAGGGCTATCTGCGAGAGTTCGGCGCGGACGGCGTGGCGCGGTTCTTCGAGACGACGGATGGCTGGGATGCGCCGATGAAGAACGACCGGGCGGCGCCGCTCTATCCCCGCCATCAGCGACTGACGGCGGAGGAGACGGCGCTGGTCGATGAGTGGCTGGCGCGGCTGGGGGTGCGGCCCGAGTAGGTGGCTTTAGCGGCGGTGCTGGAACACCTGGAAGATGCGCTGGTGCCGCTGGAAGGGGTCTGGTTCGGCGCGGGTGCCGTCGATGTCGGCCATGACGCGGCGCGCCAGCATCAGCGAGACGCCCGCGAACAGGACCCCGCCCACCGCCTGCCCGATTAGCACGCCCGGCGCGCCCATCCAGGCCGAGAACAGGATCACCAGCGGGATCGTCCCCAGCGTGTGGCGTCCCCAGTTGGTCAGCGTCGAGTAGAACGGGTGGCCGAGATTGTTGAAGGCGGCGTTCGAGACGAAGATCACGCCGTTGAAGAACCACATCAGCGAGAGAGGTCCGGCGAAGAGGAAGACCAGCGTGCGGGCGATGTCGGCGTCCTGCAACTGGAACAGCCATTCGAGGGGACCGCGCAGCAGGAACAGGATGACCGAGACCAGGATCGTGACGCCTGCGGTGAACAGCAGCGCCTCGCGGAAGGCGCGGGTGACGCGCTCGGTGTTCCTGGCACCCGCGTTCTGACCGATGATCGGTCCGACCGCGCCCGACAGCGCGAAGATGATCGCGAAGGCCACCGGCGTCAGGCGGCCGACGATGGCCATACCGGCCACCGCTTCCTCGCCGTATTCGGCCATGGCGCGGGTGACATAGGCCTGGCCGACGGGCGTTGCGAGTTGCGTCAGGATCGCGGGCAGCGCGATGGCGAAGACCGGGCGGATGTCGGCGGCAATGCCCCGCGCGCCGGGTCGGCCGAACCCGCCGTGAAAGCGTTGGATGGCCGAGAGCGCGAGGCCCGCGATGGTAAAGCGCGCGGCGATGGAGGCGAGCGCGGCGCCGGTCAGTTCCAGGTCCAGACCGAAGATCAGGATCGGGTCGAGGACGGCGTTGACGAGGCCACCCAGGATCAGGACGTTCATGGACCGGCGCGCATCGCCGTGGGCACGCAGGATCGCGCCGCCGACGACGCCGACCAGCAAGACCGGCAGGCTGGGCAGGACGATCCGCATGTAGTGGACGGCGAGGTCCCGCGTCTCTCCGCTGGCGCCCAGAAGCGAGACGAGGGGCGCGATGTTGACCCAGACGATGGCAGCGAAGACCGCGCCGAAGAGGAAGCCCAGCACCAGGCTGGAGGTGGCGCGGCGGCGGGCGAGGGCGTCGTCCCCTGCCCCCAGCGCGCGGGCCACCAGCGCGCCCGAGGCGATGGCCATGCCGATCCCGAATGAGCCGGTGAAGAACAGGATCGCGCCCGCGTAGCCGACGGCGGCGGCCAGTTCCGCCTTGCCCAGCATCGCGATGAAGATCATGTCGACGAAATCGACGGCGAAGACGGCCATGAGTCCGACAGACGAGGTGACGGACATCACCGCGATGTGCCTGAAAAGGCTGCCTTGCAGGAATTTCGCCGGTTCCGCCATGAGGTCTCTATCGCAGGAGACTGCTGGTTAGGGAAGATGCGCCAGGGCGGGCCGACGGGATTGGAAAGGCCGTTGTTCCGAGCTTTGTCGACCTTTAGTCTGCGGCGCAAACCAAGGAAAACCTTCATGGGGCAGGACGTTATGTATGATGTGCCATCACTCTGGATCGTCGTCGCGCTGTTGAGCGGAATGTTTCTGGCGATGTATGGCGGCCGTCGGATCGGCAAGCGGCGCCCAGCGCGCGGCGAGAGCGAGACGGGTCAGATCACCGCGACGCAGGCGTCGCTTCTGGGTATTCTCGGCCTGCTTCTGGGGTTCACCTTCAGCGTGGCGCTGGGCCGGCACGACGCACGCTCGGCGGCGGTGGTGGCCGAGGCCAACGCGATCGGAACCGCGTGGCTGCGGACCGACTATCTGGAGGATGCGGGGCCGGTGAAGGCGGCGCTGCTGGACTATGCGACGCTGCGGGTCGCGGCGTCGACGATCCCGGTCACGCAAGAGGCGGCGCGGGACGAACTGATCGTTTCGGCCGAGGCGGCCTTTGCCGAGCTGTGGGCCATCGCCGCCGAGATAACCCGCGAGCGCCCGTCTCCGGCAACGGTCGCGTTCTCGAACGCGTTGAACGACGTGATCGA
>ERZ869936.914-NODE-914-length-23973-cov-6.478635_pt1 | contig 23973 bp, 23 predicted proteins | sample MGYA00520876_ERZ869936 | MGnify/ENA primary metagenome ERZ869936 (study PRJEB32218, sample SAMN09650985) | biofilter metagenome | isolation source: enrty point of leading RO module | place: Saudi Arabia: Thuwal, RO plant located on Red Sea | collected 2016-02-17 ...
AGGTAAGAGTAGGGAGGCGAACCACCACTCATGTTAACGCAGGCCTGTCCGTCGGCCTGGTTACAATTGGCAGTAACCGAGGTTGTGGTGGCAGTCATTGGGGGTGGTTGCGATACGATGGCCGTGTCGGTAATGGTACAACCATTGGCATCGGTCACGGTTACGGTATATGTTCCGGCGCAAAGACCGGTGGCACTGGCGTTTGTTCCGCCGGAGGGTGCCCAGTTGTAAGTATAAGGACCGGTTCCTCCGCCGGGAATGGTAACGGCTTGCCCGTTGCAGGCAGCATTACACAGGGCAGAGAAGCCGGCTGCTTGAATCGTTAAGGGGGGAGGTTGGGTAATGGTAACTGTATGTGTTGTTGTACATCCTGCAGCGTCGGTCACCGTTGCAGTATAGGTTCCTGCACATAAACCGGTAGCGGTAGCAGCATTACCGCCACTTGGAGCCCAGGCATAGGTATAAGGAGGCTGTCCATTACTTACGGTTAATGTGGCACTTCCGTTACATTGGTTGGCGCAGGAGACATTGGTGGTACTTGAGGTAACGTTCAGAGCGCCACCTGCGGTGGTAATTGTAACAGCTGCAGTGGAGGTAAAGCACCCGTCTGAAACGGTTACCGTATAGGTTCCTGCACACAGGCCGGTAGCGGTAGCGGCATTGCCACCCGAGGGAGCCCAGGTGTACGTATAGGGCGGATTTCCTCCCGTTGCCGTGACCGTTGCCGTACCGTTACAATTTGCGCAGGTGGCAGGTGTTGTAGTGGTATTGAGGTTAATGGTTACCGCAGCTGGACAGGTTATACAGGTGTTGGTCCGATAATACAATCCCATCACAACCCAGTTATAACAGTCGTTTAAACCAGCGTGAGTATAAAGGGCAGTGGCTTGTGCGTTATTTACGGTTGTGGCAACCTCGTTATAATTCCACCAGTTCCATGGAATATTTATAGGTGAACCATTCCAGTTTCCGGAAATTCCGTTCAATTGCCAATCTCCTGTCATACAAAATGCACGTGCATAAATAGATGTAGCGCATGCATTAATTCCGGTCATGGTTTGAGCAGTATTACCGCCAATTCCTACCAGACAACCATCATGAATAACCATATGGCCCTGGTAGTTGGCAGAGGGGTCAGAATAAATGATGAATAGGGTAGCTCCATCGGTATCTTTTTGGGGAGTAGGCGGGTTGGTTGGAAAGCCACTGATGGTGTAATTTCCGTTTCCTGAAATGGCAGCGGTAACATCCACCCGATAGGAGGAGGTTCCTCCGTAGCCCCAACACTTGTCAGGACCTGTTCCAATGGTTTGGGCAGGCACGGTAAATGACTGTGCAGCCGGATTAACAATGGTAACGTTGAACGCAGTCTGGGTTCCTGACATAGATGACCAGATGTAGGCTCTTTCAATAACATAGCAGGCGGGTAAGCCGGTAATGGTAAAAGTGGCGGGTTGTGGTGCTCCGTTCAGGCTTCCTCTTCTTCCAAGCCGGCGGGTAGCTTGTGTGTAGTTCAGACCGCATTTGGACAGGTTATAAATCTGACCCAATGATCCGTTCCCGTTTTGAGGGCTTAGATTGTTGGTCTTTGCCTGAGGATCAATATTGCAGGTTCCCAAAGGCGGGAATTCGGAGGGTGGATTATTAACATTGTTGGTTTCCTGTGCCTGGACAGCACAAAATGAAAAAACGAGTGGGAGAAATAATCTACTGATTTTCAACATGTTGCTTATTTGTTTCGCCTTGTTTTGGTATCTTAGAAAAATAGACAAAAAGAAAGCACTAAAGGTTGTATCGGCACTGAAAAATTTATTTATTATCTTTGCGACCCTTAAAAACTAAAAACAATAAAAAAACAAATGGCAAACCATTACGAAACCGTCTTCATTTTAACTCCCGTTTTGTCTGAAGAACAGGCAAAGGAGGCGGTAGGAAAGTACAAAAAGTTACTTTCTTCCTTAGGTGCAAAAGTAGTGCACGAAGAAAACTGGGGCCTGCGCAAACTGGCGTATCCCATTCAAAAGAAAAACACCGGGTTTTACAACCTGCTTCAGATTGAAGGGCCGGGTGAAGTTGTTTCTGAGCTTGAGTTGAATTTTAAGCGCGACGAAAGAGTACTTCGGTACCTTACGGTGCGTCTCGACAAGCACGCTCTGGCTTATGCCGAGCGCAGAAGAAACAGAGGAAAAAACAAAGTCGAAAAGGACGTTAAGGCCACGGCTAATTAATTCACCCGCTAAAAATTTATAAATATGTCAGATCAAGGACAAATAAGATATCTGAACCCTCCTGCAGTTGAGGTAAAGAAGAAAAAATACTGCCGTTTTAAGAAGGCAGGCATTAAATACATTGATTACAAGGATCCTGATTTTCTCCTGAAGTTTGTGAATGAGCAAGGTAAGTTACTTCCCCGCCGCCTTACCGGAACTTCACTGAAATATCAGCGCAAGGTTGGCCAGGCCGTTAAACGCGCCAGACATTTGGCTTTAATGCCTTATGTGGCTGATTTGTTAAAGTAATCACCATCCAAAAAAAAGCAATGTCATGGAAGTTATATTAAAGCAAGACGTAAAGAACCTGGGTTCAAAAGATGAGCTCGTTAAGGTTCGTCCCGGATTTGGAAGAAATTTTCTGATTCCCCGGGGCATGGCTATTCTTGCCGATGAGTCGGTGAAGAAATCTCATGCCGAATTTGTAAAGCAGCGCGCTCATAAAGAAGCAAAGATCAGAGAAGAGGCTCAGGCCATTGGTGAAAAACTGAAAGGAATGCTTGTAAAAGTGGGAGCCAAAGTTGGTGAATCCGGAAAAATTTTCGGATCCGTTAATTCCATTCAGTTGGCGGAAGCCATTAAAGCGCTTGGTATTGAAGTGGATCGGAAAAATATTCAGATGCAGGAAGGTATCAAGAGTGTTGGAACCTATGAGGCAGCTGTTAAATTGCACAAAGAGGTAAGCGTAAAGCTGAAATTTGAAGTAGTAGCCGAATAAAAGGTAATTACCACAAGAAAATAAGCCCGGGTCATTTCCCGGGTTTTTTTATTCGTAACGGAGGGCTTCAATGGGGTCGAGGCGTGCCGCTTGTCTGGCCGGATAATATCCGGAAATAATCCCAACCACAAAGCACAAGGCAAATCCTCCTAAAATCCAGTTCCAGGGAATTAAAAAAGATCCTCCGGTAAATAATACCATAAGGTTCCCTAAAATAATTCCAATTACAATTCCGGTTAACCCTCCAATCTGACAAATTACTATAGCTTCCATCAGAAACTGATCGCGAATGGTTTTTCGGGTTGCACCCATGGCTTTCCGGGTTCCGATTTCCCGGGTTCTTTCTTTTACGGAAACAAACATGATGTTCATGAGTCCTATGGCCGATCCCATCAGTGTAATTAATGCAATAATTATGGCAGCCCATTCTACATAAACAAGTTGTTCAATAAGCATTTGTGAAAGGCTGTCGCTTTTCATAATTTCAAAATTGTCTTCTTCTCCAAGGGGAACCTTTCTTATTTTTCGCATCAGTCCGGTTGCTTCTCCAATGGCCTGATCCATGCTTAGGGCGTTGTTGGCAACAACACTGATGGTAAACGACATATTGGGGCGGTCGAAATATTGTTTGGCATTTCCCAAGGGAACAATACAAATCCGGTCGCCCCCAAATCCCATGCTATTCCCTTTTTCTTTGAGAACCCCGATGATCCGGTATTTGCCGGCACCAATATGGATGAGTTGGTTTACAGGATTTTCTTTTTTTCTGAAAAGCGTGGAAACAATTTCGGCTCCCACAATTACCACGTGTTGATTATTGAGAATTTCTCCGGGTGAAAAATTTCTTCCCTTATCCAGTTCATATCCCGATCCAAGCAAATAGTTTTCGTCGCCCCCTACAACCTGAATATTCGGGTTTGATTTAATGGATCCGAATTTAACCGTACCTATGAAAGTTGCCATGGTGGAAACGGATGCCGTGCCACCGCCTTTGAATTCTTCCGCAAACCTCAGGGCTTCGTCGTATTGGATGGGCTTAAATCTCTTGGGCTTTTTTCCTCTTTTCCCGATACGAACCGACATTTCCCGGTTTCGGATGGTAAAAGTATTGGCTCCCATGCTGGTAAAATTGCTATTGATGGAGCCCTTGATGGCATCAATGGCAGTGAGGGTTCCCACCAAAGAAATAAGCCCGAATGCAATAATAAAAATAGTTATCAGGGTCCTGAGTAAATTACTCTTGACCGATCTGAGGGCTATACGGATATTTTCAAGGAAAAACCCCTTCATCCCCCAAATTTAAAGAATGCCGCGGGGTTTTTATGGAATTTTGATGAACGGTGCATCCAAGGGTTAAACCAACATCCAATGAAGCCAAAAAATAGCCCCAAAACCGGTATTTCAATTCCGGTACCCTGTTTCGAGAACTGGCATAAGATGAATCCTGAAGAACAGGGTCGTCATTGCCAGGTTTGTTCAAAAACAGTAATCGATTTTACTGGAAAATCCATTCCGGAGGTAAAGTCCTATATTCAAACGCATAGCGAAGAAAAAATCTGCGGCCGGTTTGATTCCGCTCAGATTGATGTTTCGGAAAGCCGCCCTCTTAATTCACGATTTTCCATTAAGAGATTTGTCCTTGCCATTTGGATGATTTTGGCTGCTCAGCTGTCGATGATTGCCCAGGATCGAGGAAAACGTGTAGGCAAAATTGCCGTGAATCGTAGTGCCTGGGAGGAAGAGGTGCAAGGAATGGTGGAGGTGAAAATTATGGGCGAAGTAGGTCCCGTAGATACGGCTTTGGTCATACCTATTGATACGACTTCAATAACAGATACCCAATGCGGCATTGAGTCAAATGGGGAAGTGCTTGATTTAACGGATGCTGAATCTGATAGTCTTTCAGAGGAAGATATTCCCGGGGATGAAACCTCAGGACTTCCTGAGGAAAAATCCGGCCCGGTTGATTTTGGAAAACCCGAAGAGGGCCCGTTTCCCGATTATTTTATGCTGAAAAGTATATTTCCTGTTCCCGCACGCGACAAAATCACGGTTTCCTTCCGACTGGAAAACCCATCGGATATTTCCCTGAACCTGATTCATTTGAACGGGGCCTTTGTTAAGGAGTTAATGTCGGTGGGGCAACACCACAGGGGCGAATACACACTTTCTTTTAATGTGGGAGACCTGCCTACAGGCTCCTACTATTTACAGATAATTTGCGGGAAAGGAATAAACAGGATGGAGAAGATTTTGATTGTTCGTTAATTACGCGTTGATACATTTCCTTGAAATATGCCCCATCTGTGGTGAGGCAGGTATATATTTGCGGAAAAAAGATAATGAACCGAATATTTCAGGCCCTTGTAATTGTTCAGTTTGTACTGATCGGCTTTTTGTTTTTCAAGATTTACAATTCCCCCGGAGGTATTTCTGAGGAATCAAAATCCGGTACCGGTTCGGACTCGCTGGCCAAAAAAGTTGCGGTTTCTGATGAACAGGCCTCCGCTCCGGTAGTTTATGTGAATATCGATACCCTTTTGGAAAAGTACGAATACTATCAGAAAGTATCCAAAGAAGTGGAAAAGGCCATGCAGGGCATTGAAAATTCATTCAAATCCAAAGTAATCCGCTATCAGAAGGATTTTAACGAATATATTGAAAAAGCAGGAGCAGGATTGATTCCCAAGGAACAAGCCATGGCAAAGGAGGAGGAATTGATGCGCCGGAAGCAGGCCATTGAACAGGAAGAACAAAGTATTCCTGCCCTTCAAATGCGGGAAGAGAAAAAGCTGGAGGAGGTTCAGATTAAGCTTTATAATTTTTTCAAATCCTTTACCAAAGCCAACAATTATTCCTGCGTGCTGACCTATAATGTGAAAGGGGCAGGAGCCCTGGGCGTGCGCGACGAGTTGGATGTTACCAGCCAGGTGGTGAAGGTTTTGAATGACCAATATCGGGAAGAACAAAAAAGCAAAAAATAAATCCAATGAGTTTACTCGATTATATAAATCACGTCAGAGAATTTCACGATACCTTTTTAATCGAATCCCGAAATGCTCCGGAAGGAAAATTAGCTGAAAACGATTTCATGCTTCGTTATAATCTGATGCGGGAAGAGAATGAAGAATACCTGGAGGCCGCCCGAAACGGAAATCTGGTTGAAGTTGCAGATGCTTTGGGAGATCAATTGTATATTTTGTTCGGAACCCTTTTGAAGCATGGACTTCAACATAAAATAGAAGAAGTTTACCTTGAGATTCACCGGTCCAACATGTCGAAGCTGGATGAAAACGGAAAGCCTATTTTTCGGGAGGATGGAAAAATTATGAAGAGTAATCGATACTTCAAGCCCGATATTAGCAGGATATTAAATGGTTCGGAACACCAGAACCACGCCGAGAATTACCAGGATTAATCCTAAAATACGGTTCACCCAAATCATAAGTTTAGGGGAAAGTAGTTTTTTGATTTTATGAGCTCCCATTACCTTCAAAAGGTCGGTTCCCAAAACCACCAGCAGGGTAGTTATGAAAAACACCCATACGTGGGCGGAGGTAAAATTCTCTTTTGAACTGACAAATCCCACCCAGCCAAACCAAAGCAGAAAAACGAAAGGGTTTAAAATGTTGAGCAAAAACCCTTTTAAAATTCCCAGTGGAATGTTGTGGGCATGCACTTCTATGGTTTTGTCCTCTTCAGGTGGATGGTTTTTGTAGGCAAAAACATTATAAAAGCCATAGACAGCCAGGATGGTTCCTCCCACAATTCCAAGTATCATTTTGTTTTCATCCGATCCCAGGACTTTAGAGGCTCCTAAAAAGGCGAGACCCACACATAAAACATCACTGAGGAAAATTCCCACCGCCAGTGAAACTCCTGCTTTAACCCCTCTTCTCAGACTGGTTTGAATAAGGCCCAGGAAGGACGGGCCGAGTGAAAAGCAAAGGGTCATTCCTAAGGCAAAACCCTGAAATATAGCTTCCACGTACGGGTTCATGCAAGCTTAATTTGTTTTTCTTTTAGAAAAGCCTCCCATGCTTCGAGATTTTTCTTTTTTAACACTCTTGGAAACTTGTTTTGACCGCCTAATTTACCTTTTTGTTCCATGAATTGATAAAAAAAGGAACTCGGGTGAACATAAACCAACACATCTTTGAGTGCGGCAATTCTTTCCACCCGGTAATCGTCGTTTAATATTTTTAAATGGTAATCTATCCTTTCCTTTAATACGGTTGGGTCAACCGGATCATCCGTTCCTATGTGCCAGCGATGGGCAAACATTTTTTCATACGGAATACCACATACCGTAAATTCACGGATATCAATATTCAGTTCTTCGGCCACTGTTCTTATGGCCCGGTTCATATTGTCCTGTGATAAATGTTCTCCGCAAAGCGAAAGAAAGTGTTTGGTGCGACCGGTAATTATGATTTCCTGATTTTCCAGCGCAACAAATTTTATAGTATCACCAATCAGGTATCGCCATGCCCCGGAACAAGTTGAAAGAAGTAAGGCATATTCCTTATTTTCCTCCACCTCATTAAGAAAATGTCCTTTCGCCTGAGGAAGCATATTCCCGTCCTCGTCAAAATTATCTTCATTAAAGGGGACGAATTCGAAAAAAATTCCATTATCCGTAACTAAGCGCATGCCCTTCGCATCAGGGTGGTCCTGATAGGCAATAAATCCTTCCGAAGCTAGGTAAGTTTCCAGATAGACAATGGGTTTGCCGAGCAATTTTTCGAAGCCCGTTTTGTAGGGCTCAAGAGAAACACCGCCATGCACATAAACCCTGAGATTGGGCCAAAGCTCATGGATGTGTTTAAGCTTGTACCGGTCAATTATTTTTTCAATTAAAATCTGAATCCAGGCAGGAACACCGCAGATTACGGAAATGTCCCAACCGGGGGCGTTTTTTACAATTTCTTCCAGTTTGGAGGTCCAGTCGCGCTCTTTCGAAATTCGTTTTCCGGGTTTATAAAAGTGCTGGAACCAAAAGGGGATTTGCCCGGTAGTAATCCCGCTTAAATCTCCCTCGAAATAGGTGCCGTTGAAGTTCAAATGCGTGCTTCCCCCAATCATAAGGATTCCTTTTTCGTAATGTTCGTCAGGAAAGGGATAATAAGATTGGGTAAGAACCTGCCGTACCGAAGTTTTTTGAATGGCTCTAAGCATTTCACGGGTAACCGGAATGTATTTGCTTGAGGCCTCACTGGTTCCGGATGAAAGCGCAAAGTATTTTACTTTTCCGGGCCAGGTAACAAAGGCTTCCCCGTTAAGGGTCCTGTACCACCAGTTTTTAAAAATGGTATTGTAGTCGTGGGTAGGAACCGTATTGCGGAATGCCTCCAGGAATTTTTTCTCATTCAGAATTTTGGAAAATCCGTAATGTTCTCCAAAGGCGGTATATTCTGCTTTCTGTAGGAGTTTTCTGAGGGTTCTTTTTTGCTGGAGAAAGGCATTTTTTGGCCCGGGTCGGGGAATTTTTTTGCCCAGCCGTATGGTATGTTTCAGTATGGATCCGAGCAATGCCAATCAGCGAAATATTTCTGGATCAAATTAATAAAAAAATACCGAGGAACTAAGAGTGAAGAGGGAGTGGCGGATCATTGTTTTTTTTCACTTGCCAGGTTTCCCTTTACAAAAAGCTGCTCAGCTATCAGTTTTCCGGTCTCATCATATACCAGCCATTTTCCATCTTTCTGATAATCGCCTGCCTTGCTGAAATATACTACGGTGCCCTCCTCTTTTAATTTCCCGTTTTCGTGATACTCTTTCTTTTCATAAATATATTTTTTCGGATTCATCAGCACAAGAGTAGAGGTGGGCTTACCATCTTCTTCATAAAAATTGCTCTTGATAAATCTGCCGTTTTTGTCAAACTCTTCCTCAAATTCTATTTTTCCGTTTTCGTAATAATCGGTTTCCTTAATAACATTACCATTGCTGTAAACGATTTCTGATCTGACCTGGCCGTTTTTATAATAATTAATCATAGTGGCTTTCAGGTAATCGCTTTTGAACATTCTTTCCATTTGCCCATTGGCGTAAAAGTTCTGGTAAGTTTTTAAGGTTCCTTCTGCATAATACCCTTTGTGTAGCAACTTCCCGTTTTCATAATAATCTTCATACCAGCCGTTGGCAGAGTAGCCTTTTTTGTCGTAGCGGACTGAGTCTCCACCAAGGGCAAAGTTGAGCTTTTCGTACATGGTTATTCCATAGGTTGAATCGTACCTTACCTTATTTTCCGGATAAATGTCGGCCTTTTTCACCTGAGCATAAACCAGGTTTTCCTTTCCCGGGATCAGGAAAAAAAGTATAAGAATTATGCGAAGCAAAAATTTCATTAGTGAATTCCTTTTTCGGCCAGGTATCGTTCAGCGTCTAAAGCTGCCATGCATCCGGTGCCTGCAGCAGTTACTGCCTGACGATAAATTTTATCCTGGGCATCACCCGAGGCAAAAACCCCCGGTATATTTGTTTTGGTGGTTCCCGGTTTGGTAATAATATATCCCTGAGGGTCAAGATCGAGCCAGCCCTTAAAAATGTCGGTATTGGGTTTGTGTCCAATCGCCACAAAAAAACCGGTAACGGTAATTGTTTTTTCCTCTCCTGATTTTACATTTTTGATTTTCACTCCTTCAACGGCTTTTTCTCCCAGCACCTCCAGGGTTTCCGAGTTCCATAATATTTCAATGTTTTTAGTGTTTATGACGCGGTGTTGCATGGCTTTGGAAGCCCTTAATTCATCCCTTCGTACGATCATGAATACTTTAGTGCATAATTTTGCAAGGTAACTTGCCTCTTCACAGGCAGTATCGCCCCCACCTACGATGGCTACATTTTGTCCCCTGTAAAAAAAGCCGTCACAAACAGCACAGGCAGAAACCCCGGAGCCATTTAAACGGTGTTTTTGTTCGGAAGGCAGGCCAAGCCATTTGGCTGAAGCCCCGGTGCTGATAATAATGGTATCGGCACTGATATCAGTGGTGTCATCTACCCTGACTTTATGAACAGGTCCTGAAAAATCAACTTTGGTAACCATTCCAAACCGGACATCGGTCTTAAAGCGTTCGGCTTGCTTTTTAAAGTCTTCCATCATAACCGGCCCCTGAACACCTTCGGGATACCCCGGATAGTTTTCTACTTCGGTGGTTGTGGTTAGCTGGCCCCCGGGTTCTCCACCCATATACATAACCGGCTTAAGGTCGGCTCTTGCTGCATAAATGGCTGCTGTGTATCCGGCAGGACCACTACCTATTATCAAACATTTAACGTGCTCGGGATTCTCGCTCATAAAATTCCTTTAAATGGGAAACAAATATAAGATTTTAAGGGGTAAAATTCAGCGCCGGGAAATAAGGGTATCAATCCAAACCCCGTAGCCCACAAATACTCCCAGAACCTCGTTCTGAGGGTATAAATTGCTCTTAATTGAGGTGGGTGCGGCAAAGGGGTTCCCATCGCTGAAAAGCGCGGTTTCATAACCCCTGAAGAAAATATAGGCATCGCGGTCTATGGTGGTGAATTTCACGGCAATAGTATCTTCTACTTTGAAATACCCCCGTTCCTGATTCAGATCGTCAGGAGCTGAGGAGTTTGGAGCAATTCCCCTGTTATAGGCAAAGTCGAAAGTTTGGCCATCGATGAACTTATCATCAAATACAGAGCCCAGTGGGGGAATAAAATCGGCATCTTTGTTTAAACGCTTGGCAAACCAACGGTAATTTTGACCCTGTCCCGGAGGGTCGCTTAAAATGGCCCAGACAAAACCCAAAGAATCGAGAGTTTCCTGCGCTTTGAACCAAATTGAGTCAAGGGGAACCGGAGGTGGAATTCGGGTACTTCCAAAATATGTTTTTCCCTCTGCCACTACATTCAGCGTGTAATACCGGTTCACGATTCCGGTGAGGTTTCCGGTGTAGAACCCGAACCCGAGATGGGTCAGCGTGTCGATCGTTATTCCATCATTAATGGTTACAAAGGCGTTGGTAACCAGAAAATTCGAAAGGTTGTTAAAATCAAAGGAGCCAAAGTACGGGGCATTTTTGGTGATAAACACAAGAGGTTTTCCGTTTTGCTCAATTCGGGCATCAATGCAAATCTTTGGGGTGTATTCAGGTAGCTCCACATCTACACTTTTGGTGCAGGAAGAAAGGAAGATCAGGATTCCGGGAATGAATAAGCCAATAATTTTTTTCATACTCAAAATTTAAAATTCCAGGTTACACTTGGCAAAATGGGAAACAGACTTACCTGTTTGGCTCCAATTTGCAGATTTCCTTCATAAATAGATCCACTGGTTTCAAAGTAAATGAAGTAAGGATTGTAACGATTGTATGCATTAAAAACACTGAAGTTCCAGCTTGTTTCCATTACTTTTTTCTTTTGGAACCAAATTTCCTCGGTAAGGGTTTTCCCCTTTTTTGTATACCTTTTTTCCAGGCGGCGTTTTTTTCTGTTTTCTTTTTTTACGTGATCAGGATAAAGTGTGGCTGAAACATCGAGGCGATGGTAAGGTTTGAACCGGTAAGAGTTTCGTTCGCCGAATTCACTCACCATATTCCCTTCTATTAGATAAAAGGCAACCGGAAGTGTAGCCGCATTTCCGGTGGCATATACCCATACAACTGAAAAGGTCCATTTTTTATTGTAATCGTAACTCGTTACCACCGATACGTCGTGCCTGCGATCATATTTGGCCGGGAATTCTTTGCCGAAATTTATTTCGGGAAATTCCCTGTAGGTCCAGCTTAGGGTGTAGCCAATCCAACCGTGGAATTTTCCATATCTCTTTTTCAGGAAAAGTTCCGCCCCATACGACCAGCCATTTCCGAAGGTGAAACTGTTATCGGGATTGTCTTTTACGTTGTCTTCAGGCTGGGCTCCTTCTTTATATTCAACCTGATTCTTCATGTCTTTGTAATAGACTTCGAGCGAGGTTTCAAACATGTCTTTTCTGAAATTCCGGAAGTAACCCACGGCATATTGGTTCCCAATTTGGGGTTTTATTAATTCGGTACTTGGCATCCATACATCGGTGGGTAGCGAGACCGAAGAAAGGGAGGCCAAATGGATATACTGAAGGTTTCTTGTGTATCCGGCTTTGAAGGAAGAGTTTTCCGTCAGGATCCAGCGCATGGAAATACGGGGTTCGGGTCCCCCGTAATTAATGACTTTTTCTCCGCGGCGGTATTCCACGCTATCCATAATTTTCCCCTGTTGATCTTTTATATACCTTTTGAATGGGCCCACCTGGGTGAAGTTAGAATACCGAATCCCTGCGTTTATTTTTATAAGGTCGGTCACCTCCCAGTCGTCGCTGACATAAATGGCGGCATCGTGGGCGTATAGTTTAACCACATCGCCCAGGTTAAATTCAACCTCGCCGGATCGGGCAGTGGCATTGGTGGGAGTGAAGGTGTGGAAAATATAGTTGGAACCGAAGTTAATCTTGTGGTTTGGATTTGGGAAATAGGTAAGGTCAACTTTTCCGTTAAAGTCCCTGATGCCGCTGAATAAGCGGAACTCAAACTGACTTTGGGTGGCACGCAGTTCAAAGGTATAATTGGAAAAAATTAATGAAGTATTCATGAAAAGTTTGTCATTGAAAAGGTGGTTCCACCGCAGTGATCCGGTGCTGTTTCCCCAGGGAATTTCTGTTTTAAAACCCAGGTTCTTATCGTTAAATACAAAAATGTCGCGACCGAAATAACCGCTTAGAAACAATCGGTCTTTGTCGGAAATCCGGTAATTAAGTTTGGTGTTCAGGTCATAAAAATAGTAGCGTGTGCCCGAAAAGGGAGAATCTTTTTTGAAAAAGGGTTTGGCTAAAACATCTATATAAGTTCTGCGTCCGGATATGATAAAGGAACTGGTATCCACTTTTATGGGGCCCTGAACGGTAAAGCGGCTGGCCACATTTCCAATACCTCCCTCCATAATATATTTCTTGTTGTTTCCTTCCTTCATGCTGATGTCGAGCACAGAGGAAAGCCTGCCACCGTATTGGGCGGGCATGCTTCCTTTGATCAGGTTTACATCTTTTACGGCATCGCCGTTAAACACTGAGAAAAAGCCAAACAAATGACTGGCATTGTATACTACTGCCTCATCCAAAAGGATAAGGTTTTGGTCAGGGCCTCCTCCTCTTACGTAAAAACCGGCATTTCCATCTCCGGCAGACTGGATGCCGGGCAACAATTGTATCGTTTTCAATATATCCACCTCGCCCATAAAGGCAGGGAGGGTTTTAATCTGCTCAACCTGAATGTTAAAGGTACCCATTTCAGTGCCCTTAACATTCTGATCCACTTTTTCGCCTACAATCTCTACTTCTCCACCCACAATGGCTGCATCTTTCAGCGATAAATTAAGCCTGATGTCTTTGTCGAGCTTGATGGGAATATTCCGGTCTTCATACCCGATAAAAGAAATCAGCAGGGTGTAATTCCCTTCATCCAGGGTGATAGAATAAAAGCCATATTGGTTGGCAATTACCCCTTTTTTAATTTCTAAAACATAAACATTGGCCCCCAGAAGGGCTTCCCCACTGGATTCCTCCTTTATGTAGCCACTGATGGTGAATTTCTTTGCATCCGGTTTTTTCTCCTGGCCCCAGAGGGAAAGGGAGAAAAAAAGGCCAAGAAAGCAGCTGATTGTCCGAACCATAAAAAATCTGAACGACAAAATTAGGAATTAGTTTACGGGAATGTAATTATCCTTTAAATTTGGCGAAAAAAAAATGAAAAGACTATCCTGTCTTGTATTTGGGCTTGTTTTTTTAGGTTCTGTTGCCTTTAAGCCAAATGCAGCCGATTGCCAACCCTATTATCCGATAAAAGAGGGTACTGTTTTAACGCTTACTTCATTTAATGATAAGAATAAAGAAACGGGCTCGGTGGTTCAAACCCTTAAATCGGTAAAGAGTATTCCGGGTGGTATTGAAATTCAGGCCTCTTCCGAGTCGTTCAACGATAAGGGTAAATCTCTGGCTACATCCGATTTTTTGGCCAAATGTGTTGACGGGGTGTTTTATCTGGACATGAAAAATTTTGTTTCCGGGGAGCAAATGGCCGGGTTTCAGAATATGGAAATGAAAGTTGAGTCTGAGTCTATTGATATCCCATCAAACCCCACCGTGGGTCAGGAATTAAAAAACGGATTTGTGAATATCACTGCAACTTCCCCCGGATCAACCTTGAATTTAATGAAACTCAGGGTAGATATTTCCAATCGTAAGGTTGAAGCTATCGAGTCCATTACCACTCCCGCAGGAACCTTTAATTGTGTAAAAATTTCCTGTGATGTTGAAACAGCTACCTTTTTCAAGGTAAGAGCAAAATCTGTTGAGTGGGTTTCCAAAGAGTACGGAACGGTTCGCAGTGAGTCCTACAACTCTAAAGGAAAATTAACCGGGTATTCCGTTCTTTCTTCCGTAAAAAAGTAAGCCTTGATTCCCGAAGGCAAATATCCTTTTAATGTCAGGGTTTATGGAATTTGTCTTCAGGATGGTAAGTGCCTGATTACCGCTGAAAGAATTAAAGGGATTTCGGTAATTAAATTTCCCGGAGGTGGCTTGGAGTACGGGGAAGGCCCTGCGGATTGTATTGTCAGGGAGATTCTTGAAGAAACCGGCCTTCGGGCTGAAGTAACCGGTCATTTTTACACCACCGATTTTTTTGTCCCCTCTGCCTTCGGCCCTCATCAGATTATCAGCATTTATTTTTCCTTTCGTTTGCTTGACCCTGATCCCGGGTTTCCTATATGGAAAGGAGGGGAGGAGTTTTCCGGTATTGGAGAGGGGGAAGCCAGATATTTTTGGATTCAGCGAAAGGATATTACTCCGGATGTTTTCACCTTTCCCATCGACAAACGGGTAGGGGACTTACTCATGAAGGGAAATTAATCCCTTGTCTTCTTTCTTTTTTTCTATGACCTGATAAAGTTGAGAGGGTGTAAGTCCCCGCCAGTTTATTTCGTCCAAGTCCTCATTGTTTTCCAACACTTCAGATAAGCCGGTTTTATAAAACTCATGAACCACATGAGGGAGAAATCCAATGCAGGTAATCCAGCCGTTTTTTTCGGCTAATTCTTCTTTCCACTCCATGTAATATTCGTCATCGCCAAAATGGAAATTAAGGACATTTTCCCCGATCAGAACAAATTTGAATATTCCATACGACATTAGTTTTTCGCAAATTTCTCTTTTGAAAATCATGATGTCGTTCCCTATACAGTCGTTCCATTCGCCAATCAATTCAATAATGCAAAAACCCTCCTCGTAATCGGCAAAAAGAATCTTCAGGTAAAGGGTTTGGGAGCCCATACAATCCCATTGGGGGTGTATGAAATAATTGTAAACCTGATGCGAAAACTCAAATTCGCTGTATTCCTGTTCAAAAAAAGGCGAATTTTCATCTTCCTCAGCCGCGTAAATGTGGCGCCAGTTGAAGTGTGGCTCTATATCATGCATAGTAACATTTTACGCATTATTTAGAAAATTGTTGTAACACCTTACGAACGCTTTTATGTTTTAGCAGAAGCCGGCGGGCTTCCCCGGAGCTGAGACTTGTTTTTTCCAATATCATTCTGACTCCCCGCTCGATGAGTTTGTTGTTGGTGAGTTGCATGTCCACCATTTTGTTGCCCAAAACCCTTCCGGCTTTTATCATTAGGGTCGTGGAAATCATATTTAAAACCAGTTTTTGTGCTGTTCCGGCCTTCATGCGGGTGCTGCCGGTAAGAAATTCAGGTCCCGTTTCAATACATATTGGGTACTTTGAATATTTTAAAATTTCAGCCCCGGGATTTGATGTTATACAGGCGGTGGGAACCCCTTTTTTTTGAAATTCTTTTAAGGCTCCTACGGTAAATGGAGTACTTCCCGATGCGGCAATGCCAATAATGAGATCTTTTTTATTTACCCGGTATTTTTTCAGTTCTTTTATCGCTCCCTTCGGGTCATCTTCCGCAAATTCCACGGCTTTCCTTATCGCCTTGTCGCCCCCTGCAATAATGCCGTGAATGATTCCGGGTTCCAACCCAAATGTGGGAAGAAGTTCAGAGGCATCTAAAATTCCCAGCCGTCCGCTCGTGCCCGCTCCCAGATAAAAAATACGGCCTCCCTGTTCAAGGGTTTTTAATCCGGCAGAAACCAGTTTTTCTATAGCAGGTAACTTTTTCCGGATAGCAGGAGCTACTTTGTGGTCTTCGCGGTTAATTCCGGCCAATAAATTTTTGATGCTTTTTGATTCCAGTTTTTGGAACCGGCTGTCTTTTTCAGTATCCCTTACTGGGATGGCGGTTTTTTTTTTTTTTATCATTCAGGAAAGAGGTTCGGATCGGCCTCGTGCATCATTTTCCATACCGCATCAAAAATCATTTCGGTGTTGGGCTTGCTGAAGTAATCGCCATCAGTTCCGTAAGCCGGCCTGTGTTCTTCGGCAGTTACGGTAACAGGAGCTGAATCAAGATACCGGAATCCTTCCTGATCCTCCAAAACCTTTTTCAACATAAAGGCCGATGCACCTCCGGGAACATCTTCATCTACAAAAATAATCCGGTTCGTTTTTTGGAGTGAATTGACAATGATATGGTTTATGTCAAAAGGAAGCAGGGTTTGAACATCGATGATTTCAACCGCGATGCCAAATGCCTCTAACTGAGTTGCAGCCTCAAGAGCAATCCTGCAGTTTGGTCCGTAGGTTACAAGGGTAACATCGGTTCCCGCCTTTATTATTTCAGGTATCCCTAATGGGGTTTTCCAGGCTCCCCAGTTTGAAGGAACGGGTTCTTTTAACCTGTAGGAATTTAAGGGTTCAATTATGAGTGCAGGTTCATCCGCGCAAAGCAGGGTGTTATAAAATCCTGCTGCTTTGGTCATGTTTCTGGGAACGCAGACATGCATGCCTCTGACCGAGTTGATAATCATTCCCATTGGACTTCCGCTATGCCAGATTCCTTCCAGACGATGTCCGCGCGTGCGAATAATAACAGGAGCCTTTTGCCCGCCCACGGTTCGATAATGAACCGTAGCCAGGTCATCGGTCATGATTTGTATTACATAGGGCAAATAATCCAGGTATTGAATTTCCGCAATGGGTCGTAAACCCCGCATCGCCAACCCTATTGCCTGTCCAATAATCGTTGCTTCCCGGATTCCCGTATCAAACACACGGATTTCCCCGAATTTTTTTTGCAAACCCTCCAGTCCCTGATTCACCCCGCCGATTTTTCCTGAGTCTTCTCCAAAAATCATTACCTCGGGATATTTTGAGAGTATGGCATCGAAATTATCTCTTAGAATTTCCCTTCCGTCACAAACCTGATTTTCTGCAGGGTATTCCGGACTAACCGGTGGAATATTCAGAGCACTTTTTTCGTTTTCGCTGTAGAGGTGGGAATTATATTTTTTTCGGCTGTTTTTTTCGTATTCTTTCAGCCAATCACCAATGGATTTTCTTGCCTCGGGGTTATTGGGCAATTGCCGGAGGATTTTTTTTCCGGTGCGGATGATCAGGCGTTTTTCGATATCTCCGGATTTCCCGATGCCGGAAACCTGGGCCAATAGTTCTTCGGTTCCGGCGGTATTTCCCAGGGCAGCCTCAACACATTTATAAAGATTTGCCGCATCTTCCTTCAACTCCCGGGTGAAATCTTCCCAGGCCGTTTTTTTGGCAGCTTTAACCCGCTCAACGGCTGTTGTTTGAATTTGCGAAATTTCCGATTCCGAGGCAAGGTTGTTTCGGATTACCCATTCCGACATTTTTTTTATGCAATCGAACTCCTGTTCCCATTCCAACCGCTCCCTGCTTTTATATCTTTCGTGGGAACCGCTGGTACTGTGGCCCTGAGGTTGGGTCATTTCTTCCACATGCACCAACACGGGGACATGTTCGGTACGGCATATTTCTGCCGCATCTTCATAGGTTTTTATCAAATGAACATAATCCCATCCTCGGGTTTTAAATATTTCATACCCTTTAAATTTCCCGTCGCGCTTAAAACCTTTCAGGATTTCGGAAATGCTTTCTTTAGTGGTTTGGTATTTTTTGGGAACCGAGATTCCATGTCCTTTTTTCTTAACGGAATCCAGCATTGGAAACTGATTTACTCCGGCTGCATTAATGGTTTCCCAGAAAAGGCCTTCAGAGGTACTGGCATCGCCGATGGTTCCAAAGGCAATTTCATTTCCTTTCCGGCTCAGATGCGAAAACTCTATTGTTTGGAGTTGCGCATTGTTCCGGAAAAAATGTGAGGCATACGCCAGACCCAATAAACGGGGCATTTGACTCCCGGTTGGAGAAATATCGCTGGATGAATTTTTTAGTTTGGTTAAATCCCGGAAACTGCCGTCAGGATTCAGAAAGCGGGTGCTGTAATGCCCGTTCATCTGGCGTCCTCCGGAGGATGGCTCTTTTTCAAGGTTGGTGTGAGCATAGAGCTGGGCAAACCATTGTTCAAGCGTTAAGAGCCCGGCCGCAAACATAAAGGTCTGGTCGCGGTAATATCCCGATCTGAAATCGCCTTCCTGAAATACTTTTGCCATGGCTATCTGGGCCAGTTCCTTTCCATCCCCGAATATCCCGAATTTCGCTTTGCCGGTTAAAACTTCTTTCCGGCCCAGCAAACTTGCCTCGCGACTTTCAATAATTATGGCCAGGTCAGTCAGAACTTCCTTTTTTAATTCTTCAAAAGTTAATTCACGTTCTGTTTTATTCATAACAGCCACTTGGGTTTTCATAATTCCTCCTAAGCAAATTTAGTAAACTTTCACAGGGTCAGACGGGTTGCTAATGCTGATTTTACAGGTGCCTGATGATTTCATCGTCCAGCGGGTGCATGGAGGCGGGGAATTTGGCAATGAGCTGCCCCGATTCATCCGCCAGATACTTGGAAAAGTTCCATTCGGGTGGCCCGCCTGATTTTTGAGATGAAAGCCATTTGAAAAGGGGATGGGCATCCTTCCCCGTAACTTTTTCTTTGGCCGAAAGGGGAAAAGTTACCCCGAAGTTCCTTTCGCAGAATTCCTTGATCGTTTTTTCGTCGCCCGGTTCCTGAGCTCCAAAATCATTGGAGGGCACGCCCAAAACAACAAGCCGGTTCCCAAACTTTTCATGCAATTCCTGGAGGGGCAGATACTGCGGGGTATAACCGCATTCGGAAGCTGTATTGACTATCAGCATTTTTTTCCCTTTAAAATTTTCCAGGGGCAGGTCCTTTCCTGTTATTGTTTTTAGTGTAAATTGATGTAGTGTTTCCATAGGTTTGAAGGTTCAAAGTAGTACTTTTATTTTTTTTGATGACCCAAACAGGTTTTTTTTAATTAACAATTTTTTAAGGAGTGAACCCCGATGAAATTCGTAAGGCGGGCGAGGGAAAATACCCGCATAACGCCGGGCTGGTAAAAAAGCTAAAAAAAAAGCCTCCGGCAAATCTGGATACTGAAATCGCAGGTCTTGAAGAAGAGGAATTTGCTGTTTTCTCCTGTTTATCATGTGCCAATTGTTGCAAAACAACTTCTCCCATCTTTTATGAAACCGATATCACCCGCCTATCCCGCGCCCTTCGAATGAAACCCGGTGAGGTGGTAGAAAAATTTTTAAAAATCGATGGGGATGGGGATTATGTATTGAAAGGGAGTCCCTGTGTTTTCCTGGCGGAAGATAATTCCTGTGTTGTTTACGAAGCCCGGCCAGCTGCCTGCCGTGAATACCCTCATCTCAACCGGAAGAAAATGTATCAGGTGCTGGATCTGGCCCTGAAGAACTCGCTGATTTGTCCGGTTGTTCAGAAAGTGTTTGACAAGCTCCGTAAAATTTACTAATCTAGTTCCAAATATTATTCCCATGCCTCGTCTTTCGCTTTCACTACCGCTTGTTTTATCGGGTTTATTCCTGGCCCTTATTATTGCATTGAATTTCCCCTTTTCAGTTCCCGAACAAAAAGCATCCGGAGCTTCCTCCGACATTATGGGAAGGGCTGAGTATGAACTTACCCTGTTGAAAGATCCTGAAACGGGAAAAATTCCTGCAGGAGTTCGGAAAATGGAACTTGAATATGCGAACACCCTTCCCAATGATCTTTCCCAACAGGCCCGTGTGAGTGGCCTTCCTCCTGTTTGGTCTCCCAGAGGACCCTGGAATGTGGGAGGCAGAACCCGGGGATTTTGTATTGATGCTTCCAATGAGAATGTGTTTCTTGCGGGAACCTGTGCCGGTGGTATCTGGAAATCTCAAAATCAGGGACAAACATGGACGCGGGTAACGGGAAATAATCATGCTTATGCTGTTTCCGCGCTGATTCAGGATAAAAGAGCAGGGCATACTTCCAAATGGTATTATGCAACCGGCGAAGGCTATGGAGCTTCACCATCGGGAACGGGTGCTTATTACCTTGGGAACGGTATTTATAAATCCACCGATGGGGGAAATACCTGGAATTCTCTCAGCGTAACGGCAACAAATACCCCTCACTCTTTCGAAAGCGGCTGGGATATTATCTGGAATTTGGCCATGGACTACTCCAATACCACCCAGGACGAAATTTATGCCGCACGGTACGGAGGAATCAGCAGATCGGTTGATGGAGGACAAACCTGGGCCACCGTTAGAGGAGGTAATCCGAATTGTTATTTTTCCGACGTGGCAGTAAACTCCAATGGTGTGGTTTATGCCACTATGAGCGATGACGGAATTCATAAAGGCATTTGGAGAAGTCCGGATGGTACGACATGGACCAAAATCAATCCGCCTGGATTTCCTGCATCTTACAGAAGGCTTGTGATTGGCATTGCACCCGGTGATGAAAATCAGGTTTGGTTCCTCGGTTATACGCCCGGTTTCGGACAACCCGACACAAATTTTGTGGGTAATGTGGAGTGGAACAGCCTCTGGAAATACAAATACCTTTCCGGAAATGGCGACAGTGCCGGCGGATATTGGGAAGATCACTCCCAGTTTCTTCCCACCACGGGTGGGCCCTTTGATAAATTTTCTTCTCAGGGTTCTTACAATCTGGTGGTAAAAGTTCATCCCACAGATACCAATATTGTCTTTATCGGTGGAACGAATTTGTACAGGTCGGATGACGGCTTTTCTTCTTTGAACAATACCGCCTTTATTGGTGGGTATCAGCAAGGAGCAAGCCTGCCCATCGTAAATATGTACCAGGACCACCATCCCGATCAACATGTGCTTGAATTTCTTCCTTCCAATAATCAGGTAATGTTTTGTGCCAACGACGGAGGAATTTTCCGCACAAATAATTCCCTGGCTTCACAGGTATCCTGGATCCCACTCAATAACGGCTACCTTACCTCCATGTTTTATACTGTGGCTATTGATCACGCCACACCGGGAAATCAGGTAATTGTAGGTGGGACACAGGATAACGGTTCCTGGTTTACGAATAATAATAATCTGACAAGCCCCTGGTCAACGCCCCGCGGAGGTGACGGTTCATACTGCGCTATTGCCGACAACAGATCTATGTATTACCTGTCAATCCAAAACGGAAAAATGATGAAGGCCGATCTCGATGCGAATGGAAATGTTCTTCAATATGCACGCATCGATCCCATCGGAGGCACGGGATATTTGTTTATCAATCCCTATACCCTGGATCCCAATAACAATCATAAAATGTATCTGGCGGCCGGTAAATACCTGTGGAGGAACGATAGCCTGGGAGGTATTCCCCTTATCAATAACTGGGATACCATCAGCACAAACTGGGTACGATTTACCGATAGTGTTTCCCAGGTAAACACTAAAATTTCTTCGGTTCATGCCTGTAAAGCACCCGCCAACAGAGTTTATTTCGGAACCACTTCCCGAAAATTATACCGGATTGATAATGCCCATGTGGGTAATCCAACGAAAACCGACATTACCTCAACCAGCACTACATCAGCTTTTCCCAACGGAAATATCAGTTGCATTGCCACCAACCCAAATAATGGAGACGAGATGCTGGTTACTTTCTCAAATTATAATGTTAAGAGTATTTTTTACCATTCCGGTGGCGGATTGCCCACAAATGCCTGGGTTGATGTGGGAGGGAATCTTGACGGATCGGGAGGCAGCGGCCCTTCGGTAAGGTGGGCGGCCATTATTCCTGTTTCCGACGGGAAAATTTATATGGTGGCTACCAGTACGGGCGTTTATGCTACCGATACTTTAATGGGTTCAAATACAATTTGGGTGCAGCAGGCCACTTCAACAATCGGAAACGCCATTTGTACTATGATCGATTACCGCCTTTCCGACGGATTGGTTGTTGTGGCGACTCATTCTTTTGGAGTGTATTCCACCCATCTTACTGCGGTTTCAGATATTGTATCCGTTTCGCCCCGCGGAAAAGACATCCCGGGCGAAGAGATTTCAGTTTTTCCGAATCCGGTGTTTGAAAAACTTAATCTCGAAATCAGACTTGCAAATTCCGAGACGGGTAAAGTGCGGATTTGGAGCCTGAGAGGCGAACTGGTTTTTGAGTCGGGAAAGGAACAGCTTGTTCCGGGGGTAAATTCAAGGGTGTTTTCAATTCCTGTTTTAAGTCCTGGAGTTTATATGCTCGACTGGAATGGAAGGATTTCCCGAAAAATACTTGTTTCCGGTTCGCATTAACAATCGCCGGTTAGTAAACGACTTAAGGGTTTGATTTTTCGGGTGGAGCTAAACTTTAGTTTTGCCTGATGGATTTATTTTCCGATTTCGATGTTTACGGGAATGTAATTTTACCCCTGATCATTTTTTTTTCGCGTTTGTTTGATGTAACGCTGGGAACCATCCGGCATGTTTTTATAGCCCGTGGATTCAGGAAACTGGTTCCTTTCCTGGGTTTTTTTGAAGTGCTTATCTGGATTGTTGTTGTGAGACAGGTTATGAGTGGTGTTTCCGGCTGGCCCTCTTACATTGCCTGGGCCGGAGGATTTGCTGCCGGTAGTTATGTGGGTTTGTTCATTGAGGAAAAGCTGGCTCTCGGAATGCAAATCCTGCGTATCGTTACCCATCAGGATACCACCGCTCTTGAGGTTGCCCTGAGAAATGCCAATCACGGAGTCACCGTTATCAATGGCTCAGGATCTCAGGGTCCTGTGCGGATTATTTTTATGGTATTGAACCGGGACGATATCCGCGAGGTGGAAAAATTAATTTTTCTGCATAATCCTTCTGCTTTTTATTCCCTGGAAGATGTAAAAGATGCCAGTCGGGGTGTTTTCCGGTCGCGCGAGGAAAGAAAACTGGCCATCCGGAGGCTGTTTCCAATCAGGAAAGGAAAATAAATTAATCGGTGTAATAAATATTGGAAGGAACCAGACACTTTTCAGAACTCCAGGATTTACTTTCTTTTTTGCCGGAAATAAAACGCTGCCCGCAGGTATAAAAATTTCCTTTCCGGTCGTTCAACAGGACTTTAAACTTTCCGGATTCAATATGTTGTTTCAGTACGCTTATTATTTCCGGCATTCCTGGATTCTGTCCCCTTTCTTTCCACTTTAGGGCTAATTCAATGCCGAGTTGATTATTAATCAGATCCATTACCATATCCATGCTGTCGGCAGGAAGGCCATGTTCTGTTTGTCCTTTTTCGAAGCGCCATTTTCCACCCTTTTCGTGTGCATACCCTATGTCATAGGCTTTTTGGGGACCCAGCCTTTGGCAAAGCATGATCATCCACAAGCCATGCCTGAAGGCATCTGTTTGTCCCCCGGAAATTATCCCATCTAAAATATCCCCGGCCCGGCTAAGCGAATCCATAATAGCCTGTGTTCTTTGGGTAATTTTTTTGGCTTTTAATCCTGCCAGGGGATGGAAGATTACCCACTTTTTTTCCGGCGGGGATAAATCACTGAATTTTTGTGCCCAACTGATTTGGGTACAAAAAAGCAAAAGCAGAAGCAACACCGGATTTTTCATGCTTCTGCCTACGCTAAAATATCTCAAAGGTTACAATGACATTCCCAGATTGAAAAACACA